>ENA-OQIO01000320-OQIO01000320.1-human-gut-metagenome-genome-assembly--contig:-NODE-320-length-26069-cov-4.238725_pt1 | contig 26069 bp, 27 predicted proteins | sample MGYA00242573_ERZ504737 | MGnify/ENA primary metagenome ERZ504737 (study PRJEB26092, sample SAMD00036203) | human gut metagenome | host: Homo sapiens | study: EMG produced TPA metagenomics assembly of...
CGGACTCGAACCGGGCGATATCCAGAACCACAATCTGGCGCGCTAACCAACTGCACCATACCCACCACAAAACGAGCCTGGGGGATTCGAACCCTCGACCTACGGCTAGAAGGCGTTGCTCTATCCAGCTGAGCTACAGACTCATTTCTCTCTTAATGAGAACCTCTCGTTTTCAAACGAGAAGCGGGTGATGGGAATCGAACCCACGTATCCAGCTTGGAAGGCTGGTGTTCTACCATTGAACTACACCCGCAGGATGATCGGGGTGACAGGATTCGAACCTGCGACCTCCTGGTCCCAAACCACGCTCTAGCCAAGCTGAGCCACACCCCGATATCAGTTTTATTTCCTTGCCCCTGCGGCTTTGTGTTTCTTTCGTATCTCCCGCAGCGACAAGATATATTATATGGCATGTTTCTCAGAAAGTCAACAGGTTTTTTAAAGTTTTTTCACTTTTTTACGACTGTTTTTTTACCTGTTTTTCGCAAGAAGAGTGTGCAAATTGTTCCTTTTGTTTTAGTTTTCTGATAATTAAAACAATTATAGATATTTTTGCTCAAAACTCAATTTTCCATCCCCATCGACTTCCATGATCATATAGCTGCCTCGTCTTCCCTCCTGACGTGGAAAAGATAGACTTCCCGGGTTTAAAATTGTCATTCCATCCTTCTGAAGAAAGAAAGGACGATGTGTATGACCAAACATTACGAGATCCGCTCCTCTTGATCTGCCCTCTTCTATGATAGTTTCCATCCCCATGGACACATAATAATAATGTCCATGGGTAATAAATGCATGATAAGGACCAATCTCAAACTCCTCTTCTCTCGGAAGTTCTGTAAAAAAGTCGTTATTTCCTCTTATAATATGTTTCTCACACTCTACGACAGCCTCCAGATAGTCTTCTCCACCTTCTACATCTCCAAGATGGATAAACATATCAATTTTCCCAGCCTCTTCTAATGCGCGGTCCAGTGCCTGGTGTCTTCCGTGTGTATCACTGACAATCAGAATTTTCATGCTTCTTCCTCGTTCAATTTCTCTTCCAGCAGGATTTTTATTGCTCGAAGTGCTTTTCCTCTGTGGCTCAATTTATTTTTCTGCTCCGGTGTCATCTCCGCTGTTGTACATCCGAATTCCGGAACATAGAAGATCGGATCATACCCAAATCCATTCGCACCGACAATCTCGTGTCCAATTTGTCCTTCAATCGTCTCACGGACTACGCTTGTTGTTCCATCCGGAAATACTGCTGCAACCGCACAGACAAATCTTGCGGTACGCTCATCGTCCGGAACCCCTTCCAGTCTGTCCAGAAGGATTCTGTTCTTTATATCATAAGAAGTATCCTCTCCGGCAAATCTCGCAGAATAAATTCCAGGTGCCTTATCCAGATAGTCAATCTCAAGACCTGAATCATCTGCAAGAACAATATCGTTGACCAGCACTCGTGATACAGCTCTTGCCTTGATCTCTGCATTTTCTTCAAAGCTCATTCCATCTTCTACGATTTCTTCATCGACTCCTGCCTCACGCATCGATACGATCTCCATACCAAGATCAGCAAGAATCATCCGAATCTCTTTCATCTTATTTTCATTTCCTGTTGCAAATACAATTCTTCTCTTCATTTTGCTTTCTACCTTCTATTCTTTTTCGCCAACAATCTAGTACAGAGTTTCTTATTTCTTCGGTCTCGGTGGCTTTGGTCCCTGGAACTGATAGAAATATGTTTTCAGCATACCATTATAAATCTTACGGTTCTTATCTGCTTTTCTTCCGAAATAACGTTCTGCGTCTTCATAACTTGTGATCATGTATGCAGACCAGCTGTCAAGTTTCCTAAAGCTCTCGCCAAATTCACGATATAAACCAGGAAGTGCCTCTTTCTCCTCAAGACGCTCTCCATACGGCGGGTTTGTTATAATAAATCCATATTTCTTCGGATGACTCAGTGCACTGACCGGTCTCTCCTGGAAATGGATCAGATGATCCACACCTGCATTCTCTGCATTCTGTCTTGCCATCCGCACAACATCCCCATCAATATCATATCCCTGGATATCCGTCTCAATCTGATCATCGATCAGATCATTCGCCTCATCAATGGCCTCATACCAGAGTTTCTTATCAATCAGATTTGCCCAGCTCTCAGCCGTAAAAGAACGATTCATTCCCGGTGCAATATTTGCTGCCATCATTGCTGCCTCAATTGGAAATGTTCCACTTCCGCAAAACGGATCCACTAAGATACGCTCTTTTCTCCACGGTGTCAGCATGATCAGTGCTGCTGCCAGTGTCTCAGAAATCGGTGCCTTGCCGGCTGACGGACGGTATCCTCTCTTATGAAGAGAATCTCCCGATGTATCGATTCCGATCGTAACGATATCCTTCATCAAAAATACTCTCAGTGGATAAGAAGCTCCATCTTCCTGAAACCACTGTACATGATATCTGCTTCTAAGACGATCTACCATCGCTTTCTTCATAATTGACTGAATATCCGAAGGCTGAACAGCTTACTCTTTACCGATGAAGCTTTCGCCACCCAGAACTTCCCGTCCTTCGGTATATAATTCTCCCACGGAATTGCTTTTGTCTTCTCAAACAATTCATCAAAAGTAACTGCTTTAAAACTTCCTGCCTTGAGCAGAACACGTTCTGCTGTACGGAGAAATACATTCGCTCTGCACGCTGCATCTGCTCCTCCGTAAAAGGTAACTCTTCCATCTTCCACCTGTGCGATCTCATATCCAAGATCCTGAATCTCCCTTTTTAATACTGATTCAAGACCGAAATGACACGGCGCAATCCATTCCATTCTTTTCATATCTACCTCATATTATCTTTATGTACTTATTAATTGTTACTGTTCACACGATGTGCGACCAGCAACGCATCTCGCCATTTTAAATCGCCTTTGGCATGGGGCGAGATGCATTCAAGCCAAAACATGCATCCTCCGTGTCAATCAGCGGAGTGATTGACAGGGAGTGAACAGTAACTATTAATTACTGTTCACTGATTCTTTTTACAGTATTATAATTTTACTATAAATGAAAGGCAGAGTAAAGTGCGATTGCCTTTCTTCTCTGCCTTGTTGCTGTTTATAATAATCTTATGAAGTGAGTTTCAAAAGTAAATTTTGCCACTCACTTGTTTGTTACTGCATACAGTATCTGTTAATATCTGTCTGACTCATCATAATCATCTTTTCCGCCATAGCAGTCATCTGCATTTTTGGAATTGCAGTTTGTGCTGTTCTTATTCTTATTTGAATAAGAATTTTTGCTGGAATTCTTATTGAACCTGAATTAGATGTTGAATTTCTGTTCTTACTCTGATTTTCTTCCTTCGATGAATAGAATCCATTCTGAGATTTTTACTTGTGTTGCTATAATTTTTTGCCATGATACTTCCTCCTTATTTGGTGTTACTGTTCTTATTAACTAACAGTAACTATTTAGTACAATCTTTATTATCCCAAACGGAGGTCTTTTTATGCATTTTGTTTCAACCATATTTTGAATATTTTGCTTGCTTTTTCCAAATGCATATATTATACTGATTCATGTAGAAAGATTATTTTCTACAACCCCTTATTAATTATTTATACTCCCCTCAAAAGACCGATGGCTCCCCCATCGGTCTTTTACTTTTCTTTTTTCTAATATCGTCGGTTCCCACCGATCAGTCTGATCACGATCATAATGATCAGAAGAGGAACAAGAACCGGTGCCAGAAAACTGATGATTCCTGTTATAACAGACACAACTACTACGACTACAAATACAACTGCAAGAATCAGCAAAGCCTTCTTCCACCAGGTATCTAATCTGAACTCATGATAGGAACCATAAGAATGCTCTGTTCCATATTCATCCTTCTGTCCATAACCAGTATAGCTGTTCTGTGCCTGCGTTGTCTGGTTGTACGAATTATTGAATGGGCTTCTGTTCTCATAAACCACTTCTTCGTCTGTTCCATCACTTGCATCTACAATGGTTTTCGCAATTGCCCACGGATCTCCGAGCAGTTCCAAGACCTCCTGCTCGCTCTTTCCTTTTCTCATTTCTTCTATAATATAATCATCATAAAACTTAAGATGATCCTGAATTGTTGCGGCATCAAGCTTTCCATTCAAAGCCTCCTGTAATTTTCGGATAAATTCCTGTCTTGTCATATTCAACTGTTACCTCCTGTTCCGAAGTTTACTGTTCACACGATGTGCGACCAGCAACGCATCTCGCCATTTTAAATCGCCTTTGGCGATGGGGCGAGATGCATTCAAGTCAAAACACGCATCCTCCGTGTCAATCAGCGGAGTGATTGACAGGGAGTGAACAGTAACTTCCGAAGTTCTCTTTAGATGTAGAATACCACACTGCCATTCTTTTTTAAACCGTTATTTTCCACTACATCTGTCGTTCATAATTTGTTCATTTATCATTTAAAAATCTTTCATCTTCTTATCACTTTTTCTTCATTTCTCTCACATATACTATAAGCATCAAAGGAAAAAACAAAAAACTTTGAATAAACTTTTTCATAATACATGCCGGGAACCAGTAAATGGTTACCCGGCATCCTCCTTTTATGGAGACTTTTTTCTTATTCCGGAACAACCGGATCATTTATCACTTCTTGTTTCGTTTCCTGTTGTATTTCCTCTTCTACAGATTTTTCCGCAGTTTCCTCTGTTTGCTGTTCTGTCGTTTGCTCTGTTTCTTCCTTGTTTTCCCCGTTACTCTCTTCTTTCGTCGTTTCTTCTATCTTCTTTTCACATGCTTTGACCGATTCCAGAATCTCCTGAACCCGTTCTTCCATCTCTTTCTTCCATTTCATATCTTCCAATGCTTTTTTTCTGTCCTGTTCAGTTTCACTATGTTCTTCTGGTATTGCTTTTACATCGTCTGCTTTCTGAGCTTGCACTGCCGTTTCACTTTTCCCAACTGTATTGTTGCTTTCTCTTCCCCGGCTCATCCCAATTCCTGCTGCCGCAATTACTGCCCCGGCAGCAAATAAAAGAACCGCCAGTTTGACATTCCGAAGTTTTACTTTCTGTTCCAGATTCCATTCCTCGCGTTCCTCCGGAAGATCACGTATCACCTGGCTGATCTTATCATAATGCCGTCTTCCGCCACCGGTACAACGTTCAATGATCCGCTCCAGTCTGCGTTCTTCACTTCTGCTAAGTTCCGGGATCTGCTCTGTATATGCCAGTAAAAACTGCAAAATTTTACCATATCCGAACAAATCCACGGAATAATTTTTCCTGCTGCCTGACGCTGTCGGGCGGATAAAATGACTTCTCACCGCTTTCTGCTGCATCTTCTTCATAACAAATTCATTTTCCTGTGCATCCGGATTCAAAAGCAACAATTCTCCTTCTTCTGTCACAACAATACTATATGGGGTCAGACAACGATAATTCTGCCCACGTCTCGACTGCTGATACTTTCTTATTTCCCCTGCAATCTGTCGGAACCATTCAAATAACACTGCTTTATCCAACTGTGTATTATCCCGCAGATAATAAATCAAAAGTTCTCCCTGCAGGCAATCGATACTTGGCTGGCATTCGGTTCCTTTTTCCACGAAGCGAAGTACTTCATACATTTTTTCCATATTTAATTCTACTGCAATCTGTCATCTAAACGTGTGCGGCCCCACACCGCACACGATACAATACCTGTCCAATTGAAAATTATCAGAATCTGATACGAACTACTCTTCAGAATCTTTCCTGATTCTTCAGTCAGAACGACTGAAGTGTGACTCTCATATTAATTGAATTCTTCCAGTCTGTCAAGAGCTGCGGCAACAACTTTATCCATGTCATAATATTTATAATCTCCCAGTCGTCCGCCAAAGATTACATTTTCTTCCCTTTCTGCAAGCTTCTTGTATTCTTCAAACAATGCATTATTCTTCTCATCATTTACCGGATAATATGGCTCCATGCCAACACTCCATTCTGATGAATACTCTCTGGAAATAACTGTCTTCTCCTGTTTGCCAAACTCAAAATGCTTATGCTCGATAATTCTTGTATACGGAACTTCACGCTCTGTATAATTGACAACAGCATTTCCCTGATAGTTCTCACAATCAAGAACTTCTGTCTCAAATCTGACAGAACGATACTCCAATGCTCCCAGCTGATATCCAAAATATTCATCGATCATTCCTGTAAAAATAATCTTCTCTGCAATCTCCGGATTCTCTTTTCTGAATTCAAAGAAATCAATCCCTGTACGAACTTCTGTCCCTTCCAGCATCTTCTCAACGATTGCTGTATAACCGCCAACCGGAATTCCTGATATCTGTCATTGAAATAGTTATTATCGTAAACAAAGCGGAATGGCAGACGTTTGATAATAAATGCCGGAAGTTCTGTACACTTTCTTCCCCACTGTTTCTCTGTATAACCCTTGATCAGTTTCTCATAGATATCTCTTCCGCCAAGAAAAAGTGCCTGTTCCTCCAGATTCTGTGGATCTGTGATTCCTGTCTCTTTGCGCTGTTTTTCAATAATCTCTTTTGCTTCCTGTGGTGTGCGGATATTCCACATCTTACTGAATGTATTCATATTAAATGGCAGGTTATAAAGTTCATCTTTATAAACTGCTACCGGTGAATTGATGTAATTATTAAATTCCGCGAACTGATTCATGTAATCCCATATCTTTTTATCAGACGTATGGAAATATGTGCACCATATTTATGTACATGGATTCCTTCTATGTCCTCACAGTAAATATTTCCTGCAATATGATCTCTTCGGTCAATCACAAGACATTTCTTCCCTTTTTTCTTTAATTCATGTGCCATGACAGCTCCATAAAGACCTGCTCCGACAATCAGATAATCGTATTCTTTCATTTACTCCTTCTTTCCGCAGAACGATTGTCTGAATCCGGTAAAATCCAGAGATCAACCTTTCTGCCTTCTTTCTTTTCATGTTATGGTGTGTTTATGATAACACATTTTCTAATAAATTGAATCTCTATCAAAAATACGGTATACTTAACAGCAAAAGGAGGATGAATTATGCTTATAAAAAATGGTTTTCTAATTGATCCTGCATCTGATACAGAACGTCTTGTCGACCTTCGCATCACAGGCGGTCTGATCCAGACACTCGCAGATGCCGGAACTCTGACACCTGAAAATGGAGAGGATGAGCTTGATGCTGCAGGACTTATGATTTCTCCAGGACTTGTTGACACACACATTCATTTCCGCGATCCCGGATTTACTTATAAAGAAGATCTCCATACCGGATCTCTTGCAGCTGCTGCCGGTGGATTTACTTCCGTGATCTGTATGGCAAATACTTCACCGGTCATCGATTCTGTTCCGGTTCTCAAAGAACTGATGGAACGGGAGGCTTTGGAAGACATCCATATTTTCCAGGCTGCTGCTGTCTCCTGCGGACTCAAGGGTGAAGAGATGACTTCTATGAAGGAACTTGCCGCTGCCGGTGCCTGTGGATTCACAGATGACGGAATCCCTCTTAAGAACGCTGCATTTCTCTATAAAGCAATGGAAGAGGCGAAGGCACTTGACCTTCCGATCAGTCTTCATGAAGAAGATCCTGCATTTATTGAAACAAACGGAATCAACCACGGACCTGTATCTGATGCGCTGGGCATCTACGGATCTCCTTCGATTGCTGAAGAATCTCTTGTTGCCAGAGATTGTCTGTTGGCGCTTCGTTCCGGTGCACAGGTCGTGATCCAGCATATCAGCTCCGGACAGTCCGTTGAACTGGTACGCACCTTTAAAGCTATGGGAGCAAATCTGCATGCAGAGGCAACTCCGCATCATTTCACTTTGACAGATGAAGCTGTGTTAAAATACGGCTCTCTTGCCAAGATGAACCCGCCGCTTCGTACAGAAAATGATCGTCTTGCTATCATTGAAGGTCTCAAAGACGGTACGATCGATCTGATCGCTACAGACCATGCGCCACACAGTACGGAAGAGAAATCCCGTCCTATCACACAAACACCAAGCGGTATTATTGGTCTTGAGACTTCCCTTGCTCTCGGAATCACTTCCCTTGTACGTCCGGGACACCTGACATTAAGCCAGCTGATTGAGAAGATGACGATCAATCCTGCCAGCCTGTATCACCTTCCGTGCGGTTCTGTCGCAGAAGGAAAATCAGCTGATCTTGTACTGTTTGATCCGAATGAAAAATGGACTCCTGAGACTTATGCTTCTAAGTCTTCTAATTCTCCATTTACCGGATGGGAATTGTATGGAAAAGTAAAATATACAATCTGTGATGGAAAGATTGTATACAAGGATTAATCTAAGAGTCCCTGCAGAATCTTTCATTTCCGCAGGGGACCTCTTCTTTGCTCATTAATCCTCGATCGCTGTTACTGTATAATCTTTGTCTTCGACTGTCTTTTTCAGCACTTCATTACTGATTTCGGAATTCAGTGTTACAACTGCTGTTCCGGCCTCATGGCTGACTTCTGCTGTATCAACCTGCTCAAGTGTCTCGAGAGCTTTCTTCACAGCCGCCTCACAGTGTCCACACATCATTCCTTCGATTTTCATTGTCTTTGTCATTTTTGTCTCCTCCTTGTTTTCTGACTCATTTTTGTCTGTTAAGACAATATCTGAAACAGTATTTTCTGCTGTTTCTACCTTTTTCATCTTTCTTTTTCTGTCTTTGCTGGCATCGTACATTTTAAACAGATTCAGTCTCAATGCATTTGTCACTACACAGAAACTGGACAGGCTCATTGCCGCCGCTCCGAACATCGGATTTAATTTCCAACCAAAGACCGGGATCCAGATTCCTGCTGCCAGTGGAATTCCTATCGCATTATAGAAAAATGCCCAGAACAGATTCTCATGAATGTTGCGCAATGTTGCACGGCTCATACGGATTGCTGCCGGCACGTCACTTAACCGGCTCTTCATCAGCACAACATCCGCTGCATCGATTGCAATATCTGTCCCAGCTCCAATTGCAATTCCCATATCTGCCCTGGTCAGTGCCGGTGCGTCATTGATACCGTCACCTACCATCGCAACCTTTCCTTTTTCTTTCAGCTTGCGGATCACCTGTTCTTTTCCTTCTGGAAGAACACCTGCGATCACTTCATCCACACCTGCCTGCTCACCAATTGCCTTCGCTGTGCGCTCATTATCTCCGGTCAGCATAACAACATGGATTCCCATATTCTGAAGTTCTTTCACTGCCTGTGGACTATCTTCCTTGATCACATCCGCAACTGCATCATGCCAAGGAACTGCTCATTCCTTCCAAAGAACAGCGGGGTCTTTCCTTGCTGTGCCAACCGTTCCGCCTGTTCTTTTTATGCTGGCAGAAATCTTCATTTTGTCTGAAATGAATTTAAAATTGCTCCGTACAGCCAGTCCTCTCCAAGTTTTCCTGACAGACCATTTCCTGGAACTGCCTGAAACTGTGTGATTTCACTTTTCTGCTCTGCTTCCCCATTTTCTTCTGCCTTTGCAAGAATTGCCCGGGCAAGCGGATGCTCACTTTTCTTCTCCAATGCATTTGCAAAAAATAATAATTCATGTTCTGTCATTCCGTCCGCAGGGAGCAGATCCGTCACCTTCGGTTCTCCACTTGTGATTGTTCCTGTCTTATCCAGTGCGACAATCTCCGTCTTTCCTGTCTCTTCCAGCGAAACAGCTGTCTTAAACATGATTCCATTCTTCGCGCCCATTCCATTTCCAACCATAATTGCAACCGGAGTGGCCAGACCTAATGCACACGGGCAGCTGATTACCAGAACAGAAATTCCCCTTGCAAGTGCAAATCCAACAGGCTCTCCGACAAGCAGCCATACAATCATTGTGACAACTGCAATAGAAATAACTGCCGGGACAAATACTCCTGAAACTTTATCTGCCACTTTGGCAATTGGCGCTTTTGTTGCTGCCGCATCACTTACCATCTGAATGATCTGTGACAAAGTCGTATCCTCGCCAACTCTCGTCGCCTCGCAACGCAGAAAACCTGACTGATTCATTGTAGCCGCAGACACTTTATCCCCTTCTGCTTTATCTACCGGTATACTCTCTCCGGTCAGGGCAGCTTCATCTACTGCACTGTTTCCTTCCAGAACAATTCCATCCACCGGAATATTCTCCCCCGGTCTTACAACAAACTGATCTCCTCTTCTTACCTGATCGATAGAAACTTCCTGTTCTTTTCCATCACGCAGGAGCGTTGCTGTCTTTGGTGCCAGCTTCATAAGGCTCTTTAATGCATCTGTTGTCTTTCCCTTTGAATGCGCTTCAAGCATCTTTCCGACTGTGATCAACGTTAAAATCATTGCTGCTGATTCAAAATAAAATTCATGCATCAGCTCCATCACATGATCCATATCGCCTGCCGTCTGCGCAGCTGTCATAGCGAATAATGCATACACGCTATATCCATAAGATGCACCTGCACCGAGTGCAACCAGCGTATCCATATTTGGTGCTCTATGAATCATGCCTTTCCATCCACTGATAAAAAACTTCTGATTGATCACCATAACGATTGTCGTTAACAGGAGCTGCGCCAGCCCCATCGCCACATGATTCCCTTCCAGAAATACCGGAAGTGGCCAGCCCCACATCATATGCCCCATTGACAGATACATGAGCGGAATCAAAAAACACAAAGAAGCAATCAGACGCCTTTTCATCTTCGGTGTCTCCCTGTCTTTCAACGCATCTTCCGCACAGTTCTGCTCACTTTGATTCATCCATGCCCTTCATTCTTTGCAGATTTCAACGTTGCCCCATATCCAGCTTCCTCAACAGCCGCAATGACCGCATCTACTGTTGCTGTGCCTTCCACTCCCATGGAATTCGTGAGAAGACTGACTGAACAGTTCTCAACTCCGGGGACTTTCCCAACTGCCTTCTCAACACGGGCACTGCAGGCTGCACAACTCATTCCCGTCACATTATATTGTTTCATTTTACTCCTCCTTCAAGTTGTGATCCGGACTTTTTGTGCCGGATCTCTCTTCAGATCTTTTATCGCATCAATTTCTGAAGTGTCGTCACGAGCTCGTCAATCGTTTCATCTTTTCCATCCCGGATATCATCTGCCACACATGACCGGATATGGTTTGCCAAAAGCACTTTATTGAAACTATTCAGAGCCGCATTCACCGCAGATACCTGAATCAGAATATCCGGACAATACGCGCCTTCTTCAACCATCCTTCGAACTCCCCTGACTTGTCCTTCAATTCTACTCAGACGATTCATCAGATCTTTATATTCTTTTTCCGGTCGATCCTTTGTCTTGTGACAACATCCCGGACAGACTTTCTTTTCTTCCATTGTATTTCTCCTGTTGTATAACCCCCAGGGGGTATATTTTCTAATTATTAATATATACCCCCTACAGGTATATTTCAAGTGCTTTTTAACAAAAAGTTACTGTTCATGCTACATGCGGTTGCTGCTTACGCTATATGCGGCCGGCAACAACAAAGAAGCTGTCATGGAACATTTCACGATTGTATCTATGTTCCATGCAGCTTCTCTGCAATCCATTATTATGTTCGTTATTATATTTCCTGACAAATCTGTCTTATTCTACACTCTTGAGTGATTCAACCATGTTAATCTTCTTTAACTTAAAATACATCACTCCATTGACAAACAAAGAAAAGGCCACTGTCAGAAGAAAGGCATACAAGAAACTTGGTGGATCGATATTTCGTCCAAACATAACCGAATCAATCTCCACTGTCTCAACAATAAAGCGGTGCAGAATTTTTCCGATCAACAATCCTGCCAGTGCCCCAATCAAGGTCAGCAGGATATTCTCTCTGTAAACATAAGAAGAAACTTCCTTGTCATAAAATCCAAGTACCTTTAATGTTGCCAGTTCTCTCTTGCGCTCTGTAATGTTAATATTATTCAGATTATACAGCACTACAAATGCCAGCATTCCTGCTGAAATAATCAATACAACAATCACGATGTCCAGACTCTCCAGCATACGATCCACCTGCTTTTTCAGGCTTGTCGTATAGCTGATGCTAAGTGTTCCATCACACTTCATTACATTTTCGCCGACATCCTTTGCTTCTTCTGTTGTACGGTCCTGAGTTCTATAATAAATCGAATTATAGTCCGGAGCCTCACCGAATGTCTTTTCATAGACTTCAGATGTCATATAGAGATAATGTCCCATATAGTTCTCACAGATTGCACTGATCAAGACTGTTTTCTCTCCATCATCTGTATCAATCGTTAATTTATCACCGACATTGACTTCCAGCAGTTTCGCTGCTTTTTCAGTCAGGATTGCTCCTTTATCCTCCAAGGAATAAATTTCCTTTGTCTTCCGATCCCGGATCACAACAAACTTTTTGAATGCTTCCACATCTTTTGGTACATCTAAATAAACTTCCTGAGAAGACTCTCCTGAACTGACCTCAATATTTTTCAAAAGATTTTCTGCAATCACTGATACCTTCTTATCCGCATCCAGTTCTTTCTGGACATCATTTCTCTCTTCTTCTGTCACATCTTCCTTTAAAATAACGTCTCCATCATAAAGCTGAATCTGTTCGTATTGAAGCGGAACGATTGCTGAAATAGAATCTTTTAATCCAAAACCAAACAACATCATGCCCATACAACCGCCAATTCCAAATACTGTCATGAAGAAGCGTTTTTTATATCGCACCAGATTGCGCACGGTTGATTTCCACGTGAAATTCAGATTTTTCCAGATAAACGGAACTCGTTCCAGAAATACCCGTTTTCCCTGTTTTGGTGTCGGCGGACGCATCAATTCTGCTGCCTGCTCTCGTAATTCTTTCATACATGAGAACAGTGTTGCGATTACTGTACATGCAAGTGCCGCTGCACATGCTGTTACAGCATAATACAAATTATACGGGATCACAATATCTTGCATATGACGATACAGGATCTTATATGCAGTGATAATGATATATGGAATTATCTTTTCTCCAATCAGAATTCCGAAAACACCACCGGTTAATGTCGCAAGGATCGCATACCAGAGATATTTTCCAACAATTGAAGCATTTCCATATCCGAGAGCCTTCAAAATACCGATCTGCGTTCTCTCCTCCTCTACCATTCGTGTCATTGTTGTCAGACTGATCAATGCTGCAACAAGGAAGAAAATGAGTGGGAACACTTTACCGATTGCCCGCATACGATCTGCATTATCTCCATATCCACTGTATTCTGTCAGATTGTTCCTATCATAGACATACCACTTTGGCTTTTCAAGATCATCAATCTTCTGCTGTGCTTTCGCAAGCTCTTCTCTTGCTTCTGTAATCTGCCGTTCTCCATCTTCAATCTTCTTCTGAACTTCTATACGACCTTCCTCATACTCTGCCCAACCGTCTTCCAGCTCCTTTGTTCCGCTGCTTAATTGCTGCTGTGCCTCATCAATCTTCTTCTGTCCCTCACTGATCTGCTGCCATCCGCTGTCAATCTGCTGCTGACCGGATGTAATCTGCGCCTTCGCCTGATCTATCTGCCGACTTGCGGTAAGGATTGCAGCATCCCCCTGTGTCAGCACATCCGTCAGTTTCTGTATATTATCCTGCAATACCGGAATACCCGCTTCAATCTGAGCTATCCCGGCTTCAACTACTGGAAGCCCTTCGTTGATCTGCGTTAATCCGGCTTCGATCTTTGTCTGGTTTTTCTGAATCTCTGCTTCGGCAGCCTTCGCCTCCAGTTCCATTTTATCCAGATTTGCTTTCAATTCAGTCAACTTCTCTTCCATTGCTGTTTTTTCAGCTTCCAACTGTTCTAACTGAGCTTTTAATTCCGGATCTTCTTCTCCTGCTTCCTGTTTCCGGTCATATTCTTCTTTCAGTGCCTCATAGTTCTGTAAAAGAAGTTCATACTGTGTATTTAATTCTTCATAAGACTGTTTCATCGGCTGATAAATCTGCTGATACGCGGACTGATAGTCTTCTGCCTGTTGCTGCAATTCTTCCTTTGCTTTCAGAAGCTCATCTTTCTTTTGCTGCATCTGTGTCTGTTGCGCTAAAAGTTCTTGTCTCTGATCTTCCAGACTTTCTTCCTGCTCTTTCAGTTGTGCCAGCTGATTTCTTAATGTTGTAAGTGTAATCTGTTTTTCGCTAAGTTCCTGTGCTCCCTGCTCAACTTGTGCTTTGGACTGATCCAGTTTCTTTTGTTTTGATACCAGAAGATTTCTCGACTGCTCCAGTTCAAGCTTCGAAGCTGCCAGCTGATTTCTTCCCCGTTCAAGCTCTTTCTGCGCTGCATCAAGTTTCTCTCTTGCACTTGCAAGTTCTTCTTCTGCCTCTTCTTTTCCATCCGCCAGATCCTGCTCTGCCTGAGCTAACTCTTCTTGTGCTTCATCCACTTTTTCCTGCGCTGTCGAAACAATCTCATCATATCTGGCCTGTTCTCTTTCCTCTTTAATTGCCTGCACCTTTTTCAGCACAGAATCCACATGTTCTTCATATTCTTTCGTAAATGCAGTCGCTTCCTTTGCACTTTCAACCTGCACTGTAATCTCTGTATACACATCTAATGAAAATGCTTTCTCCGGAACGCAAAGAAAGGCACTGACACTTCCATTTCCGATTGTTGTACTGCCTCTGTGAAATGCAATATACTCCGGACTGCTGACCGTACCAACAATGGTAAATGTATCTGTCTTAAGTGTATCTTCCAACGGATCCGAAGTCCCACTCGATAATGTGATCTTATCCCCAATCTTCAGATTCTTTCCATCCAGATAATCTGCATCTATTACACATTCATTTTCCTTTTCTGGAAGCCTGCCATCTTCTAACTGAACTTGATTCATCTTATCCTGGAGCGCCATAACATGAACTGCTACCTGGTTTCCCCGAATCGTACAAAGTACATCTGTTGCATAGCTTCCTTCTGCATCCAATACACCATCCACAGCACGAATTGCATCCAGATCATCTTCTGTCAGTCCCATTGTACTCATTACCTGAATATCCATCAGGTTCTTCTCATCAAAATATGCATCTCCTGAATATCTCATATCCGGCTCTGATGCACGAATCCGGAAAAAAATGCACATCCTATCGCAACAATAAAGAAAATGGATAAAAAACGTCCAAGACTATGACGGATCTCCATATAAAAGTTTTTTCGTAATGCTTTCTTCATCCACATCCCCTACCATTCAATTTCATCAATCGAAGTCGGATTCTCATTAGATTCCATTCTTGCTACCTGTCCATTTTTTATATGAATCAATCGATCTGCCATCGGCGCAAGTGCCTGATTATGTGTAATGATAATAACTGTCATTCCCTTTTCTCTACACATATTCTGAAGTAATTTCAAAATTGATTTTCCTGTATTGTAATCCAATGCACCTGTTGGCTCATCACAAAGCAAAAGCTTTGGGTTCTTCGCTAATGCTCTCGCGATTGAAACTCGCTGCTGCTCACCGCCGGAAAGCTGTGCCGGAAAATTATTCTTCCGTTCCCCCAGACCAACTTCCTCCAAAACTGCCTGTGCATCCAACGGATCCTTACTGATCTGCAACGCAAGCTCAACATTTTCCAATGCGGTCAGATTCGGCACAAGATTATAAAACTGAAAAACAAATCCGATATCATCTCTGCGGTATCCTGTCAGCTGTTTGGAATTATAAGCTGTAATATCTTTTCCATCTACATACAGCTTCCCGCTTGTTGCTGTATCCATTCCGCCGAGAATATTAAGCACAGTTGTCTTACCTGCACCACTTGGTCCAACGATTACAACAAGTTCTCCCTGCTCAATCGAAAAGCTGATGTGATCCACTGCATGAATCTCAACTTCACCCATTTTATAAGTTTTCGTGATATCCTGCACTTTAACGAATTCCTTCATCTACATTCTCCTGACTCTTTTTCTCTTCTTCTGCATCTCTCCTGGCAAGCAGTCTGTTACTCTTTTCTTCGATTCTCTACAGGCGCAGTTTCTCCCACTCTTCTCCTGCACCGAATGTCTCATGAAAACGTTCCGGAAGCGGTGTATCCTGGAATAATTTCTTCTGATACTGTACGATCAGACTCGCAGCTAACGGCACTGCACCTGAATATTGCCGTTTTAAAACCTTACAATATTTCTGACATAACGGATCTGGCTTTACACTCATCACAATGTCATGCAATGAATCGTATTTTCCCACTGCCTTCATCCCAAGAAACAACGCTTTTCGCTTTCCAGATGTCGGTGCCAGAAACAGCTTATGATAAAAAACCATCCCTTTTAATGCCTTATAGATCTGCTCGGCTGTTACATCTTTGAAAAATGGTGCGATCACTTCCGCATACTCCATCTTAGGATGAATATGCTTCGCTGTCAGATAGCGCAAAGGATCATGATAATCTTCCGTCAGCATCATTCGATCCAGCTCCATCTCAATCTCATTGTGTGAAACTCTTCCTACCTGCATAATTTTTTCAACATAAGGATGACATTCACTGTCTAAAGCAAAATGACAGATAAATCCATAAATATATGCACGCGCAGCAGACGGATCTTTTGCTTTTTCAATCACTTCAACTGCATGATGGAAAAACTCATCGGCAAATTGTTCATGAAGTGTATGCCCCTGTTCATTCACCGGATCTTTCTTTAATGCATTATAATAAAATAAGATATCCGGTCCATGTAACCCAATATCAAACAACTCTCTATGCGCTTCTATAGAATTCTGAAGGGGTCTTGGAAGTGCGCTGAGCACCTCTTTTCCGAATTTATAATGTGCGTATGTTGTTGGCATAAGAAACCTCTCCTTTTTCTGAATTTTCTTGTTAAGATTTATAATTACTCATATTATTATATTAACACATTCTTCCCTGTCTGACAGTAATTATCTTTATAAAAAATATGTGAAATGATATTAAAAATGCTAATTTTTTACATTACTGTTCAAGGACTAACTGAACTTAAGAAAACCGATGGTGTAAACTGGGAAACAGCTAAAGCCATCGGTTTTCTTTATCCAAATATCCTGGACACTCTGTCAAATATATTTTCTGGTGCAAGGCATTCCTGATGATCCGTTCCATAATTATAAAAGGTCCGGTCATGATCGTGTACAAGGATCCCCTGGTAATCTTCAGTGACCGTGTCCTTTACCCCTTCATGCCCTTTTTTCTCACGGGCAAAATACAGGGCTTTTCCATCTCCTGGAGCTCCTGTTTCGTTTTCTTTCTGCATTTTTTCAAACTCCAGAAGCATATCTTCCAGTACCTGGAACCAGTAATTACGGACACGTATCGTTTCCTTATGGCATCCGCCGCTTCTTTCTACAGTTCCAGGATTCTAGATCATATCCCTGCATTCCTTCTGATGAAGCTCTTTCAGCCGGACATATCTTTCTCCGGATTCCTGTTCTTTATTTCTGGTCTGTGCAGTTTTCAGGCGGCACAGGAGTGTAATACGGTCATAAGCATCAGGCATACTTTTTCCCCCGGCATAGTTTTATCTTTCAGACGCTGCTGATAATATCTGTGATCTTTGAAATATGGTCTTCCAGAAATTCGATCATTTCTTTCTGCTTCTGGATAAACTCTTCCTGGATCTCAATCTGCTTGAGATAACCGTCAAAAAATATGCCTGAAAGATAATCTTTTGTGTATAAGCTTTCAGAAAAGGAACAGCAGAAAAACTATAAACACAGTTTTTTCTGCTGAACATGATTATCCACAATATAAAAATTCGTCACTTTTTACAATGACTTATGCATACCCTTGAACAGTAACAGGCAATCGTATGGATCATTTTTTTTACATCCAGTGGTTTGGCCAGATGTGCGTTCATACCACAGTCCAGTGCATGGCGTACATCCTCTGCAAAAGCATTAGCGGTCAGTGCGATGATGGGAATGGAAGAAGCATCCGTCCTGTCAAGCTTCCGGATCTGGCGTGTGGCCTCGTATCCGTCCATCAGAGGCATCATAATATCCATAAGTATCACATCAAATGTCCCCTCGGGGTGACGGGAGAAAAGTTTTACAGCTTCCCTGCCATTGGATACTGCAGTTACCACAGCACCTTCCTCTTCAAGGAGTACCTGTGCCACTTCTCTGTTTATTTCATTATCCTCTGCCAGCAGGATCTTTATGCCCTGAATGGAGTTTCGCTCAGATTCTGGCTCAGAAGAGATATCCGTTTCTTCTGCCTCTTCAAATGGCAAAGTGATCACAAAAGTACTTCCGATACCCGGAGTACTGGAAATCTCAATGGTACCACCATCTGTTCAAATAGCGCTTTGGCAATGCTCATACCCAGTCCGGTGCCATGATATACACTTCGGGCATCCATATTCTCCTGAGTAAAGGGTTCAAAGATCTTCTCCAGATATTCTTTGTTGATGCCGATTCCCGTATCAGAGATCGTCCATCTGCAGACCAGCTTATGATCATGGGAAGGGAGAGCATGGATCTCCGTATGGATTTCCCCATTTTCTCTGTTGTATTTGATACAGTTACTGTAAATATTCATCATGGCACGACGGAGGTGCAGAGGCTGCCGTATACAAAGGGATGTTCGTATATCTCCGGTGCGATATGAACGGTGAAATCAATGCCGTTTTTCTGTGCCTGCATATCAATCAGCATCTGTGTCTCTTTTTCATATCTGATCAGATCAAAAGGTTCATGGTTGAGTACAAGTCCGCCCTCCTCGATCTTGGACATATCCAGTACATCATTGATAAGAGAGAGCAGATGACTGGCTGAAATGAATGCTTTTTCACGATTACTTTTCAGGAATCCGATATCATTTTCATGCTTTTTATCAATTTCCATCAGACCAATGATCCCATTCAACGGCGTACGCATATCGTGGGACATACGGGAAAGAAAATTGGATTTCTCTGCATTGGCACGTTCGGCAGTATCAAGAGCTTCTTTGAGAAGCTTCTGGTGTCTGATTTCTGATTCCACCACATCGTCCACATTCAAAAATCCCAGAACAATGATACCGGAGTCTTCGTTTTTGATAAAGCGGAACTGATAGTAATGGATACCATCCCTGTCATTTATCCGGTAATTCCCCTTGTATTCGGACTGACCGGACAAAACACTCATTACATTATCCAGTTCCAGTGATTCTTCCAGCATTGTACGGTCATCCGGATATACACGCTGCCGGATATAGTCTGAGAGGAAAAGATCATAGGGGTATGTATTGTTGTGTTTTTTGTCTGGAGCAGGGACATCGCGGTCTTCCTGCTTGATCACAGAGAGAGTTTTTTCTCTGGGATTGATCAGGTATACGTTCAGGTAGTTGCTGCTCAGTGTCTGGACAATACTTACCTGTGTCTCATAGGCTTCCTGTGTTCTGGTGACATCCTCACCGTAGAGGATTGCTTCCAGATGGTTATTGGAAGGATTGAGCAGCAGTCTTGTCACATATTTGGAAAGCCTGGTTATATTGTCATCGTAGAGACAGCGGGAAACTCTGGTGACCTCTACCTGACCGTCCTCGTAGCTTTTCATCAGGGAACTGCGGCAAAATGCGTTGATGAAATCATTTCTGTCCTTTAATACCGGTATAAAAACAGCAGTCTCTGCAATAAAATGGTCAATGGAAGCGTCAGCATCTATCTTATAGGCCAGGGCAGAAGTGCCTCCGATCTTCAGAATCTTATCATCTGTAAGGTCGAGATGAAAGTAGCCGGCAGCATGGCTAATGGATGCCAGAAGAGAGTGGAGCTGATTTTCATAGATTTTGCGTGCTGTCACATCATTGTCTTCACAGGCCACTGCAATTACGAAATCCCGATAGTCATCGGCGTTTCCGTTTCTGGCAATGAGCAGATAATAGTAATGGACAGTATCTGTGACAACCCTGAAATGGATTTTGAAAGAGGCTTCCTGAGAAAGTCTTTCCAGCAGGGTTTCATAATTCAGGTGTCTGGACACATAGGAACGCTCATCCGGATGAATATATTTCTGGATGATAAAATTAAATGACAGCTTATAGTCTGCATTATCTTTAATATCCGCAAAAGCATCAGTAAATCTGGAACGATATACGGAGATTTTCCCGGTTTCCCGGTTTACGCCATAAACAGACATGTAGTCAGAAGCAAGCAGGTTGATGGCACCCAGCAGACGGAGAGAGTTCTCACCTGTGGGAATAGACTTTGACAGGCTTTCTCCTTCGGCTACTGTGCTGAATACAAGTGCATGTCCTCTGCTACCGTCGGGCTGTACAGTCTCTACTGCATCAACTGTCTCATAAATATGACGGATCGGATCCAGGTAGGTCTTTGGCCCCTGTATCCCCAGTGCTACAGGGCAGGGCGGGCATGGGGAATCAAGCCCCATAAGTGCCTTATAACATTTCACTCCCGGCTGGAGATTGGGGTACAGTTGTTTGGCAGTGTCGTTATAGCTTAGGATATTATAGTCTTTGTCTATGCTGTAATATCCAGATGAGTGTGTGTTCATAATTTTATACTCCTGATCTTTAGTGCTTTAAAGTATACTCTTTTTACTAAAAAATAGCAATGATAATGGATGAATTTGTAAAGGTTGTACAATGTTTCGGGATTTTGGCATATTCATGCCAAAACGCCTCGCAGGATAGTAGCGTGTGAACAGTAACTTTTTTACTGCTTTTTTACTTCTTTTAACGCAATAACCACTTGACATTTATATTTCTTTTTACTATATTAATATGTACAGCACACGCAAGGACGTGTCTGTTACAGTAGAGAGTATTCATTACTCTACCCTGATCAGGGCTTGTACTGGTTTCGACAGGGATCTCGAAGATGGAGAAGCTATCCGTAGGCTGATGCGTTAAATCGCAAACTTAAAATTAAACGCTAACGATAATTTCGAATTAGCTGCAGCCTAAATGCTGCATGTCAGCCCTGAAGCACTCACACTTTAGGAATCTGGCACCGACTATGTGAGAAACGATGATGGCAAAGCTTTGAGCCGTCAGGCGTATTATGAAGCTACTGAACCCGTAAGGATGTTAGTTTTCGTACGGCAGAGGGAATGTCAAATAACTGACTATGATAGTAGAAGTACATGGGACAGGTTTTTGGACGCGGGTTCGATTCCCGCCAGGTCCACTTTTCAATGAAAGTGTGAAGACTTCAAAATAACGGCATTGTATCTCGTAAGATGAGATGCAATGTCGTTATTTTTTGAATAATATCCTTACTTGCAAATGGAATGCATAAAAAACTCTGAGATACTCGCAAACATTGACTTCACAAGAATCTCAGAGAAAAAATAATGCCGCAGACCGGAATCGAACCGTTTTTCTTAATCTCAAATACTGATAGAAAGGGGCTTTGAAGACTTCATCACGGTTGCGGTGTTCAAAAAGTGTTCAAATGTTTGTCGCATACAACTTGAAGTTATCTTTTTCCTAATGGCAATGCTATTAAATTTCCCAATAATGCAATAACAGCATATCCAACTACATAAACCCATGCACTTGAGTTATAAAATATAAATATAGATGGCGCAAACATTATTGCTACAATCAAAATATACCAGAAGTTAAAACCATTCCTAATCCCATAAAAAACAGAGGTTATTAAACATATTAGAGGAATAATTACTAACATAACAATCATTGCACTTCCTGTGTTTTTTATAAACCAAGGAACGATATAAAAATCTATCAGCAACAGTAGGTAGAAAACCATGTTCTTTTTTAATTTATCCATCATATCATCATCCTTTCAAATCCCGATTTGTCTGTTTCACATTATACACAGTATAATTCCATTTCACAAAATGTTCAATCAAAAAAAGTATGCAAGATTTTTATATTTTCTTGGCATACCTCTTATTGCAGTATTTCCTTGTTCGTATTTTCGCAAACTAACGTTCCGCAAGGATGCCCAGTGCGACGGTTCCTAACAGGGCGGCGGGGCGACTGGGCAAGTGGACGGCTGAAAAGCATTTTCTACTCAACGACATATTTAACGTTTGATTCTCTCCGTCCCTCATATTTCTCCTGTGCCAACAGTTTATCAAGAAATTCTGACACTTCTTTCATGTCTTCACTGTCTATCAAATCCAGTTTTATCAATACATCAAGGTCAGTCTGATTCTTCGGTTGTATTGAAATCGGCTGAGATGTATCCACAACCACTTTCAACTGTTTTGTCTTATTCGCTGTTTCAATATCCATAGTTAGTCCCATAACGTGGCTTTTACTCACACCGAATATCTGTGATAATTTTTCCCATATAGATTCATCTCTCGGCGTTCCATTTCCGTTTTCATAGTTCGTAAGCATACTCTGTGAAATACCTAATTCTTTTGCAAGTTCCGCAACGGTTATATTCTTTTCTTTCCGCAATTCTTTTATTTTATTCATAGCGAACCTCCTTTATAAGCACATTATATTTCATTAAATTTTCTCTGTCAATCTTTTTATCGGATATTCAGATATTCTCTATTGACATTCCGTAACACTTGTTTTATCATAAGACTATCTTAATATCCGATAATCAGATATTTGTGAGGAGGTGAAACGATGATTAGAGGAAATGACTTTATTTTAAATCCAGACAAACTGCAAGAGGAATTTCAGTTAGTAGAAGTTTCCGACTGGATAGACTTTTCTACAAAAGAAAAATTAGGATTCTACTATACAGTTCTTCTTCCAAAATTAAAGTTTGAGAAAGTCAAAGTAGGTATTAAAGCCAATACAGCGATTGTTACCAACGAGGAACTTGAACAAAAAGGGCAGATTCCCGTCTCATTTGATGGATTACATACTTGGGCTAGTCTCTATAATGGACGTCTTTCTGTCAAAGCAGAAGCTTCCAATATCAGAAAAGTGGGAATGAAATAATTTCCCTACTATGTCAGCCAGTCAGTACCGGACAACGTCATAGGTGCTGAACTGGCTGACCTCTATACTTGATATATAAAACAACATCTTCCGAAAACAATCGGAACATTCATTACAAAAATTGGGATATGAGGTGAGATTCGTGAGCAAAACAAAAGAGTGTTTTGCATACAATACGAAAATCATTGAAACTCCTACTACAAAAGAAGTATATATTTACGAAAACCCTATTTTTATTCACTCGAAAGAAAAGGCAGATTTAACAGACACAAGTAACCGAAAAAAATTTGATGAAATGTCAGCTCATAAGCAATATGACAGTTTAAAACGCAAGCAGAAGCATTACGAACAGGCTCGTTGGGATATTGCCCGTATTGTTGACTGTAACTTTGATAACAGAACAAAATTTGTAACGCTGACATTTAAAGAAAACATTCAGGAAATCCTGATAACCAACAGAGAATTTAAGTATTTTATCCAGCGATTAAATTATTATTTGTACCATACCAAAACCCAGTTATTAAAATACCTTGCAACGTGGGAGAAACAGAAGCGTGGAGCAATCCATTATCATGTTATTTTCTTTGATTTTCTGTATATAGCAAAAGAAAAATTACAGAATTTATGGTCACATGGATTTATTAAAATCAATCGCATTGATGTAGACAGCAAAGAAAACAGAGGTCGTTATCTTAGCAAGTATTTTGGAAAAGACCTTGATTTGAAAGAACATAAGAAAAAAGCCTTTTTTAAATCTCAAAATCTGAAAGTTCCACACGAAACAAAAGTCATGCTGACCGAAGACATTTTACATGACTTACAAAAAGAAAATATCGTCTTTCAGAAAGAATACACAAGGCAAATTTACGATACCAACGCTTTCTTATCTACTGGTTCATGCTTAAAGGACAGCAGTGTTATCTACATCAAAATTAAAAAAGGAAATCCTTGCGTAAAGGGGGAATCTTATGGATAATCCCGTTACGTTTTCAGATATAACATTATTGAATACGTTAGCCACCTGTGCTAACATGACCACAGATGAAGTCTTCAAAGATTTTAAAATTATGGCAAATAAAAAAATCTTGAAGAATCACAAATATGAAATTTATTACTCGGAATCAGAAAAAAGCTGGCGTACTTATTTACCCGATGAAACCAAACCTAACAAACGCCGTCCTGTTAAGAGGAAGAGTAAAGAGAACCTTGAAAAAGAAATCATCAGATTTTATATCGAAAAGCAGAAATCTGAAAACCGTCAGAATGTCACACTGGAAGAATTATATGCTGAATGGCTTTTGTATAAAAGAGACTATACTTCCGTAAAAGCAAAGACAATTCAAGAATATGTATCTGAATGGAATAGATTTTTCAAAGATACAGAACTTGTTAAAATGAAGATAGGCGAAATCAAACCAATCACGCTTATCCGCTTTTTCAGAGAAGCTACAAAAGACCGGCAGTTCACGCACAAGCGAGTCAGTAATGCCCGTTCTGTTTTGAATGGAATAATGAGTTATGCGATCGAAGAAGAAATTATATCACATAATCCTGTCTCTGATGTGAATTTCAAACAGTTTACCTATAAGCCAGTAGAAGCACAAAGTGACAATGTATTTTCCCGTGATGATACGCATAAGTTATTAAATTATCTTCGGTGTATCATAGAGCCATATTCTCTTGCAATACAGTTATCTTTCTATCTGTTTATCCGTGTTGGAGAAACAAAAGCTATCCGTTGGGAAGATATTGACTACAATAACAGGCTTGTATATCTTCACAGACAGGCGACCTGTGAACGTACATTGAATGATGATTTAACATTCTCAAGCCGAAAAGTAAAAGTAGTAAATCAAATGAAAGGAAATACTTCTCATGGATTCCGTAAACAGTTCCTTACAGACGAAGCACTTAAAATTCTTCACAAAGCAAAGGAATTAAATCCAAATGGAATATATGTCTTTGAACCCAACGGCGAGATTATGACAACAGACAGCTTTAATCGCCGTTTGAAGAAATATTGCAAAGAAGCCGGTGTTCCTTATCATTCCAGTCATAAAATCCGCTTTTACAATGCTTCAACAGCTTTTGACGGAAATAATCTTACAACCCTTAGTTATTTAATGGGACATAGTGAGACAGCTACAACATTGCATTACTTGCGGAATGTCAATAAGAGGAAGAATGACAGGCTTGCTTTTCAGAATCTTGGTATTTCATCATAAAGTGTTCAAAGGTGTTCAAACTTTTTGAAACAAAAAAATAAGAGAAACGCTGTAAATTCAACGTTTCTCCTACTTTTCAATAATGCCGCAGACCGAATCGAACCGGTACGGGTATCACTACCCACGGGATTTTAAGTCCCGGGCGTCTGCCAGTTCCGCCACTGCGGCATTCCTCAAAATGCTTTCGCATCTTGAACGACCCAGAAGAGACTCGAACTCTCGACCTCCGCCGTGACAGGGCGGCGCTCTAACCAACTGAGCCACTGGGCCAAATATTTAATTGTCAGCTCGCTGCCCCTTACTACTTCCAAGCAGTCTAGCTAAGTGGACCTTCGGGGACTCGAACCCAGGACCGACCGGTTATGAGCCGGTTGCTCTAACCAACTGAGCTAAAGGTCCAATTGATTATTTATGTTCCTAAGAACAAGCCGATGATCGGACTCGAACCGATAACCTGCTGATTACAAATCAGCTGCTCTGCCAATTGAGCCACATCGGCATAAATGACCCCGACGGGAATCGAACCCGTGTTACCGCCGTGAAAGGGCGATGTCTTAACCGCTTGACCACGGGGCCATACTTTGTCTGTCAACTTCCTCGACAGCGATTATAATCATATCATATAAATCATCGTTTGGCAAGTACTTTTTTGATATTTTTTTAATTTTTGAAACTTTTCAAATAATTCGACAAATTGAACTTCTTAGTTTCCTACTCCTGATCCGATAATCAGAGAATAAAAAGATCTTACATTTCTGCAAGATCTTCAAGCTCCCCCTGTTGGACTTGAACCAACGACACTTCGGTTAACAGCCGAATGCTCTACCGACTGAGCTAAGGAGGAATATTTAATTAAAGGTTATGTACCTTCAAAACTACATACAGTCAAAACCAACATCATCATCCAAACCTATCACTGCTTTGGTTATGCCCTCGACCTATTAGTAACAGTCAGCTCCATGTGTTACCACACTTCCACCTCTGCCCT
>ENA-OQIO01000322-OQIO01000322.1-human-gut-metagenome-genome-assembly--contig:-NODE-322-length-26008-cov-1.565434_pt1 | contig 26008 bp, 38 predicted proteins | sample MGYA00242573_ERZ504737 | MGnify/ENA primary metagenome ERZ504737 (study PRJEB26092, sample SAMD00036203) | human gut metagenome | host: Homo sapiens | study: EMG produced TPA metagenomics assembly of...
GTCGCATGGCCGCCCCGCAGATTTTGCAGGTCACCGTGGCTGCGGCGCAGGCCGTGGCGCTGGTCGGCATGCCCGAGGCACGTATTATTTTGGCCGAAGCTACGATTGCCGTGGCCACCGCGCCCAAATCAAACGCCAGCTATAACGCCATTAACCAGGCGCTCGCGGACGTGGATGCCGGCAAGATCGGCGCTGTTCCGCTGTATTTGAGGAACGCCCCCACCAAGCTTATGAAAGAGTGGGGCAACCACGAGGGCTACAAGTATGCGCACGATTGGCCCGGTGCCGTGGCGCCACAGGAATATATGCCCGAAGAGCTGCGTGGCACCGAGTACTACCATCCCAACGATCGCGGCTATGAACACGAAGTCAGCCAGCGTCTTGCCAAGATTCGCCCGATGTTGCATGGCGGGGAACCCGAACAGAAATGAACATAGGGGAGTAAAGTGTAACGCAACAATAACAGTGGGAAAGGGAAGACAAACACCATGGCGACCATCTTCATCGTGGACGACGATCAGGCCATCGGCGAAATGCTTAGTCTTGTTTTGGAAAACGAGGGATTCCAGACCGTGACCTGCCTGGACGGGCTGAGGGCTGTGGAAATGTTCCCCATCGTCAAGCCCGATTTGATTCTGCTTGACGTTATGCTCCCCGGGCTGGACGGCACGGGGGTGGCCCGCCGCATCAGAGCTACCTCTAATGTGCCGATTATCATGCTCACCGCCAAATCAGACACACTTGACGTCGTGGCCGGCTTGGAAGCCGGGGCCGACGACTACGTGCCCAAGCCCTTCAAAGTGGCCGAATTGCTGGCGCGTATCCATGCACGCTTCCGCATCGCCAAGCCGGCCGCCGAAGACGGTGCCACCGGTGGTGCAAGCGGTGGCAATGCAAACGTCAACCATCTGGAACGCGGATCCATCGTCATCGACCGTTTGGAACACACCGCCACCAAGGATGGCAAGGACCTGAATCTTACTCCGATGGAATTCGAGCTGCTGTTCATGCTTGCGGCCGCCGCCGGCGAGGCCATCAGTCGTTCCAGCCTGCTCAAGAATGTCTGGGGATACGAGAATTCCGGCGATACGCGCCTGGTCAATGTGCATGTTCAACGCCTTAGGGCCAAAGTGGAGGACGACCCCGAGAACCCGCAAATCGTGCAGACCGTACGTGGCATCGGCTACAAGTTCGTCACTCCTGAACAATGAACCTGCGCCCTCGATTCAGCCTCAAACGCTTGCTGCGCCACGGACGCGCTGAAGTTCGTCGCTCGCTGCAGGCCCGCACCGTGCCCTCACCGTGATTCTTACACTGGCCGTGGCCATCGTCTTCTCTGGCGTATCGATGGTATCAGTGCGCGCCTCGCTGCTTACCCAAATCACTTCGCAGTCGCGTGCCGACTATTCAAACATGGTGCAGCAGGCCCAAACCAGTCTGGACGCGGCCGATGTCTCCGCCACAGTGCAGATCCAGCAGCTGGTCAATGACTTGGCGTCCTCGTTGCAATCCGAGGGGCCCTCCAACCTGATAGGTGTGTATTTGTGGAGTCGTGATACCAACTCGCGTGCCATCATCCCCGTATCCACCGAACCCAGCTATCAAAGTCTGATTTCTGATGACATCCGTTCGTCCGTGGCCTCCGACTTGGATGACAGCGTGTTCTATCAGCCGGTCGAAATTCCCGGTGATTCCGGCATGCCGGGCAGCGGGACGCCCGCAGCGGTGCTCGGCACCGTATTGGACTTTGGCGTGGCCGGCAACCTCGAATTCTTCGCCATTTATTCGTACACGTTCCAGCAGCAGTCCTTGACGCAGATTCAGCTCAGTCTGGTGGTCATCTGTGCGTTGCTGTCCATCGTGGTGGGCGTAGTAATCTGGCTGGTGATTCGTGGCATCGTGCGCCCGATTGAACGAGTGGCAGCGGCCTCGGAAACACTGGCCTCCGGCAATCTCGATATGCGCGTTACCGTGGATCGTAAGGATGAGCTTGGTGTGCTGCAGCAATCCTTCAATACGATGGCTGATGCGCTCAACCAGAAGATTGATGAGCTGGAGGAAGCAAGCGTTTTCCAGAAACGATTTGTGTCCGACGTCAGTCATGAATTGCGCACCCCGGTGACCACCATGCGTATGGCTTCCGACCTGCTCGAAATGAAAAAAGACGGCTTCGACCCTCCACCAAGCGTACGGTCGAACTGTTGGCCGGCAGATCAGTCGATTCCAAGACATGCTCGCCGATCTGTTGGAAATCTCCCGCTACGATGCCGGTTATGCGGCACTTGACCTTGTGGAAACCGATTTATGCGAACCAATTGAAACGGCAGTGGACCAAGTTGACGGCATAGCCCAAGCCAAACGGGTGCCGATTCACACGTATTTGCCCAATGTGCAGGTTTTGACTCGTATCGATTCGCGTCGAGTGATTCGCATCGTCAGAAATCTGTTGGCCAATGCCGTCGATTTCGCTGAGGACCGGCCGATCGAAGTGCGCGTCGCGGCCAACCGCAAAGCCGTGGCCATCAGCGTTCGCGACTATGGCGTTGGTATCGACGAAGACAAAGTCGCTCATGTATTCGATCGATTCTGGAGAGGCGACCTTTCACGTTCACGCGTTACCGGCGGCACCGGATTGGGCCTGGCCATCGCCATGACTGATGCCTTGCTGCACCACGGTAGTATCCGTGTACGTTCGGCAGTGGGGGAGGGCACCTGGTTCTTGGTATTGCTGCCGCGTGACCCCGACCAAGGTGAGGTGGCGGACGCTGAACTGCCGGTGAATTTTGCTTCTGAAACGCCGGATGACCTGCGTGTTACCGGTGGGTTTGGTGTGGCCACCAGCCAAGTCACACATGATTATCATGAGGTTCGCCGCGACACGATGATGGGGAGGCCACTATGAGACGAGTGACCAGAACGATTGCCGCCGCAGGCGCGGCCATAGCCTGTTGCATCACGATGACGGCATGCTCAAGTCCGTTCGGTTTGCCGATTAGCGGCTCGGTGCAGACTCTGGCACCGGTGGAACAGCAGACCCAGCGTGTTTACACCAATCCTCAGGGGCCTGCGGACGATGCACAGCCGGAAACCATTGTCAAAGGGTTCTATGACGCTATGCCTGCTGGCGTGCAGTCCGATGGCTATCGCGTGGCTCGCGAATTCCTGACTGGCTCGCTTCTGCCGGGTGGAATGGAGATTCTGCGGCACTGGTATACAGCGGCACCCCTGATTCCGCCGACGCGCCAACACCATAAGCGCGCCACAAGGTGCGGAAAGCTCACTGATTGTGGAAGTGGAACTTCAGGTGGTGGGTTCCTTGGATTCGCATGGCGTATACACGCCGTCAAACAGCACCCAAACGCGCAGGCTTCCCTATACGCTGATGAAGAAAAGCGGCCAATGGCGCATCTCGTCATTGGAAAGCGGCGTGGTGATTTCCACCGCAGATTTTGAACAGGTGTTCCGCCAAGTATCCGTGTATCAGGTGAGTACTTCCGGCAAGCAACTTATCCCGGATATTCGTTGGTTGAGCTGGCGCAACTGGCGCACCCAGGCAGTCGGTGAAGTGCTCTCGGATGCACCCTCCTGGTTGGAAGGAGTGCTGCGAGGCGCCGGCTTGTCTACCATCAAACTCGCGGTCGACAGCGTGCCGGTGAAGAACAATGTGGTGGAGATACACCTCAACAGCGGTATCAATGCGTTGAACGAGGAAGAACGAGGCCTGCTGGTACATCGCATCCGTCTGACTATGGGCGACGGCAATGCCGAATACGCGCTGAGGATTACCGGCGATGGAGTGGACTATTCCGATGCCGACGCAAATGTGAAACTTACTACCGAGCAGCCGACAGCGGGCGTATACACGTTGACCGGTGGTCATATCGTTTCCCTGGCCAGCTCCAGTCCGTTGCGTGTAGGGGAGGCCCCCGGATATGACGATGCTCGGGGCTTCGTTTTTTCCTCATCCGGCGGCGCGGTGTTGCGTGCGGACGGCGTGGTCGAATGCCTGAAATCTGATGGTGCGTCCTGTGGGGTGATGTTCTCCGGCGAGCCGATGCGATCGATTACCGAAGGTCTGGATGGCGAAGTATGGGCTGTATCCGAGAACGGGCGCGAATTGCATGTGTCAGATGGGGGTAAGGAAACCGATCTGAAGCTTGATTGGCTTGGCGCTGCCGACAGCATTGTGGCATTGGCGGTTTCTCCGGAAGGGTGCCGATTGGCGTTGGCAGTCGAGGGCGAGGACACGAACGGCGTGATGATGACCGGTGTGGCGCGCAAACGGTGATAAAACACTGAGCGGTCTGAGCAAAGCGGCCACCCAAGTGAGTGTGCTCAGACACGTCACCATGCTCACGTTCTACAACGATCTGAATCTGGTGTACGCCACCACACCTCCTGAGGGAAATAGCGAACAACAAGAGGCATGGCGTCAAATGGCACCAGGCCCGGCCAATGCGCAGCGTCTGCCTAATGGAACCATAACGTCGATGGCATCGGGGCAGATTAGCCTGTCCCGTCGCCTGGCCATTGTGGACGATTTGGGTATTGTTCGCTCCGTTTCTGGCTCACTCGACGGTTCCTGGACCATCGCCGATAGCCAGGTCACTGCCCTCGGTGCGCAGTAGATGGTATAAGAAAAACGGTGTTCATAATAACCTTTCTTGTTGTATGAGCAACGGCTTTGTCGCTCGGCTGGCGAGCGGCATTGCCGCTGCGCAACCAATCACTATTATTGGTCTGTTATCAAGGCAAAACAGTGTTGCGACGCCATTTTTGAACCACTGTTATTAATTTGTTATAAACCTGTTATCAAACTGTTATCGCATGCGATTGAACATTTGGCCTGTGAGCGTCACACTAGAGATTGTCGATGACGAACAGTCACCAAACAGGATGAAAGATCATCCAAAAAATAAACACTGCTCGAGGAGGAGTATTTATGAAGAATTGGAAGAAGGCCATTGCCTCGTTGCTTCTGCTGCTGCGCTTGTCAGCGTTGCCGCATGCGGTTCCAGCAACGCAGGTGGCAGCTCGGACTCCGGCAAGAAGACGGTTGGCTTCGTGGCTGTCGGTCCTGAGGGCGGCTTCCGTACCGCCAACGAGAAGGACATTCAGAAGGCATTCGAGGATGCCGGCTTTGACCTGACCTACTCTCCGACCCAGAACAACGATCAGCAGAAGCAGATTCAGGCGTTCAACAAGTTCGTTAACGACGAAGTCGACGCCATCATCCTGTCCTCCACCGAGGATTCCGGTTGGGATGACTCCCTGAAGAAGGCCGCTGAGGCTGAGATTCCGGTCTTCACCGTTGACCGTAACGTGGACGTCAAGGACGCCGAGGCCAAGAAGGCCATCGTTGCTCACATCGGACCGTCCAACGTCTGGTGCGGCGAGCAGGCTGCCGAGTTCGTGAACAAGAACTTCCCGGATGGCGCCAACGGCTTCATCCTCGAAGGCCCTGCCGGCCTGTCCGTGGTGAAGGATCGTGGCACTGGTTGGGGCAACAAGGTTGCCTCCAACGTCAAGGTTCTTGAGTCCCAGTCCGCTAACTGGTCCACTGATGAGGCCAAGACCGTGACCGCTGGTCTGCTCGACAAGTACAAGTCCGACAACCCGCAGTTCATCTTCGCTCAGAACGACGAGATGGGCCTCGGTGCCGCTCAGGCTGTTGACGCCGCCGGCTCAAGGGCAAGGTCAAGATCATCACCATCGACGGTACCAAGAACGCTCTGCAGGCTCTTGTTGATGGTGACCTCTCCTACGTGATCGAGTACAACCCGATTTTCGGCAAGGAAACCGCTCAGGCCGTCAAGGACTACCTGGATGGCAAGACCGTTGAGAAGGACATCGAGATCGAGTCCAAGACCTTCGACGCCGCCTCCGCCAAGGAAGCTCTGGACAACAACACCCGCGCCTACTGATAAGTCTGCTGCGACTCATTGATAACTGGACCAAATAATTGATGTGATGGTGTGAGAAGGATGTTCCTTCCACACCATCACTCATGTGTGGCTCAAATATCACAAAACGATAACACTTCATTCTCGTTTAAGGCAAAGACATGACAGATAAAAAACCCCATCGTCGTAATGAAAGGCATTACGATTGAATTCCCGGGCGTCAAGGCCTTGGATGGTGTTGATTTGACTCTCTACCCGGGCGAAGTTCACGCCTGATGGGTGAGAACGGTGCAGGCAAGTCCACCATGATTAAGGCTCTGACCGGTGTGTACAAGATCAACGCCGGCTCCATTATGGTGGACGGCAAGCCTCAGCAGTTCAACGGCACCCTCGACGCACAAAACGCCGGTATCGCCACCGTGTATCAGGAAGTGAACCTGTGCACCAACCTTTCCGTCGGTGAGAACGTGATGCTGGGCCACGAAAAGCGCGGCCCCTTCGGCATCGACTGGAAGAAGACCCACGAGGCCGCCAAGAAGTATTTGGCACAGATGGGCCTCGAATCCATTGACCCGCACACTCCGCTGAGCTCCATCTCCATCGCTATGCAGCAGCTGGTCGCCATCGCCCGCGCTATGGTTATCAACGCCAAGGTGCTGATTCTCGATGAGCCGACCTCTTCGCTGGATGCCAACGAGGTCAGGGACCTGTTCGCGATCATGCGCAAGGTGCGTGACTCGGGCGTGGCCATCCTCTTCGTCTCCCACTTCCTCGATCAGATTTATGAGATTACCGATCGTCTGACCATTCTGCGTAACGGCCAGTTCATCAAGGAGGTCATGACCAAGGACACCCCGCGCGACGAACTCATCGGCATGATGATTGGTAAGTCCGCCGCCGAGCTGTCCCAGATTGGTGCCAAGAAGGCTCGCCGTGAAATCACCCTGGCGAGAAGCCGATCGTCGATGTCAAGGGCCTCGGCAAGAAGGGCACCATCAACGGTTGATGTTGACATCTACAAGGGTGAGGTCGTTGGCTTCGCTGGCCTGCTGGGCTCCGGTCGTACCGAGCTTGGTCGACTCCTGTATGGTGCCGACAAGCCGGATTCGGGTACCTACACGCTCAACGGCAAGAAGGTCAACATCTCCGATCCGTACACGGCTTTGAAGAACAAAATCGCGTACTCCACCGAAAACCGTCGTGATGAGGCATCATCGGCGACCTGACCGTCCGCCAGAACATCCTTATCGCCCTGCAGGCAACGCGCGGTATGTTCAAGCCGATTCCCAAGAAGGAAGCGGACGCCATCGTTGACAAGTACATGAAGGAACTCAACGTTCGTCCCGCCGACCCGGATCGCCCGGTCAAGAATCTCTCCGGCGGCAACCAGCAGAAGGTGCTCATTGGCCGTTGGCTGGCCACGCACCCCGAGCTGCTGATTCTGGACGAGCCGACCCGTGGTATCGATATCGGTGCCAAGGCTGAAATTCAGCAGGTCGTGCTTGACCTGGCTTCTCAGGGCATGGGCGTTGTCTTCATCTCCTCCGAGCTTGAAGAGGTCGTGCGTCTGTCCGACGACATCGAGGTTCTCAAGGACCGCCACAAGATCGCAGAAATCGAAAACGACGACACCGTCTCTCAGGCGACCATCGTCGAAACCATCGCTAACACCAACGTAAACACCGGAAAGGAGGCATGAGATGGCTGAAAAGGCAAAAGCCGAGGGCAACAACTTTGTCAAGAAGCTGCTGAGCAGCAACCTGACCTGGTCGATCGTCGCATTCATTCTTCTGGTCATCATCTGCACCATCTTCCAGCATGACTTCCTGGCTCTGAGCTGGAACAGCAACACCGGTGGTCTGGCCGGCCCGCTGATCACCATGCTCCAGGAATCTGCCCGATACCTGATGATTGCAACCGGTATGACCTTGGTTATCTCCACCGCCGGTATCGACCTTTCGGTCGGTTCCGTTATGGCAGTGGCAGGTGCCGCCGCCATGCAGACCCTGTCCAATGGCATGAACGTGTGGCTCTCCATCCTCATCGCCTTGGCTGTTGGTCTGGCCATTGGCTGCGTCAACGGCGCTCTGGTTTCCTTCCTGGGCCTACAGCCGTTCATCACCACCCTGATTATGATGCTCGCCGGCCGTGGTATGGCCAAGGTCATCACCTCCGGTGAGAACACCGACGCCTCCGCAGTTGCTGGCAACGAACCGCTGAAGTGGTTCGCCAACGGCTTCATTCTGGCATTCCCGCCAACTTCGTCATCGCCGTTATCATTGTGATTCTCGTTGGCCTGCTGTGCCGCAAGACCGCTATGGGCATGATGATTGAGGCCGTGGGCATCAACCAGGAAGCCTCCCGTATGACCGGTATCAAGCCGAAGAAGATCCTCTTCCTCGTCTACGCGATTTCCGGCTTCCTCGCGGCCATCGCTGGTCTGTTCGCCACCGCATCCGTGATGCGTGTCGACGTGGTTAAGACCGGTCAGGACCTCGAAATGTACGCCATTCTGGCAGTCGTCATCGGCGGTACTTCACTGCTGGGTGGTAAGTTCTCCCTCGCCGGCTCTGCTGTCGGTGCTGTAATTATCGCCATGATCCGCAAGACCATCATCACCCTGGGCGTCAACGCCGAGGCAACTCCGGCCTTCTTCGCCGTCGTTGTGATTGTGATCTGCGTGATGCAGGCTCCGAAGATTCACAACCTGAGCGCGAATATGAAACGCAAGCGCGCGCTCAAGGCTCAAGCTAAGGCGGTGGCAGCATGACAACAGCTACGGCAAACAAAGTGAAGGCTCCCAAGAAGGGCTTCAAGCTCGATCGTCAGATGATCCCGACCTCGCGGCCGTGGTGATCTTCATCCTGATGATCATCATGGGTCAGGCGTTGTTCGGCACCTACATTCGACTGGGCTTCATCTCCTCCCTGTTCATTGACCACGCCTACCTGATTATTCTGGCTGTGGCCATGACCCTGCCGATTCTGACCGGTGGTATCGATTTGTCTGTCGGTGCTATCGTGGCCATCACCGCAGTCGTCGGCCTGAAGCTGGCGAACGCCGGCGTGCCGCCTTCCTGGTCATGATCATCATGCTGCTTCATCGGCGCTGTGTTCGGCCTGCTGGCCGGCACCTTGATCGAGGAATTCAACATGCAGCCGTTCATCGCGACCCTGTCGACGATGTTCCTGGCCCGTGGTCTTGCTCCATCATCTCCACCGACTCGCTGACCTTCCCGCAGGCAATGACTTCTCGTTCATCTCCAACGTGATCAAGATCATCGACAATCCGAAGATCTCCAACGATCTGTCCTTCAACGTCGGCGTGATCATCGCACTGGTGGTTGTGGTCTTCGGCTACGTCTTCCTGCACCATACCCGCACCGGACGCACCATCTACGCCATCGGCGGCTCCCGTTCCTCCGCGGAACTCATGGGTCTGCCGGTCAAGCGCACGCAGTACATCATCTACTTGACCTCTGCGACTCTCGCCGCCCTGGCCTCGATCGTGTACACCGCAAACATCGGCTCTGCCAAGAACACTGTGGGTGTTGGCTGGGAGCTCGACGCCGTTGCCTCCGTGGTCATCGGCGGTACGATCATCACCGGTGGCTTCGGCTACGTGCTCGGCTCCGTGCTCGGCTCTCTGGTCCGCTCCATCCTCGATCCGCTCACCTCTGACTTCGGTGTGCCGGCCGAATGGACCACCATCGTTATCGGTCTCATGATCCTCGTCTTCGTTGTGCTTCAGCGCGCGGTGATGGCGGTCGGCGGAGATAAAAAATAGCGGGCTTGCCCGCTCGGTCTCCGCACCGAATACGACACACACCATAACTGAATAGGCGGGATCAGCCCGGCTGCTGTGATGGCAAGGTCACAGCAGCCGGCACTGCCCGCCAAAGCTTTCTTTCTCCTTTTCTTCCTTTCATTAGCGTGTGGGGCGTGCCCGGGGTTCTCCCGGGGCACGCCCCACACGTGTTTGGAAAGCTGGGACTCTATTGATGATCGGATTTATGCACGCTTACGTGCCGCGCGAATGCGGAACGCGGTGGCCAGACAGCACCAGCCAATCAGGCAGATAACCGTCATCGTGGCAAACGTCCATGTGCCGCGACGGCAGTGGCGTGAGCAAACTCAGCGGTGCCTTCTTCTCCTGCGCCGGCCTGAGCCACGGAAAGAATCGTGGAGAACAGTGCGGTACCGGCAGCGCCGCCAAACTGAAGACACGTGTTGAAAATGGCGTTGCGTCCGGCTTGAACTCGGGAGAGACCTCCGACAGGCCACTGGTCATCACATTCGCATTGCCGATGGAATAGAACAGACCGAAAATGAAATAGAATCCGGCGAGCAGCACGGGCGTAAGCTGCATCGAGAACACCAGCATAAGCACTGGGCCCAAAATAGCGATGCCGAGCGGAATCAGAATCGGCTTGACCGCGCCGAACTTATCGTAGAACCAGCCGCCAAGCGGGGCACAGACAGCGCCGACCAGTGCGCCGGGCAGCACCAGAGAGCCGGCCACAAATGCCGTGGTGCCGAGCGAGAGCTGTGCCACATTGGTGATGACATAGCCGTAGCCGATGGCGACCAATGGCAGCAGCAGATATGCGCAGGCGTGTAACAGTACGGCGGGATCCTTGAGAATGCAAGCGCAGCAGCGGGAGAAGGCACGCTTGGAACTCATGGCGAACACGATCAACAAGGCGAGGCCCGCAATCAGACTGACAATGGCGATAATGCCGGAGCGTGTGGCTGACTTGCCGGACACCGCCGCACTGATGGCCACGCCACCTTGGTTGAGCGCCAGCACCAGACCGACCAGCGCGACAACAATGGACCCAAGCTGAATCGGGTCAAGATAGCAGCCTCGGTCGGTGTCTTCTGCTCAATGCACTTCATGCCGATGCATGCTGCGATTAGCACCAGCGGAATGGCGATGACGAAAATCGCGCGCCACGGTAGCACTGTGTCACCGCGCCGCCGACGGTCGGGCCGATGGCCGGAGCCACGGTAATGACCAGCGATCCTACGCCCATCAATCGGCCGATTTTCGAACGAGGAGACTGCTCCAGGATGATGTTGATCATCAACGGCGTGGCCACGCCTGAGCCAATGCCCTGAATAATGCGGGCGACAATCAGCAGCGGGAAGCTTGGGCGACGATCATGATCAGCGAGCCAACGATGGCCAGAATCACAGCCGCAAGAAAAATGGTTTTCAGCGCGAATCGGCGCTTCAAAAACGAGCTGATGGGCATGGTAGCGGCCACCGCCAACAGATAAATCGTGGTAATCCATTGCACAGTGGCCGTGTCGACATGGAATTCGCGCATCAGTGCGGGGAAAAGCACGGTCATCACGGTTTCGGTCAGAATGCCAATGAAGGCAAGTGAGCCGACAGCCACAATCGCGCCGATAAGACGTGTGGGAATCTTCTCGTTATCAATATGCTGCTCAGGCATACATGCTCCTAAACGTTCGGTTGCAAGGTATGGAATGTAAGGTTTACCAACCGGCGTAGGTACTGTGCGTGCGGATAAACCGGCAATCGTACTGCCTTGGCTGCACGCTATGGAATCACAAAACCACCTGTGAGTGTACGGTTCGGGGCGGACGCTACGGTCGATGCGCAATGGGTTGTCCCTTGGTTTGGTGGGGTTTGATGGGGCGGATTCGGCATTGGTCCGGTAGCAGTTCGGCATTGGTTCAGCATGAGGAAACCGCGATAATATCTGCCCTGCCGCCTAGTTTGGTGAACCATGGGTATTGAGAACACGCATAAGCTGATTGTCAACTGCCTGCCACTCAACGAAGGAGAACGGCGGGCTTTCGCCAAGGCGGCTCGCGATGTGCCGCAGGAATTCGTGGGCGACGAAGCGCACCGCGGCGACATGGTCTGGTCGGCCGCTGTTCCCGAGGAGCTTCGCTCCCGAGCTACCGCAGTCATCGGCAACTTTCCGGTCTCGCAGGCTTCCCAATACACCCGTCTTGAATGGTTGCAGACCTTCAGCGCCGGTGTGGATGCGTACATCTGCCCGGGTGTGCTGCCTCGCGGCACCATGGTCACCAATGCGAGCGGCGCGTATGGCCAAAGCGTGTCGGAACACATGTTCGCCACCATGTGGGCATTGATGAAGAACCTCAACCGGTATGCTCCAATCAGCGTGATCATCAGTGGCAGGATGAAGGACCGGTATTGAGCCCGGAAGGTGGCATCGCGCTGATTATCGGCGTCGGTGACATCGGGTCGCATTTCGCTCAGCTTGCCCAATCCGTAGGTATGCGTACTTTCGGCGTGCGCCGTCATGCGGACGTGCCGGCCAAGGGCATTGAAAAGATGTATGGCTTCGAGCGGCTGGAGACGCTGTTGCCATTGGCAGACGTGGTGGCGATGGCGGTGCCGCGCTCGCCGCAGACCCATCATCTGCTGAATGCGGATCGTCTGGGTCGTCTGAAATCCACAGCCATCGTGATTAATGCCGGGCGTGGCGACGCCATCGATCCCGAGCTTGGCTGACGCCTTGCACAATGGACGGCTCCACGGTGCCGGATTGGACGTCACCGAGCCTGAGCCGTTGCCGGCGGAAAGTCCGTTGTGGGATGAGCGCATTGCCTGATCACCCGCATGTGGCCGGCGGCAATCATTTGGAAAAGACTTCCGAACACATCATCCGCATCGCCCTGACCAACGTTTCCCGCTATGCCAAACAGCAGGAACTGTTGAATCTCGTGCGATACTGATTCGCCTGTGTCGGGCGGCGGGCGGCCATCGCCTGACACTGAATACAGATAAGGGGCGTATAACACCGTTGTTATACGCCCCTTATCGGGCAATCCGAAAAAGATGGTTGATAGTCAGTACCAATCAGTACTGGTTCGCGCCGATACCCTCGAACTTCACGTTGAAGCCACGCTGGTAATGCAGGAACATGCTTGGCGCCATAGCGGGTCGACCGGACGGTGCGTGAACAGCATACGAATGGCGAATGCGGTCTGCACGTCCTTAGGCAGCGCAGGAATGCTTGGTGGGCGTCCCAGTACGGGTCGTACACCACGGCGGCACCGCACGTAGGCGTAACCGTAGCCATCCTCGTTGACGTATCCCATGAACGGCAGATCCCAGGCGTTGTGTTTGGTGAGTTGTGCCTTGAAGTCCTCGACCTCGGCCAACGCCGCGTCGCTCAGGCCGAAGCTCTTGGCCACTTCATTGGCCTTGGTTGTTTTCGAATCCGGGTCCTTGCCGAACATATCCGGGTTGACGATGATGACTTTTCCCTCCGCCATAATGTGTTCCTTTCAGCATGGCGTTCCCCAAGCAAGCACCTAGGGAAGTACTGGCATTGTTCGATTCACATATGAATTGAACAACATGTTACCTTCTCTGTAGAAAAGGATTGTGCACTTTGTTGATGTGCTGGTTTCAAAGCCTAGCATGAAAAATGGCGGATATAAGCCGTTTTGCCGGTTATTAATCTATTGGTAATGCAATTGGGAAGTTATGGTAGTCTGTGATGTCTGATGTTCATATCTTGCAAAAGTGAACATGATAAATGTTTGTTTTGAGGGTGAAAGCAACAAAGAAAACGGCCGTGTACATGAACTCATGTACACGGCCGGCGTGTCGCATCCCGCTGCGACTGCGGCATCGAGGATGATACCTGCAGAGGCGTGGTTGATCAGGGCCCAATGAACGTGGCCCGAGGTTAGTTTCAGTCTGATAGTTCGTAGCCGTTGGCGTCTTTATGCCACGGTGAGCCGGGCTTGCTGCACAGAATGATGATGCCTTCAACAAAGCCCCAGATGGCGGCTGCGATTGGGCCAAGTCCGAGCAGAATCCAGCCGACAAGCGTCAGCAGCAGCTGGGCCACGGCCTTGCCGGTGTTGCCGAGATAGAAGTTGTGCACACCAAGTCCGCCGAGGAAGATGCCCAACAGGCCGGCAGCCAGCTTGGACTTGGACGATTGCCCCACCGGGGCGGCGGCATACGGAGCGGCGGTGTATTGCGGCTGCGCGTAGGCGTTCGGCTGCTGGTAAGCCTGTCCATAGCCGGGCTGCTGGCCGTAGCCCGCTGCGGGCTGTGCGGGCTGGCCGTACTGCGGCTGGCCGTACTGCGGCTGGCCGTACTGAGGCTGAGCGTATGCGCGGCGGGCTGGCCGTATTGCGGTTGCTGCTGGCCGTAGCTTCCGGCGGCGGGTTGAGCGTATGCGGCGGGCTGTGGGGCGCCATAGCCCTGCGGCTGCTGTGCGGCATCTTGGCCGTAAGACGGTTGTGCCGGCTGTGCGGGCTGTGCCGGCTGCGGAACACTGTCCGAACCGTACGGTTGTTGTTGATTATCAGTCATGCGGGTCAGTCCCCTCTCAATCGGGAACGGCAATACCTTCTTACCGTTTCTGCACAACATCATCTCATGTTTTGCCCAATAGTAAAACCTGCCGCGCTACGATTGGGCCATGAGAAGTTTCCTGACCAGCTGGTTGATTATGACTATCGCCGCCGCCGTCATGGTCGCGGTGACTCCCGGCATGACCCGGTGGGGGAGCCTCCGATTCTCGGCATCGCCGCGTTCGCTTTGTTCATGGCGCTGATTAATGCGTCAATCAAGCCGATTGTGCATCTGATCGCACTGCCGTTTGCGATTCTGTCTCTCGGGCTGGTCACCTTGATTATCAATTGGCTGTTCATGCGACTCGCCAGCTGGCTGGCGGTCAGTCTGTTCGGCGTGGGCGTCTTCGTACACGGTTTCTGGTGGTCGGTACTGGGGTCCTTGGTCCTGACCATTGTTGCGGGAATCGTCGGGTCCATCTTGGATCAGTGACGGTGCTTGCTGGGCGAATATGAGTAATGGCGTGAATCGGACTGATTCCAACCGCCATTACTCATATCAAGCTACGGGATCGAGCGGGGCGAACATTACTCGCGCACCAAGCGGATATGCTCCACATCGTCGCGCCGGGAGCGACGGAACAGCACGAAACGATTGCCGATGGACTGCACCACTTCGGCGTTCAGCTGCTCGGCAAGCTCGGCGGCGGCTTCCTTGGCGGTCAGGCCAGAACCGTCCTGCACGGCGCACTTGATGAGCTCGTGCTTCTCAATGGTCTCATCGGCCTGATTGACGGCCGACTCGGTCAAATCGTTCTTGCCCACATAGAACAGGGGCTTCAGCGAGTTCGCCATCGCGCGCAGCTGCTTGATTTGCTTCTTGGTCAATGCCATGGGAATTTCCTTACATCTTTCGTATAACCACACCAGCATAGCAACCGGTGCTGTCTGCGCTGTTTGCCGCCCTACAGCGCGATGATGGCCGCGATGTAGATGATGACGGCAGCGGCGAATATGAGATCTCGCGCGGCGATGGTCAGGGCACGCCAGTGGGTGCGGCGGATGCCCTCCTCGTAGCAGCGGGCGTCAAGTGCGAGGCTCAGGTTGTCCGCGTGACGCAACGTGCCGGCGAAAATCGGCACGATAATCGCGCTCATCGCCTTGATGCGCTGGGCCAGTGAACCGGTTTCGATGGAACCGCCACGCGCGGATTGGGCGTCGACGATGGCGCGGGTTTCGTCGGTCAGCGTTGGAATGAATCGCAATGCCAGACTCATGACCAGCGCGATTTCTTGGGCATGGATACCGAGCCGGTTGAGCGGACTGATCAAGGTGGCGAAGGCGTCGGTCATGGCGGTAGGCGTGGTGGTAGTGAGGAACACCGCGCCCAGAATGATTACCAATGCGAAACGGCAGGCGTACAGCACGGCTATGGTCACGCCTGATCGGTGATGCTTAGCGGGCCAAGCGCCACCACCGGCGTGCCGGTGCGTACCACAAACAGATTGACCACGCCCATCAGCACCAGCAGGATCAGAATCGGATGAATGGATTCAAGCACCCGTAACGGTTCAGGCGTGCCGCCGCGATAACGGCCAGGGTGATGGCGATGCCCAGCGCGAGCTGGGTTGGCGTGTTCACCGCGAACATCGTGAACATGGCGGCCAGGAAGCCCACCATCTTCACGCGCGGGTCAAGTCGGTGTATCACTGAGTGCGCAGGGCCGTTGGAGGATACGGCCGGCTCGTGACGGTGGCCGTGACGGGGCCGCCGGATGCGGGGGCGGCAATCGGCATACGGACCACGCGGTCGGCGATTTGCTCGGCCTCCTCCCGGTCATGGGTGATGATGAGCACGGTCACGCCACGCGATTTGAGCGTGCGCAACAGCTCATGGATACGCTTCTTGGCTTGGGCGTCCAGACTCGCGGTCGGCTCGTCCATGATGAGCACGTCAGGATTGCAAGCCAGCACGCCGGCAATGGCTGCCAATCGTTGTTGCCCGCCGGACAGGTCGAAGGGGGAGCGGTCGGCAAGATGCCCGATATGCAGCAGTTCCAGTGATTCGCGCACGCGGTCGGCTACCTCGGTCTCGCCAAGCCCTTGGTTGCGTGGGCCGTACGCCACGTCCTCGGCTACCGTGGTCAGCGAACAGCTGATGCTCTGGATGCTGCATCACGTAACCCACATGCCGGCGCAATTGCGCTAATTGCTTGCGATTCGCCGACTTCGGGCGCACGTTGCGACCGCGCTTGCCGGTCGAGGCCACCGGAACACCGGCCACTTCGATGCTGCCGGCGGTCGGCGCAGTCAGTGCGCACAACATGCGCACCAGCGTCGACTTGCCCGAACCATTCACGCCCATCAGTGCCACGGTTTCACCGCGCGCGATGGTGAACGACAGGTCATCGATAACCGCCCGTTTGGCCGAAGGATAGCGATAGGTCAGATGCGAGACGCGAATAATGGGGTTCGTCATATCACCGATGCATCGGAGAGCAGCGGCAGTTCGGAGCCGTCTTCGCGCTCCCGCTGGCGGGGGCTGTCGTTCGTAGGGCGACTGGGGCGGCTTCTGTGCCGATACTACCCTCAGTCTCGCTTTGCGAGACAGCCTCCGCTAGCGGGGATCGATTATCGACGGCTGCAGTGATACCAATGATTCGCCCGGCCTCCATGTGCACGATGCGATCGGCATGAACGGTTTCATCTGGATGATGCGTGACATGCACAATAGTGGTGCCGCGCGCCTGCAAATCATCCAAAATGCGCATAACTTCGGCGCGTGCGGATTCGTCCAGCATGGCGGTCGGCTCATCCAATACCAGCATTGCCGGGTTCATGGCCAGCATGCCGGCGATGGAGCGCGTTGCTGCTGCCCGCCGCTCATACGGGTCGGGTCGGACTGGCGTAAGTTCGCCAACCCCACGGCCTGCAATGAATCAACGATACGCTCGCCGATGAGCTCGCGCTCCAGCCCGAGATTCTCCGGGCCAAAGGCCACGTCATCCTCCAACACGGTGGTGACCAGCTGATCCTCGGGATTCTGGAACACCATACCGATGCCGTGGCGGGCAGCACGATAGGCATCGGCATTCGGGCCGGCTGCGTACACGCGTTGCCCCAGTAACGTCACTTCACCACCGTCCGGCGCGGTCAATCCCGCAATCAGACGGGCTAACGTGGATTTGCCCGACCCGTTCGGACCGACCAAGCATAGGCGCTCGCCGGCATGGACCGTGAGTGAAACGCCATCCAAAGCCCATGAGGTGCCGCGGTCATAGCTGAAACGAATGTCCTTGAGCACGGCGGCGGGGGAGGCAGGCTCGGCGGAAGCGTGAGGTTCGGCAGAATCGTGGAACTCGTCGGCGTCGAAGGAATGGGGTGCAACGGTCATGAAACAGCAATCCGTAACTGATAGGCGAAAACGCAGAATCCCGGCCCGTGCCGGGATTCTGCGTTCTGGTTCTTTGAGTGGTCTTTGAGTGGTCGTTAGTCGTGGCGGGCATCGGCCCGTCTCAGGCCAGTCACTGCTGCTTGGACAGCAGGTTGGAGATCGGCTTGTAGATCAGGAAGGTGATCACGGCGTGAATCGCCATCTTAGCCACGTTGAACGGCAGCAGAATCGGCAGAATCATCGCGGCCACAGCTTGGTAGGTCATGTGCGCGTAAATCGGCGTGACAATCAGGTTGCTCACCAGCGCCACCACGATGGCCAGCACCGCACCCACCAGAATGCCGATGGCGGCACCCTTGCGCGTACGGATCTTACGGTAGATGAACGCGGCCGGCACAGACAGGAACAGCGCCACCAGCACAGCCATCAGCGAACCCCACGGATTGGCGAACATGTGCGGCACAAAGCCGAGCACAGACACGATTGCGGCGGCGGCCGGGCCATACGCAAAGCCGGCAATCAGGCAGACGATGCCGGACGGTCGTACTTCAGCCAAGTGACCGGCGTAATCGGGAATTCAATGAAGCTGGTGACCATCGCCAGCGCCACGAACAGTGCATACATGGCGATACGCGCGTGGACCAGCGGCCAGAATCGGCCACACCAGTGGTGTGTGAGCCAAGTTTGGCGCTGGTGCTGGCGGTGGACGTGCTGGCCGAACTCGGCCTCGGGTGGCCACAGAACGAACAACTTGCATGCGAATACGCGAAGATACACTCATAATGAGCCTCGTTTCTTCCATCCGGACTATACCGTTGGCTCCGGAATCTCACCGGATCAGCCGCTTGCGCGGGTCGCGGGCTTCCTGCCATCCCCGTTATGAAACCCGGGGTGCAGGTTACCGCCAGTAAGGAATTGCACCTTCCCTGAAACTGACAGGCTTATTCATACGCCATGCGCCGGACGTATGCAACCCGCGTTTCACTGTGCAGAAATTCGTCTTGTGCCGGTCAAGTGCAACAATGGGAGCCATGGCTGAAGTGAAGAAACCCAACAACACCATCGACAAGCTTGCCCTGATCGTCACCACCTACAAACGTCAGCAGTTGCTTGAGACACTGTTCGATTCGATTCTGGCGCTTGAACAGGCACCGTGGCGCATTGTCATCGTGGACAATGAGCAGTCCGATCAGACGGCGGACATGGTCGCTGCGTTTGCCGGCAAGGTGACCGGCCAATGGGGCACCACCGTGGCCGACCAGTCCGGTAACGAAGAACGTGTGGTCTATGCGCCGCAGACCGAGAACCTGGGTGGTGCGGGCGGTTTCTCCGCCGGCGTGGCCAAAGCCTACGAGCTGGGTGCCGCATGGTTCTGGGTGATGGATGACGATGTGGCCGTGCTGCCGGACGCCATTGCCAAGCTGTCCAAGTGGACCGACAAGCACGAGGTGATTCAGGGCTCCCGATTCGACTACGATGGCGGCCCGTTCTACTGGCAGTACGACTTCATTGTGCCGCTGGGCATCCCGAACCCGATTGCGCCCGCCGCATTCGGCCCGGCCGGATACCGAGTGATGGACACGCTGTGCTTCGAAGGCGGCCTGTTCAACCGCCGTGTGGTTACGGAAATCGGTCTGCCGGACCCGCGCTTCTTCATCTACTGGGATGACACGATGTATGGCTACCGCGCCAGCAAGGTCACCAACCCGATTGTGGTGCCCGACGTGATCCTGCGCCGTACGCGCGAAATCGGCAATTGGGATATCGCCGGCGTGCGCCAGCTCAACTCCACATCCGACATGAACCGGTATCACATCATGCGCAACCGCGGATACATGGCCCGGTACTTCATGACCTATGGTGACTTCCGTCCGCTGGTGTTTGGACTGGGTACCGTGCTCACCGCGGCCAAGGAAGTCATTCGCCTGGTGATGGTGGATCGCGAGCACCTCAAGACCGGTTTGGTACAGATTGCCAAGGGCTGGTGGGACTCGCGCAAGCTGATGCACGACCCCACCTGGAAGCTCATGCCGTCGCTGAAGTAGCCGTAGTAGTGGCTCCCCTCTATGAGGGGGGTCACTACAGTACTTATGGATGAACAGGCCACCGTCGCCCCAAGCCCACTGGCCTTGGCCGGCACCGATCTGGAAGTGCAGCTTGGCGATGCCCATGTCATTGAACGCGTGATGCTCATCTTCCGCACTCTGATCGATATGCGCGGCGGCGGTATCGTCGGCCGGATTATACGAGAAGGTGATTGGCTGACGGTTCATCGCGCTCGGCGCCTTCATCGCAGCCTCGACGCCGGACTTGAACCAATCCGGAGCGGCCTCGCGCCCCTCATCGCTCATTGTGGAGGTGAACTGCTCATAGGTCTTGGTGGCGCGGTGCGTGCGTTGCGCTTCGCATAGCTCCTCATAGGATTTCGCCTGATAATCCAGATGATTCTTCGGATGCCCGATCACCACACCGAGATACAGCTCCTGGCCAGAGGTGACGCGGCAATGCTTGGCCGCCTCCGCCTTGTCCCATGAGCCGGCGACCCATAAGGTGCCGAGGCCGCGCAACGTGGCCGTGAGCACCATGCGTTCGGCATAGAAGCCGGCACGCTCTTTGGCTTCCTCATCGTTCGCGGGGCCGACGATGGCCAGATAATTCGCCGCATTGGTCAGATGACCTGAAGCATTGGCTTCGGCGAACACCTTGGGCTGGTCGCGCACCAGCTGAATGTTGAGATCGCCGAGTAAGTTGATCGGCTGAAGCGCATCTCGAGCTGGCGGGCCGTATCGTCGTCGATCGGCTCATCATCGTAGGCGCGTACGGCGGTGCGGATGTTAATTGCATCAATAAGTTGGGTATGTTCTGCCATACCTCCCATTATCGCGCGCGACACAGAGTCAGGCCACCATAGACGCCGATTTTTCCTAGTATGCGAAATCGCATGCATTGCCCATTGTCAGGCTTGAAAAACGATACGAATAGGTACGTAGTGACCGGCGACGATGCACACGTTTGCACAATTGGTGTGTAATGGTTTCGTGTTGAGCGTAATTCGCGTTAAACTGGGCGCAACCTTACGAACTGATGAAAACGTATGGAAAGGAAGGTCAACGATGATTGAAACTGCACAGGCTTTCGGTGTTGACATTGGCGGTTCCGGCATCAAGGCCGCACCTGTCGATCTGACCAAGGGCGATTTCGCGAGCCACGATTGAAGATTCTCACTCCCGAGGTCTCCACTCCTCAGGCCGTGGCCAAAATCGTCAAGCAGCAGCTCGACCACTTCGAAGTGCCTGAATCCGCACCCGTTGGCATCGCTTTCCCCGCGCCGATCAAGCCCGGCCAGAAGCTCGACTTCATGGCCAACCTTGACCAGTCTTGGATTGGCGTGGACGTTACTGAAGTGTTCTCCGAAGCCTGCGGCCGCCCGGTCGTCGTGGTAAACGACGCCGACGCCGCCGGCCTGGCCGAAGTCCAGTTCGGTGCCGCCAAGGGCCAGGATGGTCTGGTCATCGCCACCACACTGCACCGGCATCGGCACCGCCTTGATTTACAACGGCGTGCTCATCCCGAACACCGAACTCGGACACATCATCCTGAGCGCCAAGCATCTGGACGCCGAGAAGTATGCCTCCTCCGCGATTCGCGAGAATGAGGAACTGGGCTACAAGAAGTGGGCCAAGCGTCTGACCAAGTACTACGGCCTTATGGAGAAGTACTTCAACCCGGACCTGTTCACCGTCGGCGGCGGCGTGAGCCGTCAGAGCGAAAAGTTCCTGCCGTACGTGGATATCAAGACCCCGATCGTGCCCGCCAAGCTGCGTAACCAGGCCGGCATCGTCGGTGCCGCCTACTATGCCAGCACCAAGCAGCAGTGAGCCAGTGAGCGTGGGTGTGCAGCGCTGACCCGCGAATATGCTTCAGGCCCGTCCGACTAGTCGGGCGGCCTTTTGCATTGCATAGGAAAGGTATGCGACGCGTTCCCGGGAATGTTGCGCAAAGTGGGCGTGTGTATGGAGGTCTGTGGCGACGCGTTCCCGGGAATGTGTCGTTTGAGGGTGTGATTCGGGTCCAGAGCGACGCATTTCCGGGAATGTTGCGCGTTTGAGAGCGGGGCAGGGGGCACCACGCTCTATCGTGGGAGGGTATGAGCGTGCATTTCTCTTCTCGTGTGGATATTTCTGCGCCGAATCCCATTGCGGCGGCGAGGCGGCAGCCAAGGCAAACGGCATCGCACTCAGCAAACTCAACGATTCCAATCCGACCCGCCACGGGCTGCACCTGAATTGGTGCCGAGCGTGTATACGGCCGACCCGCGTGGACCGCGTGCGGCGCGAGAAGCATTGGCCGCATTCCTCAATACGGCAAAGGCGGTAGACGCAAGCAGCCCTCAGTCGACTTCGCCCGCCGCCAGCGAGGGCGGGAACGAGCGCCATGCCGCTTTCAACAATGCGAATACCGCCATCGAGGGCGTTGACCCGGACGCCTGTACTTGCTGAGCTCCACGTCCGAGGCGTATTCGTGCTGATTAAGTTACTTTGCGATGCCGGCGACGCGGTGCTGGCACCCAAACCCGGCTATCCGCTGATTGAGTCGATTGCACGGCTTGAATGCGTTGACACGGTCGAATACCAGTTGCAATTCGACGGCTCCTGGTTCATCGACATCGCCGAACTCGAGCGGCTGCTCAGCGAGCCCGGTGGCGAACGCATCAGAGCATTGGTGCTCATCAACCCGAACAATCCGACCGGTTCGTACGTAAAACCAACCGAGCGTGCACGTATCGTGACATTGTGCCGTGAGCATGGCATCGCCTTATCGCCGATGAAGTGTTCTTCGATTACTCTCTCGAACCTTTCCCCGGCAACGCACGGCTCGCAGGGGAGCGCGGCGTGCTCACCTTCGCCCTAGACGGATTCTCCAAAATGCTGGCCGCGCCGCACGCCAAAGTCGGGTGGATTCAGGTGTCCGGACCTGCCGAGGACGTTGCCGAGGCACAGCGTCGACTGGACGTCATCGCCGATGATTATCTGCCGATGAGTGACATCATCGCCGAACGGATTCCCGCATTATTGAACGCCGCGCCCGCACAGACCAGACGGGTGGGGGAGCGCGTGCGCAATAACCTGGCCAAGTTGCACGAGTTGCTTGACGCCGATCCCAACGGCTGGTCAGCGTGCTACGGGCCGAAGGCGGCTGGAACGTGCTGCTACGAGTGCTTCAGTCATCGATGAGAACGAGCTGGTGCTGCGGTTGATTGACGAGCACAAACTGACCGGACAGCCCGGCTACTTCTTCGACATGACTTCCAATGGATACCTGGCCGTTTCCCTGCTACCCGAACCGGACGAATTCGAGCGTGGCATCCGCGCCGTGCTCAATACCGTCGCCGCTTTGCTGCGATAGGCCGGTGTTTGCCGGCACCACGCCTGTACTCCACGTACAATAGCGGCATGGGATTCTTGTTTAGACCGAAAGAACTGCCACGCCCGGCGTCGCTGACGTTCACTTTGGATCAGGCCGGGCATACGTATGATGATGGGCACGTGGGACTTGCTCCCACGGACATCACCATCAGCGAGCTGCGGGTGGCTGTGATCGGACTGAACGGCGCAGGCAAATCCACATTGCTGGGTCTGCTGGACGGTTCGTTGAAGGCCAACGCCGGCACGGTGACCATTGCGGGCGGTGAGGAACGTCTTGACCCGGCTGTGAAGAAGGACGCGAAGCGCATCGATAATCTGGTCGGCAAAGTTCGCCGCGAGGAGATTCCGAACAGCTTTTACCAAGCGGCGAATATTTCCGAGGCTGTTTCCGAAGCGCTGAAAAAGCACAAGGTGCCCGAGTCAGAACGTCATGCGCGCATCGGCAATCTGTTCGCGCATTTTGATTTGGCGCAGGTCTCCAAGGCCAAGGCCAGCGAACTGGACTCCGAGAAACGGCACCTGCTGGCTATTGCGGCCGCGCTGAGCTTTGAGCCGAGTGCGATTGTGGCGGATGAGCCGAGCAAGGGATTGGATGAGATTGGCGCCGCGCATGTGGCCAAGGCGTTGTTCAGCTACAACAAGCAGGTGATTTTCGCCACGCATGACACGGATATGATCCGCCGGCCCGAATACGCCATCGACCGCGTACTGGTGCTGGACGAGCACGCGGTCGCGTTTGACGGAGCGCCGGCTGAGGCTGTGGCGTTTATGAGGATCTGATTCGCCGCAAGTATGAGGCTGCGAAGCGGTAGCAGATAGGAATCGGCCGTTGGAGGATTGGCATCGGCCGTGAGGTCGATGCCAATCCTCACGCGAAGTAGAAGCCGCGGAAGCCGTACTGGTAGACGCGGTAGATGTATCCCGAACTGAGCACCATCTTGTACTGTGCCTTGAGGTTGCCGTCGTCATCGTAGACGCCGAACAGGCCCTGCATGCCGATGTCCACCAGGTTCAGGTCATCGGACAGTTCCTGTGCGGAGGAGACATACGGCGAATACGGCACATCGAAGTCCTGCACTTCGGTGTAGGTTCCGGCGTTCTCGTCGACCAGGTACTTGCGGAACTGGGAGTTCGAGTTCTCATCCTTGGAGCTCTGCGCGGTCGAAATGCCATCGATCATGGTCCAATCGAAATCAGGACGGGTCATGGCATAACCGAAGTCGTTATCGAACATGTAGATGTAGTACTGGCCGTCCTCCAGCGAGGAATCGTACTGCACAGTGATTGAGTGCTGGCCGCCGGTGTCGCCGGAATCGCCCACCTTGGTCAGGAAGGAGGGCTGCGCATCCATGCCATTCCATACGCTCGGCTCGCCGATCATGTAGTCGAGCGACGGCGTGCCTTCGATGTCATTGATCTTGATCATCGTGGAGGTCTCACGTGCGGACAGCAACGCGGAGCCATCATCCATGAGCTGGATGGTGTTGAAGTGGATCCAGTCCCAACGGTTCGTGGCGGTCGGATCGGATTCGTCGATGCCGGAATGATCGGTGGATTGCTTGTAATCGGGGAACAGGTCGCCGAAATCCACCAGCAGGCTCACCTCGCCGGAGTCGGTGTCCACCTTGATGACCTGATCCTGCACGGCATGGTCCGAATGTTTCAGATCGGTGGCCAGAGAGACGATATTGCCGTCGGAATCCAGCGCGTAATCATGGTGCAGGATGTACTGGTCGCCCAGATTGATGATCTTGACCAGCTTGCCTAGGCGGTTCATGCCGACGAAATGCTTGGTGGAGGCGGAGAACCACATGATGCCGTCATTGTCGAACAGCAGACGGTGCGAGCGGTAGTAGAGCACCGGGATTTCGCCGCGAATCACACCGTTCGCGTCATAGTAGTACATGAAATCCTGCTCGTTGGAATCATTGCCGAGAATCGCGTACAGGCCATTGCCGAGCGTGGTGACCGTGGATTCGTCGGGGGCGACGGCCTGTTCGAGCCGTACTTCCTCCTCGCCGAGCAGTTTCGGGCCGGTCTGCTCGATGGTGCGCGTGGTGGCGTTGCCGTCGGTGTCGGTGATGGTCAGGGTAATGGTGTTCTTGACCTTGGGGATCAGTCCCAACACCAGAAACTCGTGCTCGGTGGAGGCGATGTCATTGCTCGATACCGTGGTCGTCTGACTCGCCGTGCTGGTACCGCCGACATTGCCGGAACCGTCGCGTCGCCGGCGGCGGCCTCACGGTATGCGGCGGCCGCCTCATCGCTGGTGATGGCGTTGGCCGTGTAATCCGGGTACCCCTCAGCGGAAACGGTGTAGCTGACGGTGGAGGCCTGATCGGTGGTGAAGTACACGTACATGGACGTGGTGTTGGTGCCGTACGGGTTCACCTTGGTGTAGATGCTGTCGACTGTGCGTTCTTTGGCGTCGCGCTCGTCGGCGATCTCGGTGTCCATCATCTGCTGGTATTCGTCGGTATAGACGTTCTCGATCTGGGCGTTGAGCGCTCCACGCGGCGTTCCTTGATGGAGGCGCTGACGTCGTCCTGTGAGAACAGGCACAGACCAATGGCGATGGCTGCGGTGACGGCTGCTGCGGATATTTTGAAGACGCGACTACGGACGGCAGTGGACACGGGGAAACCCTCACGACAGTATGGGTAAACGATTAGTGAATTACGTCACATACATTATGCCGCAGGTCTTGGAAAACACCGGCCGGAATGCTGGGAGAATACTGAAGCTTGGCGGGTCGCCGAGCGGTCCGGTCCTATAGCAGGGTGAACCAAGACTGAACCTGATGCCAGAGCGTCGGATTGTTGGCGATCATCGAATCGCTGCGCGACTGCACGAAGCAACTTAGTATGGCTATGCCCAGCGCCCACAATACGGCCAGCATCACGACCCAGCGCATCAGCCAACGCCACGGAGTGACGCGGGCGATGCCATCGCCTGAAGCGGCGTCG
>ENA-OQIO01000323-OQIO01000323.1-human-gut-metagenome-genome-assembly--contig:-NODE-323-length-25907-cov-3.107913_pt1 | contig 25907 bp, 30 predicted proteins | sample MGYA00242573_ERZ504737 | MGnify/ENA primary metagenome ERZ504737 (study PRJEB26092, sample SAMD00036203) | human gut metagenome | host: Homo sapiens | study: EMG produced TPA metagenomics assembly of...
CCTTGTTCCAATATTAAATCAGGCAAAGTCCCTCAAAATTAAAACGTATGCCACTTCGCCTGATACCTCTGCAAAAAAAAATAAACGAAATCGATTTTTCAGCCTCCTGCCTTTGCGTTATCGGTAATGAGGCTAACGGGGTAAGCGATGAGGTTATGGCAATGTGTGATGAAAAAATAACAATTCCTATGCCCGGCCGTGCAGAAAGCCTTAATGCGCATGTGGCGGCAGCCATAACGATGTGGGAGATGCAAAGATGAGTGAAAATGCAAGGTATTGGATTTGGCTTCAAAACGCTCTTGGATACGGCGCTAAAATAAAAAGCATAATTGATGAATATAAAAGTGCAAAACTTCTTTATGAGCTTGGTGAAAGCGAATGGAAAATGAGCACGGTTTTATCTAACGTCAGGTTGAAAAGTTGATAATGACTGATGTTGGAAAGTCAGATGAAATAATTGATTGCTGCTCAAAAAACGGTTATAAAATAATTGATTTTGACGATAAAGCTTATCCAAAAAGGCTTAAGGAGATAATTAATCCGCCTGCCGTTTTGTATGTTGACGGAAAGCTGCCCGATATTGATAATCTTGTTTGCATCGGTATGGTAGGCACAAGAAAGGCAAGTGAATATGCAATCAAAGCGGCGCACATTATGGCTAAGGGTATTACCGAGGCAGGTGCTCTCGTTGTAAGCGGCGGAGCCTTGGGAATTGATACATATTCTCATTTAGGCGCTCTTGCCTGCGGCGGAAAAACAGTTGCCGTTTTGGGAAACGGGCTTGGTAATAATTATTTAAAGGCTAACGAAGGCTTAAGAAATATGATAAAGCAAAGCGGTGCACTTGTTACTGAGTATCAGCCCAATGTTCCGGCTAACAGAACTTCTTTTCCTATGCGTAACCGAATTATAAGCGGTTTGAGTTTAGGCATTTTGGTAGTTGAGGCAGGTGTTAAAAGCGGCAGTCTTATTACCGCAAATCTTGCGATTGAGCAAAACCGTGATGTTTATGCCGTTCCCGCTTCTATATTTTCAAGCGATTTTTCAGGTACAAATAAACTTATAAGCGACGGCGCAAGGCTTGCAATCAATCCCGTTAACGTGTTGAGGCTTATGAAAATGATTATCCGACTCTTGATTTATCTAAAATAAGGACTGCTAATGAAATAGTCCTTGATAACTCGGAAAAAACGCTTGATACCTCTATTGTTAAGAAAAAATCGGCTAAGGAGCTTAATGTTAAGCCGACGCCTGAAAATAATTTGATTGATAAAAAATACTCCTTTGAAAATCTTGAAAAAGGAAGAGAAAACAGAAGAAAAATTGACGAAAATGTATGGTTGCTTGAGGGAAACAACAAAATCGTTTATGACTGCATAGGCGATGAGTTTACTCAGGTTGATGATATAATCGAGAAATCGGGCTTAACCGCTTCGCAGGTTCTTGTAGCTTTAACATTTCTCGAACTTAAAAAAGTGATAATAAGTGCCTCAGGTAAGAGGTTTAAAAAATCCTGAAAGGAAACAGAATATGTCTAAATTAGTAATTGTGGAGTCACCTGCAAAGGCAAAAAATATTAAAGGCTATCTCGGAAGAGTTATGACGTTATTGCCTCAATGGGCCACGTCAGGGATTTGCCGGCAGCAAGGCTCAGTGTTGATATTGCAAATGACTTTGAACCGAAATATGCGGTAATAAAAGGAAAGGAAAACTTCGTTAAAGACCTTAAGAAAAAGGCTGACAATGCGGACTATGTTTATCTCGCAACCGACCCCGACCGTGAGGGAGAAGCTATTTCTTGGCATCTTGCCACTCTTTTGGGTCTTGACCTTAAGGATAAAAACAGAGTTACATTTAATGAGATTACAAAAAACGGAGTAAAAAACGGAATGGATGCGCCACGTCAAATTGATATTGATTTGGTTGACGCTCAGCAGGCAAGGCGTATTCTTGACCGACTTATCGGCTATAAGCTTTCGCCGTTTATTTCTCAAAAAATCAGAAGAGGTCTTTCGGCAGGCCGTGTTCAGTCGGTCGCTCTCAGATTGATTGTTGACAGAGAAAATGAAATTCGTGCATTTAAGGCTGAGGAATATTGGTCGATTGATGCTAAGTTTACAAATCCGCCGGAAAGAAAGGTGTTTTCAGCTTCTCTTTCAACTAAAAACGGCGAAAAAATCAAGATTGAAAATAAAGAGCAAAGTGACAGCGTTCTTTCTGCCTTGACGGCGAAAGTTATATTGTAAAGGGCGTTAAAAAGGGCAGCAGAAAGAAAAACCCTACTCCTCCTTTTATCACGTCAACTCTTCAGCAGGAGGCTTCAAGACGTCTTTCGTTCCAAGCAAGGAGAACTATGAAGGCGGCGCAGGAACTTTACGAAGGCGTTGAGGCAGGAGAACTCGGCACAGTCGGTCTTATCACTTATATGAGAACAGACTCGCTTCGTATATCTGAAGAAGCAAGAGCAGCCGGTAACGAATTTATTACAGAGACATACGGCGAAAAGTATCTCCCTAAAAGCGAGATATTTTAAATCAAAGAGTAATATTCAAGACGGTCACGAGGCTATCAGACCGTCAATGCCAAAGGTTACACCTGAGCAGGTTAAGCCATATCTTACAAGCGACCAATATAAAATTTATAAACTTGTTTGGGAAAGATTTATTGCATCTCTTATGGAATCCTGTATGCAGGAAACTATGAAAATCGAGATTGAGGCAGGAGAATATATTTTCACCGCCACAGGTTATACAGTTAAGTTTGACGGCTTTACAAAGCTTTACGAGGAAAAGGTTGACGATGAAAAGAGCGACAGCGCATCTCCTCTCCCAGCTCTTAAGGAAGGCGACGAACTTAAGCTTAAGAGTATTTTGGGCAATCAGCACTTTACTCAGCCGCCTGCAAGATATACCGAAGCTTCCCTTACTAAAGCACTTGAGGAAAACGGCGTCGGCAGACCGTCAACTTATGTTACTATCACCTCAACTATTCTCAACCGTGAATATGTTAAGCGTGAGGGCAAGCAGTTTGTGCCGACTGAACTCGGCGAGGCTGTAACAAATCTTCTTAAAGATAAAATGCCTAATATTGTTAATGTTAAATACACTTCCAAAATGGAGGCTGACCTTGATAAAATCGACTCCGGCGAAAAAAATTATAAGGATATGATTCGCCTTTATTATGATGATTTTGAAAAGCCTCTTGAAAAAGCTAAAGAGGAAATGCAGGGCGTTAAAATTAAGCTTAAGGAAGAAGAAACAGACGAAATTTGCGAAAAGTGCGGCAGAAATATGGTTGTCAAAGTCGGCAGGTTCGGTAAATTTCTTGCTTGCCCCGGCTATCCGGAATGTAAAAATACAAAGCCGCTTATTTTCAGGACTAAGGCTAAGTGCCCTGAATGCGGCGGCGACGTAATTGAGAAAAAAACCAAGAGAGGCTCGTCATTCTACGGTTGCTCAAATTATCCTAAGTGTAATTTTATGACTTGGGACGCACCGAGCGACGAAGTTTGCCCTCGTTGCGGCAAGTCGCTCTTTAAACGCAAGGGCAATGTGCTTTATTGCCCCGATACAGAGGGCTGCGGTTTTACAAAGCCGGCTCCGAGAAAAAAGAAAACAGAAGAATAAACGGTAATTTATATGAAATTTAAGGTTATCGGCGCAGGTCTTGCGGGAGTTGAGGCTGCGTGGCAGATTGCAAATAACGGATATAATGTTTTGCTTTATGAAATGAAGCCGATTAAAAAGAGCGAGGCGCATAAGTCGGACTTGTTTTGTGAACTTGTGTGTTCAAATTCACTTAAGGCCTCACGTATTGAAAGCGCAGCAGGTCTTTTGAAAGAGGAAATGGCTCGTTTAGGCTCGCTTACGGTACCGATTGCAAGGCAGTCGAGTGTTCCGGCAGGCGGCGCTTTGGCAGTTGACAGGGATATTTTTTCAAAAAGCGTGACTGAAAAAATCAAATCTCACCCCAATATTGAGGTGATTAATGAAATAGTTGAGGATTTAGAACTTGACGACGATACAATAACAATTGTTGCAACGGGTCCGTTGACAGACGGCGCTCTTGCAAAAAGTATCAGCAATATTACAGGTGAGTATCTCTCGTTTTATGATGCCGCCGCTCCGATTGTTACTGCAGAGAGTGTTGATATGTCTAAGGCATTCGGTGCTTCACGTTATGAGCGTGGCGGTGACGATGATTATATCAATTGCCCGTTCAATAAGGCAGAGTATGAGGCTTTTATTAATGAACTTGTTAATGCCGAGGGCGCAATTGTTCACGATTTTGACGTCTATGAGCTGTATGCCGATTGAAAAACTTGCTAAAAGAGGGCTTGACGCTCCTCGTTTCGGCCCTATGAACCTGTCGGTTTGGTCGACCCGAACACAGGGCACAGACCTTGGGCTTGTGTTCAGTTAAGACGTGAAAATTCAAAGGGTACAATGTTTAATCTTGTGGGTTTTCAAACCAATTTGAAGTTCGGCGAGCAAAAACGTGTTTTCTCTATGATTCCTGGGCTTGAAAATGCTCAGTTTGTGCGCTACGGTGTTATGCATAGGAATTCGTTTTTGAATTCACCAAAGCTTCTTAATAACGATTTTTCATTTAGAAATAAAAACAACCTTTTCTTTGCAGGTCAAATCACGGGAGTTGAGGGATATATGGAAAGTGCGGCAAGCGGAATTATGGCAGGTATCAATGCCGTAAGAAGAGCGCAGGGTAAAGAGCCGTTCACACTCTCTGATGTTACTATGATAGGCGCTTTGAGCGATTATATCAGTGACGAAAGCGTTAAGAATTTTCAGCCTATGGGTGCTAACTTCGGTGTGCTGCCTGCAATAGAGCCGAAAATTAAGGATAAAAAAGAGCGCTATGCCGCTATGGCGCAAAGAGCGCTTGCAAGCCTTGAAGAAAGTATGAAACCTTATAGTTAAAATTAAGTTGGGAAAGGGTGCAATATTTGCCATGCAAAAAAGAATAATTATTGATGCCATGGGTGGGGATAATGCTCCGCTTGAGATACTTAAGGGTACCTATCTTGCTCAAAAAGAATACGGAATTGCTCCCGTACTTGTCGGAAATGATAAAGAAATACAAAAATGCATTAAGGATAATAATATTGCACTTGAAAATGTGAAAATTGTTAATTCAAATTCAGTTATCACAATGCATGACGATGCAAAGGCAGTACTTAAAGAAAAGGCAGACTCATCAATGGGTATCGGCTTTAAACTTTTGAATGAAGGTGAAGGCGACGCTTTTGTGAGTGCTGGAAATACAGGTTGCGTAACAGTAGGCTCAACACTTATTACTAAAAGAATTAAAGGTGTTAAAAGGCCTGCAATCGCTTCTGTTATGCCAAGTGCAAAAAAGCCGTTTCTTCTTATGGACTGTGGTGCAAATGCCGAGTGCAGAGCTGAATTTTTATATCAGTTTGGCAAAATGGGAAGCCTTTATATGCAAAAAATTATGAAAGTCGAAAACCCAAGGGTTGCGCTTGCAAATAACGGCGAGGAGAACACAAAGGGTACTTCGACCGTTAAAGAGGCTTATAAACTTATGCAAAATGCACCTTACAATTTTGTAGGCAATATTGAGGGTAGGCAAATTCCGTTCGGCGACGCAGACGTTGTTGTTGCCGACGGGTTTACAGGTAATCTTATTCTTAAAACGTATGAGGGCGTTGCAAAAGTTTTGATGAATGGTATTAAGAACGCTTTTATGAAAAATACGCTTTCTAAAATCTCATATCTCGGAGTTAAATCGGGTATTGACGATATGAAAAAGCAGTTTGATTATAAGGAATACGGCGGTGCGTTATGCTTGGTGTTAAAAAGCCTGTAATTAAGTCTCACGGCTCGGCAGATGCACGTACATTTAAAAACGCAATCAAGCAGGCAATTTGGTTTTTGGATAACAATTTGATTAGTTCAATTGAAAATGAATTTTCAATAAATACGCAAGAGGAATAAAAATGGCAACTATCGAAGATAAAATAGGATATAATTTCAAAAATAAGGCTTATCTTATGGAGGCACTTACACATTCTTCCTTTGCAAACGAAAGGCATAATAAAATTAAGTGTAACGAGAGAATGGAATTTTTAGGTGATGCCGTGCTTTCTATCATTTCGGCTAACTATCTTTTTCATCGCTTTCCCGATATGCCTGAGGGCGATTTGTCAAACTTCGTTCTTCTCTTGTCTGCACTCAGTCACTTTCGGATTTTGCAAGGCAGATATCACTCGGTAACTTCCTGTTTTTAGGCAAGGGAGAGTCAAACACGGGCGGTGCTGACAGACCGTCGATTTTAGAAAATGCATTTGAAGCGCTTATTGCCGCTATATATCTTGACGGCGGAATGGAAAATGCGGAAAAATTTGTACTTCATTTTCTTGCTCCTGCTGTTGAAACCCATCATATCAATTTTAAGGATTATAAAACGACTCTGCAGGAAATAGTTCAGCAAAACCCCGATGAAAATGTAAATTACGTTCTCGTCGGCGAGAGCGGACCTGACCATAATAAAACATTTGAGGTTGAAGTTCACCTTAATTCAAACGTTATCGGCAAGGGCAAGGGTGGAAGTAAAAAAAGTGCAGAACAGGCTGCGGCAAGAGAGGCACTTAAATTAATGGGTGTAATATGAAAAAAGGTAATATAAGTATTTTTGTTCCTCATTTAGGCTGCCCGTGTCAGTGTTCGTTTTGCAATCAAAAAACAATAACGGGGCAGGCAAATCAGCCCACACCGCAGGACGTTGACAAGGCAGTTAAAACGGCGCTTAAGTCAAAAGGCTTTGATTATGAAATCGCCTTTTTCGGCGGCTCATTTACTGCGATTGACAGAGAGTATATGATTTCTCTTTTGAAAGCGGCAAATAAATATATAAAATCAAATGAGGTAAAGGGTATAAGAATTTCTACCCGTCCCGACTGCATTGACGAAGAAATTTTGGATTTGCTCAAAGAGTACGGAGTTACAAGTATTGAACTTGGTGCGCAGAGTATGGACGATGAGGTACTTTTGGCTAACAGGCGAGGTCATACGGCAAAAGACGTTGAAAATGCGTCAGAGCTTATTAAGTCATACGGTTTTGAGCTTGGGCTTCAAATGATGACGGGTCTTTATAAGGACAGTGAAGAAAAAGCTATTAAAACGGCTGAAAAAATAATTGCGCTATCGCCCCAAACCGTAAGGATTTATCCTACTGTTGTATTAAAAGGTACATATCTTGCAGACCTTTATTTAAGCGGTGAATATAAGCCGCTCAACGCTGACGAATCGGCGCAGCTTTGCGCAAAACTTGTTTTGCTTTTTGAAAAGAATAATATAAAAATCATTCGTTTGGGGCTTCATTCAAGCGAGGATATTAAGAAAAATATGCTTGCAGGCGGTTTTCACGACAGCTTTGGCGAGCTTGTAAAGTCAAGAATTATGGTTGATAAAATTCTTGCGCTTCCTCCGGCTGATTATGAGGTGGCAGTTAATTCAAAGTCGCTTTCAAAGCTGAAAGGAAATAAAAAATCAAATATCTATCTACTTATCGAGAGAGGATATAATATAAAAATTGTTATCGACAACAGTCTTGATGTTGATGAATTGGAGATAAAATAATGGTATTAAAATCACTTGAAATACAAGGTTTTAAGTCTTTTCCGGACAGGACAACGCTTAATTTCGGCAAGGGTATTACCGCAGTTGTCGGCCCTAACGGTTCGGGCAAAAGTAATATTTCCGACGCAGTTCGTTGGGTTTTGGGCGAGACAAGTTCTAAATCTCTTCGTGGCTCAAAAATGGAGGATGTTATCTTCAGCGGTACTTCTGCACGTAAGGCTTTGGGCTTTGCTCAGGTCCAGCTTACTCTTGACAATACCGACCAAACGCTTAAAGATAAGGGTGAGGTTGTAACCGTTTCAAGAAGATATTATCGTTCGGGCGAAAGTGAATATAAAATTGACGGCGAAATAGTAAGAGCAAGGGATATAAGAGAACTGTTTATGGATACGGGACTCGGTTCAGACGGCTATTCAATGGTAGGTCAAGGTAAGATCGACTCAATCATTTCGCAAAAAAATGAGGACAGGCGTGAACTTTTTGAAGAAGCCGCAGGTATTTCCCTTTTTCGTCATAAAAGAAAAGACGCTACCCGCAGGCTTGACCAAGCGCAGGAAAATTTAGTCAGGCTTCTTGATATTTTGGGCGAACTTGAAAGCAGAGTTGAGCCGCTCAGAAAGCAGAGCGAAAAGGCGCAGAAGTTTATCACTCTTTCCGATGAGAAAAAAACGCTTGAAATAGGTGTATGGGTAAATAAGATTAACCGCTTTACCAATGATTTAAGAGAGCAGGAGCATAAAATTGACGCTGCCAACGCATCCTATGACGTTTGCGAAAAGGAACTTAAAGAGATTGAACAGGAGATTGAAGAAATAGCGCAAAAGACTGTTTCAATCAATACCCAAATCGAGCAAATCAGAGCAGGCTCAAAGGCTTATGAGGAGCAGGCGCTTCGCAAAGACGGCGAGGCTTCCGTTTTAGAAACTACTTTAAATCATAATAACGAAACTATTGAAAGACTAAAAAACGATATCGGCGATGTTGATAACACCAATCTTTCTATTGATGCTCAGATAGAGGAAAAAGAGCAGTTTATCTCAAAAAGCGTTAAGGAAATTGAGGAAAAGAAGGCTGAGCTTAAAAGTGTTACGGATGAGATGAATAATCTTCTTTCATCTAATGAAGAATTTTCAAAACTTACTGTTGAACTTAATCAAAAAATCACTTCTCTTACTTTGAAACTTTCCGACTGCCGTGTTAAATGTTCTCAGGCGCTCACTTCTTCTCAGGAAATCAAGTCAAGGCAGAGCGTTGTTGATTCATCAATTGAAAAAAGCCGTGAGGAACTTGAAAAGTTTAAAGAGCTTAAAGCAAAAAGTGATGAAAATTTAGAAAGTTTGCAATCACGAATTGATGAAAATAACAATTCAATGCAGGGCTATAAAATCAAGCTTGAAAATAAAAATGCCAATGCAGATAAGATTAAAGCAGAACTTGAAAAAGTAACTAACGAATATAACCAAAAGGCGCAAAGAGCTAAAATGCTTTTAGACCTTGAAAAGAATATGGAAGGTTTTTCGGGTGCTGTTAAGGCGGTTATGCGTCAGGCGCAGAATAAGGCACTTTCAGGTATTCACGGACCGCTTTCTCAACTCATAACTGTTGATAATGAATACAGCGTGGCAGTTGAGGTTGCACTCGGTGCGGCAATGCAAAATATAGTTGTCGGCAATGAAGCAGATGCTAAGCGTGCAATTTATTATCTTAAAAATAATCGTGTCGGCAGGGCAACGTTCCTTCCCATTTCGGCAATTAAGCCGAGAAGCCTTGATGAAAGAGATCTTGACGATAACTTGGGTTTTGTTGCAATTGCAAGCGACCTTGTTGATTGTAAAAACGAGTATAAAAATATTATCTCTAACCTTTTGGGCAGAGTTGTTATAGTTGAGGATATGGACTCGGCTATAGGTATTTCAAAAAGATATTCAAACAGATTTAAAATTGTTACCGTTGACGGTCAGGTTATTAACCCCGGCGGCTCAATGACAGGCGGTTCGCAGTCAAAGGGCGCAGGTATCCTCTCTCGTGGTAATATGATTGACGAACTTAATAATGAAGCCAAAAAGCTTGAAAAGCAAGCTGAGGAAATCAAGGCTGAGTATAAAACAGCACTTGAGGAGGCTAACTTTGCACTTGCCGCTTTGCAGGGTGCGCAAGCTGATTTGCAGCAGGCTAAAGAAGAACTTATCAGGGCGCAGGGCGAGCATAAGCTTGTTGCTGAAAAGTATGACCTTTTATCCTCTCAACTTTCTGTTCTTGTTAACGAAAAGGACAGCGCCAAGCAGAGAATTGCAGAGTTTGAAAATGAGGCAAAATCCTGCGAGGTTGAAATCAAATCGATTGAAGATGAAATTTCAAAGACCGAAAGTGAGCTTGAAAAGACCTCAGGCAATGCAAGCGACTTAATGCAAAACGTGATGAGTATAGGGAAAAGAGCGAGAAAATCAATCTTGAACTTGTAACCCTTGCCAAGGATAACGAGGCAGCTAAGCTTTCTGTTGAAGAACTTAATTTCAGAAAAAATTCTCAGTTTGACAGGGTTAAAACGATTGAGGACGAGATTAAGTCAATTGAAGAGAAAAATCAAACGCTTCTTATCTCAATCAATGAAATTAAAGCGTCTGCCAATGACCTCAGGGTTAAGGCGGAGCAGTCCGATAAGGATGTAAGCGAGCAGATTAATCAAAGAAATGAACTTGAAAAGCGCACAACAGAGCTTAGAGGCGAGGAAAAGATTAAAAATCAGGACAGAGAAAAGCTTTCGGGTTCTATTGTTCGTCTTGATGAAAGAAAAATTGCAATGAAAAAAGAGTATGATGAGCTTAACGATATGCTCTTTGAGCAATATGAGCTTACAAAGCACGAGGCAGAGGCGCTTGATATTCAAATTGATGATATGACGGCGGCTAAGCGCAGACTCCACGAGATTAAGGTTGCAATTAAGAGTCTCGGCTCAATCAACGTCGGTGCTATTGAGGAATATAAAGAGGTCAGCGAGCGCTATACCTTCCTTAAGGAGCAAATAGGCGACGTCGAAAAATCGAAGAGCGAGCTTATGAAGATAATTGAGGATTTGACCGCTTCAATGAGTGAAAAATTCCTTACTCAGTTTAATAAGATTAATGAGGAATTTAAGGTTTGCTTTGCTGATTTCTTCGGCGGCGGTAAGGGCGAGCTTGTTTTGGAAGAACCTGACAATTGCCTTGAATCACCTATTGAAATTCGTATTCAACCACCGGGAAAGTCAGTTCAAAATATCAACCTTTTCTCAGGCGGTGAGAAGTCGCTTGCGGCAATGGCGCTTTTGTTCAGCGTGCTTAAAGTGCAACCTGCTCCGTTTTGTATTTATGACGAGGTTGAGGCGGCACTTGATGATGTCAATGTTGAGCGTTTTGCAAAATATATGCGCAAGATGACAGATAAAACTCAGTTTATTTCAATCACTCACAGGCGTGGTACTATGGAGGAGGCAGACGTTCTCTACGGTGTCACAATGCAGGAAAAGGGTGTTTCAAAACTTATTGAATTGCAAACAGCTGAGCTTGCGGCAAAAATGGGACTTGAATAATCAGTAATGTTTAATTATAGGGCGGTAATTCACTTCTGCCGATAAATAATATATAATCCAATAATATAAAGGAAGAATTGATATGGGTATTTTTTCTGTATTTAAAAGAGGTCTTAAAAAGACAAGAGACGAGGGCATTACCGCTCAACTTGACGAGGTAGTGGATTCTTATGAGAAAATAACTCCCGAATTTTTTGATGACCTTGAGGAAATTCTTATAATGGCGATGTCGGAATGCCGACTGCCGAAAGAATTATCCGTGATTTGAAAAGCAAAATAGAAACGATAAGGTTGATGACGTAAGGCAAGTACGTGAAATGATGAAGGATATTGTTTCGGGTATTGTTTGGGGCGGCAGCTATTTGAGACTTCGCACCAAGCCGTCAGTAATTCTTGTTATCGGTGTAAACGGTGTAGGCAAAACGACTACTATCGGCAAGCTTGCAATGAGGTTAAAGGAACAGGGCAGAAGCGTTATTTTGGGCGCTGCCGATACTTTTCGTGCCGCTGCTATTGAGCAACTTCAGGTATGGGCTGACAGGGCGGACATTGATTTGATTAAGCACGGTGAAGGCTCAGACCCTGCTTCCGTTGTTTATGACACCATTGCCGCCGGTAAGGCAAGGGGCAGTGATGTAATCATTATTGATACTGCCGGCAGGCTTCATAATAAGAAAAATCTTATGGATGAGCTTAACAAAATCAGCCGTGTTATAGAAAGAGAACTTCCCGACGCTTCTAAGGAAATTCTTTTGGTGCTTGATGCTACAACAGGTCAAAATGCCGTTAATCAGGCTAAGGACTTTAAGGAAGCTGCAGGAATTACAGGCATAGTGCTTACTAAGCTTGACGGAACTGCTAAGGGCGGTGTTGTTCTTGCAATTAATAATGAACTTGATGTTCCCGTTAAATTTGTCGGTGTCGGTGAAAAAATCGAGGATTTACAGCCGTTTGACGCAGACGCATTTGCAGCAGGACTGTTTGATGCCAAAATTCCCGATGACGATAAGGAAATAACGGATTTTATTCAGCACGAAGATGAGGCTGATAATAAAAAGTCGGAGTAGGGAGTAGGAGGAAATCATGGATTTTATTTTAGCAACAAATAATATGAAAAAGCTTGCGGAAATGCAGCGTATTTTATCTCCTCTCGGCATTAATGTTGTTACTGCAAAAATGCTTGGCAAACAGCTTGAGGACGTTGAAGAAGACGGAAAAACCTTTGAGGATAACGCAAAGCTTAAGGCAAGAGCAGCTTGTAAGGAAATGAATATGCCGGCGATTGCTGACGATTCAGGCTTGTGCGTTGATTATCTTAACGGTGCACCGGGTATTTTTTCGGCACGTTTTGCAGGTGAGCACGGCAATGATGAAAAAATAATGACCTTCTTCTTGAAAAACTTGATGGTGTACCGCTTGAAAAAAGAACGGCTCATTATGTATGTGCTATTTGCTGTACTTTCCCCGACGGACGTGAAATCGTCGTAAGGGGCGAATGCAATGGCGTTATCGGCTTTGAGCGTGACGGTCACGAGGGATTTGGATATGACCCGCTTTTCCTTGTTGACGGCAAGGCTTTCGGCAGATATACAGCCGAGGAAAAGGATAAAATCAGCCACAGAGGTAACGCACTTCGTTTATTAACTAAAGAATTGGAGAAAATTATATGACATCTAAGGAAAGAGCGGCTTTAAGAGCAAAGGCTAACCCTCTTGAACCTATTATTCAAATTGGCAAGGAGGGTATAAGCGAAAATTTACTTACTCAAATTGACGATACGCTTGATAACAGAGAACTTATTAAAATAAGAGTTCACCTTGAATCTGCACCCGAATCCCCTAAGGAACTTGCGCAAAAGCTTTCTGAGCCTCTTGGCGCTGAGGTTATTCAGGTAATCGGCGGAATTATAGTTCTTTACCGTGAGGCGGACGAGGAGCGTATCGCAGAGAAAAAGAAAAAAGGGGTTCCGGTAATTCTAAGGCAACAGCTAAAAAGAAGGTAAAAATCAAGGGCAAAAGACAGCGCCAAAGAGAAAAAGAAGCTAAAAACCCTTACGCTAAATACGACAGACCTAAATATTATGGCAGATAAGCAAAAAATAGGAGTTTTCGGCGGAGCGTTCAATCCTGTTCATAATGGGCATATTAACTTAGCGCTTCATTATCTTAATGAATTGGAGCTTGATAAGATACTCTTTATCCCGACAGCTTCACCGCCGCATAAATCTGATGATGATTTTGCACCTAAAGAGGACAGAATTAATATGCTTTCTCTTGCAATATCGTCGTTTGATAAATTTGAAATAAGCGATATAGAATTTAAACTGACAGGCAAAAGTTATACTTATTTGACTCTTTCAGAACTTAAAAAAATATATAAAAACGCAGAATTTTACCTTATAATCGGCGCTGACCAAATGCTTCATTTTGATAAGTGGTATAAGTATAAAGAAATATTATCTCTTGTAACTCTTTGCACTTCGGCAAGAGAAAACGACAAGGAAAAAGCGGAGATTTTAAGCTTTGCCTCAAGGCTTGACGGTCTTGATATGAATAAATTTAAGCTTTTGACCTCTCCCGTTTTAAAGGTCAGTTCAAGCGAAATAAGGCAAAAAATAAAAGACGGCGAGGATTTTTCCTCTCTTGTTCCCAAAAAGGTTTATGATTATATAATTAAGAGGAGAATTTATAATGTATGATACCGAAGCTTATATGAAAATTTTAAAAAATACGCTTTCGAGCAGAAGATTTTATCATTCTCTTTGCGTTTCCCAAAGTGCAAAAAAGCTTGCCGAAAGGTATAATCAGGATGTAGAAAAGGCAGAGATTGCAGGACTTTTGCATGATATAACTAAGGAAACGGGTAAAGCCGCTCAACTTGAAATTATTAAATATGCAGGTGTTGAACTTCATCCGTTTGATAAAAGGGGCGATAAGTTTTTGCACCAAGCGTCCGGCTCGGCAATGGCTAAAATTCTTGGGATAGAAGATGAGGAAATTTTAGACGCTATAAGATATCATACAACAGGAAAAGCAAATATGACTATGCTTGAGCAAATCATATATCTTGCCGACTTCATTTCTGCCGACAGAGATTATAAGGATATAGATATAATAAGAAAAGAAACGCAAAGGGGTATCGAATACGGTCTTCTTTACGGCACAGCCTACACAATCAAATCGGTTGCGTCAAGGCAGATATTGCTTCATCCCATGACGGTTGAGGCGTACAATTGGATTATTGATGAATACTTTAATTAGAAAGGGTGAATTTATGCAGGCACTTGATATAGTAAAAACAGCCGTAAAGGCGATTGACAGTAAAAAAGGTGAAAATATTGAGGTTATCGGTATTACCGATTTAACAGTTCTTACCGATTATTTCGTAATCGCCACGGCAACAAGCTCAACTCAGGTTAAAGCTGTTTCCGACGAGGTTGAATATAAGCTTGATTTGCTCGGAGCAGAGCCTCATCATATTGAAGGCAGAAACACTTCTTGGGTTTGCTTGATTATAATTCAGTCGTTATACACATTTTTCATAAGCAACAGCGTGATTTTTATTCGCTTGAGCGCTTGTGGGAAGACGGCGAAATTTTAGATACAGCAAAATTATTGGAGGATTAAAATATGGAGTACAATTTTAAAGAGATTGAATCCAAATGGCAAAACGTTTGGTACACTCAAAACACATTTGCGGCAAAACAGGATTTTTCACTTCCTAAGTATTACTGCCTTGTTGAATTTCCTTATCCGTCAGGACAGGGACTTCATGTAGGTCATCCGAGGTCTTATACGGCACTTGATATCGTTGCACGTAAAAAAAGGCTTCAGGGCTACAATGTTCTTTATCCTATGGGTTGGGACGCTTTGGTCTCCCGACTGAAAACTTTGCAATTAAAAATCATATTCACCCTGAAGAAGTAACTAAAAAGAATGTTGCAAGATTTAAGCAGCAGCTTCAGTCGCTCGGCTTCTCTTTTGATTGGACAAGAGAGATTAACACAACCGACCCGAGTTATTATAAATGGACGCAATGGATTTTCTTGCAGCTTTTCAAAAAAGGACTTGCATATAAAAAGGAAATGGCTGTAAACTGGTGTACTTCTTGTAAGTGCGTTCTTGCAAATGAAGAAGTTGTAAACGGCGTTTGCGAGCGTTGCGGCAGTGAGGTTATCAGAAAAAACCAGAGCCAGTGGATGCTTAAAATTACAGAATACGCTCAAAGACTTGTTGACGACCTTGACGACCTTGATTTTATTGACAGGGTTAAGGTTCAGCAGAAAAACTGGATTGGCAGGTCAACAGGTGCGGAGGTTGATTTCGGTACTACTCTTGGTGATACATTGACTGTTTATACCACACGTCCGGACACTCTTTTCGGCGCAACATATATGGTTATTTCACCTGAGCACCCTCTTATTGAAAAGTGGGCGGATAAACTTAAAAATATTGATGAAATCCGTGCTTATCAGGCAGAGGCTGCACATAAGTCGGATTTTGAGCGTACAGAACTTAATAAGGAAAAAACAGGCGTTAAGCTTGACGGCGTAATGGGCATTAACCCTGTAAACGATACTGAAATTCCTATCTTTTATTTCAGACTATGTACTTACTTCTTACGGTACAGGCGCAATTATGGCTGTTCCCGCTCATGATACCCGTGACTGGGAATTTGCAAAGAAATTTGATTTGCCTATTATCGAGGTTGTTGCAGGCTCAAAGGTCGGAGTTGAAAACGAAGCGTTTACCGATTGTGCAACAGGCAAGCTTGTAAATTCCGCTTTTCTTACAGGTATGAGCGTTGAAGAGGCTAAAAAGGCTATTACAGAATGGCTCACAAAAGAGGGCAAAGGACATCAAAAGGTCAACTTCAAGCTTCGTGATTGGGTATTCTCACGTCAAAGATATTGGGGCGAGCTATTCCAATCGTTAAGTGCGACGATTGCGGATATGTTCCTATTCCTGAAAGCGAGCTTCCTTTAAGACTTCCTATGGTTGACTCTTATGAGCCGACAGATACAGGTGAATCTCCGCTTGCTAAAATGACTGATTGGGTTAATACAACTTGTCCTTGTTGCGGAAAACCTGCTAAGAGAGAAACCGATACAATGCCGCAGTGGGCAGGCTCGTCTTGGTATTTCTTAAGATATATGGACCCTCATAACGATAAGCAACTTGTATCCAAAGAAGCTGCAGAGTATTGGAGCCCTGTTGATTGGTACAACGGCGGTATGGAGCATACAACTCTTCACCTTCTCTATTCTCGTTTTTGGCATAAATTCCTTTATGATATCGGCGTTGTTCCTACTAAGGAGCCTTATCAAAAGCGTACCTCTCACGGTATGATTCTCGGTCAAAACGGTGAAAAGATGTCTAAGTCAAGAGGTAACGTTGTTAACCCTGACGAAATCGTTGACCAGTACGGTGCAGATACAATGCGTCTTTATGAAATGTTTATCGGCGACTTTGAAAAGGCTGCTCCTTGGAACAGCGATTCAATCAAGGGCTGTAAGAGGTTTGTTGAGCGTTTCTGGAACTTGCAGGAAATTGTTAAAGACGGAAATGAATATTCACCACAGCTTGAGGCTATTATGCATAAAACAATTAAAAAGGTTTCGGAAGATATCGACAACCTTAAGTGCAACACAGCTATTGCTTCAATGATGACATTGGTTAACGAAATGTATGCAAAGGGTGTTAATAAGGCAGAACTTCGTGATTTGACAATTATTCTTAATCCTTTTGCACCTCACGTAACAGAGGAAATGTGGCAGATTATGAACTTCGGCGGTGCAGTTCACGATGCTCAGTGGCCGAGCTTTGATGAGTCAAAGACTCAGGAAAACGACGTTGAAATTGCACTTCAGGTTAAGGGCAAGGTTCGTTCAAGAATTGTTGTTCCTGTAGATATCAGCAAAGAGGACGCTATTGCTCTTGCTAAGAAGGATGAAAAGATTGCCGCAGAAATTGCAGGTAAAGAAATTAAAAAGGAAATCTACGTTCCAGGCAAGCTTGTTAATATTGTTGCAATATAAGCTGTAACTGACTTTGTATTGCAGAAAATCTGTTACGCATCAAGGTGACGGATTTTGAAAAAAACTTAATTTACCCGAAATAAGAGGTAACAATAATGGCTGATAAAAAAATATATACCGTTGCAACCTCACACCTTGATACGGTGTGGAGCTGGGATTTTGAAACGACTGTAAGTAAATACATATATAATACCTTAGTTGATAACTTCAGGCTTTTCGAAAAATATCCTACATATAAATTCTCATTTGAAGGCTCATACAGATATGAGCTTATGGAGGAATATTATCCCGAACTTTTTGAAAAAATGAAAGAATATATCAAAAACGGCAGATGGAATGTTTGCGGTTCTGCTTTTGAAAACGGTGACACAAATATTCCGTCACCTGAAGCACTTTTCAGAAATATTCTTTTCGGCAATTCGTATTTTGATGAAAAGTTTGGAAAAAGAAGTGTTGATATCTACTTGCCTGACTGTTTCGGTTTTGGTTGGGCACTTCCGACTATTGAGCGTCATGCCAATTTAATCGGCTTTACTACTCAAAAACTTGCTTGGGGCGGTGCTTACGGTATTCCGTTTGATATCGGCAAGTGGCAGGGTGTTGACGGCAGCGAAGTTTACGCTTCTATCAATCCTCACGATTATTACTATACGCTTAAAAAACTTCGTGATTGGGATTTTGTTCTTAATAAGTTTAAGGAAAATGAAAAATACGACCTTAACGATACGTATATTTTCCACGGAATAGGCGACAGAGGCGGCGCTCCTGAGGAAAAGAGCGTTGCCTTTGTCGAACAGGAAATTAAGAAAAACGACAATAGCAACATTAAGGTTATTGCCGCATCTGCCGATGAAATTTATCACGATATTGAAGATAAATATACGTCTGAACAAAAATCAAAGCTTCCTGTTTGGAAAAACGAATTTGTTATGACAAATCACGGTGTCGGCGGATATACTTCACGTTCAATCGGTAAGCGTTGGAACAGAAGATGCGAGGAACTTGCCGATTTGAGCGAACGTGGCGGTGTTATATCCTCTTATTTGGGATTGACCGATTATAACCAAAAAGCCATCAACCGTTCGTGGAAACGTTTTATTGCTCATCAATTCCACGATGATATCCCCGGCACAAGCTGCCAAAGGGTATATAAGCGTTCTTGGAATGATTATGCCGTTTCAATGAATCAATTTACAAATGAACTTGAAGCCTTTGTTTCGCCTGTTTCAAGCCTTATGAAAACCGATTTTTGCTCTGGCATACCTGTTATGGTTTTCAACCCTGTTGAAGCGCAAAGACGTGGGGCGGTAACAGTAAGACTTGAGGATTTGCAAAGCGCTTATGTTCGTGTTTATGATGAAAAGGGAAGGGAGGTTAAAAGCCAAACCTCTACCCTTTCTGACGGTACGCTTGAACTTGTGTTTGTTGCAGATGTTGAAAGCCTCGGCACAAGGATTTATGACGTTCGTTTGAGCGATAAGCCTTGTTGCGTTAAAAGCGATATATCAATCAATCACGATAATATGATGGAAAACCAAAAGTATATTGTAACTCTTAACCGCAAGGGTAATATTTCTTCAATTCTTGATAAGGAACTTGATGAAAAGGAAATACTCAAAGAGCCGATTACTCTCGGTCTGTTTAATTATACCGGTTCTAAGGATTGGCCGGCTTGGGAAATGAATTATAAAGAGGCAAATAAAGATGCTGACCGTATTCCTAATGTTGTTACCGTAACTGTTTTGGAGCAAGGTCCTGCAAGAGTATCGTTTAAGGTTATCCAGCAGGATAAAAAGAGCACGTTTACTAATATTGTTGCCCTTACAGACGGCTGCGATATAGTCGAGGTTTATTCCGAAATTGAATGGCAGAGTTTAAGAACTCTTGCCAAAAACAAATTTTCATTCACGTGCAAAAATGATAAGGCAACGTTTGATTTGGGCTTGGGCGCTATCGAGCGTGGCAATATGACTGAAAATCTTTTTGAAGTTCCGGCGCAAAAGTGGGTTGATTTGACCGATAAAAGCGGAGAATTCGGTGTGTCTGTTTTGAGTGAATGTAAGTACGGCTGGGATAAATATAAGGATAATACGCTCCGCCTTACTGCAATTCACACTCCTAAGAAAAATTACCGTATTGATTCAATGCAATCGTTCATGGATTTGGGGCTTAACAGATATTCGTATGCAATATTCAGCCATAAGGGCAAGGCTCAATCGGCTACTCAGCTTGAAGCAAGAAAATTCGTTACCCCTATGACTGCGTATATTGCAACTAAGCATCAGGGTAATCTTAAAACAAAATATTCTTTGGCGAGGTTTCAACCAACGAGTTATCATCCGTGCAATAAAAAAGGCGGAAAACAGTAACGAAATAGTGGTAAGGCTTAACGAGGTACGAATTCGGAAATTGAAAACTTTACTCTCACCTTGGGCGAAGGAATTGAAAGCGCAAGAGAAATTTATGCAAGCGAGGAAAATAAGGGCGACGCAACAGTTAAAGACGGTAAGCTTATCACAAGCTTTAAGCCTTATGAAATTAAGAGCTTTGCATTAAAACTTAAAAAATCCTCACTTGACACTCAAAAAGTTGAGAGTACGCCTCTTGATTTGCCGTTTGATAAAAACATTATTACAAAAAAAGGTCAGACGGGGGATTTTGAATATACAATTCCCAATACCCTTGTCCCTGATGAAATTATGGCAAACGGCGTAAGATTTGATATTAATAAGTCAAATAAGAACTCTCTTATCTGCTCGTCACAAAGGATTAAACTTGATAAGGATAAAAATAGGCTTGTTTTCCTCTGTGCTTCTATGACAGGGGACAAAACGGCAGAATTTATCCTTGGGGATAAGAAAATAAATAAAAATGTTCTTTCGTCATTTGAGCGATTTGCCGCTTGGGATTTGTACGATTTCGGCGAAACCGCTTATATGAAAAAGGGCAAAATCGGATATGATTTTACCCATTGCCTTAAAAACGGCGAGGTGCAATATGCAAAAATAATGTATTTTTATCTTGTTGAATTTGATTTAAACGGCGAAAATGAAATCACATTACCAAATGATAATGATATTGTTATTCTTGCCGCAAGCCAAACAAATGCACCGTTTTCTAAGCTTGCAACGCCGACTTATGATGAGGTTGAAAAAAGACCGTTTACCTTTAAACTCAATTTAAAGGAGAAACTTCAGTACGTATATAATAAATGCGTATGGCAGCTTGGTGATAAGGACAATTTTATTAAGGATAACAATAAGGGTAAGGATTATTAAAAGGGGAAAATATGGCTAATAATTTTGATAAAAACTGGACTACTGTCAATAATAACTATCCGCTTAACGATAAAGAGGTTGAAAGATATATCTCCGTTAAGCCGAGTTCTAATCAGCTTGCCTTGGTTGATAAACCGTTTTATACCTTTATGCACTTTGGTATGAACACCGCTACTGACAGAGAGTGGGGAGCAGGCGTTGAAAAGGCGACGGATTTTACAATTAAGTCGATAAATGCAAAGCAGTGGGTTGAAACCGCTAAATCTGCGGGTGCAACGGGTGTTATTTTAACTTGTAAGCACCACGACGGTTTCTGCCTTTGGCCAAGTGAATATACGTCATTTTGCGTAAAAAATTCATCTTATAAAGGTGATATCGTTAAAGAAGTATCAGATGAATGTCATAAGCAGGGTATGGATTTCGGCGTTTATCTTTCTCCTTGGGATATGCACGATGAACGTTACGGAACTGACGCATATAACGATTATTTTTGCAATCAGCTTACCGAGCTTCTCACTAATTACGGCGAGATTTTCGAGGTTTGGTTTGACGGCGCTAAGGTTCAAACGCTAAGAAATTTGAATACGATTGGCAAAGATATTACGACCTTATCCGTAAACTTCAGCCAAAAGCCAATATTGCTATTTGCGGTCCCGATATCCGTTGGGTAGGCAATGAGGGCGGCAAGTCAAGAAAGAGCGAATACAGCGTTGTTCCTTGTGCTTTGAGAGAGGCTGACAGGATTATGGCTTTGAGCCAGCAGGACGAAAGTCAGGCTTCATCTCTTCAAAAATATAACCAAATGGACGAGGATTTAGGCTCAAGAAAAATTCTTGAAAAAAATGCTTATATCTGTTGGTTTCCTGCCGAGGTTGACGTATCAATCCGTAAAGGTTGGTTCTTCCACGAAAAGGATAACAGAAACTCAAAAAGTGCTAAAAAGCTTTTTAAAATCTATCTTAATTCAGTTGGTAATAACTGCACACTCCTTCTTAATATTCCGCCGACTCCACAGGGCGAAATACATAAAAAAGACGCTAAGAATCTTAAAAAGCTCGGCTCAATGATTAAGAATATCACCGCAAATCCTATTGTTTATAATGAACTCGGTGAACTTACAAAGGACAACGGTGTTCTCAATTTTGACTTTAATGATACACGTAAGGTTAAATATGTGGTTTTGCAGGAAGATATCGCAAAGAGCCAGCGTGTTGAGCTTTTCGACCTCTATATCAAAAAGGCAAACGGTAAGTATAAGCGTGTATACAAAGGCACGGTTATCGGCTCGAAAAAGATTATTAATCTTAAGGGCAAAAAGGCAAAGGTATCCGCTTCGTTATTCGCCAAAGCCGCTCAAACCCGGTTATTAAATCAATCGGAATATATGAATAATTAAGATTTTGCGTATTAATACAATATGAGAGTGAACATTGTTCACCTCATTATTCAATTATATAATTATACAACTGTATAAAATTGTATGATTGAAATACTTAAAGTTTATAATTAGTTTAGCCTCTTTTATTTTTTGCGTGCTATAATTAAGACGTGATAAATAAGGGAGGCTTTAATTATGACTGAAACATTTAAAAAAGATGATTTTGTTCAGGAAAAATCGCAAGAAAAAGGCGAGTATGCGAGGGTTTGTGTTTTGACAAGATTGTTTGGATTTTTATGATTAGCTGTATTGTGGGCTTTCTTGTCGAAACGCTTTGGTGTCTTATTAAGCACGGTTATATTGAATCACGTCAGTCGCTTGTTTGGGGGCCGTTTTCCGTTGCTTACGGTATGGGCGCAGTCGTTTTGACCCTTGCGCTTTATAAGGTAAAGGACGCACCGCTTTGGAAGGTCTTTTGTCTTTCATTTGTTGTCGGCACAGTGACTGAATATATTTGCTCATTAGGTCAGGAAATAGTTTTCGGCTCTGTTGCGTGGGATTACAGCAAAATGCCGCTTAATATCAACGGCAGGGTATGCTTTCTTTATTCCTGTTTTTGGGGGCTTTTGGGAATACTTTGGATTAAGGCAATTTATCCTATAATGTCAAAGGTTATTGAAAAAATTCCGGTTAAGCTCGGCAATGTTATTATGTGGGCTTTTATAGTATTCTTTATTTTTGATTCCTTTGTTTCTGCCACGGCAGGTCTTAGAATGGATAAGCGTGACGCAGGTCAGGCACCTAATAATGTTTATGAGCAGTTTCTTGATAATCATTTTTCTGATGAGAGAATGAATGAGATATACGCAAATTCCCAAAAAGTAAACAAATAAGAACGCAGCGCTGCCGTGTCGGCGCACCGCAATAAAAAATCGAGTTGCCTTTTATTACGTTTACAAATATTGACAAATACTGCACTGCAAGATATAATAAAACAAATCTGATATACATAGGTTTTTATATTTGTTTTGAATATAAAATTAAAAGGGAATCCGGTGCGAATCCGGAGCAGTCCGAACCTCTACCGTATTTGCTGACGAGAAATATTGCTAAAGGCGGCCATTGCTCTTTTGAGTGAGAAGGTTTATTTTAAGGTTGAAGCATTAGTCGGGAAACCTGCCGTGTATATGGTTTTTGCAGTGCTTTAGGTTGGAAGTCGGCAGTATTTAACATATGGGATAACTATACCCATATGCTTTTGCGATACAATTTTTATGCACTGTTTTAAACGGTGCATTTTTATGCTCTAAATTGAAAGGAGAAAAGATGAAAAAATCAATTACAAAGGCTTTGGCAGTTTTTATGTCGCTTATGCTTGTACTTATGAGCGCATTTCCTGCTATGGCTGAAAATTCAAGCGAGGTTGAGGCGTACCTTAACAGCACATACGCAAAGGCAATCGACCCGTACGGCAGCCTTAAAAAGGATGATGAGCAGATATATTATCCCTCTTTCCAAAACAAGTGTTTCTCTTAAAAAGGACACATCATCAAAGCTTTATACTTCCTCTTGGAGTTCAAGCGACGATACTTATGCAAAGGTGACAAACAGCAGCTATTCCGCTTCTGCAAAAATTACTCATCCGTCATATAATGAAGGTGCTAAGGTTGTTACTCTTACTCTTAAAATATTAGATAAAACCGACGGCAAAACTGTTTTAGGAACAAGAGATTATGTTCTTTATATTGAAACAAAACTTGCTACTTATTCTCTTGACGTAACTGCTAAGAATGAAAAAGGCGAGATTATTGACAACGCAAAAGTCAGTGTTTTTGACAGTCGTAATATTGAACAAAATCCGTCGTCACTCAGCGCTAATACCGAATACACTCTTACCGTTTCGGCTTTGGGATATGTTCGTGACGTAAGAAAAATCACTTTAACTCAAAATACTAACTTGATGTTATATTAAAAGAGGGTGCAACAGTTGATTTTACCGTTAAACTTGCAACGGGAGCTAAAACGGATTACGCTACCTTAAAAGTAACGTCAGCAAACGGCAGTCAAACATATTCTCCGATAGAGGACGAATACGGCTATGAAACCTCACAGTTTGAGCTTACCCCAGGCGAATATAAATACTATGCAACTTATCAAAGTGGCAGTCAAACGGCAGCGGGTACATTTACTGTCGCAGAGGGTACAAAGTCACTTAATATAACGGTAAATCTTAAATATACCGAATATAAGGTTAAATTTGACGTTACACCCGAAAATGCAAAAATCACACTTAAAAAGAACGGCTCAAGCGGCGCTTACGGCGACGAAATTTTGCCTGATGAAAACGGATATTATACGGTTGTTTACGGTCAATACCGTTATACCGCTCAAGCAGAGGGATTTATTACTGTAAGTAAGACGTTTAATGCTACCGATACATCTCTTAAAAATAATAACTATGTAATTACCGTTAAACTTGACTCGCTTTATGATTCACTTCTTAATAAAGCAGACGATTATCTTTTTGCTCAGTCGGGCGACGGAATGATGATGACTGAATTTTCTGGCGTTCATACAGACGGCGATTTCGGTTACGTTTCTGACGTTGACTCCGATTATCAAGATACAAACGTTATTGAAACAGTTGAAGAAAAAATTAATTCAAATGTAAAATCCGATGAAAAAATCACGGTTAAATTAAACGCCGTTAAAAATATTGACGGTGACGATGATAATACAGTTATTTTCAAAAACGGCAATATCTATTATAACGGCGTTGATTCTTCAAATTATGACGAAGATTTTTACGGCGCAGTTTACGACCTTTCACTTACTTTAACTTGCGGCGATAAGACTAAGGAAAGCGAGGTAAGAGTAGTAGTTCCTTATCATACGTATACAAGGCTTCAAAGACTTGACAGCGCTGCTCTTTATGCCGTAAACTTTGCAAATATTAAGGGCGAAAACAAGAGTGCAGCTGATGTTACTCGCAATCTTGATTTGATAAATACTGCAGATTCGGATGATTACAGCTATTATTCAATTTGCTCAAGCTGGGTATCCGATCACCCCGAAATAATTGATGCAAAAACAGGTAAGGTAACAAGACCTGAAAAGGATACTATGGTTAAACTTACGGTTAAAACATATTATTCAGCTTCGTTTGTTGAAGAAACAGATTTCTTCTTTGATCCGGGTCCTTTGGGCGACAATGCGGCTTACAGAAGTGTAAGCGTTATTGTTAAGGGTACAAAGCAGGACGAGGTTAAGGACAGCAAACCTGCAACAAAGCCGAGCGAACCTGCAACAACTCCTTCAACAACTCAGCCTACAACAAAACCGAGCACAACTAAGAACACTAAGACAGTTAAGCCTAAAAAGACGTCGATTAAAAAACTCAGTAAAGGCAAAAAGAAATTTACCGTTACTTGGGCAAAAGTAAGTGGCGTTAAGGGATACCAAATTCAGTATTCTTCCGATAAAAAATTTAAAAAGAACAATAAGAGCGTTACTGTTACTAAGCAAAAGACAACAAAGGCAACCGTTAAAAACTTAAGTCTAAGAAAAGTATTACGTTCGTGTTCGCACATACAAAACGGTAAACGGTAAAAAGATATATTCATCTTGGTCAAAGGTAAAAAGCGTAAAAACCAAGTAAGATTTATTTGTGTTTAACGACGCAATAAAAAAGACAGCCTGATTTTTAGGCTGTCTCAGACTGTCGATAAAGTGGCTAAACCGTGCCGTGCTATAAAACGAAATTCCATTCGGGGTCCCCGACAAATTGAAAATTTGGTGGGGAAAAGGAGAAAGGAACAAAGTGTTTATTATGAATTTCAAAGAAATTCATTCAAACACGGAATTTCTTTCGACGTATCGTAGGGCAAGGGCTTGCTCTTGCCGGAATAAAATCAAAAATACATTTATAGAAAAAAGTGGCTTGAACGTAGTGTTCAAGCCACTTTTGGCACTTTACGTCTTTTGCTCGGGCAGGTACCAACGTACAGCACCCGCTCGCAAAATACGA
>ENA-OQIO01000324-OQIO01000324.1-human-gut-metagenome-genome-assembly--contig:-NODE-324-length-25895-cov-3.246274_pt1 | contig 25895 bp, 27 predicted proteins | sample MGYA00242573_ERZ504737 | MGnify/ENA primary metagenome ERZ504737 (study PRJEB26092, sample SAMD00036203) | human gut metagenome | host: Homo sapiens | study: EMG produced TPA metagenomics assembly of...
TTGCAGCAACATTTTGTGGGCGCTTAGGGTAAGCTTTAAGATCCGACACCTACGTAGACTTAGGCTCGAGCGCTCTCGCGAGAGTCTTAGTCGAAGTTGGTGGTTAGCTTAAAGTTACCTGCCCACGTTGCTGCAAGAAGAACGCTTCCGCCGAGGACTGGTTTTTCAATGCTGCAGACCAATTCATGATATGTGATACGTCTAAAAAAGACGTAAGTCTTATTTCTATGACTCACGCCTTTCGTTTTTCAGATACACTTTTCCGACTGGATATCCGCTTACTTTTCTGGCTATCCCAATCACTTTACTATATCTGTATTTTTATTTTCTATTTCTTTTTACTGATTTTTCCCCAGATCAGGCAAAGTACCATCGTGATCACCATATCCGGCAGTGTGTTTCCCACCGGCAGATCTACCTTCATCAGCATCCGGTACAGGATGAATCCGATCACCCACAGGATCATATTGGAGATCTGGATTTCTTTTTCACTGTGATCTTCTTTTAATAAGAAGAAATCCGCAATCTGGATCGCAATCATCGGTGCAAATACCGAACCGATCAGGTATAAGAAATCCGTGATATTATCCATCGGATACACAATAGCTGCCAGCGCGCCCACGATCGTCACACCAATGGCAATATATTTTCCGTTCAGTTTATGGCTCAGAGTCTCACTGGAGATTCCTGCGGAATACGCATCCAGGAAAGTCGTGGTAACGGTGGAGAAAATGATGATCAGAAGACCCACGATACCAAGTCCCGCCTTCACCATGATCTGCGCGATATCACTCTCGCCGGTATAGATGGCAGCCCCCATACCGATCAGATACATCCAACAGCTGATCACTCCATATACAACAGCACTCACTGCGGTCGCTTTGACCGGCTCTTTTGCTTCTCTTGTGTAATCACTGATCAGCGGCAGCCAGGATAACGGCATTGCAACCGCCAGTTCCACTGCTGCTCCAAAGGTCAGTCCGTCCGCTGCCACGCTCGCTGCATGGTAATCTCCAAAGAAAATAACTTTACAGAGGATCAGTGTCAGAATAAACAACGCCGCCATCGCAACTGTATTTAATTTTCCAAGATTTGTGATACCGATCACAAGCCACAGGATGATCAGTCCACCGATCACCAGACACCAGACCCAGTTACCCACACCGACTGCTGATTGGCTGCCAGTGCACCGTCATAGATCATGATGGCCGTCCAGCCCACCAGCTGGATCACATTTAACAGGGCAAATAACAGACTGCCTTTCTGTCCAAAGCTGATTTTTACGGTTTCCATTGCACTTTTTCGCACTTTACCGCCGATCACACCTGCTAAAAATAAAAGGACGCAGCCGATCAGATGTCCCAACAAAATAGCTGCCAGACCTTTTTTCATCCCCAAAGACGCCAGATACGTTCCGGTCAGGATCTCTGCGATAGATACTCCCGCACCGAACCATATCAGTCCGTTTTCAAACAAAGAAGTCCGTTTTTCACTCATGATCCTGTACCTCCTTTGCATATTCTCCGTCAATGGCAAATCCGTGGTTCATCGGACCGCTGCCCTTGCCGAGATCCAGCATAGCTGCCAGAGCACCGGAAATATAGGCCTTTGCGCGCTCTACAGACACATCCATAGGAAATCCCTTTGCCAGGTTGGAAGCGATCGCGCTGGAAAGCGTACAGCCAGTTCCATGAGTATTCGGGTTATCGATCCGTTTTCCGTAAAACCATTGGCAGGTTCCTTCATGATAAAGCAAGTCATTGGCATCATTCACCTTATGACCGCCTTTTAACAGAACCGCACATCCGTACTGATCACCGATCACTTTAGCCGCCTCCATCATCTCCGCTTCAGAAGTGATGGTCATACCGGAAAGTACTTCTGCCTCCGGGATATTCGGTGTCAGGATCTGTGCCAGCGGAAACAGATATTCTTTTAAGGTGCTTACCGCGTCTTCACTGATCAGTCTGGCTCCGCTGGTAGCCACCATAACCGGATCAACCACGATATTTTTTGCATCATACTCTTTCAGTTTTTCTGCAATCTTTATGATCAGTCCGGAGGACGAAACCATTCCGATCTTCACTGCATCCGGAAAGATATCTGTGAAAATATTGTCCAGTTCCTCTCCTAAAAATTCCTCAGTTGCCTCCATAATTGCTGTTACACCGGTTGTATTCTGGGCTGTCAGAGCGTGATGGCACTCATGCATATACGCCATTGGCCATCATCGTCTTGATATCTGCCTGGATGCCGGCGCCTCCGCTGGAATCACTGCCAGCGATTGTTAATGCTGTTCTCATATTTTTTCTCCTTTGCATATGAATTCACCATTACTTTTTTATAGCGACGAAAGGTGGTGCCCCCAATCCGCCGCGTATCAAAATTGATCTACCGGATCAATTATTGATATGCAACGCAAGCCAAAACAGACACACCAAAAGGATGGTGTGCCTGTTTTTCTCTGTAAATCATCCCTACGTTGGCATTATCCAAATCAGGTTATGGGTCGAAACGCTGCCAGTCTCCTCTCAGCCTGCTTATGCAAGCTCCCCGTTTTCTATTCGTTTTTGAGAATTGCAAAATTGCACAGCAATAAAGCAATCCCGGTATAGCATTTCTTATCTGTAGATGATATCATCTCTTCCCGGTCCATTGGAAATCATGGTGATCGGGAAACCAATCTTCTCTTCTACGAATTCGATGTATTTTCTGCAGTTTTCCGGCAGATCTTCGTATTTCTTGATACCGCGGATATCGCATTTCCATCCCGGCAGAGTTTCATACACCGGCTTTGCCTTTTCCAGCAGTGTGGTGGTCGGGAAGTCTGTAGTTACTTCGCCGTCGATGTCGTATCCTACACATACCGGAATCTCATCCAGATATCCCAGAACATCCAGTACGGTGAACGCTACATCGGTAGTTCCCTGCATACGGCATCCGTATTTGGAAGCCACTGCATCGAACCATCATACGTCTCGGTCTTCCGGTTGTTGCACCGAACTCGCCGCCGTCTCCGCCTCTGCGTCTCAGCTCATCTGCCTCGTCTCCGAAGATCTCGGATACGAATGCTCCTGCTCCTACTGCGCTGGAGTATGCTTTACATACGGTGATGATTTTCTTGATCTCATATGGCGGTACACCTGCTCCTACTGCACCGTATCCTGCCAGTGTGGAGGAAGAAGTTACCATTGGGTAAATACCGTGATCCGGGTCTTTTAAGGATCCCAGCTGACCCTCTAACAGAATCTCTTTTCCTTCTTTCAGTGCGTTCCACAGGAACAAAGATACGTCGCATACATATGGCTCCAGCATCTTCTTGTAGCTCATCAGCTCTTCAAAAATCTCTTCCGGTTTCAGAAGCGGTTTGTGATACAAATGCTCCAGCATAACGTTCTTTTTCTCGCAGATGCCTGCTACTTTTTCTTTCAGCGCTTCCTCGTCAAACAACTCGCTGACCTGGAAACCGATCTTTGCAAATTTATCAGAATAAAAAGGAGCGATACCTGATTTTGTGGATCCGAAGGATTTGCCACCCAGACGTTCTTCTTCGTACTGATCAAACAGAATGTGATAAGACATTACCATCTGTGCACGGTCGGAAATCAGGATCTTCGGTGTCGGTACCCCTTTGGATACGATATCCTGGATCTCTTTGAAAACCAGTGGTACATTCAGTGCAACACCGTTTCCGATCACGCTTGTGGTATGATTATAAAATACACCTGACGGCAGGGTATGCAGTGCGAACTTGCCGTAATCATTTACGATGGTATGTCCGGCATTGGCTCCACCCTGGAAACGAACAATAATGTCCGCTTCTTTAGCCAGCATATCGGTAATCTTACCTTTTCCTTCATCTCCCCAGTTTGCTCCAACAACAGCTTTAATCATTTGGTTACCTCCTGACGGGTTATCATCATTTCCTTTACAAAAATGATTATACAACACTTTTCTTATTAGTAAAACTTATTATTACTTATAAATTAAAGTCAATTATAAATTTCCTTAATAAGTATACCATCTTTCTTATTTTCCCACCAGAACTTTTTCATATTTTCCGGAAATCTTTTTAGATTTTCCGTAAACCACATGGCTGAGCACATACTGACCGTCGTTGACAAAAATTTCAATCAGATGATCGTTCACCAGAATATCCAGCTGTGCCGCACCATCGATCACCGGAGTCGCACCTACAGTTCTCACTTCGTCACATCCGTCAAGAACGGCTGACCGGTCGCCAACGATCTTTCCTTCGCTGCGGCTGATCACATACCCACCAATATTCAAGGTTTCTCCCTCAGAAAGATCCGTCCGGATCCGGAAAACTTTTCCACTCTCTGCTGCCTCTTCAGCTGTAGTTTCCACGCTGAGGTATGCGTCCACCTGTGGATGCATGTGGAAATACAGATGTCCCTCTTTTTCTTCCACCACGCGGGCACTACTCATCATACCATTCCATGCTGGGCGATCCGTACTGTCTGTCACTGCCATCGGCATACGCATCCATGAGATCATCACTCTTCTTCCCTCCGCATCCAGTGTCGTCTGCGGTGCATACAGATCCAGACCATAATCCACATAACTGTGAGTATCCGGCAGCTTCAGTTCACAGGTCTTCGGATCAAATTCCGCCAGCGCCCACACAGCCTGGTCCGGATATTTCTTCTCCCCCGGTGTCAGACGCATCGGACAGCCGATGAAAATCCACTGATCATTCTGAGAAAACAGATCCGGACACTCGATCGTCCATCCGTATGATTCTGGCCGGCACTGATTTGCGTATGTCCAGTTTTCTCCGTCTTTACTCGTATAAAAGAGAACTCTTCCGGCGTCATGATACGAACTTCCCATCATCATATAATAGCTGTCTCCGTCTTTCCACACCTTCGGATCTCTCATCTTCGGCTCTCCGACCTCTTCATCATGAACAGTCGGCAGCACCTTCTTTTTATCCCAGTTATTAAAATGGAACCCGTCTTCCGATACGATCATTGCCTGGCTCGTCTGAATGGCATCGTCCAGTACCCGGTGAACATCTTCCGGGTTTGGTTTCAGATATTTTACCGCGCTGTAATAAATCTTCAGCTTACCATCTTCTTCCAGTGCAGTACCGGAAAACACACCATTCTGATCATATTCTTTGGTTGGAAACAGTGCGATTCCCTGATACTCCCAGTGCACCAGATCCTCACTGACCGTATGTCCCCAGTGCATGGTTCCCCATTCCGGCGCATACGGAAAATGCTGAAAAAACAGGTGATATTTGCCTTTGTAATAGATAAAACCGTTCGGATCGTTGATCCAGTTTCCCGGAGCTTTTACATGTACAAGATCTTTCATTCTTATCGTTTCCTTTCTTTCGGTGCTTAAAGTAACCGGTTACTTTTTCTTTTATCATATCATTCACCTGTATTTTCGTCAATATTTTCTCAGATTTTTCATTTCCGTTTTTTTGAATAGTGTTACCGGTTACTCGCTCTTTCCTTGTTTTTTTGAGATTTTTTTGCTATACTGGATTAAGAAATTGAAACGATTTGTAACTGTTCAGTACCTTCACAGTTACAAGCAAAATGCATTTGAAATCACCTTCGGTGATGGCATTTTTGCTCGTATGTCTCGGGATTTGGCATATCCATGCCAAAACACCTCGCGGAATATTACCTACTGAATAGTTACAACAATTCAACTACAACGGGTCTGACACGCACGATATGCCTGAGATCTTTTCCGGCAATCGTCGGATGTTTGTACGGCTTCGACTCGTTGTTCCTATAAAAAGAATGCATGAGGCAACGATTATGGCACGAAAACAGAATGTAACCTTCGCGGACATTGCAAAATATACGAATTTTTCCAAAACAACCATTTCCCGGTATTTTAATAACCCGGATTCCCTTACCGAAAAGAACCAGAAGATCATCGCAGACGCACTGGAAAAGCTGAATTATCAGGAAAATAAAGTGGCACGGATCCTGGCAAGCGGACAGACCGAATTCGTCGGTGTGATCATCCCGAACCTGTTTCTTCACTATTATTCCGAGATGCTTGACCGGATTCTTTCCACATATGAGACGTTTGGGTATAAATTCCTGGTGTTTTTAAGTAACGGAGATGCTGACACCGAGCGGCAGTATATTCAGGAACTTCTCGCCTACAAGATCGAGGGGCTGATCATTTTAAGCCATGCGATCCCTTCGATGGAACTTGCCAACCTGCATATCCCGATCGTAGCGATCGAGCGGGAGGATGCTCACATCAGCAGCATCAACACCGATAACTACATGGGTGCGATCCAGGCGACCAGTCTGCTCTATCGTCACAACTGTGAAGTGCTTTTCCACATCAACAATCCGACCGCCAAAAGTATCCCGGCATACGGTCGAATCGAAGGGTTTGAAGATTTTTGCAGGGAACAGCAGATTCCACACCGCGTCTTTCTCCATGAGATGAAAGATCAGACAGCTTCCCAGGAGCATCTGAAAGAGATTCTCTCCGAGATCGAGGCGGACTCTCCCGGCAGGAAAAAGGCATTTTCGTCTCCAACGATACCCACGCCAGCATCCTGGTCAATCTGCTGGTACGAAAATACGGTAAACTCCCGGAAGACTACCTGATCGTCGGCTTCGACGACTCCCCCGCCTCCCGAAACGCCATCTTCCCGATCAGCACCGTAGCTCAGCAGATCGATGTGCTCGCTACTGAAGCGGTGAAACTTCTGGTGGAGCAGATTGAAGAACATAAAAACAGCAGACACACACCGGTCAGCGAACCGGTACACAAGATGATCACACCGGTGCTGATCCGCAGAGAGACGACGGAGAGGGATCTGTTGGCAGAAGACGATTAAACTACCTTTTCCCGCTGCCCACATAACTAAAAACTCCCCCGATTGGAATACACGATATCGTATTTTCCAATCGAGGGAGTTTTTTATACTTTATATTTTGTTATTTCCAGTCTTTTATACATTGATCTCAGCAGTCATACCCAGCAGGTCTTTATTCTCTTCCAGCATCGGTTGATGACGTTTTTCAGGAAGGCGTCTACCTGTATGGAAGCACGTCCTGTGTATTTTGCAGGATCCATGGTTTTTTCCAGTTCTTCCAGGGTCAGGTTGAATGCCGGGTCAGCAGCGATCAGTTCCAGAAGGTTGTTGTCTTTTCCTTCTACTTTGACGGTCTTTCCTGCTTCCATGGACAGTTCACGGATTCTCTCATGCAGTTCCTGACGGTCACCGCCTGCTTTTACAGCATCCATCATGATGTTTTCCGTAGCCATGAATGGCAGTTCGGAACGCAGTCTCTTCTCGATAACTTTCGGATATACCACCAGACCGTCTACCACATTCAGGCACAGATCCAGGATACCGTCGATTGCCAGGAATCCTTCCGGAACGGACAGTCTCTTGTTGGCAGAATCATCCAGAGTTCTCTCAAACCACTGGGTAGCGGAAGTAATTGCCGGGTTCATCGCATCTACCATCACGAAACGGGACAGGGAAGCGATACGTTCACTTCTCATCGGATTTCTCTTATAAGCCATGGCCGAAGATCCGATCTGGCTCTTCTCGAATGGTTCTTCTACTTCTTTCAGATGCTGCAGAAGACGGATATCGTTGGAAACTTATGTGCGCTCGCTGCGATGCCTGCCAGAATATTGACCACTCTGGTATCTACTTTTCTGGAATAGGTCTGGCCGGATACCGGATAGCACTGTTTGAATCCCATCTTTTCAGCGATCATCGGATCGATCTTATCGATGGTTTCCTGATCTCCGTCGAACAGTTCCAGGAAACTTGCCTGTGTTCCGGTTGTTCCCTTGGAACCCAGCAGTTTCATAGTGCTTAAGACATAATTCAGATCTTCCAGATCCAGCATAAACTCCTGCATCCACAGGGTGGCACGTTTACCTACGGTTGTCGGCTGCGCCGGCTGGAAATGGGTAAATGCCAGTGTCGGCAGATCTTTGTATTTTTCTGCAAATTTTGCCAGCTCTGCGATCACGTTCACCAGTTTTTTCTTTACCAGTTTCAGAGCTTCGGTCATAACAATAATATCGGTGTTGTCACTACATAACAGGAAGTTGCACCCAGATGGATGATTCCTTTTGCCTTCGGGCACTGTACACCATATGCATATACATGAGACATAACATCATGACGTACCTGGCGTTCTCTTTCTTTTGCCACATCATAGTTAATATCGTCTTTGTGCGCTTTTAATTCGTCAATCTGTTCCTGGGTGATCGGCAGACCCAGTTCTTTCTCGGTCTCTGCCAGTGCGATCCACAGGCGTCTCCAGGTACGGAACTTCATATCCGGGGAAAAGATATACTGCATTTCTTTGCTTGCATAACGCTCAGATAACGGACTTACATATCTGTCTGTACTCATATATAATCTCCTTTTTCTTGTACTTGCCGCCTCTTTACGGACGGCTTACATTTTATCGCTGTACGCCTCACAACAGTAAAATTATATAATACCGCCCCGGGAAACGCAAGCTTAGTTCTGATGAAATTTTCCTAAAAATTCCTTCATTCTTGTATGGTCTGCACCAAATACCTCATCCGGTGTTCCCTCCAGTGCCACCACACCTTTATCCATAAAGATCACACGGTCAGAGATATTTTTTGCGAATTCCATCTCATGAGTCACGATCACCATGGTGATATCCAGATCCGCCAGAGATTTGATGACTTCAGTACTTCACCGGTCAGTTCCGGATCCAGTGCGGAAGTCGGCTCATCAAAGAACAGGATCTTCGGATTCAGTGCCAGGCTCTTGCGATAGCCACACGCTGACACTGTCCGCCGGATAACTGATATGGATAGGCATCTGCCTTATCTTCCAGCCCCATCTTTTTCAGCAGTTCCATCGCCTCTTTGTACACCTCGCCTTTGTCCCGTTTCTGTACATGGATCGGCGCATCTGCTATATTCTTCAATACTGAATAATGTGGAAACAGATTAAAGTTCTGGAAAACCAGCCCGAAACAGGAACGGATCTCTTTCATCTCTTTTTTATCCGGATGCATCACTTTGCCGTTTTCTACCCAGGCAGCTTTTTTCCCCATGTACAGGATCTCTCCGCCGTCAATCTCCTCAAGCATCGTCGCGCAGCGAAGCATCGTGGATTTGCCGGAACCGGAAGGACCGATGATAGAAACGATTTCTCCTTCTTCCACCGACAGAGAGATATCTTTTAAGACACCCAGTCCGTCAAATTCTTTTTTGATATGATTCATTTCCAACAGTTTCATGTCGACCCTCCTAGCGATAATAGTTCAGTTTCTTCTCAAACAGTTCCATCACCCAGGCTACCACATAGTTAAATACATAGTAGAAAATACCTGCGATAAAGAACGGTACTACAGTAGTCTGTGCAGCTGCAATCTGTTTTGCAACGGCAAACATCTCGATATAAGATACGGAATATACCAGAGAGGTATCTTTGACCAGTGTGATGACCTCGTTGGTGACAGATGGCAAAACGATTTTTACCACCTGTGGCAGAACGATCTTGAAGAAGGTCTGTACTCTGGTGTAGCCGAGCAGCTGTGCTGCCTCATACTGTCCGGTCGGGATCGATTCGATACCGGAACGGTAGATTTCCGCAAAATATGCCGCATAGTTCAGAGAACATCCCAGAATGATGGCTGTAAACTTATAACCGCCGATATTCATGCCCCACAGATAAAACGGTCCGAAATACCAGATCAGCAGCTGCAGCATCAGTGGGGTTCCACGCATGATGGAAATATAGATCTTCACCAGCCAGCTTAGTGGCTTAAACCGGCATACGCGTCCAAAATATACGATCATTCCCAGTGGAAGGGAAAAGATCAGTGTCAGAAAAAAGATCAGACAGGTCTGTCCAAAACCCGCCGTCATCTGTCGTACCATTACCTCAATACTCATTGCTTATCCTCCGTGTTATAAATACTGAAATATAGCTTTGCATTTGCCCCTTTACAGCAAACATGCCCCCCGGAAAGCCTAACGCCTCCCGAGGGGTTACATTTTTTCTTATCCGACGTTATTTTCGTCTTCTTATTCAGCTTTTAAAGTCACCATATCGGCGATTTCATATTTTTCTGCCAGTTCTGCAACTTTTCCTTCGTTTGCCAGTTCCTGCAGATCTTTGTTTACGATGTCACACAGTTCCTGGTTTCCTTTTTTGAATCCAATTGCATACTGTTCGGTATTCAGTGTCTCATCGAGGATCTTGAAGCCCTCTCCTCTCGAGTTCAGCTGATATTTGGCAACTCCGACATCAATGGCCAGTGCATCCAGCGCGCCTGCCTGCAACTCGGTAAATGCGGTGTTGTAATCTGCGAATTCATTCAGAGATCCGAAGGTATCTGCCAGTGCTTTCTGTCCGCCTTCATCCTCACTCTGTAACAGATCCAGTGCTGCGGAAGCTGCCTGTACACCAACGGTCTTTCCTGCCAGATCGCTCAGCTGTTCGATACCGGAATTCTCTGCAACTACGATCACCTGGCTGTTATCCACATACGGAACAGAGAAGGTATAATCATCTTCTCTTCCGTTCATGGTAAATCCATTCCAGATACAGTCGATGGATCCTGAATTCAGTTCCATATCTTTGGAATCCCAGTTGATCGGCTTTTTCACCAGTTCCCAGCCTTCTTTGTCACATACCGCCTGTGCCAGTTCCAGGTCAAATCCGGTGTATTCTCCATCATCATCCATATAACCGTATGGCGGATATTCTGCATCGAAACCTACTGTGAACGTCGTTCTGCTGCTTTCATCCGTTGTTTCTGCGGAAGCATTCTCGCTGCTCTCATCCGTTGTTTCTGCGCTCTCGGTCTTGCTTGTGTCTTCGGTCGCTGTATCTTTACTGGAACCACATCCTGCAAACAGGGACAGTGCCATTGTTGCTGCTACCATGATGCTTACTGTTTTCTTTTTCATAACAATTACCCTCCGGTTTTTCATATGCTAACACTCTATCATAGTAAAGTATTAATGTCAAGACATTTTTCAAAATTTGTCTTTGTACTGTGGACACACCGGGGAGTTCTCATCTGCAACATATTTTTCCGAAAATTTGTTTTTATCAGAACTGATCCCCGGAACCAATGATTGATATGCAATGCGACCAAAGAAAAAGCAGTGCGACCGGTTTTATTCACCGCCTTACTCTGCTTTTTCCTGTTTAACCTGATATTCAATTATTTTTATTTCTCATTGTTTTTTATTGATAATTTTTATAATTTTTATCAGTATCCCGTACTCTTATGGTACTCCGCAGTCAGCTGTTCCAGCAGATGCTCCATCCCCTGCTGATAATCCTCTTCTCTGCCCTGCTGTTTTTCTTCCAGTAACTTTTTATATTCCTGGCCTTCCGGTGTGTCATAGAGGTCTTCCACAGCTTCTTCCACTTCTACATAGATTTCTTCCTGGCGTTCTTCATCGACTTCCAGCTGTTTCGCCTTTTCCACAAAAGCGTCCACACCATGTTCCATATACACGGCATACAGAAGGCTCTTTACCGCTCCCATCGTGTGCAGTTTGCCGTAGGCGATCTCAAAGCAACGAATCGCTTCTTCCATCTGAAACAGCCTTGCATAGGCGCAGCCATATTGTGGTAGATTTCTCCGATAAACTGTTTTCCGAGAAGGATCTCCTGGCGGGGAAGTTCCTGGTCTGGGGTCACTTCTTCCTGTTTCTCCTCCCGGGAAGAAGAACTATCCGCCTCCGCTGCATCTGTTTCCGGGTTCTCCGGTGTACGGTCGGTCTCTTCCTCTGCTCCACCCTGTGGATCTTCCATCATATCGATGGTGATCGCAACCGGTAACTCTGCTTCTGCGCCTGCAGGGTTTTCTGTTGCTTCCTGCACTCCTACAGTATGGTCCGCTGCTGCTTCGGTCGCTTCCGGTTTTCTGATATCCGTCACTTCGGTGTCATCTTCCGCTTCCCGGCGAAGCGCCCTTTGATAAACCTTGATGGCGTTCACATATTTTCCGTGTTCCATCAGATAATCACCTTTTCGTTTCTGACGCAACACTTCCGGTTCATTTGCCAGCTGTCGGATCTGCTGATTCAATCTGCGGAACTCTTCCAGAGACAGATAACTGATCTCCTTGAACACCGGAAGGATAAATCTCCCACCTTCATCTCATCGTCATCCAGATGTTTATACAGATTTTCTGCCAATTTCTTCAATCCCAGCTGATCCCGGATCCAGAAACACAATTCCTCGTTCAGGATCGTACTGTCCAGCAGATATATATTATGATAAAAATAAAAGCACAGTTCTTCGATGGAATAGATATTGGTACTGATGTTTTCAATATAATAAGGCAGTTTTGCCCGTTTTACCTGACACAAAATATATCCGCTCATTCTTCTGCCCCCCGACTCTTCATCGTCTCATGCCATGTAAGGTTGCTCGACGGATAAAGATCTCCAAATCCCATATCCGTCACATCAATCCTGCACTCGTCTGCCGCAGTAAATTCCAGATGTATATGCAGTCTAGTCGCTTTTGCCGGACGGTCCGGAAGACCGGGCAAAGGCATACTGTAGCGCACTTTACCGGTATTTTCCATATCAGACACAACAAATTCCAGTTCCCTGGTATCATCCAGAATAATTTCACAGTCTCCCATTGCTTCGTACCAGTTGACACCGGATACGATCAGGATGATAGGCCGGTGTTCCGAACACAGTCATCTCCATGCCCACATTTTCCCGTACCAGATCATTGCCCACATACAGATACCCCTTCAGATTCCGTTCCTCTGTCTTTTCTTTCGCAGCATAGCAGGCACCCTTGGAAAACAGATTATTTCCGTAAAATACCCGGCGCTGGTGTTTACAAAGCTCAGCCACAGATTTTTCTGCCCAGTCTCGCTCGAACCCTTCCCCCACCAGGTAAATACTTGAATAAACCTCACTTCCCACTGATTCTGTCACAAACTGGCAAAAATCCACATCACGCTGCATATATTCTGTGTGTAGTGTGATATGACCACCCCGTCTGACTCCGACATGTACCGGACGGGTACTGCGGTTCATCTCCAGTTTTGCATAAGAAACTTCATCCTTGTCAAATACAAACAAGCCTACACTTCTGCTCCAGATCTCCGGTTTCTGATATAACGTATGATAATAAAAGCTTTCTTCATAATCCTGCAGAAAACAACGGTTTCTCGGAAATCCCATCTCCCGGCATGCCACCCGGATGTTCTCCACCATCGGGCGTGTCAGTACCGGCGTAGTGATCATCAGTCCGTTGATACTCTTCACCAGATCCGGCACACCAAGGATACGAAGTGCATTACCGATAAATTTTCCGAGAAGTTCTCCAACCTTCCATGTAGCCCCGTCCACTTCCACTGTCTCCTGTTTCAGACACAGTGTATACAGGTTTTCCACAGGAATCTCATCCTGCTGTTCCACAAAGTACTCTACTTCCAGGCCGAAGTGCCATTCCTCTTCTCCCGGTTTCTTGCTGAGCACATTGGGGAAGGTATACTGACCGGTTCCCACCTTCACCGGCAGAGAAACGGGTTCTCCCTCACGCCGGTCATAATAACACAGCTGCGAGACCTTCTCCCCAAAATCAAATCCTACCAATATATTTCTGACTTCGTTCATTTTCTGCCTCCATCTGTGTATTACGCATGGAGTACCGGAAACATTTTTCTTGCAAAATGTTCTCTCTGTAGGTACTGTTCCATGGCTTTTTCTGTCTGCTCTCTCCGTCCCAGTTTCCGACCTGCCAGCATCTGATTGATCAGCTGATATTTTGTGTTTCCTTCCTGTAAAGACTCTTCCATCGTCAGAAGTTTCTTTTCCGTCTGTCGGGTATCATCCGGCAGTTCCACTGTCAGGTAATACTCCAGTATCTCATCATAAAACAGCAGGAATTCCTTTACAAAAATGCCCTGGTACATATTTTTCATCGGTTCACTTTTAAAGTTTTCACCGGTATCTTTGTCACGGATCAGTCGATAATGAATTGTCACCCGCGCTCCGGCCGGGTACTGAACCTGGATAAACTGTTTGTCATCCATCTGGTATGGTTTTGTGAATCTTGCCGGGAACTTCCGGTAAAATGCAAACCGCAGGCTGTTTTCCGTACATTCTTCGAGAATCTCATCGATCAGTTTTTCCTGCTCTTCTGTATAAGTATCCAGTTCTGCATAATATTTCAGGAGTGCCAGGTGACAGATCCGGTCTACCTCCTGCTTCCTCCTGCAACATTGTTCCAGGCACTGGAAAATATATGGATCTGTTTCTTTTTTGCCCAGAAAATATCCGTATGCCCAGAAAGAAATGTATGCCAGGATCACAGGTTCTTTTCCCTTCTGTGCCACATACTGTTCCAGCATCGCAGCTCCCTGCCTCAGATAGACACGTCCGAACATGGAGAGTAGAAGAATCTCTTCCTCCAGCGCATACGTATCCAGCTGGAATCCGCGCATCCGTTCCCATAAAAGTGCCATCTGTTCCACAGATCCAAGCAGATTATCGCTCAGGTAAATCAGAATCACTTCATTGTAGAGTCCCTGTTCAAATACATACTGCGCCAGATACACCAGTTCTTCCTGTTCCACAAAATCATAATCCAGAATCAGATAGCTGGTCAGTTTCATCAGACTTTCCGTTTTTATGCCTTCATAGCCATAACGGCTGATCATGTCCAATGCCGTGGCATACATCCCTTTTTCAATCAGGATCTCGCAGAGTAATACCTTATCTACTTTTGCAAATGTCACCAGATCCATTTTTTTCAGATAACTATCCAGCGTATCATCGCCTGCGTGTTCTGCATAATATTCCAGAATTTTTCTGCATACCAGATGGCGGTATGGCTCTTGGAATTCTGACATTTCCACCACATGCTGGTAACAGCCAAGGGTGGAAAGCCCGATCTGTCTGCGGCTGTCATTGCCACATACGGCAAGTAACAATCCGGGTGTTGCGATATCCAGATTCATGCACGACTGCAGATATGGTTTTTCATCCATCAGTTTCTGTATATTGTAATCTACCGTTGTCGCATAACGCCGCCGTTTCTCATCCTCAAAAAGGATTCTCGCATCCGGTGTATACAGCTGAATATAGGCAGCACCGTCTGTGCACGGATAGCTTTGTTCTTCTTTCAGTTCTCCATGACAAACGATGACGCTGCGAATCTTCGGATCATCACAGTACACCCGATAAGAAAACATAACTTTCGCCATCGCTTCTCCAAGAGCCGGCGTTGCAATGTCTTCGATGCACTCCTGATAGATGGTAGCATAATCTTCACTGATTCTTCCCTCCATCAATGCTTCCTGCGCGAATGCTTCCATCGCCTTACGATAATTCTGATATGTTGTCTTATCTGCCTCTTTATTGCGTATCACATTGGCATACACAGATGCCCGTTTTCTGCTGCTCAGTGTATTGTTATATACAAAATACATACGGATCACCTGCGGCAGTACACTCTGGAAGCCTGAGGCATAGTTTCAATATAATATTCATATAAGCGGGTGATCCGGATATCTGCCTCCACTGCCAGCTGATACCAGCGGAAATACTCGCTCTTCGCCGGCTGTCCCTTCATAATGTATTTGCAGATGTGATCCACCAGATCATTGCCAGGATAAGCCTCGTAACATTTTACCAGCAGACGGTAGATCACCGGCTGGAAATTCTTCACATATTCTGAGAGATGCCCGATCCGCATGGTCAGTTCTTCATTCAGTTTTCCATAACGTGCTGCATAGTGAAGAACCTGTACCATAAACGGTGACAGTTTTTTCAGATATCCTGCTTCTGTTTCCATTTTCTCATAGGCTGCCAGATACAGAAACGGGCTTCTGCATCCCAGATCAAACAGTTCTTCCAACATATACATCTGTCTACCGGTGCCTGCTTATATTCTTCCGAAGTTTCCATCAGCACTTTCAGGATTGGATAACTGCCCGGATTCATACGATAGAGATTTTCGATCCTGGCCTGTGCTGTCATCTTCTGTTCTTCAGTAGCCACAGATGTCTTCACTGCCAGCGCCAGATACCAGGCTTCTTCCTCCATCTGTTCCCTGGTAAATTTCAGTTCCCTGAGAGGCCACAGCACAGACATGGCATTTGCCACATCTCCGGTCTGTTCATAGATGTATGCCTCTGTCAGCTGTTGTTTCGGATAATAACATCCGAGATTCCGGAGATTTTCCAGTTCTTTCAAGGATGCTTCTTTCCATTCCTGCTGTTTTATCTCGCCCAGCAGATATTTTTCATACAGTGTTGCCAGTGCCGCCTGTCCTTTTTTCTCATAAGTTCTTGTGCTCAGTTCATAGGAAGCATTGCCCGAAGCCTTCACCTCATAGATATACGTTCCATATACGGTTTTGATCCGGATCTGCCCGTATTTTCTTCCGCTTCCCAGTTTTTCTTTGCGGATCAGATATTCCAGCCCATAAACACTTCCGATGAAATCCTCACTGGTGATCACTTTCTTTTCCACTTCCAGGAAATCTCCGGTAACCTCCACTTCCATCCGGGTATACCCCCAGGTGCTCTTATACAGATTCAGACAGTCTTTGACTGTAGTATCCAGATGATCCCAGGTCTGTTCTGTCTTTTCCAGACGCAGAGTCACCGGCTCTTTTTTTCCGGTTCCGATCAGAAACTCTTCCATATGCTGATAGGTCACCGGGTTTCTGGACATCCCCCGGTACAGGCTTTCGTATCCCGGATCTTCTCCCTGCAGCACTTTCAGAAAGCTCTCGCTTGTATAAAGACGAAATGCCTCCCGATAATCACTCTCCGCCAGTTTGATAAATGCTTCCAGATTATCCACTGCTCCGCGGGATGTCTGAATCCCGTCGTCTGTGATCTCTGCGTGTACCGGCACCTGGTATTCTCCCAGGTTACTGTTGATCGTAATCACTGCATCTACCGTCTCACCTGCGGACAGTCCCTTCACATCCAGCCCGTAAGGAATACATACGGTTGTTCCCGAAAATTTTTCCTTTGCCAGCAGTACCCGGCGATTGGATGACATGGTCATTCCCTTGATCCTGCGGTTATCTTCTGCCGCCACATATAATTCTCCCCGAACATTCTCCCCTTCATTGGTCGTAAGGTTAATCTGTGTATCGGAAAGAGTCAGCTTTGGTACTTCATATTCAAATCTTCCGTTTAGTAACTGTTCCATTCTTCTTTTCAAAGTATCCACCTGCGCTTCTTCTTTTATCGACCTTGACTATTTTTTCTTATCATTATAATGAAACTAACATGATTGCTCATTTCATATGGTGTTGGGGCAAAAGGCATTTTGCCCACTTTCTTATCATTTTGCAAAGCAATCTGCAAAAATACTCATAATTATTTTTATTATACACTACGCAAAAGTTTGTTGCAAGAAAAGAGGAGACATTATGATTAAACACAAGGATCATTCCACGGCAGTGACCTGGAAGCTATTGAGAAATGTTATCATATTAAGAAGGAGGATATCATCAGTTTCAGTGCAAATGTCAATCCGCTGGGAATTTCTTATCAGCTACGTTCCACCCTGGCCGATAATCTGGATGCGATCACTACGTATCCTGACCGGGAGTATACAGCTCTTCGCACCTGTATTGCCACGTATGCGGGAACGCAGCCGGAAAATGTGATTGTCGGAAATGGTTCCACAGAACTGATTTCTCTGTTTATTCAGACGAAGCACCCGAAAAAAGCACTGGTACTTGGTCCTACGTATTCGGAGTATGAACGGGAAATCGCACTGGGCGGCGGTACAACACTGTATTATCCTTTGAAAGAAGAACATGGGTTTCATATGGATGTGGAAGATTTCTGCAGCCATCTTTCCGATCAGCTGGAGCTTCTGGTACTCTGTAATCCGAATAATCCTACTTCTACCGCAATCACCTGCAGTCAGATGCGCCGGATCCTGGATGCCTGCCTGCAGTATGGAATTTTCGTGATGGTGGATGAAACATATGTGGAATTTGCACCGGAAGAGAAAGATGTGACCAGTATTCCTCTGACAAATTATTATACAAATCTGATCATTCTGCGTGGCACTTCAAAGTTTTTCGCAGCTCCGGGACTGCGGCTTGGCTATGCGGTGACAGGAAATCAGGATCTGATCAAGGCAATCAATACAAGAAAAAATCCCTGGACGATCAATTCGCTGGCAGAGATTGCCGGACGGCTGATGTTTCCGGATGAGGATATATTCGTCATACGAGAGAACTGATCTGCGGAGAACGGGAACGGTTATTCAACGAGTTGTCGACCTGGGACAGTGTGACGGTGTATGAGGCTTCGGCGAATTTTATCCTGATGAAGATCCGGAAACCCGGAATTACTTCCCAGGATCTGTTCGATCATTGTATCCGGAAGGGACTGATGATCCGGGATTGTTCCACGTTTCCGTTTTTGGATGATCATTTTGTGAGATTTTGCGTGATGCTGCCGGAGCAGAATGATCGGCTTTTGGAAGCGTTCAAAGAGGTGTTACTGTAAAACTTTACTTTTATGCTTCCTGACAGTTTACATCATATACTGCTCAAGTTCTGCCGGATTGTTCGTATATTCTCTGGCACGTTCTTTCGTGATATAGCCCTGTCGCATCAGTCGGGACAGATCCATATTCAGGGTATGCATACCGGCGTTTCCACCCGCCTGCATCATTGCAGAAATCTGGTGCGTCTTCCCCTCCCGAATCAGGTTCAGGATCGCATCGGTAGCCACCAGAAGTTCTGTTCCTGCTATCCGGGCTGCTCCTTTCACTTCTCCACAGGGGATCAGACACTAGCTGACAATTCCTTTCAGAGCAGCAGCCAGCTGGATTCTGATCTGATTCTGACTGCCGGTCGGGCAGGCATCAATAATACGTTCCACTGTCTGTGCCGCCCCTGTGGTATGCAAAGTGGACAGCACCAGATGACCGGTCTCAGCCGCAAGAAGGGCGGCAGAGATGGTCTCATAATCCCGCATCTCTCCTACCAGGATCACATCCGGATCTTCACGCAGAGCACTTCGCAGCGCATCCGCAAAGCTTCCCACATCTTCACCCACTTCTCTCTGGTGAATCAAAGATTTCTTACATTGATATTTGTACTCGATCGGTCTTCGATCGTAATAATATGCCGGTCGCTGTTCTGGTTCACATGTTCGATCATCGCCGCAAGTGTCGTGGACTTTCCGCTTCCGGTCGGCCCGGTCACAAGAATCAGTCCTCTCGGCTGCTGTGCCATCTGGTAAAGCCGGGTTGGCATCCTCAGCTGTTCCAACGTGGGAATCTCCGTATTCAACAGGCGGATGGCCGCCGCCACCTGATGCTGCTGCCGGAAAATATTGACCCTCTGACGGCTGCCGTCACTGATCTCCAACCCAAAGTCCACATCTCGTCCGGAAGCGAAGATTTCTTTTTGTCTCTCGTCCATACTTCCCATTAAAAGTGCCCGCAGTTCCTCCCCGGAAAATTGCAGCTGACTTTTTGCCAGCTTGCCATGCACACGATACCAGACCGGCATCCCCTCTGTGATATGAATATCCGATGCCTTCACACGTCTTGCATCAAGAATCAGCTGTTCCATCTTTGCATCCATTCGCTATCCTCCTGTACTTTTTAATGATTTCTGTCGATATATTCTTCCTTTTTCAAACTTTCCTGATACAATCTTCTTTATACACAAATATCTGCTTTTCGCAGCTATCTGGGCCGTTACAATATCGGTCAAGTTCTATATACTATGTTGTCCCTAAACCTCATAACTGATCTTCATCATCTCTTCCGGCGTGGTCACTCCCTGTTCCACCAGCTGAAGTGCACACTCTCTCAGAGTACGCATCTTACGCACTTCCCGCGCGTACTTTTTAATATCTTCCACCGGAGCATGCTCGATGATCATCCGGCGGACATGGTTATCCACCACTAGAGCGTGTCTGAAAAAGGCTTTTCGTGAGCTGCGAGTCTCAGTTTGTGGGAGATTTTATCCGAATGAGAGCGGCGTAGCGAGCTACGGCAACCGAATGAGGGTAAAATATACCGCAAAGTGGGGCTTGCAGATTGCGGAAATGATTTTTCAGACACGCTCTAGGATCTCATGGATAGCAATTCGTCCACGATACCCTGTATTATTGCACTTCTGGCATCCCATACCACGTTTTACCCTGCGGATATCTGCCCCGATCAGGATACGCTCCCGCTCAGTGGTCTCCACTTCTTTTTCGCCAAAAAGTCCAAGATAGTTTGCCGCATCTATCTCCAGTGTATCTGCACTGTTGTCTTTTACAACAGAGTTCTCTCCCAGTGACAGATTGCTGATTTTGTATTTTTCCCTTTTCCTGTCAGTGTAATCTCTTTTTTCGTATCTTCCTCTTCATAACGGATGTTGGACCGATGCCGAAAATACGCTACTTTGATTTATTCTCTGTCGAATCATCTCCGTACAATGTATTGGAACTATTAGAAGTTACTTTTTCACTGGAACGATACTCATTTGTTGACTGACTTCCCCGCTGATAATAAGGAACTGCCTGGATGCTTGCATAGATGGTCTGCTGTTCTTTCAGACTTTCTGCTACTTTTGCCAGACGCAGAATACTTGTACTTGTTGTTGCATCCAGCTCTCCGTCTTTATTCTGTGAAGAAGAAAGCACTCCCAGTATCTCCGCAGACATCATTGCATCCAGCGTCAGCACATATTTCCCGTCCTGTAAAGTAATCGGAAAATACCAGTACCCGCACTTTTTCCCTCCGCATCTTTCAATTCCACCGGAACCATATTCCTGGCTTTTGAACTGTCCGTATCCCATCCTGCGCTTCGAAGCTGTGCCGGTGCTACCGCCATGGAAAACAGCAGACTGTCTTCCTTATCTTTTCCATTTTTCTGATAAAACTGGATATCATATTCCACATCCAGACGGTTTCCTACATTACTTGACCAGTTCAAAGAAAGGACTTCACCGTTCAGCAGAGAAATCGTATTCATCTTCAGCCTCGTCGGTTTCAATGCCACAACATTGACTGTATCTTCCACGGAATAATATCCGAGTACCCTGTCTTTGCGGCTCTTGTATTCACGGTCTGCCATAGTCAGATAACCGTTGCCATCCTGACTTGCATAGTTCAGTCCCTTGCATCGGGTTCCATAAAACGCAGAGTAAACTTCTCCCGACTCAATATCAATCTCGATGGCAATCGATGCATCCAGCATGCTTTTGTCATAGGTATATCCGTCGAGAAGACCCAGAACTGCATTATTTGATGCCGATGCCCCGTCATGTTCTTTATCCAGCGTGATTCCATAGATTTTTCCCTTCCGTTTACTATCTGTAAACGGTGCTTCTTTTCCTTGGCTCATCACTTCTTTTTTGAACTCTTCCCACTGTCCGGAACTGCGATAATAAGTCAGCTTCGACTCTGCAGCCAGATACACCGTCTTCGCATTCTCCTCATTTTTTCGGAATTCTGCCATTTTCATATAGTGCAAAACCGATGGAATTGCGATACCAAGGATGACCGTCATGATCACCAGTACCACCACAAGTTCTACAAGAGTAAATCCTTTTTTCTTTTGTCTGCTCATTTTCTGTCACCTTTTACTGTTTCTTTGTAACTGTTCGGCACCTCGCAGTATATTATCTACGGAATATTTATTACATGCAGATTTTTCTCATAAAAAGATGATACTTTGCACTCTGCATATGAGATAAAAGCACTTCCATACAGCTATATTTCTGTGCCATATAAAAGTGCTTTTCTATTTTATATTATTATAATAATAAAATATTTTTGTAAGTCAATTGATTTTATTAATATTTGTACATATTTTTCCGATTTTTGCTATTCTTCCTTTTATTTCTGAAAGTTATCTTCAACCTGTACAACATTTTTTATTGAAAATCAAACAACGAAATCTGATTCGATTCCGGTATATCCCCGAAGATATGCAGATCATCCATAAAATCAATCACACTCTTGCTGACCTTCGTCCGCTGTCTGAAATCATCCTTTGACAAAAACTGGCCGTCTCTCGCCGCAAGCACCACCGCATCAGCCGCTTTATCTCCCAGTCCTTCGATGCTGTCCAGCGCCGGCATCAACTTACCGTCGACAACCTGGAAGCGGTGCGCCTGTGCCTTATAAAGATCCACCTCCGTAAACGAGAACCCTCTCGCATACATCTCCTGTACGATTTTCATATCTTTTACGGTATCCTGCTCTTTTTTCGTCAGCGTATCACTTCGTTTCTTATAATCCGCCATATAATACTCCAGCCGTTCCCGTCCCATACACATCAGTCATAAGAAAATGCAGAAGCACGGATACTGAAGTAAGCCGCATAGTAAGCCAGTGGATAGAAGATCTTATAATACGCGATCCGGTACGCCATCATAACATAGGCTGCCGCATGAGCCTTCGGAAACATGTACTTGATCTTCTTACATGACCAGATGTACCAGTCCGGCACATCGTGGGCTTTCATCTCCTCTTCCCACTCCGGTTTCAGTCCCTTACCTTTACGAACGCTCTCCATGATGGTAAACGAAAGCTCACTCTCCAGTCCCTTATTGATCAGGTAGATCATGATATCATCACGGGTACAGATAGCCGTGGAAATGGTCGCTTTTCCTTCCTCTATTAATGTCTGTGCATTACCCAGCCACACATCGGTACCATGGGACAGACCGGAGATACGGATCAGATCTGAAAAAGATTCCGGTTTGGTATCCAGAAGCATCTGGATAACGAAATCCGTACCAAACTCCGGAATCCCAAGACAGCCCAGTGGACAGCCGCCAATATCATCCGGTGTGATTCCCAGTGCCTCCGTACTCTTGAACAGGGACATGACACTCTGATCATCCAACGGCACCTGCTGAGCATCAAAATGGGTGATATCTTCCAGCATACGGATCATGGTCGGATCATCGTGTCCCAGAATATCCAGCTTCAGCAGGTTCGCATCGATAGAATGGTAATCAAAATGGGTAGTGATAATATCAGTATTCACATCATTTGCCGGATGCTGTACCGGAGTGAAGGAGTTGATATCTTCACCAAACGGAAGAACGATGATACCGCCCGGATGCTGTCCGGTGGTACGACGGATACCTGTGCATCCCTGCACGATCCGGTCGATCTCGCAGTTTCTCTTGTGCACACCACGCTCTTCGTAATAATTTTTCACATAACCGAACGCTGTCTTATCCGCCAGCGTACCGATCGTTCCGGCACGGAAAGTCTGTCCCGCACCAAAGATTACTTCTGTATATTTATGTGCCTTACTCTGATACTCACCGGAGAAGTTCAGGTCGATATCCGGCTCTTTGTTTCCCTTGAATCCCAGGAAAGTCTCAAACGGAATATCAAACCCCATTTTCTTCAATGTTTTCCACACCGCGGGCATATCTTATCCGGCATGTCACAACCGGCACGGCCGGAATATGTTTTCACTTCGTCGGAATCAAAATCCACATAATAGCACTCCCCGCACAGATAGTGAGGACTTAACGGATTGACTTCTGTGATTCCCGCCATCGTGGCAACAAAGGATGATCCTACGGATCCACGGGAACCTACCAGATACCCGTCCTCGTTGGACTTCCAAACCAGTTTCTGTGCAATGATGTACATTACGGCATATCCATTGGAGATGATGGAGTTCAGTTCCCGCTCCAGCCGTGCCGATACGATCTCCGGAAGATCCGGTCCATAGATCGCATGAGCCTCATTATAGCAGATATCACGAAGCATCTGATCCGAGTTTTCAATAACCGGAGGAAATTTACCGTCACGGATCGGGCAGACCCGGTCACACATATCCGCGATTTTATTCGGGTTTGTGATGACAACCTCTTCCGCTTTCTCCGCACCCAGATATTCAAATTCCTTCAACATCTCTTCTGTGGTCCGCAGATACAGCGGTGCCTGATCATCCGCATCGCTGAATCCCTTTCCGGTCATGATGATTCTCCGGTAGACTTCATCCTCGGGATCAATAAAATGTACATCACAGGTGGCAACCACAGGTTTTTTAAACTGTTCTCCCAGTTTCACGATCCGTCGGTTCAGATCCCGAAGATCTTCCTCGGAGGTTACATTATCCCGGTTTTCATCCCGCACCATAAACATGTTGTTGCCGATCGGCTGGATCTCCAGATAATCATAGAATTCCACCAGACGGGCGATCTCTGATTCCGGTTCATCCCTTAAAATCGCCTGGAAAAGTTCTCCCGCCTCACAGGCAGATCCGATCATCAGTCCTTCGTTATACTGCAGATACACACTCTTTGGGATCCTGGGCCGCCGATTGTAAAACTCCAGGTGTGATTTTGACACCAGACGGTACAGATTGACCCGGCCAATCTCGCTGGTGGCCAGAATAATCGCATGATAGGTCGGCAGTTTTTTGATGGTATGCTCGGAGAGTTTTCCGGCCTCATTTAATACATTCAGATCAAAGATGTCTCGTTCCTTACACATTTTAATGAATTTTACAAAAATTTCCGCCGTACAGGCGCATCGTCCACTGCCCGGTGATGATTCAACAGGGAAATATTCAGTGCTTTCGCCACTGTATCCAGCTTGAACCGGTTCAGGCCCGGCAGAAGCATCCGGGCAAGACCTACCGTATCCACATAAGTAAAATCCTGTTCGATTCCAAGACGTTTGCAGTTTTCGATGATAAAACTCATGTCAAATCCGGCATTGTGCGCCACCATGACCGCACCCTTGGAAAATTCCAGGAATTTTGGCAGAACTTCTTCTATGGTCTCTGCATCCACAACCATGCTGTCATTGATGCCGGTCAGCTGTTCGATTTTAAATGGAATCGGCACCTGCGGATTGACAAAGACGGAAAAGCGATCCACGATGGAACCCTCTTCCACTCGAACTGCACCAATCTCGATGATCCGGTTAGCCACCGGACTGAAACCGGTGGTTTCGATATCAAATACCACATAAGGATCATCCAGACTCTGTCCCCTGCTTCCGGTAACCATGCCTTTCACATCATCCACCAGATAGGCTTCCACACCATAAATTACCTTAAACGGCGGATACACCTGTTTCATCTCATCCTTTGTCGCTTCCGGGTGATCTTTCTGGTACTGTTTTCGGTAATCGCTGACAATATCGTCATAGGCATGATTGGCTTCCGGGAAGGACTGTACCACTCCATGGTCTGTGATCGCGATGGCCGGATGTCCCCATTTGTAGGCGCGTTTTACCAGAACGCTTGCATCCGTAACCCCATCCATATCACTCATTTTCGTATGGCAGTGCAGCTCTACTCGCTTTTCCGGACTGTTATCCATCCGGCTAGTGGTAAAATCACTGATTTTCCTGATACCTGCAAGGGAACCGATGGTGATCTCATGATCGAACTTATCGATGGTGGTCACACCTTTTAGCTTCAGGAAGGCACCCTTTTTGATGGCTCCACTGATTTCCGGCACCTGTTCGTTGTGCAGAAACATTTTTACGGTAATCGTATCTGTAAAGTCCGTGATGTTGAACATATAGATAGTCTTCTCGTTTCGGATTTCTCTGGCTTCCACGGAAGTTACCTGTCCGCGGATCGTAATCTCTCCCATCTCTCCGGCAATAGAATCAATGGTGATGGCATCGTCATCAAAATCCCTTCCATAGATCACATCCGGGTTGTCGGATCGTTTCAAAGGACGTGGTCCATCGCCGTAACGACCTTTCTGAAAATTCCCACGGCCACCATTTTTTCCACCGTTTCGATCCCGGAAACCGCCTTTGTTCCCCTCTTTTCCTTTTTCCTGTGCAGCTGCTGGCTGTTTTCCACCGTCTGTGTCCTGATTCTGTTGATTTTTCCCCTGTGGTCTCTGTTCTTTTCCGTCTGCCCCGATCATCCGTCCTTCATCAAATGG
>ENA-OQIO01000325-OQIO01000325.1-human-gut-metagenome-genome-assembly--contig:-NODE-325-length-25888-cov-3.759559_pt1 | contig 25888 bp, 27 predicted proteins | sample MGYA00242573_ERZ504737 | MGnify/ENA primary metagenome ERZ504737 (study PRJEB26092, sample SAMD00036203) | human gut metagenome | host: Homo sapiens | study: EMG produced TPA metagenomics assembly of...
AAGCATTTCGCCGGATAGCAACACGTTATGACAAATTAGCATTCACTTACCTAGGGTTCTTATGCATCGTCTCGATATTAATTTGGTTAAAATGAACAACTTAAAATGTTTTTCAAACACGCTCTAGAGCGTGTCTGAAAAAGGCTTTTCGTGAGCTGCGAGTCTCAGTTTGTGGGAGATTTTATCCGAATGAGGGCGGCGTAGCGGGCTACGCTGAGGCTTTTTTAACTGTGCAATCGGATTCACAGACAAATGAATGCTACAGTTATTTCGAAAACGATGTACCAGATGCAGAAAGGAATTGCAAGTATGAATATCAATGAATGTTATCAGGCTATGGGCGCAGATTACGAAGAAGTCTTCGGACGTCTCCGCAATGAAAAACTGATCGCCAAATTCGTCCTGAAATTTCCTGACGATCCCAGTTTTTCCCAGCTGAAAAACAGCCTTGCAGAAAAAAATACAAAAGAAGCGTTCCGTGCCGCCCACACTTTAAAAGGTGTCGCACAGAACCTAGGATTCACCCCACTCTATGAAACCGCAGCCGCCATCACCGAAGTCCTCCGCACAGGCAACCTGCCAGACGGTGAAAGTATGATGAATGCGGTTACGAAAGAATATGAGAGAACGATTGCTGCGATTGTGCAGTTGGATGCGTAAATAAAAATGCTCCTGATAATTAATCAGGAGCATTTTTATTTACGCATCCAACGAGGCAAAGTCTGTACTTGCGCGAGACCTGGGCATCTGCTGCAATTACCGTATTCTTTTCTTTATCATCGGTCCGATGATCATTGCAATGATCATTTTTACCAGGTCTGCAGGGATGAATGGGATTACACAGACTGCGAGAGCTGCCTGGAAGGTGTAACCTGCAACTATACAGAACCATACGGTTCCGAAAAGGTAACATACGATGGTTCCGACGACCATACCGATAAGCTGGATCCATGGTTTGCGGCAGTTGTCGATGAACAGTCCGGCAATGACTGCCATTACGATAAATCCGATGATATATCCACCTGTAGGTCCTGCCAATTTCGCCGGACCACCAGTGAAACCGGAGAATACCGGGAGCCCAACAAGACCGATCAAAAGATAGATCAGATAACTGATGGTTCCTTTTTTCCATCCGAGAAGATACAGGGACAGATAAATCGCCAGATTGGTGAATGAAATCGGAACCGGCCCGATTGGAATGGACATCGGAGCAAGAATACAGGTGACTGCTGTCATCAGAGCTGTTATGGTTATTTCATAGGTTTTACTGCGGGATATCGTACTGCTTTGTGTCTGATTCATGTTAATACTTCTCCTTCTAAAGTTTGTCAATTATGCTGATTCAATCTCATAAGTAAATCCGGCATCCGTAATCGTTTTCAGAGTATCTTCGATCCCCTGACCATCTTCTGTCAGATAACCTGAAGCAAAGATAGAATCCACTACGCTAAGCAGTTTCTTTTCTTCCCCTTTAAAATATACTTCTCTTCCGGCGGCGCAGCGGATATCTGCTTTTGGCACAAGAAGTCTTGCAAGGCAGAGAACTTTCATGCAGTATTCGGTTGTCAGCATGGAGATATCGGCATCTCCAAGCGGAGTTCCTTTGATCGGCAGGAGGAAATTGATCGGCAGTGCCTCCGGCTGAATCTCACGCAGTTCAAGGAGCATGTCAACTACATCTTCTTTACTTTCACCCATACCGATGATCCCGCCACTGCAGATTTCAAAACCAATTCCCTGAAGCATGCGGATATTCTGTACACGCTGCTCGAAAGTATGTGTACTGCAGATATTATGATAATAAGAACGACTGCTGTTCAGATTATGATTGATCCGGTCCAAACCGGCTTCCCTGAGCATTCTGGCCTGTTTTTCTGTCAGGAAACCGATGGAGCAGCAAAGATGCGTTCCTTGTTCTTTCATCTTCCGGATCCGGCGGGCAAGTTCTTCAATCTCTTTATCCGTAAATTTCATACCACTCAGACCGATACAATGTCTGGATAAATGATACTCATTTACGAAATCATTATCCTGATACAGCTTATCTTCATCTACCCATTTGTACTTATCAATATCTGCGGTAGAACGACATGACTGTGCACAGTAAGCACAATCTTGAGAACAGTTGCCGCTGCGGGCATTGGTAAGAATATGAATACTTACACGATTCCCCTTATATCGATATCGTAAACTCTTCGCGCGATCGATCAGCACATCCAGCTCTTCATCCGGCGTGTTCAATATAGCGATCGCATCCTCCCTGGAAAGAACAGGTACTTCTTTTTCATAAAATTCGGAATTCATAACATATCCTTTCATTTGTCACGGGCAAAATGCCCTTTCATTTTTCGTACGGATATCACTTTAACACATAAAAGTATTAATTGTCAACTTATTTTGATTTTAAGTTTACATTTCACATGTGTAAATTCAAATATCGAATATTCTTCCCCCTCTGGTGTATCCCTATGTCTCAGTTGGATGTGTAGGATTATGTATGTTGTAGTGTCTTGAAACCCGGACGTGGAAGGAGCAGGTTCTGGGGTGGGCAACAACCTCAATCGAAAAAAGCCGGCATCAACACCGTAAAGGAAGCACTCACATCAAGACCCTCTCATCCACCAATCCACAGAAATGGAGCGCCTGCCCGTAAGCTGCAGACAGCCTTTTGCTGGTGCCCTTAGCAAAGATGAGATCCATCGTTTACGGAATCTTAGGCTCGAGCGCTCTCGCGAGAGTCTTAGATGCAGTTAACGATTAGTTCAGATTTGCGTTACCAGCGGTTGTCTGCAGCTTACGGACAGGCGCTCCATTTTGTTCGGCGTAAAAGAAAAAACTAAGCTCCCTGACAGCATCCTTCATAGATTTCACATACTCCTTCACATAAGGAACACACTCCACCCCATACTGTCCGCAAAGCTTCACGATCGCCGATCCGACAATTACTCCGTCCGACTGCCCGGCCATCTTCTTCGCCTGCTCCGGATTCGAGATACCAAAACCAACGGCACAAGGAATATCCTTTGCCTTCTTCACCAGATCCACCATCGCTCCGATATCCGTCGTGATCTGAGAGCGCATACCCGTAACCCCCAGAGAAGAAACACAGTACACAAATCCCTGCGCTTCCTTCGCGATCATGGAGATTCTCTCATGCGAAGTCGGTGCGATCAGAGAAATCAGATCCAGTCCGTACTCCTTGCAGATTCCGTCAAACTCCTCTTTCTCCTCAAACGGCACATCCGGTAAGATCAGTCCGTCCATGCCAACCTCAGCAGCCTTCTTCACAAACCGCTCCGTACCATAAGAAAACACTACATTTGCATACGTCATAAACACCATCGGAATACTGGAATTCTTCCGGATCTTCTCAACCATCTCAAAAACCTTGTCCGTCGTAACTCCACCGGACAGCGCACGGACATTTGCCGCCTGGATCACCGGACCTTCGGCGGTCGGGTCAGAAAACGGGATTCCCAGTTCGATCAGATCTGCCCCTGCTTCCTCCATGGCATATACAAGCTGCTCTGTCACCTCCAGTGACGGATCCCCGCAGGTAATAAACGGAATAAATGCTTTCCCTTTTGTAAAACTCTCTGTAATTCTCTTATTCATGGATATCCTCCCCTCTGTAGCGGGCAATCGCTGCACAGTCTTTATCTCCCCTTCCGGAGATGGTAATTACTACAATCTGATCCTTTCCCATCGTCGGCACCAGCTTCTTCGCATACGCAACTGCATGGGCGCTCTCGATCGCCGGGATAATACCTTCAACCTTAGACAAATATTCAAAGGCATCTACTGCCTCATCATCCGTGACCGGCACATACTCCGCACGTCCGGTGTCATACAGATGGGCATGCTCTGGTCCCACACCCGGATAATCCAGTCCGGCTGAGATCGAATATACCGGTGCGATCTGACCATATTCATCCTGGCAGAAATAAGATTTCATTCCATGGAAGATACCAAGCTTTCCGGTAGCGATCGTTGCTGCAGTTTCTGCCGTATTAATACCCCGTCCAGCTGCCTCACAGCCGATCAGACGTACACCTTCATCTTCGATAAAATTATAAAAGGTTCCGATCGCATTCGATCCGCCGCCGACACACGCCAGCACAGCATCCGGAAGCCGTCCTTCTTTCTCCAGAATCTGCTCCTTGATCTCTTTGGAAATTACCGCCTGAAAATCTCTGACAATCGTCGGAAAAGGATGCGGTCCCATCGCAGAACCCAGCACATAATGCGTATCTGCGACCCGGTTTGTCCACTCTCTCATGGTCTCGGAAACTGCATCTTTTAACGTGGCAGTTCCGGAAGTAACCGCATGAACTTTCGCTCCCAGAAGGCGCATCCGATACACGTTCAGCGCCTGACGCTCCGTATCCTCTTTTCCCATAAATACTTCACATTCCATACCCATCATGGCAGCTGCAGTAGCTGTCGCCACCCCATGCTGACCGGCTCCTGTCTCTGCGATTACACGGGTTTTTCCCATTTTCTTTGCCAGCAGTACCTGCCCCAGCACGTTATTAATCTTATGTGCACCGGTATGGTTCAGATCTTCTCTCTTCAGATACACTTTTGCCCCACCGAGATCCTCTGTCATATGAGCCGCATAGTACAGCCTGGACGGTCTTCCCGCATATTCATTCAGAAGCTCCGCCAGTTCCCGGTTGAACTCCGGGTCATTTTTATAATGATTGTAGGCTTCCTCCAGTTCCAGAACCGCATTCATCAGCGTCTCCGGAATATACTGTCCGCCATGTACTCCAAATCTACCTTTTGACATCTTTTGTTTCCTCCATTCTTACTATTTCCACTGCCTGACAGATCCGTCCGGCATTTTTTATTCCATCAATCTCCAGACTGCTGCTCAGATCCACCGCCCATGGATGAAGCAGCCCGATCGCTTCCCGCAGATTTTCCACATCGAGACCTCCGGCCAGAAAATACGGTCGTCCGACTTCACCCACCAGAGACCAGTCAAACACTTTTCCCGTTCCGCCGCTTCCCTGATCCAGTAAAATATAATCCGCCACACTCTCCCGGGCCCGCTCCACATCTTCCTTCGACTTTATGGAAAATGCCTGAATCAGCGGTTTTTCTGTCAGTACCTTTAATTCCTGTATATATTCCTGCGATTCCTGTCCGTGAAGCTGTGCTATCTGTATCGTTCCCTCCTCGAGAAGCTCTGCCACCAGCTCTTTCGGTGCATTGACAAATACACCTACCGGAACAATTTCCTCCCGCAGTCCCCGTACCAGTTCCCGTAATGTTGTCCGGTCGATACTCCGTCTGCTTTTTGGATATTCCACAATAAATCCACAGTAATCCGGCCTTGCCTCATTGACCGCCGCGATATCCTCCGGCCGCCGCAGACCGCATATTTTTATTCTGCTCATGCATAATCTCTCCTGCTGCTTTTTACCCCGATATGCGTTATACAGGATTTCCCTTCCTTACCCGCATCCGCTCTCTCATTTACCGGGAAAGCGGTTTTCCGTTCAGTGTCTCAAGCATCGCCTTTTTATCCGGGCTTCGCATCAGCGTTTTTCCGATCAGCACGGCATCCACCCGGTTATCATATAACAGGTTGATATCTGCACTCGTCCTGATTCCGCTTTCTGATACAAAGACCACTTCCTCCGGTGCCAGATTCCGCAGCCGGATGCTGTTATTCATATCCACCCGGAATGTCCGAAGATCCCGGTTATTGACTCCTACGATCTTCGCTCCGGCTTCCAATGCCCGCTCTACTTCCCGCTCATCATGTGCTTCCACCAGCGCATCCAGCCCCAGACTTTCTGCCAGCTGCCGGTACTCTCTCAGCTGTACATCATCAAGGATCGCACAGATCAGAAGTACTGCTGATGCCCCAAAGGCTTTCGCCTGATAGATCATATACTCATCTACTGTAAAATCTTTCCGGAGTACCGGAATATTCACTGCCGCTGTAATCTCTTCCAGATACCGGTCGGATCCCTGAAAATAAAAGGCTCTGTCAGACAGGAAATCGCCGATGCACCCGCTGCCTCATATTCTTTTGCGATCTTCACATACGGAAAATCCGGTGCGATCAGTCCTTTTGACGGAGATGCTTTCTTCACCTCACAGATATAGGACATCCCTTCTTTTTTCAATGCCTGATAAAAAGACAGTGTCGGAAGAATCGCCGGATTCTGTTCCCGGTCCCGGATCCTTTCCTTTAATTCTGCAACAGATACCTTATCTTTTTCCTGGTCAATCCGCTCTCTTGTCTTTCCTGCAATTTCTTCTAATATATTCATGCTTCATTACTCTCCCGAATGAATGCTTCCAGTTTCTTCAGTGCTGCACCGCTGTCGATCAGTTGCTCTGCCAGACGTACACCGTCTTCCAGTGTCCCTGCTTTTCCTGCCACATACAGAGCGGCTCCGGCGTTCATGCACACGGCCTGTCGTTTCGCCCCCTGTTCACTACCATCGAGGATTGCTCGGGTGATGGTCGCATTTTCCTGCGGAGTGTCACCTTTTAACTCGTCTTTCTCGCATTTTTTGTAACCGAACTGTTCCGGAACTATCTCATAAGGAGCTAATTTACCATCACAGATCTCACACACAGCAGTCGGTGCACTCATCGAGATCTCATCCAGGCTGTCCGTACCATACACAACCATACCCTTTTTCACGCCCAGTTTCACCAGAACCTGTGCCATCGGCTCTACCAGCTCTTCACTGTAGACACCCATGATCTGCATGTTTGCATTTGCCGGGTTCGTCAGCGGTCCGAGAATGTTAAACACTGTGCGGATACCCAGTTCTTTTCTGACCGGTGCCACATATTTCATCGCGGTGTGATAAGTCTGTGCAAACAGGAAACAGATCCCGATCTTTTCCAGTATTTTTTCACTCTGTTCCGGTGTCAGCGTGATCTTTACACCCAGGGCTTCCAGTACATCCGCTGCTCCTGATTTGGAAGATGCCGCACGGTTTCCATGTTTTGCTACCGGAACACCACCTGCTGCGATGACCAGAGAAGCGGTTGTGGAAATATTAAAAGAATTGGAACCGTCCCCACCGGTACCGACAATCTCCAGGACATCCATATCATGTTTTAACTGCAGGGCATGGGAACGCATACCTTCGGCAGATCCTGTGATCTCATCAATGGTTTCACCCTTCATCGCTAAGGCTGTCAGATATGCCGCCGTCTGTACCTGAGAAGTTTCTCCATCCATGATCTCATTCATAACAGCTTTTGATTCTTCATATGTCAGATCTTCTTTTTTTGCCACTTTGATAATTGCTTCTTTGATCATTGTTCTCTTCCTCCTCTGACTACATCCATAAAGTTCTCTATCATAATCTTGCCATCCGGTGTCATCACCGATTCCGGGTGAAACTGTACACCATAGATCGGATATTTTGTGTGTTCTACCGCCATCACTTCTCCGTCTTCCGACTCCGCAGTCACTTTCAGTTCTTCCGGCAGTTCTTCCTTTAATGCTGCCAGTGAGTGATACCGCGCTGCCGGAAATGTCTCCGGCACCCCCTGAAACAGCTGATTTTCACCGATCGATGAATCTCTTTCTGTTTTCCGTGCATCAGTTCTTTCGCATAGGACACCGTTCCACCAAATGCTTCGCAGATTGCCTGATGTCCCAGACACACACCAAAGATCGGAACCTTTCCTGCAAAATACCGGACCGCCTCAATACAGATTCCTGCATCAGACGGTTTTCCGGGTCCCGGAGAAGATGATGGCTTCCGGTTTCATCGCCTCGATCTCTTCCACCGTGTATGCATCGTTTCGTACAACTTTGACGTCCGGCTCCACGGAACCGATCAGCTGATATAAGTTATAAGAAAAACTGTCGTAATTATCAATCAGTACTATCATTCCAATCCCTCCTGTGCCTGTGCAATTGCCTGAACCACGGCCCGTGCCTTGTTGCAGCATTCTTCAAATTCTTTCTCCGGTACGCTGTCCGCCACGATACCGGCACCGGAACGAATACAGATTTCGCCTTTCTTTTTATAAACCAGGCGGATTGCGATACAGGTATCCAGATTTCCTGTAAAATCAAGATAACCGATCGCCCCACCGTAGATGCCACGTTTGCTGTGTTCCAGTTCTTCGATGATCTGACAGGCCCGGAACTTCGGTGCTCCGGAGAGTGTTCCGGCCGGCAGAATCGCATCAACGGCATCCACCGCATCTTTATCCTCTCGCAGATCTCCGACTACCGTAGAACCAAGATGCATGACATGTGAAAAATGTTCCACACACATGTATTTTTCCACTTTTACACTGCCGATCTTACTGATCTTTCCGATATCATTTCTTCCCAGATCCACCAGCATGTTGTGTTCTGCCCGTTCTTTTTCATCTTTTAAAAGTCCGGCTTCCAGTTCCCTGTCTTCTTCCCTTGTCTTTCCTCTCGGTCTGGTTCCGGCCAACGGGAAAGTACTCAGATTCCCGGCTTCCAGTTTTACCAGAGTCTCCGGAGATGCTCCCGCAATCTCAATATCGTCGCTGGAAAAATAGAACATATACGGAGATGGGTTTGTCGCCCTCAGCACCCGGTAGGTATCGAAAAGATTTCCTGTCGCTTTCGCCCGCATCGGATTCGATAATACCACCTGGAAAATGTCACCCTCACGGATGTAATGTTTGGCTTTCTCCACCATCTTACAGTATTCCGCTTCCGGGAACTGTGGCCGGATATCGGACTCCAGCTTCAGTTTTTCGAATTCCATATGCGGTCCGGTTTTCAGAAGCTGTGCCATCTCTTCCAATTTTCCTTCTGCCTTCTGATAAGACGCTTCCAGATCATCGGTCATCACTCCGGTGATCAGCAACACTTTCTGACGGTAATGATCAAAGGCAATCACCTGATCGAACAACATCAGATCCATATCCCTGAAATCCTGCTGCTCTTTATCTTCGAGTTTTAATTTCTGTTCGCTGTATTTGATATAGTCATAGGAAAAGTACCCTACCAGCCCGCCGGTAAATGATGGAAGTTCTTCCATCACCGGTGTTTTATACTGTTCAATAATCTCCCGCAGAGTATCGCCCGGATGTTCCACTTTCTTTGTCACAACCATATCCTCCCCGGGTTTGCGGATATTCAGGACTCCATCCGTACAGGTGATCTCCATCGCCGGCTCATAACCGAGAAAAGAAAATCTTCCCCACACCTCCGTCTGACTGGCACTCTCGAGCAGATAACAATGCTTACTTGCTTTCCGCAAAACCCGCATCACTTCTACGGGTGTATATCGATCCGCATATAACTCCTTACATACGGGAATCCTGTGATACTCTCCACTGGCTGCGATTTCTTTTACCTTTTCTAATGTTGGATACATTCGGGCACCTCCTGTAAATCTTTTCTGTTACTGTCTTTCCCTTTGTTTTTCTGTCCTGCCGCGAAAGTCTCAGGCAAGCATGAACCTTGACTTATTGCCCGCGAATCAAAATTGATTCACCGGATCAATTATTGATACACAACGCGAAAAAACGCCCGCCCTCGACAGAAACTTGTTCTTCTGTCAAGGACGAGCGTATGATAAACTACCCGCGGTACCACCTTGTTTCACAGTTTGCACTGTGCGCTTTGCGGAATACCTGCATATTCCCGGCAACTGACGTATGCCCCACGTCGCAGAATACTGAGCCGATTCGAAATAATGACTGTTCACTGCGCCCTCAGCGGTCCATTTGGCAGCCTGCATCTCCACCCGGCTCTCACCCTCCGGACTCTCTGTGCGCGCATAACTGCTTTGATCTCCGCTTCAACGGTTTACTACACTAAACTTTTCTATAAATTACCACATACATATATATTTGTCAAACACTTTTTTCAAATTTTATTGTTTACTTTTTCAGTTTTTATCTTCAAATTTTTTCTTTTTCAGCCAAATACATACGGCAAATGCTGCCCCTGTGATTACTGTCCAGCTGGCTATTGTGGCTGCCCAGCCTGCTTTCTCCACCATTACTCCGATGGTAAACGTAGAAATAGCACTTCCCAGATAAGCAACCGAATTTAGGAATCCGGATACCGTTGATACTCTCCCCGATGCCTCAAAATGCAGTGGAATCATATTAACATACAGCGTATTCACTGCCATCATCGACTGTGATCACAGCAAACAATAACGCCGTCACAACGATCTGTTTTGATCCAAACAGATACAGACCCACCAGCGCTGCCGTCGCAACTCCGAAAAACAATGCAGAAGTTCTTACTTCCTGATCCGGATGTCTTTTACTGCTAAAACGTGCCAGATAAGCTCCGCTCAGATTAATCAACGGCAAAATCATCGTGATAATTACAGAAAAGGATGCGGATACATCAAAACTGTTGTAAATATACGTCGGAACCCACTGCGTGATCCCATCTTTCAGAATTCCGTGAATCATAACCGGAAAAACAATCGCAATCAGACCGCTTCTCACAAGCAGTGCTCCAAATGACTGTCTACCTCCTGCCATTGCAATTTTCCTCGCTGGTTTTCCAGCTTCTTTTTCGTAAAATTCTGTCTCGCCATTTTCCTGTGTAATGCTTCGATATCCGACAATCCATACCACCGAAATACAAAGCAGAATACCTGCTGCCAGATAAAATACCGCATGCCACTGAAACAGCTTCAGTGCACACGCTGACAGAAAATATGACATCAGTGTTCCAACCGCCATACTAGATGTGATGTCCACGCTGTATTTCCGTTTCCTTTCATAAGTAAATTTTTCAGCAAAGATTCGGATCACAGGTGGCCAGATCATCGACTGCGTGTAGCCGTTGATTCCCCACAACACCGCCATAACCGGAAATACCGAGACCATTCCCATCAACAGATTAGCAATTCCCGACAAAAACAGTCCGGCAAAAATCATCAATTCCGGCTTCAATTTATCCCCCAGAATTCCATTACAAAACTGTCCTCCGCCATAGGCGAAGAAATAAATCATGCTGATCAGTCCCGCCTGTGACAGCGTGAGAACTCCGTCATCCATAATCGATGACATTGCTGACGAATAATTCAGTCTTCCCAGATACGAAGAAAAATAAGCCACCCAGCAAAGCAAAAATAAAACCGTTGCCTTCTTTCCATCCAATACTCTCTTCATTCGTTATATCTCCAGCACCATACCGTCATATGCGATCGTCAGACCTTCCACTTTTGTTTCTGCCTCCAGTTCTTCATGCAACCAGCCTCCATTATGTGAGAAATGCGTCAGTACGATTCTGGTCTTTTCGTGGATGCATCCGTATTCCTTCAGTCGTTCGATTACTTTGCGGTTTGCATGCAGTCCCATATGACCGGATTCCAGAGTTTTATCTTTTCCAAGCGTACAGTCAAGACTCACACAGTCGATTGCTGTTCCCCGCAGTGCTTCCCAGGTATTCTCTGGAAAATATCCGGTATCGTTGGCGTACAATAACGTTTTCCCCTCCGAATCACGGATCAGATAGATCAGACATTCTTCTTTCGGATCATGAAACGCACGAAGCACCTGAATCTCATATCCATCGAGTTGAAGAGTTTTAAACGCATGGATCTGTTCAAACCCCACGCAGTCACGTATATTCTTAGAATCATCTTCTACTTCCAGCGTATGCAAAAACATCCAGTTACATTTTTCATTTCCATATACGGTCATTTTATTCTGATCCCGGTTATACGCGTACGGAAGAGCCCGTAAGATCAGTTCTGTCGCATAAAAATGATCCGTGTGGGAATGTGTCAGCAGTACATGCTGGACTTTAGTAAGATCTAGATCATATTTCATCATATGGTAAAAAGTATCCGGTCCAAAATCCATTAAAATCTTATCATCGATCAGTACCTGCGCTCTGCTCCTGTAATTTTTTCCTTTTGCTATTCTCGCTCTCCGGCAGTTCTCACAATCGCAAAAGAGCGCCGGCCATCCTTCTGCCGCTGCGGTTCCAAGATAATGTATTTTCATCTTCTGCTCCTTTCTGTCAGCCTTTTACTGCACCATTGACCAGACCTCCCCATAATCTGTTTCTGCAGAAATACATACAGAATCATGATTGGAAGCATAACCAGTAACAGTCCGGCAAAGATCAGCGAATAGTTTACAGTTGTCTGTGATTTGAAGTTGTAGATAAATAAGGTCAGTGTATAATTGTCCGGTGTTTTATTCAGTGCCAGCAGAGGCAGGAAGAAATCATTCCAGAACCACAGACCATCCATGATAAGTACTGTCGCTGTCATCGGTTTTAACAGTGGGAAAATAATTTTTCCATACGTATACAGCGGACCTGCCCCATCCATATAAGCAGATTCTTCCAGTTCTCCCGGAACACCCTGAATAAATGCAACATACAAAAATACACCTTCGCACACAGAACTTGCAATATACACAACCGTGATTCCTGACACATTCAGCATATGGAAGTTCGACATAACCTGCACCAGTGGCATCATTTTTACCTGAAACGGGACAAAGATGCCGATCAGTAAAAAGAAGTATAAAAACTTATAGTATTTTTTCTGATCCATATTTCTTGCGATCGCATACGAAACAAGCGGAACAACCAGAACAACACCTACACAGGCAACTACTGTGATAAATACTGTATTAATTACCGAATGCAGAAATCCTTCTTTTGTAATAACTTCTTTAAAATTTCCAAGATAAAACGAAGACGGCCATGCAAAGATACTCTTGGTCAGTTCATCCATCGGTTTAAATGCACTGATGATCGTCAGATACATAGGAAAAATAATCATAATCGCCCCTAAAACCAGCAATACATAGACCAATACATTTGGTTTTCTTCTCATAGATCTTTCCCCCTTTAATATACTTTCTTTTTGTTACTGATACTTGTCTGCACAAAAGAGATTGCACAGATTACGATGGTAAGGATAATTGCCTCTGCAATCGCATACGAGAATTTAACTTCTTTAAATCCATGATTATAGATCAGAATCGACAAACTCTCGGTAGCTCCACCAGGACCACCATTGGTCAGTGCCACGATGATATCGTAAACTGTCAGTCCGTTTTTGATCTGTAAAATCAAAACAACCGATAAAACCGGAAGCAGGAACGGCATCGTGATATAACGAAATCTCTGCCATTTGTTCGCTCCATCCAGCTCTGCTGCCTCATAAAGCTCCATCGGAGTAGACTGCAGACCTGCCAGCAGCATAACGGTAGCCATGGCAACTGCCAACCATACATGGACAATCAGGACACCGTACATGGCTGTCGATTTACTTGCCAGAATATTCGTTGACAGCCATGAAATATTCATCGCTTTTCCGATCACCGGAACTACCCGATAGAAGATCTCATTGAAGATCAAACCAACTACCAGCATACCCAGAACTGCTGGGAAGAAAAAGATACCTCGGAAGAAAGATTTGAGCCGGATATCGCTGTTGAAAATCAGTGCCAGAATCAAACTGATCCCAACAACAAGGATCACAGCCAGAATCGTGAATTTAATATTGAACAATACTGCATTCTGGAATCGTTTGTTAGTAAATGCTTCAATATAATTGGCAAGCCCAATAAACTTAAAATCTTTTGCCAGTCCTTCCAGTCTGTAAAACTGTACATGATTCCGATCGCAATCGGGTAAATAAAAAATATGCAGTACAGTACGGTAGCTGGAACGGTAAATATAAACATGGATATTGATTTTCTTGATATTTCTTTCTTGTTTTTCATCCGCTATTCCCCTCCATTTTGTGTAAAAAGAGTCAAAAAGAGCCTCCCTTTAGATTTTCATCTGCCGGGAGACTCTTCTTATACCTGATTACTGATTATAATACTGTTCACAGATACGGTCTGTCTCTGTAATTAACGCATCCACATCTCCATCGCTCAGCAGATTCTGTACATAGATCGTCCATTCATTTCTCCATCCGGACGGCCAGAAGTTTACTAATGTCAGGAATGTGTTATCTCCCTTAATCTGTTCACTGATGTCCATAAGACCGTCAATCTGATAATTTACGCCTTCGATACAGGTAGGAGTTCCTTCGTTATCTGCCATCAGCTGATAAATCTCAGGTCTTGACATAAACTCCAGGAAGTCTTCACAGATTTCCGGATATTTTGTATTTGCAGAATAACCCAGTGCAATATCTACGTTGATTGGCAGGTGATGTTCTCCAACTGGGTTTGGAATCGGAATCATTTTGCAGTTCAGATCCGGATTTCCTGCCATGATATCTGCCATATAGAAGGTTCCACCGATATACATCGGATATACGCCGTTACAAAAGTCTGCGGTTCCCTGATCACGTCCGATTCCAAGAATATCTTCCGGTGCATATTCTGCCAGTTTCAGCAGTGCCTCTGAAAACTCTCTTACCTGTGGTTTGTCAGCATCGGCAAAAGAACCATTTCCGTTTCCTACTTCTTCACACACATCCGCAAAATTTTCGTCGATAATACCGATCAGTCGTTCTGCAAACTGGTTCAGAGATCCTTTTCCGTCAAAGATCAGCGGTGTATCCGTTCCTTTTTCTTTAAAAGCATCCAGACAGCTGATCAGCTCGTCCCATGTTGTCGGTGTCTCCAGACCTGCTTCTTCAAACAGATCCATGTTACAGTAGATTCCATAAGAGCTCAGACCATACGGCATTGCGTAGATTTTGCCATCGTCATAAGTAGAGTACTCAATCGCTGTATCTGTCGCTCTGGAGAGGAAATCCTTTCCACTCAGGTCTGCCAACAGACCATCTTTCATGATAACACGGTAGCTGTACTCTGCCGGATAGATAGACATGATATCCGGGATATCGTTCGTAGATACACGGGTAAAGAATACGGTCTCTGCATCCGATGGGGATACTACTTTAATCTCAACATTCGGATGTTCTTCCTGGAACTTCGGAATAATTACGTCGTTGTATAAGCTTTCTGCTTCTACTTTCTGGTTAAAGAACTCCAGTACGATTTTTTCAGAGTCGTCGCTATCCGAAGAAGTACTTTCATCTTTTGTGTCTGCTGTATCATTTCCCCCATTGTCAGATGTTCCACATCCTGTAAAAGCTGTCATTGCCATCACTGCTGATAAGAACAGTCCGATCCATTTTCTTTTCATACACGTTCTCCTTTTTCTTTCGTTTTCATTTCCTGTTTTCGTTTCAAAAATAGCTGCTATTTATGATCTGGTAACAGTATATCAAAATACAATTTGTCGAGAAATGCCATAATCTCATATTTCTTACCATTTTTCACAAGTTGTCTTTTTCCGGTAAGAATTTAAATTTTTTATGCTATAATACCCTCAGCAGATAAATATTCACATAATAATCTGTAATTTTTTCAAAACAAAGGACAAATTGCATGAAGAAATTTTATAATTTTTATAAAGTAAGTAAAAAGCTCCGGCTATTGATGGTACTGGAAATTTTACTGCTGACTGTCTCATTTATTCTGATTCTCTTTTTCTATATGCAGAATTATACGACGCAGCAGAGCAATACGATCTACCATATGAACCAGTCCCTTCTGATACAGACAAACTCCGTCATCGAAAAGATGGATAACAGTCTGGATTTCCCGCTGGCTCATATTGCCGACCGTTATGATGATCCTCTTCTCCGCTACCTGATTGAGCACGATCATGGGGATATCTCCGAAACTGATTTTTACCGTGTCTTTGCGATGCGGGTCAGCGAAGTATCGATCCAGATCCCGGATCTTGAATCACTCTTTCTTTTTGATACGGACGGTAATCTGCTCAACGGAAAAATTATTTACAACCGCTATATTCCACTGAAAAATTACAGTGACGGAAGATGGTATCAGAATACCATTCAGGAAGCCGGAAAGATTCATATTCTCAGAAAAGAAGAAATCGAATATTTCGGTCTACGCAATACCTCCAAAAATATCTATGGTGCCCGGCTGCTGTATGATTATCTGACGCTGAAACCCATCTGTATGACACTGATGAGTATCCGTGCCACCGATATCCCGGTTACTTTCGAAACCACAAAAGAATTCAGTGAACAGCAGTACGCATTGTTCGACTCATCCGGGCAGAAACTGATCGGCAACATGCAGTCTTCCATTACGAAGGACAACCTTTCCCGTTCCTCCCGCGGAGATTACCATTTTTCCAGAAAAGAGGACGATGGAAACTCTTACCTGTACCATGTTTCCTACAGTTCCGAATCCGGCGGTCTGTACAGTGTGATCCGCACCCCGTACAGACTGTTTATCAGAAATCAGCTGCGTGCAGTCTGCATCTTTATGATTGCCGGTGTATTACTGATTGTTCTGAATATTATTATTTTTACAGCAATTATCCGCAGTATTAACCAGCCGCTCAGCCGCATGATCAACATGTGTGAAGAAATGGGAAAAGGAAACTTCAGTATCCGAATCCCCTGCTCACAGACAGATGAACTTTCGTATCTGATGTCTTCTCTTAACTCTATGTCAGAACGTATTGAGCAGCTGATTAACGAAGTATATGTAAAAAATCTTACCAAACGGGATCTGGAATTGCAGATGCTCCGTTCACAGATCAATCCGCATTTTCTGTATAACACCCTGGAAAATATGCGAATGTCTGCCTATACACAGGGATATACCGATCTGAGTGAGATGTGTTTTCTTTTGTCCAAAGTCCTTCGCTACGGTGTATCGGAGCAGGACAAACTCGTGACCGTGCGGGAAGAACTTGAACAGCTGAAAAATTATACCGATCTGCTGCATTACTGCCTTCCTGCTCTTCAGATCTTTGTTTTTGTCGATGATCAGATCATGGACTATTCGATCATCAAGGTCATCCTGCAGCCTCTGGTGGAAAACAGCGTCAACCACGCTTCCAGTTCTCCGGATACAGCGCTTACGATTCAGATCTGGGGATATGCAGATGAAAATGATATTGTATTTACCGTTTCTGATAACGGTGACGGTATTGAGGAAGCTTATTTACAGGAATTAATCCAGTCGCTGGATGCTGAAAACGATACACGACACGGTATCGGTCTTAAAAATATCCATCGACGGATCCGGCTTTACTACGGACCGGATTACGGACTGACTTTGCAGAGTTCCCCCGGACGCGGAACTTCTGTAACGGTACGCATTCCAAAGGTTCAGAATCAAAAGGAGATCGTTTGCTTATGACTCACGTAACACGCCCCATGCGAGTTCTGCTCGTGGATGATGATATTCATATTCTCACTGGATTGAAAAGCATTATTTCCAATCATTTTACCGAGCAGGAACTGTCTGTTTTCACCTGTGAAAATGGTCTGATTGCCTCTCAGCTTCTTGCGCAGGAGCCGATGGATGTTCTGATCACCGATATTAAAATGCCGGTCTGCTCCGGCATTGAACTGCTCACGATCATCAACGAACAACATTATGACTGCCGCTCTGTTGTCCTGAGCGGTTACGATGATTTTAATCTGGTACGAAACGCCATGCGGCTCGGTGCTTCCGACTATCTGCTTAAACCGGTCGATGAAGGACTGCTCATTCATACTCTGCAGGAATTTCAGAAGATGATTCCGCTATCTCTTCCTGAACCGGCTCACCCGGAAACCACCAGCCTTACCACGCTTCTTCAGATGCAGAACATCCTCGAGACACTGATCAGTCATTCCCCCGCAGGTTTCTCCGAGGCACAGCATTTTCTGACTGCCAACCGGATTACCGGCGATACCTGCTGTCTGATGTGCTATGTGGATATCAAACGTGCCCTTTACAGCAATCATCTGGGAATGTTCCAGTTTTTCTCCGATCGCGTCAATGCGTTTCTGAAAACTTCTGTCCTTTCCAGTCATCAGAACTTTTCCGTGTTGTACGGCGGTCTTGGCTCTTACTGGGTCTTTTTGCTGTTTTCAGAAAAAGCATTTTCCACGCCAACCGATATCCTGTTACCGCTTCTTTCGCAGTTGAAACAGGATCATCTGAAATACAGTTTTACCCCAGCGTGGTTTACCTTCGATCAGCTTGCTGAGGCAGATATCCTATGCAAAAAAGGATTTGAAAAATATTATTTTGATCTGCCCTACACCCGCCCGGAAAACACCTCTTCCCCGCAGAATCTGGCTGCTTCCATGGAACAGGCAGTTTCTGCTGCGGCTGCTTATGATTACAGTGGTACGATTGAACACCTGGAACATTGTTTTTCTCTGTTAAACTATATGCATCCTTCGATTCCTGATGTCAAAAAAAACTTTCAATCGCTTTGTGTACTCGATTCTCAATCGGAATTCCAACTTTATTCCGGCAATCAGTTCCAGCAAATTCACGGATTATGACATTCTGGAACATATTGAAACCGCTGAAAGTCTCTCAGACCTGCAAAAGAAAATTTATTTTTCTGTCGATCAATTGATTGAGAAACTGGTACAGTCCATGCAGGACAAAGATGATTACGTGATCCAAAAAGCCAAAGAATACATCCGCCATAATTATCAGGATGATCTTACGCTTAACGATGTTGCAACACATGTATTCTTAAACGGCAATTATTTCAGTACATTGTTCAAACAGAAAACCGGTGATACCTTCCGGAATTATCTTCGGAATGTCCGGATTGAAAAAGCCAAAGAACTGCTGTCTTCCACAAACCTTCGTATCTATGAGATTGCTCTTCTTGTAGGATATAACGAGCATTCGCATTTTGTCAGAGCCTTCAAAAGCGTAACCGGAAAAAGCCCGGGAGAATTCCGGGAAAGTTCTTCCTGATGCTATGCAGCCGATTGTTTATCTGTTATGATGCATATAATAAATATTGATACAACAATCTTTTCACACAGGAGGTACATACTATGCGTTATGAAATTCAAGGCGACACTTTGCCCGTTGTTATCTGTTATCTGGACGGCGGTGAAAAAATGATCACAGAAAAAGGAGCCATGAGCTGGATGTCTCCGAACATGCACATGGCAACTTCTACCAACGGCGGCATCGGAAAGGCTTTCGGACGGATGTTTTCCGGTGAATCCATGTTTCAGAATATCTACACCGCCCAGGGCGGTCCCAGCATGATTGCTTTTGCCTCCTGCTTCCCGGGAAGTATTCTTCCTTACCAGATTTCCCCCGGGCGGGAACTGATTGTACAAAAATCCGGTTTTCTGGCTTCCGAAGCAGGGGTAAATCTTTCTGTTTTCTTCCAGAAACGCTTCGGTTCCGGATTCTTCGGCGGCGAAGGATTTATCATGCAGCGCCTTGCCGGAGAAGGGATGGTATTCCTGGAATTTGACGGTCCTGTTGTCGAATACGACCTGCAGCCCGGTCAGCAGATCATTGTGGATACCGGCTATCTGGCTGCTATGGAAGGCACCTGCTCCATGGATATCCAGACCGTTCCCGGTGTGAAAAATATGCTTTTTGGCGGGGAGGGTATCTTCAACACCGTCATCACCGGTCCGGGACATATATGGCTCCAGACCATGCCGATCTCGAATGTAGCAGGAGCGATCTCACCGTTTATTCCGTCAAAGTCTTAATTCGCAGAGTTGATTCGCCAGACAATTCCTGTTGCAACCTGGCGCCTCCCTGCCTGTTATCACAATACTTGTCTGGTGTAAATACAAACCTTGACTTGTTTTCAATTAAATAAACCATCAGCGGTATATGTTTCCATAAAACTCTGAAACATATGCCGGCTGATTTTTCATAAACTACATTTCTTACTTCTTTTTGTTCATCACATTTTTTCCGCAAACTGCCAGAAATACTTTTACACATAAATCAAATCGCTGCTTTCTGACCGCAGGATATCTTTACATATAATCAGTTATCCAGCTGCACACTCTCCCCTGCTTTCAGAAACACGGTTTTTCTCTCCTGCATTTTCACACGCACCCGGACTTCCTGGTCTGTCTTACTTGTCAGCCAGCAGCTCACATGTGCTCCTTCCCATGCAATATCCACCGTAATCGCACCCCGAGCAATCAGTCCCTGTACCGAGCCGCATTTCCACTTCGGCGATACCGCCGGAAGGATCACAATTTCTCCTTCGTGGCTTTGCAGCAGCATCTCTGCGATTCCCGCAGTAAATCCAAGATTTCCGTCAATCTGAAACGGTGGATGTGCACAAAACAGGTTCGGGTATACACCACCACCCTGGACAGACATCTCTGCAAACGGATCTCGAACCTGCAACATCTGCGCCACCTGTTTTGCCGCATGCGCGCCGTCTTCCATCCTTGCCCACATCAGAATCTTCCACGCAAGACTCCAGCCGGTTCCTTCGTCGCCACGGACGAGCAGACTTTTTTTCACCCCTTCCAGAAGTTCCGGCATCTCTTTCGTAATTCCCCGTCCCGGATGGAATTCATACAGATGAGATAGATGTCTGTGTTCTACTTCCACCTCCGTGAATTCCTCATTCCACTCCAGAATCCTTCCGTCACTTCCCAGCTGTGTCAGTACGATCGCAGGCAGCTGTTCACGGATCGTTTCTGAAAGAGCACCCTCTTTTTTTAATACTTCACATGCTTCCAGATAATCCCGGAACAGATTTCGAATAATTGCCAGAGTATTTTCTGTATACAGTGCCACCGGCACTGCTTCTCCCTGATCCAGAAAACAATTTTCCGGCGATGTCGCCGGAACCACTGCCAGTCCTTTATCCGTCTTTTGTAACATGTTGCTGCAAAATCTGGCATGTTCCTCCAACACCGGAAAAATCTCCTGCAAATACTCTCTGTCCAGCGTAAACAGATACTCCTCATAGAGATTCCGGCACATCCATGCCCCGCCAAACGGCCAGAATGCCCAGTTTGCCAGTCCAGCAGCCGGTGATGTCTTTCTCCACAGATCCACGTTATGAAAGCACGCCGCACCTTCACAGTGAAAATACTTCTGCGCTGTCTCCCTCGCATTTTCCAGCAGTTCCCGGTTCATCCGCACCAGCGGCTCTGCCAGTTCATGAAGATTACACGGACCGGTCATCCAGTAGTTCATCTCGGTATTGATATTTACCGTATAATCGCTCTTCCAGGCCGGGATTCGGTCGCAGTTCCAGACTCCCTGCAGATTTGCCGCCTGTGTCCCCGGTCGTGAACAGGAAATCAGCAGATACCGACCATAATCAAACAACAGCTGCTCCAGTCCTGGATCCTCGCCATCTTTTTTATACTGTTCCAGCCGTTTCGAAAGATCCATTCCGTCTCTGCTGTCATCTCCAAGCGTCAGTTTCACTCTCTGAAAATACTGCTGATACTCCCGGATATGTTCTTTCCACAACTCTTCCACCGGCATCCCGGCTCTCTCCTGATCTTGAAGTAACAGCTTTGCCGGATCCTTCCCGTCTGTGTACGGATGTCTGGAAACTCCTGCAAACCCGGAACGGATTAGAATCCGCATGGTAATCTCATGCACATTGACGCAACGAACTCCCATCTCTGTCGGAAGGATCTCCCCCTCTTTCGTCTCAAACATGCACCAGCCTTCGTACGGCATTCCTTTTTCCTGCGGATTTTCCGAAAAAATAAACTCGCTGCCGTCCCCTTCTTTCGCTCCCACAGGAATCTTACTTTTTCCCGGCATCTGCCCCTGCATTTTCCATATTTTTCCGTCCCAGCTGTTTCCCGTAAGAAACCCGTCGTCTGCCGTGACCACTATGGTAAATGCTTCCTCTGCCCGGATCTGATACACCAGAACCTGTGACGGTGCACTGCAAAAGCAACGATGTTCATAAGATTGCCCGTGATTTCGATATGTCACCCGGGCAGTTGCTGTCTCGAGATCCAGTTCTCTGTGATAGTCCGCAATTTCCCGTTCTCCCTCAAACCGGATCCGTACCGTGCCGAAAGGCTCATACATCTCTACATCTTCCGCCGTCTCCTGTGCCTGATTCAACACCTGTGTAGCCTGAAGGTAACTCCCTTCTTTTGCATACACTTCTGCTTTTTTAATATCCTCATATCCCATACCGGTGCGCGGATCCCCCGGATAGCCCGACCAGAGGGTATCTTCATTCAGGCAAAGCGTTTCTGCCTCCCCGTCCCCGAACATCAGCACTCCTATCCGCCCGTTTCCCAGCGGAAATGCCTCCTGCCAGACAGTTGCCGGTGCTTCAAATATCATTTTCATACTCTATTCCCCGTTTTTCAACTTCTTATTTTTCCTGTTACCTGCTACTTTCTTCATATCCCGTTTTTATCTGATTTCACATTGTCTCAGCGGATACTTTTCATTATCGTTCGTAATTGTTCAATCTCTTCACAGTTGCAAGCCAATACGCCTCATGAAATACTGCCTACTGAATAATTATTACTGTTCTATCTTCCATACAATCGCAATCGGCGTCTCTCCCTCACGATACTCTTGGGGAATCACCACCTGTATTCCTTCCTCCGTCATCTTCCATTCAGCCTCTTTCTTCGTATCTACCATGGAAATCCCGCGGATTTTCCCCTGATAGGGAATCAAAAGTTTCTCTTCTACTGCTTCCTTTTCCTCCGGATACAGCCGAATCACATAGACGACATCACCTTTTCGCGTAAATGCCAGGTTTCCGCTCCGGTACGGCGCACAGATCCGTGTTCCGTAAATCGCTTCCCCGTACATCTGCATCCACACGCCCAGTTCCCGCAGGCTCTCCCAAGCTTCCACCGGGATCCTTCCGTCTGGCTGAGGGCTTATATTTAATGCCAGATTTCCACCCTTCGCCACAATATTGACCAGAAGATTTACCAGTTCTCTCGGTGATTTATAATGATCTCCGTACGCATAATTAAAATCAGCTCCCAGCGTCAGGCAGCTCTCCCAGGGCACACACATCTCCGGTGTGACATAATTCTCATAAGCACCACCCACCGTCCGGTCTACTGCCAGCACCCATGGCTGCGTTTTTCGCACTTCCTCTACAATCTCGCCCAGCCGGATATCCTGTCCGTTTGCAGCCGCTACCCAGCCAGCATCAAACCAGAGGATATCCAGCCTTCCATACTGCTTTCCAAGTTCCAGAATCTGATCCCTGGTAAATGCCCGAAACCGCTCCCAGGCTTCTGGATTTTCTTTTGGATCATAGGTGGGATTCCTTGTCGTTTTTCCGGTAAATACTTCTCTTTTCCCAATAATCCGGACAGTGCCAGTCCGCCTTGGAAAAATACGCTCCGATTCCCAGTCCTTCTTTTCGAAACGCATCAAACATGGCACGGACAATATCCGCATATTTATGCGTATGAAACGGACATTCCTCCGCCGTGGTCTTGTATTCTGTATATGCTGTGTCCCACAGACAGAAGCCGTCGTGATGTTTTGTGGTCAGAATCAGATACCGGAACCCACATTTCTTTGCCATCTTCGCCCATTCCTCCGGCTGAAAAGCCACCGGATCAAACGCACGGTTTAATGCCCGATACTGCCTCTTAAAAACCTCCCCGTCATCCGTCCAGTCCATCGTCTTTCTGGACCACTCCGCATCCTCATCGCTAAGTGCCCAGCTCGCCACCATGCCAAGCTGATTGTACACTCCCCAGTGCACCATCAACGCCAGCTTCTGATCCTGAAACCACTCTAGCTGCTCCCGTAAAACCGGTTCCTCCGGCCACACATACGCTTCTTCCTGACTATATGTATGAACCCCCTGATTCACGATTTCCTGTTTCTGCTCAGTTTCTTTTCCCATTTTTCTTCTCCATTCGTATCTTTATTCTTTTATACTTTCCAATTTCTAAGAATTGTGAGAGTACGAAGTACGGAACAATCCGGTGTCAAAGGAGGCAAAATACCTTTTGACCCAACATCTTTCTGACTGCTACATAAATTCACAGTTACCCTCCGACAGCATACCCCCATACGCTGTCCGTCTATTCTATAGTGTACAAAAAAGAAGTGGCAGATTCAATCTTTTCTGACTAAATCTGCCACCTTTTTACTGTACTTTTCTTGCTAAGTAACACACCTCGCAAATTTTACACGTTATCGCAACAGTCACCAGGTTCTCATACCGGCAGGAACTTTAGCTCGTTGCTTGCGTAAATCACTCCGGAAGTCTCACCTCAACAAGTTCATCCCTCTCCGGTTCCTGTAGATTTCCACCAGGTTTTACATACAGCAAGCTGCTAATCTGCTCCACTTCTACAATCTGATCCGTTGCATATTTCACTGTATAGGCTTCCGTTGTCTCATCATCATATCCCTGCTCCTGAGACTGAAAAACCATTTGCCGGACAGTTCCGTCTTTCATGCGAAATCCATATAAAAACCACGGTTCTTCATATGTTTCCCATGTAGTCACCCCATCATCGCCATATGATTGTTTTGTAATCTTCTTTCTTGGCATATCATAATAGATCGTCAGAGACAGCGGCGTAATCTCTATGGATTTTACTACCGTATCCGTATCTCTGATCGTCTGATTGACCGACAATCCTTCCTCTTTTTCCGTGCCTGCAAGTTCCCAGTCCAGCGTCCAGCTCCTTTTACATCCGGAACAAATTCTGCCTGTTTGTTTACCGTACCTAAATTTTCTAAGATTACCTGGATTTTCTTACCTGCCATGCCCGTTTTTTTCATTCGTTATCAATCTGCATGAGATATTCCATCGTTCCATCTGCTTTCTGATAGACCGGCTCATCCTCTTCACCGAAATTCCGGAAACTTCCGGAAACATTTACTTCTTTTCCATCTGTCTTCACAATAATCTGCTTAAATTCTGGCTGTTCTTTCATTTCTACTGAGTATCCTTTTACTGAAAACGCCAGTTGACTGAAATTCTGATCGGTAATACTCTGCAATGCAGTAACCGTGATTCCCTGGCTGGTACAGGATACTCCTGTCGATTCTGCTGCTCCTGTTTCTTCCAGTTCTTCTTCCTGTGCCTTTGTCAGCTGTAGTTTTTCTTTTAATCCATCCGACCACCGGATATATACCCCGGCTGCCACAGATACCGTTGCCAGAGAAAGGGTAGCCACTGCCAGAATGATAGCCACTTTCTTTTTCGAAACTACAGTTTTTCCGCGTTCATTTTTCTGCCCTTCTATCTCTTCATGCATCCGTTTCTCCTGGCGGATCTGACCGTATGCCAGATGCATCTTCTTCCGTACAACTTCCGGTATTTCTGCTTTCTTCTGTAAAATTTCTATTTTTTCCCGTTCCGTCATAAAGTCCTCCCCCTTTCCATCTTCATCTCATCCGCCAGCTGTTTTCTCCCACGTACCAGTCGGGTCTTTACCGTTGCCGCCGGAATATCCAATATTTCACTGACCTCGCGTATCTTAAACCCATCCACATAATAGAGAAGCATCACTAGGCGATACTTTTCATCAAGACCTTGTAACACCTGTTCCCACTCTGCCATTCCATATCCATCTTCCCGTGCATCTGCTTCCGACACAGTATCTTCCGTCAGCAAAAGTTCTTTTTTTCTCAGCAGATCATAGCATTTATTCATCAATATCCGTATCATCCATGTCTTCACATATCGGTTCTCCTTCAACGTAGAAAGCTTTTCCCAACAGACCAGAACCGTCTCCGCCATTGCATCAGCCACATCTTCCTCATTTTTCAAAATGGTTTTCGCCATCTTATACATACAGTCCGACTGCGACTCCATTAACCGAATAAATGCCTCCTCGTCCCCGCTCTTCGCTCTTTTTACCAATTCCAAATGTTCTGTCACAGCGTCACCTCCTCTTTTCGTCTTTCTGTTGATTAGACGGAGTATTTCTCAAAAAAGTTTCAAATTTTTATTAGGATGTATTTCATAAATAGAAATGCGTATAGGATTCGTCTTTATCATGCAATGCAAAAAGAAAAGCTTTAGTTATCTGTAACTAAAGCTTTTTAAGAGGCGCAGACCGGATTTGAACCGGTGGATACTGGTGTTGCAGACCATTGCCTTACCACTTGCTACTGCGCCATTATGAAATTGTAGAAAAATCTTTCTCAGATTTTTCAGTGACTCCGTCATGACGAC
>ENA-OQIO01000327-OQIO01000327.1-human-gut-metagenome-genome-assembly--contig:-NODE-327-length-25838-cov-2.813037_pt1 | contig 25838 bp, 40 predicted proteins | sample MGYA00242573_ERZ504737 | MGnify/ENA primary metagenome ERZ504737 (study PRJEB26092, sample SAMD00036203) | human gut metagenome | host: Homo sapiens | study: EMG produced TPA metagenomics assembly of...
CTTGTTCGGAAACGCTCAAAAATAACTCGATAATTTTTCATCATCGATCATCGCGCCACCTCCTTTCCGGCTTCACTCATATACTACGGTTTTAGCTGCAAACACTAAATGTAAAGAGAGAAGTTTTTCAAAAAATTATAGTCACATCTTTTTGAATAGGGTGTGTCAAGTTGCCGGAATGTTTCTTTGCCGCTTTGCCGGTACAATGACGGTACACGCTCGGTTGTCTTCAAGATTGAGCGAATTGATATTCAGGAAAACGAAGAAGAAAAGCAATAGCTGGAAAATGCGAAATCTGGCACCTCGGTAGAATCTTGCTCTCTGCTGCTCCAAACCTCCCTTCACTTTACAACGGACATTTCCTCGGCAAAAAGCAGGGTATGTATTTGTAAACATTCTGTGAACGAGCGACAGCAGTCTGTCATTCGTCGCTGAGACTTTTTCTGATTTTATGGTAGCGCAGCAGCGACAGAATTGCGACGTACCAATGGGAACATCGCTAACACCATTGGGAACATTGACCGCTGAGATTTTCTTTCTCTCTATTCTTACTACAATCTCAAAAACGCTTTTTGGCCACTTCTGCGAATAAAGCGTTTGGGATAGATCATCCTGCCCGCTTTTCACCACTACTACGGTCTGACGTGAGCGATTTGGCAAAGTCAGATAAAAAAGGCAGCCGCTTTTTCTGCGGCTGCCTGTGTAACTTTTCTATGAACTCTATTGACTTTGAATGTCTAATCGTGTAGACTATACACAGAGTCTACCATAGTAGACAAGGAGGGCTTGCATATGGAGATACCAAAGATTCATGAGGGTGAATATCGTTTCTGCCTGATTATGTGGGAGCATGAACCAATTTCCGCTGCGCAGCTTGTAAAGCTTTGTCAGGAACAGTTGGGATGGAAGCGAACCACGACTTATACCGTTATCAAACGCCTTGGGGAACGCGGCATACTGAAAAATGAAGATGGTATTGTGACCGCTCTTGTATCAAAGGATGAAGCGCAGGCGTGTGAGATCGATGAACTGGTGGAAAAGAAGTTTGAAGGCTCTCTTCCTGCTTTTATCGCTGCCTTTACCAAACGGCAGGATTTATCTAATGACGAACTTGACGAAGTGCAGCAGATGATCGACCGGATCCGAAAGGGGGAAGCAACATGAGCGAACTCTTTCTGAAAATCGTCAATATGAGCATATCCGCAAGCTGGGTTGTGATTGCGGTTTTGACATTGCGGTTTTGCTTGAAAAAAGCTCCCAAATGGGTAAATGTTCTGCTTTGGGGCATTGTCGCTGCACGGATGGTTTTCCCGTTTTCGATTGAAAGTGTACTGAGCCTGATACCGAGCGCAGAAACAATCAGCCCAACCATTATGATGGAGCAGACACCTTCTGTCCAGACGGGTGTTCCTGCTCTCAATCATGTTATCAACCCAGTAATCAGCGGTTCGTTCACGCCCGCACCGGGTGCCAGTGCAAATCCGCTGCAAATATGGATTCCGATTTTAACGGGAATTTGGCTTTTCGGAGTAGCAGCACTTTTCCTCTATTCTGCTGCGAGTTACTGGCGCTTGCGCCGCGAGGTCTGCGAAGCGGTAATCCTACGGGGCAACATCTATCAAAGCGAGAATATTTGCTCTCCGTTTGTGCTGGGAATCATCAAACCCAAAATCTATCTTCCGTATCATATGGACAGCCGCGAGATGGATCATGTGATTGCCCATGAGCAGACGCATATCCGCCGCAAGATCATTGGTGGAAGCCACTCGGTTTTCTGCTGCTGACAATTCATTGGTTCAATCCGCTGATGTGGCTCAGCTATATACTGCTGTGCCGGGATATTGAACTTGCATGTGATGAAAAGGTTATCAGGGAAATGGGCAATGAACAAAGAGCCGATTATACACAGGCACTTGTGGCTTGCAGCGTCAACCGCCGTGTAATTGCGGCGTGTCCGCTTGCTTTTGGTGAGGTGGGAGTAAAGGAGCGTGTAAAGTCCGTGATGAACTATAAGAAGCCCGCGTTCTGGATCGTTCTGGCATCTGTGATTGTTTGTGCTGCGGCAGCGGTCTGCTTTCTGACGAATCCAAAATCGGAGGGCTCAAACGATATTACGGAATTGCTGGCGCCCGGCTCCGCGTGGAGCTATCAGCTTGGTTATGATGCGGATTTCCCTGTGGATGCATCTTTCACCGTCCAGGACGATCTCTCCGTTGTCGGAACGATCGTCAAAAACGACACAAACACAGATTTTTGTATTCGATACCGTGTACGGGGAACTGCCGGATGGGCCGAATTTTATGGCTGCACCCCGGAGATGGCACAGGAGGCCGGATCGGAAAAATATCTTCTGTTTACCGCGTCTCTCCGTGCGGATAACGGAAAACTGGTTTTCCGAATGTCGGACGGTTACGGCTTGTCTTGTTTTGGAACCCGCGAGGCGACATTCACGCAAATAGCGGATACTTCTTCGGCACATACGGAGCCGTGGTTCGATTACCTTGAAAAGCCCGAGGAAATGAACTGGGACGGAAACCTTGAAATCGAACTTCCGGAATATCCGGGCGTGACGTTCCGCTGGTATCCGGAGAAGATGGAGGCCGTGACGGAAAACGAAGTCATGCAGCTTTATACCGGAATGCCCATCTGGAACACATATTTCTGCGATCTTACCGGTGATGGGCTTCCTGACCTATGTTCACGCTCACCTTTGGCTCCGGCATGATCGACAGCCGTATCATTGTCTACGACTATGCAAACGGCGCAAGTTACATGTTGGAGGATCGCGGGAAATATGATTACTCACTCCGACTTAACGAAACGGATGGATGCCTGTGGGTCGTCAAAAGGCGTATAATAGTGACGATATAGTTGCTTCCGGCAAACTGCTTTTCGCAGATAACTGTTTACAGGTTGCATATGATCTCAAAACAAACTGTGAATCGACACCAAATACAGAAACATCCACATCCGAAACAGAGAATACTTTGCGAACTTCGGATACTGTAGAACTGATTGGCTATGTTGGCAACTCACAAACGTCGTGGATTGAGCTGTACGAAAGCACGGACAACAAGGAGCCAATCGCAACGGTTCCGTATGATCTGATTGCGGCGCTCCCCGGCTGTGACAGGAAAAGTGAAGCCTTCACCTTTGGCTATCTGGACTCCATCACTTTCTACTACGGCAAAATCGGCGCGTTCTGCTGGTGTGTCGCTGCGCTGCCGCCCGCAGCCGGAACAGGCGCAGCGAACGTCTGCACCTCGACGGACAATGGCGAAACGTGGAGTATTTCTATCCCGAACGCGCTTTATACCGGCACGGTCATCGGCGCTGGCTTTGCGTCTGAAATGGTCGGCTTTATCAGCTACCGCTACTTCTTTGACAACGGCCCCGAAATCGCGCGGACGCTGGACGGCGGCAAAACATGGGCGCGGCTGGAACTGGATATTCCGGAAGAATACGCGCAATACAATATGCAGCCGCAGAATCCAACGTTTTCCGGCAATGACGGCAACTATCCGATCATACTGCTCGATAAGGACGGAAACGACCGCACCATGACACTTCATACGCACGACGGCGGCATGACTTGGATATGGCCTAAACTTTCAGCAGTAGATGTTTCGTGAGTCAACCTCTACATGTTGGCACCAAAAGTTCATTTTCAACTGCCATACAATCAAAACTGTTGGAGTTCCTTCGATACATCATCGGTTTCACACAGCCGATGATGCCATTACGCTTGACGGAAAGATATTGTTGTACGATCCTCTAAGCTCGTGCTTCGGTCATACTATTCTGCCACAAATGAGCTGACCATCGTTGTAATAGCGAGGACTTGAAAGTCCTCGCTATTAGCATACATCGTCGTTCGATGTATTCTTCTGTTTCAAGCGATTCGTCAGGGGGACTATGAAACGGTGGAGGGCGTGTGTGTCGCCATCAGGCGAGCGTCCTTGAGAGGGCACCAGCGTATCCGGCTGATGGATGATTCCGGCACTGCGCATGACCTCTTGCTGGATCGGCATCAAAGATTTCTGATTGGCAGCAGCTACCGCATTTACCTTCAAAGCTCTTCCGGGGCCGCGCTGCCGGGAGCGAGGATCCCCCATGGCGCACTGTTGGGGCTGGAGGATCTTGGGGAAAGCCGGGCCGAATCGGAGATAGACTGTCAGGCTGCTGCACAGGAAGGCTCAGATATCATAAAAACGGAGAGATTCAATGAGTAAGCGTAAGAAAGTTCCGAATTCCCACGATGATATGCTGTTACCTGCAAAAAAACAGCGCACCGTTCCGTATTTACTAAGCAGAAAGGAATCTACAACAATGACTTTTGCAAAAACCTTTGGACAGCGTCATGTCCTCCACTTTCTGGACAGCCATGTTGACCTTTTTGGCTGCAAGGTCACCGCGGCATCTCCTGTCGGTTTGCGGGTGACCGATGGTGTACACCAGCTCTGCCTGAAAAGCACAGACGGCTGCATTCAGCGTGAAGATGATCCGAACAGTGTAGCGCCGGAGCTCATTGAAGACTATGGGAGCACAGCGCGCCGGACCGCTGCGACCAGACGCGGGGAATTGAGCCGAATGCCTCGGAAGCTCACTTTACAACAGGCCGCGGAATTGCCGGAAAGCCTCTTGCGCCACTTTCTCTCACACCCGCAGCTCTCCGATGTTGATGTGCGCCGCCTTGTGGATACCGGAAGTGTGGATGCGGACGCTTACACGAGTATGCTCCTATGGTTTCTTGCGGCAGGCGGTGATGGGCACCGGCTCATTTTCGGCGGCTGTGACGAAGTAGGTGCCTATATGGAGTTGACCCTCTGGCACAACACCGCTCATGCGGAATCCTTCCAGTTCTATCTCAGCGATTACCCCTGTCCCGGCTACGCAGAATAAAAGGAGCTTGCTTATGAACATGGAAAAATTAGGGCAAATCCAGCTGCCCGCCCCGGAGGACTTCGATCCTCACCCCCGTCTGCTGCTCAATGGACGCGGTATTCACGCCGGAGAGACCTTCCATGCGCTCTTTCCGGATGGATGGCGGGAGATCACCATAGAAATGAGCTGGGAACCGGAGGGGCCCGGCTGCTGGTACATCTCCACCCCCGGTTTTACCCACATCTGTCCCATCGGTCTGTTCGTAAAGGAATAGGCCGAGACACAACATCTATAAAATACGCCGCGAATAAATACTATATATTGTGTTTCTTGCTTGACACGAGCTATATCCTGTGGTACAATGCCCCTGTAAATGAGTTTTGCGCAATTTCCCTTATCGGGGCATGGACTTAGATCCGTGTGTGGAGCGATCCACCTGCGCACGCTGTCAGGTTTGTACGCAAGTGTCAGTAGGACGACTGTACCCTTATTGGGTATCTGCCGCTTTACTGGCACTTTTTATATATAAGTATTGCCCTCGCGGCAGAAAGGAGTTGTATGGCAGAAGTCCATGTTTTCGGTCGGGTGACCAATGACCTTCAGCTGAAAATGAGTCACAGGCAAGTCCCCTATGTGTCCTTCGGTCTGGTCGAATGGATCGGGCGCAGGGATACCGGTCACAGACAGTATTTTGAGGTCTGGGCATGGGGAACGGCTGCATTGTCGCTGGCGGATGCAGGAATCCACAAGGATTCCCGCATCTGGGTCCAAGGCTTTTTGGAGCTGGTGGACTGTACCAGAAACGGTGGAAGCGAAAAGGACAAGCGGCTGAAGCTCAGCCTGACGGGATGGCAGACAAAGCCTCCCCGTACAGCGCAGAGCCCCGCACGAAAGCAAAGCCCCGGCGCTGCCCAGCCGCCGCTGCCTCCTGTGGAGGTCGTGGACGGAGATCGGGAACGCCTGCCGGAATAAGCGTATTCCGGCAAAGTGAAAAAGAGGAACCGCATCATGTGTTTTAAGAGATTCTTGGACACATACGCGGTTCCTCTTTTTTGTTTTCCAGATTATTTTTGAAAGGTGGCAACTGAAATGAAAAAAGAATCTCCCCTTTGGAGCAGTATCTCGCTTCTCATCGGTATCGTGATCGCCATTCTCGCACTCATCCGCGGACGGATGCTTCTCCCCCTGCTGCTGGCGGTGTTTGCCCTTTGGCTGCTGTGGTGGCTCTTGACGCAGGCTCTTCCGCTCTGGCGCAATAACCGTGCCTACCGCGCAAAAGAGGCTCGGCTCCGCGAGCAGACTGCGGCGGCAAATGGCGGCGGTCAACTGGCAGACGCGCTGCTGTGCCATGTAAATTACCGGATCACCGCCATGCTCCACGCCGCATATCCCAACGCCCGTTGGGAGTGGCTGGCGGACAAGCCCTCCCGCTTTGCGGTGGAGGGCGGCACGGCCCGTATCCGCGTCTATGGTATTTCGGATTTTGATTACGCCGATGTGAAGCTGGATCAGAAGGCAAATCTGGACTGTTCGCTTGTCAAGCTCTCTCCGCTGGTGGCTGGGGCATCGGACACACAGCCGCCAAACCGGCAGCCGGTAAACCCCCGCGTCTGGTTTGAGACACGGGGCCGCGCCGTATTGGAGGCGCTGGTTACCGATCTGAACTCCAGAGGCCACAGCAGCCTGACCGTGCAGGAAAACGGTGAGGTTTTTGTGCAGGCCAAGGAAAACGAAGCGGAACCGGCAAAGGAAGCCTTTCTGGACTTTCCTGAAAAGGTCTACTGGCCGCAGCTGGTCAAGGTTTTGGAGGAGGAAGGCTATGCTGCCGACGCAAGAGACGCGGATATCCTCGTTTCCTGGTGAGCGGCAGAGAAAGGATGTGGAACAACAATGAAAACCGGACTTACCATTCAGCAGATGGCACAGGAGCTTCTGCGTCAGAGCAAGGCCAAGCAGGACTATCTGGTGAATACCGGAAGCCTGTCCCTCTCGGTCACCACAGACGCGCCGCAGCTCCGTGTCACGGAGAATGGGCTGGATAAGATCGCGCCCCTGGATATTCGCCAGACGGCGCACCGCCAGCTTGGAACCTATCTCGGCATTCCGCAGAAGTATTATGAGCTGATGCGCACGGATGCGCCGGAGCTTTTGGCCTATAACGCAACTACTGGTTCTCCCAGAAAAATGAGCTTCGGACGCTCCGCACGATGGATGGCTGCGCCCGCGCGTTTCTCAGCAACCGCTACCGCCGCATTGACAATCTGGACATTGCCAGTGTAACGCTGCCCGTCATTGGGGAGCTGCCGGAGGCACGGTTCGTCAGCACGCAGATCACCGACGATTTCATGTATATCAAGGTGGTCAATCCCCGCTTGCAGGCGGATGTTGTCCCGGGCGATGTGGTACAGGCCGGCGTCATCATCTCCAACAGTGAGACAGGACTGGGCTCCGTTACCATCCAGCCGTTGATCTACCGTCTGGTATGCTCCAACGGATGGTGATCAATGACGCAAGACACGCCGTAACCATGTAGGCCGTGCCGCGACCAGTGATGAGGACTTTTCTATTTACTCCAATGAGACGCTTCTGGCAGACGACCACGCCTTTGTGCTGAAGATCAAAGACACCGTCCGCGCTGCCATCTCTGAGGCAAGATTCGCCCAGGCGGTGAGCCGAATGCGGGAGAGTACGGAGGCCATGCTGGATACCAAGCAGCTCCCTGCCATTGTCAAGCTGGCTTCTTCCAGCTTCGGCATTACGGAGGACGAGAGCAACGGCGTTCTGGAGCATCTGATCACCGGCGGCGATTTCTCCCTCTATGGCTCGCCAATGCCGTGACCCGCTTCAGTCAGGATGTTGAGAGCTATGACCGGGCAACGAGCTGGAAGAGATTGGGTACAGCGTTATGACGATGTCGCCCGCCCTCTTCCGGCAGATGAACCGAACGGAACTGCTGGCCGCCTGAGCGGTCGGAACATTTTTAAGGAGGATATGATTATGTACGAACAGACCAACACCATGATGGAGACCAAGACCACATTCCAGATCCCGCAGCTTCTTGACGGAGACGACTTCACCAGCGAAGATCTTGCGGACGATATGGAGGGCCTGCGCCTGAGCTTCACCCGCATCAAGATCCCCGGCGGCGGGCACCTGCAGTTTGAGATCCCGTCCGGAAATCCGGATGTGCCGGACTATGCGCCCTATCTGGAGGGTGTCATTCTCTACAGCCACAACTCCAACGCCTACTGGCCGGAGGGTAGCGAGTACGATGATGACCAGCCGCCCCTGTGCCAGTCCTTCGATGGGAAGGTGGGCTACGGTGAGCCCGGCGGCACCTGCGCGGACTGCGTTCTCAACCAGTTCGGCAGCGATGGGAACAACAAGGGGAAGGCGTGCAAGAACATGAGAATGCTCTATCTGCTGCGCAGCGGTGAGTATATGCCCATTCAGATCGCGCTGCCGCCTACCAGCCTGACGCCCTATACCCGCTTCGTCAATGAAGCGTTCCTCTCCCGCCGCCGCAAGGTTTGTACCGGCGTGGTGCGGATCGGGCTGAAGAAGGCCGTCAGCGGCAGCCACGAATACTGCGTCGCCACCTTTACCAAGATCGCCGATTTCGCCGGGGAAGACCTGGCGCATATTCGCGCTTACGCGGATGGCTTCGTGGCGCAGATCAAGGACATCAACGCGCAGAGAGCGCAGGCGGGCGCCGCGGCCTCCAGCATCATTGGAGACGGCGATGCCTCGCATCTGAGTTGCCTGACAACGGCGCGCACTTTGCGTTAGGGGCGGTCATTGATGGAGAACGGGAAGAACTTCCCGCCTGATACGATCCCCCGCATTGAGGAAGAAAAACGGGAAACAGGGTCTCCGCCGGAGGCCCCTGTTCCCGTCCCTTTGACCGAAGCGCAGCGCCGCTTTGCCGCTCAGTACCACGCCCTGATCTATGGCTTTCTTCTGGAAAAGAAGCTGGAGATCCGGGAGTATTACGATATTGCGGCAATCGGCTATCTTCACGCTGTCCAACGCTATTTTACCGAAAAGAGTCTGCACAGATACCGTTTCTCCACGATTGCGTGGCGCTCCATGAACAGCAGCCTGAATACCTTCCGGCGTCAGGAGCAGCGGCGGCAAAGCCATGAGTTTTCCTATCAGGCTGCGCATCCGCCGCCTGACGACGCCTTTGATGCACTTCGGGCAAGATTGCTGCTGCACGACCTGTTTCTCCTTGCGGATGAAGAGCAGACTCTTTTGGTCCGCCACCGTCTGCACGGGTGCAGTCTGGCGGAAACCGCGCGGATGGAAGGCATGAGCGTCAAGCGGGTGCGGCATCGGCTGAAGGCGTTGTACCGCGCTTATTTTGCGCAGAAAGAAACCAAGCAGAAGGAGTTGTGACCCATGAAAAATATCCGTATCGTTCACGGAACCCTGCTGTATCCGCTGGAGGTCGGCAGCCGCGCCTCATCTTTGAAGAGGGGCGGTATCTCCACACCTCTAAGGTGATTGCCATTCATGGTGTGACGCCGCGGCAGATCCGTTTTGAGACGATGAACTCCCATTACTGCCTGCTGGCTCCCTCCTCGCCGGTCGCGGCTGATGTGCCGGTGTCGGTCATGGAGCAGGCGGCGTAAAAACGGTGAATACTGGTTGCATCTTTGCCGGATAATTGGTACTCTAAGCAAGAGGATCAACATCTGGACAGGAGGCTATGGAGCTTATGATGTACCCATTTCTCACCATGAACGACCATACTGAGATCGTATACTCTCATTTGCTTGATGGTGGGCGTGTAAAGATTTATGTTGAAAAGCCTGACGAGTATGATGGTTTCCATCATGCAGTATGTTTTCTTCCCGGCTGCCGCTGGGAGGATATTGTCGGCTTCAGTGACGCGGAAATTCAGGAATACCAAAAGGTAATCGAATCTTCTGCGGAGCAGATCATGCACCTTGCTGCATCGAGCAAAGGCTGAATGATTGCAGACGAAAGACCGCCGCTATTCATAGAACATTTTGTTTCTATGGTAAGCACTATTTTGGAAAGGCACAGCACCGTTGTGGTGCTGTGCCTTTTCACTTTATCCAAGGAACAGGAGGTCGAAAAATGTATGTGTTAGAGTTTCGGACTGCCAACCGACATCACACTTGGCTGCGCTGCGCGATCTGTGAAACGAAAGCTCCGCTTGAGCGTGTGCGCCGTGGGCAGATGGATATGATGCGCTGGCGTATTCTGCGCCTTCCCGGAACGGTGCAGGCCGCCTGCGCAAAATGGAGAAGCGTACCGCTGATGCGGTACGGCCAAAAATCTGCATAATGATTTGAAAGGAGCATTTACCCAACATGAAATACTGCAATCCGGACACCTGCTCGGAATGCCTCTATATCGGAGAGGGCGACAGCATCTGCGAGATCTCCCATGAACTGGTGTTGGACAACTGGCAGAGCGTCCCCCATACCATTCCCCAGGAGTGTCCGTTTCGCTGGCAGATTATCCGGCAGCACCGAAAAGCGGTGCGCAGAAGATGAATGAGACCGTCAAGCAGCCGCTGGATCTGCCATTTGGGGCCTATGAGCCACAGTTATCCGCATCCATTGATCTGGAGCGGTACCTTTCCAGCGAGGTGTTGCTGCATGTATTTGATCTCAGTGGCACCCATGAGGTGAAAACCTGTTACGGCGATGTCGTAAAAATCGTCAACGCTCTGCGGGACTATGCAAAGCTGCTAGAGACGGTGTGCGACGAGTGGGATCTCGGCGGCTTTCACCGGGCAACCTATGAATATCAGGCAGAAAAGCTCCGTCAGATCGCGGATAAGCTTCAACGCGGCATCGGCTATGATTACGATGACGCCGTGCGGAAGTGTCAAAAGCTGCGGAGAAAAAAGCTCCGCAACGCAGACGTGGGAGAGGAGGCGATGGTTCTTGCTGTCAAGCGCGGCTTTGAGCAGGCGCAGGCAAAAGCCAACAAGCTTCTTCACCCGGTCAGAATGATGATAAGGAAGTGAACCGATATGAATGATATTTTATCCGGCACCTATAAAGGCAACACCTACCGCATTAAGGTGGAATGCTACCCGAATACCCCCGGCGATCAAGGTGCAGCTTCTTCCGGTCAACGCCGGAGAGCGCATCACCATGACGCAGAACCTTGGTCAGCCGCTCCCCCGTTATCAGGCATTTCTCTGTGACGGGATGCTGGAGGTGGACAGCACCGCCTTCATGGACTATATGGAGGAAAATGATCTGGCTACATCGTGGACTACAAGCGTTACAATGCCGATGTTTTTACCGGAGTAAACCGCAGGACTGCCGCCGTTTTTCAGTTCCACTCCGCCGCGCTGCGCCGCCTGAACAAAGTCGGCTGCCAGCGTTACGAAGGGGACTATACGCGGCTCAAGCAGAAGCACGCCGAGCGCAGAGCCCGGCGCATGGCCGGATAAGAGGTGGTTGTCTATGTCAAAGATTACGGAAAAGATCGCCAAGCTCCTTGCGTTGGCAGAAAGCCCCTACGAGGAGGAAGCCAAAGCCGCGCTGCTGCAGGCCCGACGTCTGATGGCGGAGCATAAGCTCATGCCGGAGGATATTGAGCCGCAGGAGAACAAGAAGGTGATTCAGGAGTGTGTGGGCATCACCTGCACGAAGCTCTCTTCGCCGTGGACGGTTTACCTCTCCACGCTCATTGCCGCACATTACTGCTGCAGGCCCTATCGGAGCTCCGTACACGGCAGCAAGGTTTCGGAGATCGGGTTTATCGGCATGGAGGACGACTTCAAGCTCTGCAAGCTGGCGTTTCTCTACGCCTATGATTGCATCGCAAGCCGATGCAGACAGATCCGTACCCAAAAGGGATATCCCGCAAAGACACTTCGGGAGATGTGCAATTCCTACGGATGGGGCTTCTGCCGCGGGCTGTCTGCCGCTTTCCAAAAGCAAGAGGCCGAACATCAGGAATGGGGATTGGTCATGGTCGTGCCGCAGGCGGTCGAGGATGCCGTTTCCAAAATGAAGCGGAGCAGTTATAAGATCTCGTCCACAAGCAGCATGAACCGCCAATATGCCGCCATGGGCTATGCGGATGGGCAGGAATTTGATATGCGCCGCCGGCTGGAGCCTTCGGCGTAATTCTTTACTCCTGACCGCCAATAAAGGGTTTGCGGATGCGTGATAATTATGGTACAGTAGCTTCGTGAAAGGAGCCGATATCTATGCCACATGTTATCTCGGATCGTGACTTCAGCAAGCTGATAGAAGCCCATGCAGGAAAGCCTACTATGGAGGATGTCTATACAAAGCTTGCAGAAGCGGAAACCGACATTCAAACGGGAATGGTGTCCGATGCCATGGAAGGGCTGCGTATGCTGCGGGATAAATACGGCCTGTGAGGTAGAAAATACCGTATACCTTATATGGCTCTTTCATGGTAGACAGGAACACGAGAAATTGATATAATTAAGCAAATTGTTTCTTGTTTTGGGAGGTTTAGTATGCCATTACAGGGAGACCAGTTGAGCCGCATGACGATTCGCGGCTTCAAATCCATCAAAAACTGTGATATTTCTTTCGGGAAAATCAATGTGCTCATTGGTTCTAACGGAGCGGGAAAGAGCAACTTTATTTCGGCCTTTTCCTTTCTCCAGAATATTCTGTCTAAAAATCTTCAGGTGTCTGTGGGACAGAGCGGCTTGAGTTCTCTTTTATATAATGGCCGGAAAGTGACCGAGGAGATTGACTTTGAGGTGTTTTTTGGGCAGAACTCTTATGGCTTCGTTCTGGTGCCTACCGATGATAACCGGTTGATCTTTCAAAAGGAATACTTCGGTTATCATGGTGGTTGGGACAATGAAAGCAACATTGGACGCGGGCATAGTGAATCCCAGTGGGAAAACGGCGCCATAACGGAATTGACGATTACGTTGTCCCAACCCTGCGCAAGCAGAATTGGAGGGTGTATCATTTCCATGATACGGGTAAGGGCGCCAGAGTCAAGCAGGAGCATAACATTTCCAATAATAAAATGCTGCTGTACGATGCGGCAAACCTTGCCGCATTCCTTTACCGGTTAAAAAACTTTTTCAAGCAGAACTACGATGAAATTGTGGAAACGATCCGTCTGGTTGCGCCTTATTTCGATGACTTTGTTTTGGAACCCCAGGAGGGTAATGAAGAGCAAATCGTTCTGCGGTGGCGCCAGGCCGGCTGCGAAGATATTTTCAATGCTTCTCAGCTTTCGGATGGTACTCTTCGCTTTATCTGTCTGACAACACTTTTGCTGCAGCCCCATGAACTGCAGCCAGCTACCATCATCGTTGATGAGCCGGAGCTCGGCCTGCATCCCTATGCAATCACGATTTTCTCTGAGATCGTGCGGCAGCTTTCCAATGAAAAACAGATCATTATATCCACGCAATCTGTAGAGTTGCTGAACGAGTTCGATGTGGAAGATGTCATTGTCGTTGACCGGAGTGATACCGGTTCTGAGTTCAGACGGTTAGATCCGGAGCAGCTCAAGCTGTGGCTGGATGGTGACTACACGCTGGGTGACCTTTGGAAGAAAAATGTTTTGGGAGGTAGACTCTCAAAATGAAAACAATCTACATTTATTGCGAAGGCCCCACAGAGGAGTCGTTCATCAATGCGGTGCTGTACCCTTATTTTCTCGGCATGGGCATTTATGTCTGCCCCATCGTTTGCGAGACGAGACGGGATGCCAACAGAAAGTATCGCGGCGGTGTAAGCCGTTATGCAAAAGTCAAAAACGAGCTCATGATCCTCTGTAAGAGTCATCCGCATGAGTATGTAACGACCATGTTTGACTATTACGCGATGCCCAGCGACACGCCCGGTATCTCCGATGCCACACCAGACATCTTTGAGAGAATTGGGAAAATTGAATCCATCATCAATGAAGATATCGGTGAGCGCAACTGCAGATTCCATTTCATGCTTCATGAATTTGAAGGCATCCTGTTCTCTGAGCCGAATACGTTCCATTTGATTGCCAATGATGGGATTGTTGGTGAAATTCAGCGGATCCGAAACGATTTTGAGACGCCGGAGCATATCAATAATTCTCCGGAAACTGCCCCTTCGAAGAGATTGGAGGCATTGATTCCCGGCTATGCGAAGGTAAAGAACGGGACACAGCTTTCTGAGGCGATGGGGCTCGGTGCGATCATGGCGCAATGTCCGCACTTCAAAAAGTGGATCGAGGATATGGTAGCATGGTGAAAGAAGAAAATGCGATCCTGCCCGCACAGGAACTACGCTCTCTGCCTCCCGAACTGACCCTTTCCGCCAAGTTGCTGGCGGCTCGGAATGACCGGAAGCGCGGTGTGCAATATCTGACGGCGGAGCAGGTTCTATCCTGCTTGGATCACGCCATAGCGCGGGGCTCCTTGCTTTGAGAACTCAGCCTCGTTTGGAAGGAAGCCATTCCTTTCAAACATTTGGGTCACCTGACCCGTAAAAAAAGAATCGCTGCCGCATGGCAGCATATTGCGAAGGACGTACAGACTTGTAAAAAGTCTGTGCGTCCTTTTTTATTTTAGGAGGATGATATGAAACCCACCTATTCAGATGCCGGGAAACTGGCGTGGTATCCGGACATCGCCTGCCCTGTCTGCGGCGGTGATGTCAACTCATGGGATAAGCGATGCAGCCGTGCGCTGGGTTACCGGCAGATCGTATGCGAGGGCTGTATCTCAGAGGAGTATCAGGTCACGGTGGAAAATCTGCGCTATGTGATGGAAAACCACTTTGGACTGGTTCCGTGTCCGGGGATATGAGCATGGAACAGAATCAACTGACCCGGGATCTCTATGCCGCAGGCTACACGCGAGGATCACCCCTCCTTCGTGCATTGGAGTGACTGGCAGAATTTCGGCTATCTCTTTGAGGCTCTATTGAAGTTTACATGGGAAACTCCATGCGGCCTTTTGGTCGATGGCAAAAGTGATCTCGGCCGGGACCTTGCCTGCTGCGATGCTTCTTTTCAAGGTATCGATTACTGCCCGGAAAATGACAATCCACTGCTGCGCTGTCCCTATGAACGCAAGGACTGTCCACACAGCATCAGCGGCTTTCCTGTCCCTCTCTGCCCCTGCCACACCACTGGTAAGCGATATTCCTACGAGCAAAGCGCCGAGAGGGTGGAATCGGAGAGAAGTGAGAGACAGCACCGGCAGTACATGGAGATTACCGGCGGAGCCTACTGCGCCTGCGTGGTTGGCGGTAATGGCTATGATGGCGGCCATGTCGAAGTCCAATACGATGTGGAGCAGTGTATTCGCTGCCGCTGCCAGAATCCTGTCTGCGTCATTCGCAAGCAGAAGCGGGACCTGAGCCGCGCCAATATCTTTTATGATGTGCGCCGCACATGGATCACCCGCATTGGCTTTCTGGAGGAAAAGAAAGTACAGGTGACAAAGGGCGAGCGTGTGTTTCCCCATCCTGTGGCCCGAACGGACGCGGAGATTTGGCTGGAAATGAAAAAGGCGCACTTCAACCCGCTTTGGAGCAGCTCTGTGATCGACTCCCCGCACCTGACACCAGAGGATCGGCGGCAGACATTTTTCAGCAAAATGCACCGCCGGTACGGGGAGTATGATTACTTTGAATTTCACTATGATGTGGAGAATATCCGCATTGCCAAAAGTGAGCAAAGGGATCTTCTGCAGGATCTGCGGGATGTAGCGGACGGCTTGGAGGTCGTCCATGCGGTCGATCTCAAGAAGGAGCAGGCTGCCAAAAAGCGGGAGTCTCGGCAGCGGCGCAGGGAGCAGAAGGAGCGGCGGCTGAATAAGCCGCGCTCTCCGGCTCCACCCAAGGAGGAACAGCTTACATTACTGACAGAGGAGGAACATTTCAGCAATGGCGATCAAACTGGCTGAACAGACGAATGGGCCCCATATTTTCATGCGGCTCCGTCTGGACACGGCCGCGTCGAGGAAATCGACGCTTACACCACAGAGAAAGGCTGGCGCTATGTTACCAGCGCAGACCGCACCCCGGAGGTGCGGCTGCGGATCATTGCGGCGTTTCATACGCTGTATTGACCTGCTTTCTATACATTTCAAGGGGAGGATGCCGGTTTTCGGCGTCCTCCCCCCCCATTTACAAAAAGGATGTGATTTTGAACATGAAATACGAATATTACCCGAAAAGGCGGACGGAGCAGGAGCGCAGAGAGCTGAATGAACAGATCATCCGCCTGCTGCAAAGCGAAGCCTGTGAGCAGGCCGGTGTGACCGACGAGGATATTTTCAATCGCTATACCGGAGATGGCGGCCTGCATGGGCTGCGGCGCAGCGACTATGAAAACTACAACGCATTCAGCGCGGCGAAAAAGGAGCTGGAAAACGGCCAGTTTTTCACACCGCCGCCCCTGTGCGAATGATCGTTTCGGCCCTGCGCCTCACCGACACAGATTTGGTAGCAGATCTCACCTGCGGCATGGGAAATTTCTTCAATTTTCTGCCGAACGAGAATACTGCCTACGGATGTGAGGTCGATCCCAATGCCTGCGCTGTTGCCCGAAAGCTCTACCCGCAGGCACACATCGTACAGGGTGACATTCGGGACTATGAGCCCCAAACGCATTTTGATTTTGTTCTGGCAATCCGCCCTTTCACCTGCGCTGGATCATGCCGGACGCCACCGTTATGACTTCCCATCAGTATTACTGCCTAAAGGCGGCAAAGCTGCTCAAGCCCCTCGGTATTCTGGCAGTCATTGTGCCGGCGTCCTTCCTTGCTGACAGCTTCTCCGATAAAGGCGCATCCGCATGATGGAGAGCCGATTCAGCTTCTTAGGGCAGGTGATGCTGCCGGAGCACGCCTTTTCAGACAGCGGCGTGGACGGCTTTCCGACCAAGCTGCAATTCTGGCAGAAGAAAAGCACCGCGGCGGACTGGACGCCCAAACGGTACTCGACGGACTGCGCGGATATCTATATTCCCTCCGGGCATCCGGTCATGGCAGCGACCGCGCTTTACGAGAAGTTTGTCATGGTCGCAAAGGCGGATCTGGCAGGCAATCGGAACAAAGTCCTTCTGGAACTGGCACAGCTCAAAACCACCAAGAGCACTTTTCTCTATCAGGTGAAGAAGTACCTGTATCAGATCCGAAGCCATCCGGCCACGCGGGAGAAATACGACGCCTGCTTTTCCTATGTCCATCGGTTTTATACCCAGCGGCAGCCGGGGGATATGCCTATGAGGAGTGGCAGCGCGTGCAGCTTACCGAAGCAAAGGTGCTGGCGTATCTGAAGCAGGCGCTATGCCGCCAAAACGCCAAGCCGGAGCGGGACGAAATTCGTCTGGTCAAGCAGAGATACAGCTTTGTCTACAAGGCATACAGCCGGAAAATGGCAAAGCTCCTGACGGACGAGATGCGTGCGCCGGTGCCGATCTATCAGGCGGTGCTGAACGATGAGCCGGAACGATTTCCCGGCTATGAGCGGCTGCTGCGCCGGAAACGCCGGGAGTATGACAATCAGGAGCAGCCCTTTTCCGAGATGACCGAAAACGCGCAGCATGCTGACTGGATCGGTCGCTTTCAATATTGGGACGCCCAGAATCATGCTTACATCCACCTGAATCCGCTCCAGAGCCACGATGTCAACCTGACGCTCCAAAAGCGGTACGCCTTCCTGCAATGGGAACAGGGCAGCGGCAAAACACCCGCCGCCATTTTCACGGGGAAGCACCGCGTGGAAATGGGGGCTGTCCACAGTATATGGGTCATTTCCAGCGCCATCTCCATCCGCAACAACTGGGATGTGATCTTGAAGGGCGCGGGTTTTTCCTATGTGTTTGTGGAGCGGCTGTCTGATCTGCAGCGCATCCGACCGGGCGATTTTGTGATCCTGACGCTGAACAAGGTCAGCCAGTACAAAAAGCAGATCGGGCGCTATATCAAGCAGCTTGGCTATAAGATCCAGTTTATTTTTGATGAGAGTGACAACATCTCCAACCCCAGCTCCAAGCAGACGCTTTCCGTACTGTCCTGCTTTCGCCGCTGCAAGTATAAGCTCCTGACCACCGGCACCAGCACGCGGAACAATATCTCCGAGTTTGCTCCGCAGCTGGAGCTGCTCTACAACAATTCCATCAATATGATCTCGTGGTGCCGGACGCTTTACAGCTACGATAAACGGTCTGCGGATATGGAGCACAAGGAAAATCCCTATTACGGAATGCCGATCCCCGCTTATAAAAAGGCTACCGCCTGTTCGCAAACTCCCATCTGCCGGAGAAAATCACCGTCTTTGGCGTGGGACAGCGAAATCAGGACATCTACAACGCCGACGAATTGGATCGGCTGTTGGGAAAGACGGTCATTACCCGCACCTTTGAAGAGGTCACGGGAAAGGACATCCGCCGTATCCATCAGATGCCGATCCCGTTTCTCCCGGAGGAGCGGGAGGTCTACAATATCGTGCTGAAGGAGTTTTACCGCATCCAGCGCGAATATTACAATTCGACCGGAAACAGCCGGAAGGATGCGCTGATGCGGCTCATTCAGCAGATCACACTGCTTCTGCGCATCAGCGCCGCCCCGGACTGCATGAAGGAATACGAGGGCGAGACGCCGCTCAAGGAGATGGCCGTTGTGGAAGCCCTTGCCAGATGGCCGGAAGAAGTTGTAGCCATTGGCGTGCGGCATACAACGGTGTTGGACCGTTACGCCGCCGCCATCCGTGAATACCTTCCGGACCGCCCCCTCTTTGTGGTGACAGGCTCCACCGTCACCTTCGCCAAGAGGCGTGCTCTGCGGGATATATTGCGGGACAGTCGGAATGGCGTCCTGCTCTGCACGCAGCAGAGTCTTCCCTCCAGCGTCAACTTCGAGTTCGTCAACAAGATCATCATTCCGGAGATGCACTACAACAACGCCGGCATGAGCCAGTTTATATGCGCTTTGTCCGCTACACCTCCACGGAGAAAAAGGATCTGTATTTCCCCATCTACATTGGAAGTCTGGAATCCAACCTCATGCAGATGGTGCTGGCAAAGGAAAAGCTCACCATGTTTATGAAGGGGCAGGACGCGGATATGGACGAGATCTATGCCAAATTCGGCGTGGATTATGATCTACTCTCCACGTTGATGACCCGCGAGACAGATGACGAGGGACACCTGCGTATCCACTGGGGCGAACAGAAGATCGCCTGATTTCAGGAAAGGAACAAGAAATGGACAAATTCTATATTGAACTTTATCCAAAAGCTGATTTGGAAAACGAATGGGCAAAGAACAAACACACTCCCGGCGCCATGCCCTGTATGCGCTGCGGCGGCCCCATGCGGGAATCTCTTGCCGAAAACGCTCTGAGCCGTGCGCTGAATGTCTATGTCTGCCCTGCGTGCGGCATGGACGAGGCCCTGCGGGATGCCGCGGGGAAGGTACTCCCCATAAGCGAATGGTACGCCGTGAAGCAGCACCGTCTTGCGGAGCATAAGAACCCGCAGGCAGTCAAGCTGACGCCGGCCTGTGCATTCACGGAAATCTTCTCTGGAGCACAGAAGACGCTGCCGTTGAGCGGCGCCCGGTATCCTGCTTCGCTGGTTGCCTATTCCCGCTCTGACTATGACGGGTGGCGATGGTGGACAACATGGTTCCCGGATGAAGAAATGCGCCCAGCTCCGGCGCTTGGGCAGGAGATCGACGCCTTCCAGTCGCAGCTTCTCGCCTGCCGGAATTCAAAACCCTGTGGGCGATGGAGCGGATGTGCCGGCTGTATGCCCAGCCGACAAAGGAGCCCACGGAATTTAATCTGTATGCGGAAACGGCACATTTTCATGTCTGGCTCCGTTGATTACCCGGGAGCGGGACTATAACCTCTACACATATTTCTTCGCAAAATAACCCAGTTGTTCAGACGCAGAAAGCCGGGAGCCGCATCGCGGCCTCCGGCTTTTTCTTTGTGTACAGGCATATTTTTTCCGGAACGATCCGATTTTTGTTGCTCTTATGCGTATTACATCCGTATAAGAGAAGTATAGGAGGTACATAGCCATGTTAATTGCTGTCGATCACGGGAACAAACAAATCAAAACCGTCCATACGCCGCCGTTTACCTCCGGGCTTATCCAGAGCGACACGCCCGGCTTCGGAACGGACGCATTGGCCTATCGGGGAAAGTATTACACATTGACCGATCAGCGGATCCCCTACCGCAGAGATAAGACGGAGGATGAACGCTTCTTCATTCTGACGCTTTTTGCCATCGCGCATGAGATCGAAGCATGGGACAGTACAGCGGCAGCCTCATGCGCGTGCAGCTGGCGGTCGGCCTTCCTCCCGCGCATTTTGGCGTGCAGGCAAAGCGGTTTATCAACTATTTCAACGGGCGGGGTGCGGTTGCTTTTCAGTTTAAGGGAAAGCCCTACGCCATTTTCATTGAAAATACCGCCTGTTTCCCGCAGTCCTTTTCTGCCGCTGCTGCCACGGTAAAAAACCTCGCCTCATTCCCCAGAGCGCTGGTGGTCGATATCGGCGGCTTTACGGCGGATTATGTGCGTTTGCGGAACGGTGTGCCGGACATGGCAGCCTGTGATTCTCTGGAAAACGGTGTGATCCTGCTCTATAACCGCATCTGTGCAAAAGCAAATGCCGAGCTGGACATTCTGCTGGAGGAAAGCGAGATCGACCGGATCCTGCGCGGCGAGGATCAGGACGCGGCGCCGGAGGTCATCGCTCTGGCAGAACGGGAAGCGCAGGAATTTATCAACGACCTGCTCAGCGGCCTGCGGGAGCGGATGCTGGAACTCAAGTCCGGCAAAGTGATCTTCCTGGGCGGGGGCGCTACTCTGCTGCGCCGGCAGATCGAAGCGTCCGGAAAAATCGGGCAGGCGATTTTTGTGGAAGACATCAATGCCAATGCCAAGGGGTATGAGTATCTTTACCGACTTCAGCACAGCGGGCGGTGAGTGCTATGACCGACAAGAAGGACCCCGGGAAATTCACGATCCGCTTCAACATCTGTGACCCACAGCATAAAGCGGTGATCGACCTGCTCAACCGGCAAGGCCGCAGCAAAGCGCAGTTTCTTGTCAGCGCTGTCCTGCACTATATCAACTGCAAGGAGACGCCGGAGGTGTCTGTTCCGGTTCCGGATCAGGCGGCGCTGGAGGAGATGATCCTTGCCATCCTGGCAAAGAACCAGAGCTACCTGAAAAAGCAGCCCGAGCCGAAGCCTTCCACCGCACAGCAGGATGCGGCTATCTCCGCTGCATCCGAACCTATGCCGCCCGCAGACGGAGCAGAATTGGAACAATGGTTTGGCGGGCAGGATGGGGTGGCATCGATCCTGAACTCTCTGAAAATGTTCGAGCAGGATTAAAAGCAAAGGACCGTTCGCGCCATGCGCAAACGGGTAAACCGTTATATAAAACTCCTTATAGACAAGTAAGGTGCGGAAGCCTCCGCACCTTACTTGTAAGTATCAATACGTCCTAAACGTCCATGTGCTCGATGTCGTCACCCCATCAGCAGAAACGGCGGTTACTGTTACTGTGTATAAATCGTTTGGATGTGCTGCCACCGTCGGCGTATAAACCTTTGAAATAGAGTTTGTGTTTGTTACTGTTCCTAAATTTGTCGTTGCGCCATTCGGGTTCTTTACACTCATTGAAATAGACGAAACGGTGTGGTTAGTTCGTGCAGTAAGTGTAATTTGCGTATTCTTCGCCATAGGTGTAAGTAAAGTTGGGATTATATATGTCCGAACATAACCACAATGAGCACATTTGGAATTGGTCGAAGAAAATGTATGTGACGTGTTTGCCCCAGTACATGTGGTAACATCATAAAAATACGTTGGCCGAATTGAAACCATTTGCCCTGAATACTCCTCCGCCAAATTAAGGTTCTTTGCATTTGGCGAGTGCGCTGTGAAATAAATTTGATTGCGTGCTGTTCCAGTAGCGTTATTCACAATAACCGCATGCCCTAATGGTTTACTTCCATTTACATGGATAATGGATCCAATGAGGTTTGCTGTTCCAACTTCCGAAAAGTCAGAAGAAGCCGTAATCGGTTTTTTCACTGCGCGCAGTCTTGTTTCTGTGTCATTTACGGAGTAGTCTATATAATCCCTAAAATATCCGCAAGAAGTCCATGCCCAGTATGTAGAGGCTGGCTTAGCATACCATTTTGTTTGTGCCGCGTTCGGTTGACCCGCTGCTATTCCTACAGTATCCTGAGGAGCTGTCCCTGCATTCACCGAGGTCAAGTTATTACTTCCTGAAAATCCTGCATAAATTGCTTGAGATGCAAAATTCATACAATCCCCAGCATCTGGTCCCGAATAATCATTGAAAATGTCAGTATTATAATATGAATTTGCCGTTGATGTTGTCGTGCTTGTAGCATATGTATAGGCATACTTCCATGCATTTTCCTTGTTGTACATTCGAGCAAAAGAAGCATTTGCCAAAACCTCTGCAACCATTTCATCCTCTGCAGGTGCGGCTGAAACTACAGAATCTTCATTTGCAGAACACTCCGCCTGTGCCTGAATGTTCTGCTTTTCTGCAGCAATTATGGACGATATTTTATATTCTGTATCCTTATATTCATTAGCAAACCAATCATACTTTGTTTCTACATTTGCAACAATCCATTCTCCATCTACTTTAATTAGAGAAACCGTATGCTCTTTTTGACTAAACGAAGAGTCCTCTGCACCCACATATTGGAAGCTTATATTTTCAAGGACTTCAATAACCGCAAAATTCCCCTGAACATCAACCCTTTGAACTACATAATCAGTGTTGAAATCTGTTCTCTGCAGGCCATTGTATTGTCTTATCGTAGAAAAATACGTAGCCTTATCTATCATAAATTGAATGTTCGCCTGCATTTTACTCACAGCGACACTAATATTATTTTCTTGCCCATCTGCATCATTTCTCAATGCCATGAACTCCGATGTTGCAAGTGTAAGTTTAGCAGGATCCACCTCAGCGTCAAGAACCGTCCCTAAAGTCAAATTCTTATCCGCATACATATAACTGTTATACGCCCAATTAGATAAATACCGTTCTGCAGCCGATATAGCGGATGTTCCTTCATTTAACGTACCAGTTCACTATAACTCGCTGCAACTTGGGGAACCAAAAGAGCAAAAAGGAGCAGAACAACGCAAGTTTTCTTAATTGCTTTTTTCATACGATCCTCCTTAATCCGCAAGCCGAAAATACTCATCATAATTGATATCACCATTCACAGTAGATACATTTACGTTTGACCACTCGATATATTCCCTTTCACGGCTTTTTTCCTTTTCCATTTCTGGTAATGCAAATGTCCCGTTTTCTATGTCTTGTTTCACATCTTCAAGCGGACCACATATTAAAAGAAATACCTCAGGGAATGAGGCTGAACCATTTGCGAGAACAGTTTCTGCTGAATTCAGATTTATTATCTCATACTCTTCATTTCATATTTATTTCTGTAACCATCGGAAAATATTTGTTCCTGCTATTGTTAAGTTTCCTTCTTCGAGACTCATTTCTGTTAATGACACACAGGAAACGATCTTTGTAATGTTTCCCTCTTCATATGTCCCTAAAACCTGCACAATTGGCAAAAACACTTGATTCTTTTCTTTTTTATCATTATATTTCGCGCACACTCCATCAAATATGATTTTTGTTTCTCCCTCATATCCAAAAACAGTCGAATCAGGAGCCGGCAACTCACTTGATCTGTTAGTACATGCAGTCAGATGGAGAATCAAAATCATTCCAATGGTAAGATAAAAAACGATTTTCCTTTTTTCCATATGCTATCTTCCTCTCCTTTAAACAGCAAAAAGCATGAACATCCTACATAAAGCCGATGTTCATGCGCCCACACTTGCGATTTTAATTCGTCCTCTCCAGAATTGAAGAGACGAATATTTTTGACCCTGTCGGCCTCTGGTATGACACATGAACTGCGTACCGTACATATCGATTCCTCCATTCCTTTGAATTATGCCGTATAATCAATCTACTACGGTAAGTTTAGTATATTATATGTAGCCCGTTTTTCAATGTTTTTTTATGAGAAAAGTATGATTTTCGACCATGGCTAAAACCGAAAATCACTCCATTGATATAGAAAGCAGAGATGAGCAAAACGCAAGTTTTGCAAAATCGTGAAGCAATATATTGAGTTACAAATTGTTACAGCATCTATATATTGTATGTCACTGCAAACAAATCAGAGTTTTGCTCATCCCTAATAGAAAGCGGAGCCCCTTTTTGGTAAAGCTAGCACGCAAGCATACGATAGATAAGGAACGAAATAATTTTTCGCATCCAGCACCAGGATAATCCTGTTTACGGGACGAACTTATTTAACAAGTTAGAGAGGCCCGGAAGAAGAACCATATATAGTAAAGAAATCTACCATAATTGTTTGTCCAATAACCGGGCTAGTCGATAAATCCTTATCGATTCAGAGTGTCTGTACCATATTTTGCTTGGCACATAGAACTCAGATGCCGAAATAAAGGCCTTTAAGCCAACCTCGTGCGACTATACTCTGAACACTACTTGTTTGCGCCATGAGCCACTTTGTAACAAGAACTGTTGGGGCAGTCTTCATTTACGGTAATGCTATTGTCCTTCAGAAAGCCTGCAAGAACTACCTGGGACTCCTGCTGAAGCTGTTTGTACTGTTTTAGTGATGTATCATCATTTTCAAGAAACTGTACATCGGATGGTCTTACGAGCAGGTAAATATAGTCACTATCACTTCCAAGTACATAGCTCTCCACCCCGATGACCGTGGCGAGATCCGCATCGCCAAATTTTTCCTTGAAGGCATCCTTAGTAAAGGCAACCAGGCTCCATACGTTGCCCATTGCCTCGTCCGTGGTATAGGCTGTTTTTTCATAGAGCTGAAAGAGTAGTGTACCGTCCTTCGCTTCTGCGGACTGTTGGATGTCAGTCTGTCGCTTAATAATTGCAATGTCCTCCCACGCTTTGGGAATGGAGAGGCTCAAGGCCGGCTGATCTACAGAAAGGATCGTTACTTCCGATGCTTCCTGGTTATCCTCGTCGGTGCCCATACTAGGAGATTTTTCTATAATTGAGTCAGAATTCCCACTCTCTGCGGAAGTGCAAGCACTCAGCAGTAAAATGGCCAGAATCCCACCCAGCAGTAAGCACAGTGTTGCCTTTTTCATAATAACATCCATCCTTTCGTCTAACAAAGGTCAGTAATATAGATCTTCCGTCTTTTGATCTATACATATATGTACGCTATCTTGAAAAGCGGACAGGATTTGCTAAAATTTTCAAATAATAGTTTCATCATGGTGTCTGCGTATGGTAGAATAGCCGAAAAGAGGTTAGTATACGCATATCTCGGCACTTGTATGCCATGCCCATGTGCTGAGATTTTAGACAAGGGCTGGGATGCCAACAGGCCACAGGCAAAAAAAGAGGTGATCGAAGATGCGCCCCGACCAAGAAGAATTTTTCACTGTGCTCTACCGAGAGTATTTCAACCAAATTAAGCTCTATGCCATGGCTCATATTTCTGATCCTCACCGTGCGGAGGAAATTGCGCAGGATACATTCCACACAGCTGTTGAAAAGATTGATACCCTCATGAAAGCAGATGAACCAATCCGATGGTTAAAGCGGACAGCAAAGAATAAAATACGGAACGAGCAGAGGACCCGTCAACGGTATTTGAAGCGGTATCTCTCGCTGGATGCCCCGGAAACACCAGCAGTATCCTCCGCAGGCTCTGTAGAAGATGCGATAATAGAGCAAGAGGACAAGCAGCAACGAGCGTCCGTGGAAGAAACGATCCGACAGACACTTACACCAACGGAAATAACCATGCTGAAGCGGATAGCCATAGAGCGCGCCTGCTATTCTGATGTCGCACAGGAATTAGGTATCAGCCTATGGGCCTGTCAAAAACGGATGCAGCGCATAAGACAGAAA
>ENA-OQIO01000328-OQIO01000328.1-human-gut-metagenome-genome-assembly--contig:-NODE-328-length-25828-cov-12.412280_pt1 | contig 25828 bp, 30 predicted proteins | sample MGYA00242573_ERZ504737 | MGnify/ENA primary metagenome ERZ504737 (study PRJEB26092, sample SAMD00036203) | human gut metagenome | host: Homo sapiens | study: EMG produced TPA metagenomics assembly of...
CCGGCATCGTTCTCACGACGCCGGAGTTCCTGTCTATTCCATCGCGATCGTTTGCACGTTCTGGACGTATTGGCTTTGTCGTTATCGATGAGGCACACCATGCCGGTCTTGCCAAAGGCGGCGACCGGAGCGCCTACCTCGACATGCCCGATATTCTCAAAGCCCTGGGCGACCCCGTTGTCATGGCGGCAACGCTACCGCGACGGCCCCGGTCGTGGCGGAGCTTGCTCGTGTATTGCCGATTACCAGGACGGTGGTCGACGAGACCGTTCGCGAGAACCTGCAACTCGAGGACGACCGTGACCTTGCGAGCCGCGAAAATCGCCTGGTGTCAATCGTGGCGACGGGGGAGAAGACCGTCATCTACGTCAACTCGCGCGACCAGTCCGTGGCGCTTGCCAAGACGTTGCGCAAACGCGTGCCCGACTGCGCGACCCATATTGCGTTCTATAACGCCGGGCTTGCGCGCTCCGATCGCCGCCGTGTCGAGGAAGCGTTTCGCGACGGAAGCCTCAGTTGCATCGTTTCGACCTCTGCCTTCGGTGAGGGCGTCAACCTGCCCGATATCCGTCATGTCGTGCTCTACCACATGCCGTTTGGTGCGATTGAGTTTAACCAGATGAGTGGCCGTGCCGGCCGCGATGGACAGCCCGCCGTGATTCACCTGCTCTATTCGTCGCGTGACGCTCGTATTAATGAGCGCCTGCTCGATTGTTACGCGCCCGAGCGCGATGAGCTTGTCACTCTCTATCGAGCGCTGCAGACCATGTGGCGCTCCAACCGTGGCAAGACGGGGGACGATTCATTCTGCGCGAGCGATATCGACATTGCGCAGATGTGTCTTGCCATCGATGCCCGCACGCCGGTCGACGAGCGCTCGGTGGAAAGCGGCCTGGGAATCTTCGAAGAACTCGGTTTCTGCCGCGTTTCGGGGTTTGACGATACGCGTCGCATCGCGATGGCGGAAAACCCCGGTCGCGTGCAATTAAGCAGGTCAATTCGCTATTTGGAGGGCTTGCGCTCGCGCATGGAGTTCACGGCTTTTCGGAGCTGGGCACTCGATTCGTGCGCTTCTGATATGCTAGCCAAAGTTAACCGCCCGATCGTACCGCGGGCCTAGGGGAAGGGGACCTCGATGGACGCCGCAGCCCGTACCGCCCATGATTCCACCCTCCAGCCGTTTTCGGAGATGGAGCACTATAAACATGCCGATGAGCTGCCGCCCGAGATTATGGCGGACAGCTACGACAAGCTGGAGCGTCTGTGCCTCAAATATATGAACGAGGACGACTTCTCCAATGTGGAGCAGGCCTACTGCTTTGCTGCCGAGAAGCACTGCAACCAAAAGCGGCGCTCGGGTGAGATGTACATTAACCATCCCGTCGAGGTAGCTATCATTCTGGCTGACCTCAAGATGGACTGCGATGTGGTGTGCGCCGCGTTGCTGCACGATACCGTCGAGGACACCGAGACCTCGCTTGCCGATGTTTCGGGTCTGTTTGGCGAAACCGTGGCAGGGCTCGTCGACGGCGTGACCAAGCTCACCAACATTGAAGTCGACAGCATGGACGAGAAGCAGGCGCTTACGCTGCGCAAGATGTTCCTCGCCATGTCCAAGGACATCCGCGTCATCATCGTCAAGCTCGCCGACCGCTGCATAACATGCGCACGCTTGCCGCTCTGCGCGAGGACCGCCGCCTGTTTAAGGCACGCGAGACCATGGACGTGTACGCGCCTTTGGCCGACCGCCTGGGCATGAGTTCAATCAAGTGGGAGCTCGAGGACCTGTCCTTTTTCTACTTGGAGCCCGATGCCTACCAGCGCATCGCGCGCATGGTATCCGAGTCGCGCGAGGTTCGCGAGCGTTATCTGGCCGAGACCATCAAGACGCTCACCGATGAGCTCAATCGCATTGGTCTTGAGGGCTTTCAGATCAACGGTCGTTCCAAGCACTATTGGTCCATCTATCAAAAGATGAAGCGCAAGGGCAAGGAGTTCTCCGAGATTTACGACCTGGTGGCGCTGCGCGTCATCACTCATTCGGTGCGCGATTGCTATTCCACGCTTGGTGCCGTGCATACCCTGTGGCATCCCATGCCCGGTCGTTTTAAAGACTATATCGCCATGCCCAAGGTCAATAACTACCAATCGCTTCACACGACGGTTATCGGCCCCACGGCCCGTCCGCTCGAGATTCAGATTCGAACCTACGAAATGCACGAGCAGGCCGAGTATGGCATCGCTGCCCACTGGCTGTATAAGAAGTCGGGCGGATCGTCTGCCTCCAAGACTAACGATGCGCAGCGTCTGGACGACCAGATCAACTGGCTCAAGCACTCACTCGACTGGGCGGCGTCTGACGAGATCACCGATGCCAAGGAATACCTGCATTCGCTGAAGGTCGACTTGTTCGACCAGGAAATTTTTGTCTTTACGCCCAAGGGCGAGGTCATGGCGCTTCGTGCCGGCTCTACACCGCTCGACTTTGCCTACGCCGTTCATACCGAGGTCGGTAACCACTGTGTCGGCGCCAAAATCAACGGTGCGGTGGCGCCGCTCACGCACGAGATCAAGACGGGTGACCGTGTCGAGATTCTGACTAACAAGAGCTCTAAGCCGTCGCGCGATTGGCTCAAGATCGTCAAGACACCTTCGGCCAAGTCAAAGATTCGCCGTTATTTCACCGCCGCGACCAAGGATGACGACGCTGCCGCCGGCCGCGATATACTGGCCAAGGACCTGCGTAAGCGCGGGTATGGCATCTCTACGCCACGATCCACGCGTGCGCTCAACGCCGTGGCGGAGCAGTTTAACTTCAAGCAGCTCGAGGACCTTTTTGCAGCCGTTGGCGCGGGCAAGGTCGCCCCGCGCGCTGTGGGCAATAAGGTCGAGCAAATCTTGGACCCAAGCCCGAGGAACAGCTCACCAAGGCCGAGGCTATCGCCGAGGTCGTAAAGCAGCCCGCTCGCGGCTCCAACCGCAAGCCGCAAAAGCGCGGTAAGAGCGCCAGTAACGGCATTATCGTCAAGGGCGAGAGCAACAGCGGCCTGCTGGTCCGTCTGGCTCATTGCTGCAACCCCGTGACGGGCGACGACATCGTCGGCTTCATCACGCGCGGTCGTGGCGTTTCGGTGCATCGCGCCAACTGCCCCAACGTCAAGGGCCTTATGGAACATCCCGAGCGCATGATTGACGTAGAGTGGGATGGTGCTGCCGATACGCTTTTCCAGGTCGAGATTGTGGTCGAGTGCCTGGACCGCATGGGCCTGCTCAAGGACGTCACCATCGCCATTGGCGATGCAGGCGGCAATATTCTTTCCGCCGCCACGTCGACCAACCGCGAGGGTATTGCAACCTTGCGCTTTATGGTCGAGATCTCGGACGCGAGTGGTCTGGATCCGCTGCTGGCCTCTATCAGCAGCGTCGACTCGGTCTACGACGCGCGCCGCCTGATGCCCGGCGAGGGTGGAGCCCAGCTTAAGCGCCGCGTTTAGTCGCGACGAACGTGTCACATTATCGATATTCGCTACACTCGAGGCATCGTTTGATGCCTCGAGTTCTATAGAGAGGAGAGGGACATGAGTGCTGTGTCCTTGGATTTAACTCCCAAGGGATCGGTCGAGATTGAGACGCTCGTAAACGGTCCCATTCAGACCAATAGCTATGCTGTTATTTCGGACAATGAGTGCGTGATTATCGACCCCTCATGGGAAGGCGAGCGTTTGGTGGAGCATATTCGAGCCGAACATGCCGGTGTACGCGTGCTTGGCGCCGTATGCACTCATGGCCATGCCGATCATGTTGGTGGTGTTGCCGGCGTGCGAACCACCGTTGGCGAGGGCTGCCAGTATGAGCTGTGTGCCAAGGATGTGGCGGTGCCGCATGCGAACATCGAGGAACAGCGAGCTATGTGGGGCATTGAGACGCCTGACCCCGGGGAGCCGACGCGCCTGCTCGCCGAAGGCGATGCTATCGAGGTGGGCGATATCTGCCTGCAGGTGATCGAGACGCCAGGGCATACGCCGGGCGGGATCGTCTTGTTTGCTGCCACCGAGCAGGGGAACATTGCCTTTGTGGGCGACACACTATTCCCGGGCAGCCACGGCCGCACCGATCTTTCTGGAGGAGACGAGGCGGCGATTCTGCGCTCGCTCTCCAAGCTCGCCCGGCTTCTCCCGCCCGATACCGTTTGCCTAACCGGCCATGGCGATTCGACCACCATGGCACGCGAGCTCATGCAGAACCCTTTCATGCAGGTGTAGCTTTATAGTCAGCTCCTGAAGCACGAGAAGCGTCCAAACGTCAAGCTATTTTTCCCCAACGGGTCGATTCCGTAGGGCAAACGGTCAAAAAAAGTCTGTTTGGACGATATTCGTGAACAAACGAACGTTTATGCTCGGGTACGCCGTGGTAAAATCTCAGGCGTTATCGGAGCAACCTTACAGGAGGTTTCTTTTATGCTCGTCAACGCAGCAGACATGCTCAAGAAGGCCGAGGCCGGCAAGTACGCTCTCGGTGCCTTCAACACCAACAACCTCGAGTGGACCCTGGCTATTCTCCAGCCGCCGAGGAGGCCAAGTCTCCGCTGATCCTTCAGTGCACCGCTGGTGCCGCTAAGTGGATGGGCGGTTTCAAGGTCTGCGCCGACATGGTCAAGGCTGCCGTCGAGGCCACGGGCGTTACCGTTCCCGTCGCCCTTCACCTCGATCACGGTTCTTACGAGGACTGCTTCAAGTGCATCGAGGCCGGCTTCACGTCCATCATGTATGACGGCTCTCACGAGGAGACCTTCCAGCTTAACCTCGACCGCACCAAGGAGCTCGTTGAGCTTGCCCACTCCAAGGGCATGTCCATCGAGGCCGAGGTCGGCGGCATCGGCGGCACCGAGGACGGCGTGACCTCCAACGGCGAGCTCGCTGACCCTGCTGAGTGCAAGCAGATTGCTGACCTGGGCGTCGACTTCCTCGCCTGCGGCATCGGCAACATCCACGGCGTGTATCCCGCCGACTGGGCTGGCCTTTCCTTCGAGCGTCTGGGCGAGATCAAGGCTCAGACCGGCGACCTGCCCCTCGTTCTGCACGGTGGTACCGGCATCCCCGAGGATCAGATCAAGAAGGCCATCTCCCTGGGCATCTCCAAGATCAACGTCAACACCGACCTGCAGCTCGTCTTCGCCAAGGGCGTCCGCGAGTACATCGAGGCTGGCAAGGATCAGCAGGGCAAGGGCTTTGATCCCCGCAAGCTCCTCAAGCCTGGTCGCGACAACATCGTTGCCCGCACCAAGGAGCTCATGGAGGAGTTTGGCTCCGTCAACAAGGCGTAAGCGTCGTTAAACTTCCCGCCGGAAGCCCCGTCCCCCTACACTGTTTCCTTTGCGCTCACCTGGCTTTGCCAGAAGTCACGCCAAGGAAACAGTTCCGGGGGACGGGGCTTCCTTCGTTTAACGCCGCAGGGTTACGAGTCTGAATTAAGGTGGCTACTGGCTTCGCCAGAAGTCGCGCAATGGGAAAAGCTCCGGGTGAACGGGGCCTCCTTTGTTAACTCGCTACAGGGTTACTGGGCTGAATTCATTTTTATAGGTACCGTTCAGCGGCGTTGATGGCTCCCTTGTTGGGGCTTTCTTTCTATCTCGTTACAATGGACTCCAGGAGTTCGAATGACTTGGAGTTTGGTGTGGCTGTTATTGATGTGCTGCCTTCGGATGGGAAGGTTATTGACGAGGGTCCTGTTGGTTGCTCTGTTGATGTTTGCTGTGATGATTTTCGCCATCTCGATATTGGGCTACCGCCTGAGATTCTTCGTCTTAAGGATGCCGGGTATTTGACGCAGGCTGTTGCCGCCTGCGATCGCCTTTTGGAGCAGAACCCTGAGCCTTCGCTGGCTGCCTGCGTTCGCGCCGAGCGGTATCGCATGATCGAGACGCCGCTTCATTTTTCGGTGTCGCGTGATCGGGCTATCGAGATGATCCGCGAGGAGTGGCCTGAGTTTACCGAAGAGCAGTTTGACGACCTGATTGACCGCAAGCGTATCGATTGGCGCTTTATCGATGGCGAGCTGTTCGTTCTTGACAACTTCCTTGATTCTTTGCGCGTGTATCCCAAGGAGGTTCCGGGTCTGCGTCCCGATTCTGCGGATGGAATTGCGCTGCGCAACCAGATGCTCGAGGAGATGGAGTCGCAGGGCGGGCTGTCTCGCACCATTACGCTTAAGGCATGCGTGTCTGTCCCCGGTGCTTTGGAGGGGGAGACCGTTCGCGCGTGGCTTCCCGTTGCCGCCGCCTGCCGCCAGCAGTCCCAGGTCGAGATACTTGATATGACGCCGGAGGGGGCCATTGCTCCTGCGAGCGCCTCGGCGCGTACTGCCTCGTGGGTCTCCTCGACCGATCGCACATTCTCGGTGACCTATCGCTATCAAATCGATGCCGCTTATCGCGATATCTATGGGGGTGCACTTCCAGCGCATCCCTGTATGGACGCGCCGTTGCCCGAAGATATTTCCGAGGACCGTCCGCACATTGCATTCACGCCGTATCTGCAGCAGCTGACGGCCGGTGTTGTTGACGGACTCGAGGATCCGCTCGATCGCGCCCGTGCTATCTATGATTACCTGACGCAGCATATCGACTATCGCTATCAGCCGCCGTACCTGCTTTTGGGATCTATTGCCGATGACTGCGCGCATTCGCTCCGTGGCGATTGCGGCGTTATGGCGCTCACGTTCATCACCATGTGCCGTATCGCGGGCGTGCCTGCCCGTTGGCAGAGCGGCCTGTATGTTGCGCCCGATTCGGTGGGGCCGCACGACTGGGCAGAGTTCTATACGCCGCAGACCGGTTGCTCAACGCCGACGTGTCATTTGGATCTTCTGCTCGCAGGATGGGGGAGGAGTGGCGCCGCCATCACTACTTTGGCAATCTCGACCCGTGGCGTATGGTGGCCAACAATCGATTCCAGCAGAGTTTGAGCCCTCTTTCGACGGCATGCGCGAGGACCCTTACGATAACCAGATGGGTGAGGCTTCGGTCGACGGTCGCGGATGCCGTCAGCGTGAGATGCTCCGCACGGTCGAACTCATCGAAATGCTCGAAGTTCCATTTTCGGACTAATCAACAGAAAGCTGTGATAAACTAACTCACGCATTACGTGCCCGAGTGGCGGAATTGGCAGACGCAGTGGACTCAAAATCCACCGTTGGCAACAACGTGCGAGTTCGAGTCTCGCCTCGGGCACCATACATGCAACTGAGCGTTCAAGGGGGTCAAGACCCCCTTTTTCGTGTACGTAATGTGATAGCGCACTATACGTGTTATTATTCGCAAGGCGTTGTTCCCGCAATGCCCTAAAGAGGAACCCGAGGGTTCCCACCTTTTGGCGCCAATGAGCAGCTGACTGGTCATACAACTTAGATTCCCTTCCTCGTATCGAGGATGTCTATGTGTACGACCTGGTTGCAAAGAAGCGCCGGGTTATTTTTTTATGAATGGAGGTAGGGAAAATAGCTAAGTCTGATGACACCCGCATCAACGACGAGATCACTGCATCTTCGTGCCGTTTGATTGGCGTCGATGGCTCTCAGCTCGGCCTGTTCGCCATCCGCGATGCCCAGCGCGTCGCTGACGATCAGGGTCTCGACCTGGTCGAGATCGCTCCCAACGCGGAGCCGCCGGTCTGCAAGGTCATGGACTACGGTAAGTTCAAGTACCAGCAGGCCATGAAGGCCAAGGCCGCTCGTAAGAACCAGTCTAAGGTCGAGGTCAAGGAAATGAAGTTCCGACCCAAGATCGACGTTGGCGATTACGAGACCAAGAAGGGCCACGTTCTGCGTTTCCTCAAGAAGGGCGCACGCGTTAAGATCACCATCATGTTCCGCGGCCGTGAGATGGCTCACCCGGAGCAGGGTCTTAACGTTCTCGAGCGTCTCGCCGAGGATCTCAAGCCTTACGCTACGGTCGAGTCCAAGCCTAAGATGGAAGGCCGTAACATGCTTATGCTGCTCGCCCCGATTAAGCGCCTTCGATGAGGATAAAGCGGCAAGCGATACCAAGTAACTAGTGTTCTGTAACCGATTAAGGAGTATTTCATGCCTAAGATGAAGTCCCACAGCGGCACCAAGAAGCGTTTCCGCAAGACTGGCACCGGCAAGCTTATGCGCGCCAAGCTTTCAAGAGCCACATCCTGAGCAAGAAGTCCACCAAGCGTAAGCGTGGCTTCCGTCAGGAGACCGAGATCGCCGCTGCCGACCGCAAGGTCATCAAGTCGCGTCTCGCCTAAGTTCGCGTTCCCGTTTTTCGTTTTACCGTCTAGGAGTTGATAGAACATGGCACGTATTAAGCGCGCTGTTGCCGCCAAGAAGAAGCGCCGTACCGTTATGCACCGTGCGAAGGGTTACTACGGTGCCGCTTCGCGTACTTACAAGCATGCTAAAGAGCAGGTCCAGCACTCCCTGCAGTATCAGTATCGTGATCGCCGCAACAAGAAGCGCGAGATCCGCTCTCTCTGGATCACCCGCATCAACGCTGCCGCTCGCCTGAACGACATCTCTTACTCTCAGTTCATGCACGGCCTGAAGGTTGCCGGCATCGAGCTCGACCGCAAGGTTCTGGCTCAGATGGCTTACGAGGACATCGAGTCCTTCAACGAGCTGGCTGCCATTGCCAAGAAGGCTCTCGAGGCTTAATTGCTTCTTGCATCTTAAAGGGGCGCTTCCAATCCGGAAGCGCCCCTTTTTGATTGATTAGGGATGTGATCGATTTGGGACGTAGCCAAACCGATCAATTCGATAGCGTCCGAGTTGCAAGAAAGAGCAGGTAGCGTATGTGTCAAAGATTTTTGACACTCTAATCTGCGCGCAGCCATCCGTATGGGTTTGATTTTGGGATTACGCTTTGCTTGCCGGCTTCTGTTGTGTAGCCGCCCAATAAGAGTTGAGATGCATTCGAAGGGAACGCCATGCAGCTGCCAAAACACCTTAAACAGTATCGACTCGATGCTGGTTTGTCCCAGGAGGATCTTGCAAGGCGCATTTTTGTAACACGTCAGACCATCAGTAATTGGGAGCGCGGTAAAACGTACCCCGACATCCAGAGTCTCCTACTGCTGTCTGAACAACTGGATGTAACGATTGACGAGCTTGTTAAAGGCGACATTTCAATAATTAGAGAAAGGGTTGAACGCGATAGGGGCACGCTCTATGCTTGGGTGCGGGGATGTTGGCTGGGCTTCTTGCGTTTACCGTCTCTATGGCCTGGCTCATGTGGCAACAAAACCACGGGTGGGGGATGGTCCAGTGCGTTCCGACGATGGTGTTGGCAGGCGTCTTTGGTGCTGGCACAATGTGCTGCGCGCTTGCAGCGGAACATATCAAGAAGAAGAATGATTTGGTGACGTATCAAGAGATATCCGACTTCTTGGACGGAAAGAAGGCGGACAGCGAAGAGACGAGGACGGGCTGGGCTTACGAGCATCCACAGCTTGCGAATGCCATCAAGTTTGCCGCAGCGGCTCTTATTGGACTAATCGTTTTTGAACTCGTTAACGCTGCTATGTCCCATTTCTAATGGGTATACAGCCATTAATGCGGCCGAAGCTTAACCGTTGGAAAACCGAAGGGCCGCTCTAATAGGGGGGCCGCGGCCCTGTTCTTTCTAGTCTCTCACAGAGAAGGTCCCATCCTCATTTGTGTAGGAACCGTGGAGGCCCAGATTCCCGCCACCGGGGCCCCTCCGGTCTGGCAATATATCTCCTTGCCGCGCGGCCCGGTGGAACCGGATGAGCCGCAAGCGTGCACCTTGAGAACCGGATACTGCGAGGATGGACACAATCAGTGTCGCATCCGGGCAGACATCGAACCATTTGAAATGGTCTAACTTGGATTTGTTTTTCGCAAGGCCGCCGAGAGGCGGCCCCGAGAAATTCCTTTTCCTATACTAAAACCATATGAATCGAACGGAACCGATCAGCTAATAGTTGTGAGGACCGGACGGGCTCGAAGCCCATTTATTTTGGACGGAGAGTTCGATCCTGGCTCAGGATGAACGCTGGCGGCGCGCCTAACACATGCAAGTCGAACGGCACCTGCCTTCGGGCAGAAGCGAGTGGCGAACGGCTGAGTAACACGTGGAGAACCTGCCCCCTCCCCCGGGATAGCCGCCCGAAAGGACGGGTAATACCGGATACCCCGGGGTGCCGCATGGCACCCCGCTAAAGCCACGACGGGAGGGGATGGCTCCGCGGCCCATCAGGTAGACGGCGGGGTGACGGCCCACCGTGCCGACAACGGGTAGCCGGGTTGAGAGACCGACCGGCCAGATTGGGACTGAGACACGGCCCAGACTCCTACGGGAGGCAGCAGTGGGGAATCTTGCGCAATGGGGGGAACCTGACGCAGCGACGCCGCGTGCGGGACGGAGGCCTTCGGGTCGTAAACCGCTTTCAGCAGGGAAGAGTCAAGACTGTACCTGCAGAAGAAGCCCCGGCTAACTACGTGCCAGCAGCCGCGGTAATACGTAGGGGGCGAGCGTTATCCGGATTCATTGGGCGTAAAGCGCGCGTAGGCGGCCGGCAGGCCGGGGGTCGAAGCGGGGGCTCAACCCCCCGAAGCCCCCGGAACCTCCGCGGCTTGGGTCCGGTAGGGGAGGGTGGAACACCCGGTGTAGCGGTGGAATGCGCAGATATCGGGTGGAACACCGGTGGCGAAGGCGGCCCTCTGGGCCGAGACCGACGCTGAGGCGCGAAAGCTGGGGGAGCGAACAGGATTAGATACCCTGGTAGTCCCAGCCGTAAACGATGGACGCTAGGTGTGGGGGGACGATCCCCCCGTGCCGCAGCCAACGCATTAAGCGTCCCGCCTGGGGAGTACGGCCGCAAGGCTAAAACTCAAAGGAATTGACGGGGGCCCGCACAAGCAGCGGAGCATGTGGCTTAATTCGAAGCAACGCGAAGAACCTTACCAGGGCTTGACATATGGGTGAAGCGGGGGAGACCCCGTGGCCGAGAGGAGCCCATACAGGTGGTGCATGGCTGTCGTCAGCTCGTGTCGTGAGATGTTGGGTTAAGTCCCGCAACGAGCGCAACCCCCGCCGCGTGTTGCCATCGGGTGATGCCGGGAACCCACGCGGGACCGCCGCCGTCAAGGCGGAGGAGGGCGGGGACGACGTCAAGTCATCATGCCCCTTATGCCCTGGGCTGCACACGTGCTACAATGGCCGGTACAGAGGGATGCCACCCCGCGAGGGGGAGCGGATCCCGGAAAGCCGGCCCCAGTTCGGATTGGGGGCTGCAACCCGCCCCCATGAAGTCGGAGTTGCTAGTAATCGCGGATCAGCATGCCGCGGTGAATGCGTTCCCGGGCCTTGTACACACCGCCCGTCACACCACCCGAGTCGTCTGCACCCGAAGTCGCCGGCCCAACCGCAAGGGGGGAGGCGCCGAAGGTGTGGAGGGTGAGGGGGGTGAAGTCGTAACAAGGTAGCCGTACCGGAAGGTGCGGCTGGATCACCTCCTTTCTAGGGAGATAAATTCTTAGAGAGACAAACTTTAACTCGAATAGAGGCAGGAGCCGTCCGGCAGATGTCTTCCCGGGGAAGTCCCCGCAGCACCCGGTCCCCGGGGTCGCACCCGCGTACCTTGAGAGCCGCATAGCGATAGGAGAGAGATGGAAGATCCAATTCTTCCAGACTCGATTCTTTTCTGCGATTTAAACAGAGAATGATAGCAATCATTCATCCGATCCAAACAAGAAGAATTCACTTATATATGAGTGAGGAGCATCTGATCGCGAGCACAGTACATACACTGTGCCGCGGTATGAGATACCCGAATTGCGACATACGAGCGCTATTCATGATATCGATTAATTAGATTAGTTAGCGACACGTGGATATCCCGCGGGCCCGAGAGCGGTCCCGCAAGATACCACGGGCGCACGGCGGATGCTTGGCACAGGGAGCCGATGAAGGACGCGGCAAGCTGCGATAATCCCCGGCGAGGAGCACACATCCTTCGACCCGGGGGTCTCCGAATGGGCGAACCCATGCACAGCAGTGTGCATATCCCCACCCCGAACGCATAGGGGCGGGGAGGACAACCCGGGGAACTGAAACATCTAAGTACCCGGAGGAGAGGAAATCAATCTCGAGACTCCCCGAGTAGCGGCGAGCGAAAGGGGACCGATGGCCAAACCGTCGAGCGGGCATACCCGGCAGGGGTTCCGCCGACGGGGTTGCAGGGCCGCGCATCCGGGGGCTGCCGCCCCCGGGCGCAGGTCCGGCTGGGGAGCGGAACGGCATGGGAGGGCCGGCCGCAGCGGGTGACAGCCCCGTACGCGAACCCAGACCGGACGGCGCGACGCGGTCCCTGAGTAGGGCCGGGCACGTGAAACCCGGTCCGAACCTGGGTGGACCACCATCCAAGCCTGAGTACTACCCTGTGACCGATAGCGCACCAGTACCGTGAGGGAAAGGTGAAAAGCACCCCGGGAGGGGAGTGAAACAGTACCTGAAACCGTGCGCCCACGAGCAGTCGGAGCACCCTTTTAGGGTGTGACGGCGTGCCTTTTGTAGAATGAGCCAGCGAGTCGCTGGCGCGGGGCGAGGTTAACCGAAAGGGAGCCGGAGCGAAAGCGAGCCTTAACAGGGCGACTTGAGTCCCGCGCCGCGGACGCGAAGCCGGGTGAGCTATCCGTGGGCAGGCTGAAGCGGGGGTAAGACCCCGTGGAGGGCCGAACGCACGTCGGTTGAAAACGGCGGCGATGACCTGCGGATAGGGGTGAAAGGCCAATCAAACCCGGAGATATCTCGTTCTCCCCGAAATAGCTTTAGGGCTAGCGTCGCGCGTTCACCGCCGGAGGTAGAGCACCGGATGGACGAGGGGGCTTCGCCGCCTACCGAATCCAACCGAACTCCGAATGCCGGCGGCCCAGAGCGCGGCAGTCAGAGCATGTGGGCTAAGCTGTGTGCTCGAGAGGGAAACAGCCCGGACCGCCCGCTAAGGTCCCCAAGTTCCAGCCGAGTGGCAAAGGATGTGCGTCCGCCCAGACAACCAGGATGTTGGCTTAGAAGCAGCCATGCATTCAAAGAGTGCGTAACAGCTCACTGGTCGAGTGGACATGCGCCGACAATACACGGGGCTAAGCTGGACACCGAAGCGGCGGGATTTTATTCATTAGAATCGGTAGGGGAGCTTCCCATGGGCGGAGAAGCCGTCAGGGCGACCGACGGTGGAGCGCATGGGAGTGAGAATGCTGGCATGAGTAGCGAGAGACGAGAGAGTAACTCGTCCGCCGTGAACCCGAGGTTTCCTGGGCAAGGCTAATCCTCCCAGGGTCAGTCGGGGGCTAAGGCGAGGCCGGGAGGCGTAGCCGACGCGCAGCAGGCAGACATTCCTGCACCGCGCACGCGGCGCTACGACCGACGGGGCGACGGATGGGGGTGGCTCGGCGGGGTTCTGGACGTCCCCGTGATGGAGCGCGGCCCGCGGACCAGGGAAATCCGGTCCGCAGAAGGGCGAGGCTCCGGACGAAGCGACTGAGCGAAGCGAGTGAGCCCGAGGTCCCTAGAAAAACCCCTAGGCAGGCGCGTGCGCGCCCGTACCGCAAACCGACACAGGTGGTGGTAGAACATACCGAGGCGATCGGGTCAACCATGGTCAAGGAACTCGGCACAATGGCCCCGTAACTTCGGGAGAAGGGGTGCCCGCGCGTACGTGAACGGACTTGCTCCGGGAGCGGAGGCGGGCCGCAGTGGAGAGGCCCAAGCGACTGTTTACCAAAAACACAGGACTCTGCAGAAGCCGCAAGGCGACGTATAGGGTCTGACGCCTGCCCGGTGCCGGAAGGTCACGCGGAGGGGTTAGCCGTTAAGGCGAGGCCCCGAAGCCAAGCCCCGGTAAACGGCGGCCGTAACTATAACGGTCCTAAGGTAGCGAAATTCCTTGTCGGGTAAGTTCCGACCTGCACGAAAGGCGCAACGACTTGGGCGCTGTCTCGACCATGGACCCGGTGAAATTGCACTGGTCGTGAAGATGCGACTTACCCGCGGAAGGACGGAAAGACCCCGTGAACCTTCACTGCAGCTTGGCATTGGCCGCTGGTCCCGCGTGTAGAGGATAGGCAGGAGGCATCGATCCGGAGGCGCCAGCCCCCGGGGAGCCGCCCTTGGAATACTGCCCTCGCGCGACCGGCGTCCTAACCCGAGGCCGTCAACCGGCTCGGGGACCGTGCCAGGCGGGCAGTTTGACTGGGGCGGTCGCCTCCTAAAGGGTAACGGAGGCGCGCGAAGGTCCGCTCGGGACGGTCGGCAACCGTCCTTTTGAATGCAAGAGTACAAGCGGGCTTGACTGCGAGGCCCACAAGCCGAGCAGGTGCGAAAGCAGGCTCTAGTGATCCGGCGGCCCCGAGTGGGTGGGCCGTCGCTCAACGGATAAAAGGTACTCCGGGGATAACAGGCTGATCTTGCCCAAGAGTCCACATCGACGGCAAGGTTTGGCACCTCGATGTCGGCTCATCGCATCCTGGGGCTGGAGCAGGTCCCAAGGGTACGGCTGTTCGCCGTTTAAAGCGGTACGCGAGCTGGGTTCAGAACGTCGTGAGACAGTTCGGTCCCTATCCTCCGTGGGCGCAGGAGAATCGATGGAGCTGCCCCCAGTACGAGAGGACCGGGGTGGACGCACCTCCGGTGAACCGGTTGTCGACCAACGGCACGGCCGGGTAGCCGCGTGCGGCGCGGATAACCGCTGAAGGCATCTAAGCGGGAAGCCGTTCCAGGGATTAGTTCTCCTTCCGGTAAGGGCCCAGGTAGACTACCTGTCGATAGACGGCAGGTGCAAGGACGGCGACGTCCTCAGCCGAGCCGCACTAATCGCCCGAGCTCTTCCGGAACCGCACCTCGCGGCCCGCGGGACTGAGCGCTCACGCGCGGTCCGGGCACGAGGATGCCCCCGAGTCACTCCCCCTATACGCCATGCGGCCCCCAGGGCACGTGTATGAGACACCCGGACACCGAAGGTACGGTGGGCGCCGCCCACCGGTCAGCGGCCAGAGCATGGGGGGCACGCCCGGTCCCGTTCCGAACCCGGAAGCTAAGCCCCATCGCGCCGAGAGTACTGCGGGGTCAGCCCGTGGGAGGCCAGGCGCCGCTGACCGGTGGACGGCACCGAGCCGCCATTGGGAATGTAGAAGGGGGAGGCCTCGCGGCCTCCCCCTTTTTGCGTTTGGTCGATATGAGCTAAACGCCTCTATGGCCTAATAGCTTTTCTATTTGAAGAAAACAAAATGAATGACCAGCGCGATTGCCACGATGGCAATGATCAAGAGCGCAATTTGGAGACGGTGCTGTCTGCGCCGTCTGTTTGACGATGTAAATATCGATTTCCCCTGCTTAGGCGTCTCGAGATAGCGGGCGGAATGCGTTAGAGTTTGCTTGGGACGGGGCCCTCTACGATGTTGCTTTGTGGGTGTTTGTGTCTGCTCCTGGCTGCATGCGCTGTTTTTGGATAAGGGGGCATCTTTTAGATACACCGGATCGCTCGAGGCGACACCCATGTGTCTACGCGCTGAATGAGATTCTTCTAGGGTTTGATATCGATTGCGAGTTACATACTCAGGCTCTGCATCGTTAATGGGCTCTTGGGAAATATGGGGACGATGGTAGCGTATGGGCTGTGAGTAGGCAGAACTATCGTTCTGCAGCGGCTCAAACGAATTGTCGGAGGTCTGATCGTCCATGATGCCCTTAGGTTGTCATTAACAACGAGTATGCGCTCATTGTAAGCTCCCTGCTTCGTTTTGACAGGCGCGTATTTGGTATTCAGGGCTCTGTTCAAATAACCTTAACCTCGTTAAAACCTTAGTCAACCAGACTTAGATATGCTTATAGAAAGAGACTTAAAAAACTTTATAGCAAAATGTATATATACGTAATCGTTGGGCATATATTAGAGCGTCAAACGAAGTCCCTGCACCTGGAAGATGGCTCGGCAGTCCCTTAAAGGAGTGGTAGTCATGGCAAGCATGGTTCCTTATCGTTCGGTCTTTGGTGTTCGTCCCTCTGCTAGCTCGTTGTTTGATCTCTTTGATGATATGAGCGACCTAGCGAACAGCTCGATTGCCTCTAAGGCGTTCCCCGTTGACGTTGAGGATAAGGGCGATGGCTATGAGGTCAAGGCTTATCTGACCGGCGTCGCCAAGGACGATATCGATGTCGAGCTTAACGAGGGCCGTCTGTCCATTAGCGTGAATGTCGAGGAAGACGAGGAGAACGAGGGTAAGAACTTCCTGCAGAAGGAGTTCAGCTCGTACAGCGCGATGCGCGGCGTGTACCTGAAGGATGCTTCGAGCGAGGGCCTTTCTGCAAAGTACGCTGACGGCATCCTTACCGTTACGGTTCCTAAGATTGTCGAGAAGAAGAACGTTACGAAGATTTCCATCGATTAAGGCTATCGGCTTTTAAAATCGGTGCCTACGTTAAGGGGGCTGGGAAGTGATTCCCAGCCCCCTTTGCTGTTTACTGTATGGTCATGGGCCGATATTGCCCGGCGGGACGTATTGTGAGTTTATGCAGCCCCTCAACGCGGGTGGCGGCGCTGCCAAGTTCGTTGTCGAGTGTTGCGCCGAGGGAGCTTGCGTAGCTTTTGACGGTCAGGCTTGGGCGATTGTTGTCTTGGCTAATGTGCATCGCGATAAGTTGCTCGGTGCGATCGGTTACCAACGCGCGTGCGGCATCGGCGGCCTGATCGTTGGAGAGATGTCCTTTTACAGACAGGATACGTTCCTGAAGAAAGCGAGGATAGTCGCCTTGACGCAGCATGGCCACGTCGTGGTTGCTTTCGAGTGCGAGAATGCGACAGTCTTTGAGCGTATCGATGGCATGCTTCGACAACGCGCCGGTGTCGGTTGCAAAGCCAATCGAATCACCCTGAGCGTCAAACCGGTAGCCGACGGGATTGACGACGTCGTGGGATGTCGAATACGTCTGAATGTGGACTCCGGCAATAGAGAGGGTGTCGCCTGGGTCGAATTCCTCAACAGGCAGATGTGCGAGGCTTTCTTTTGATGTGAGCGTGCCTCTGCTGGAAAAGACCGGGCCATTCCAATGCTTACACCAAACCTCAAGCCCCTTAATGTGGTCGCTGTGCTCATGGGTGACCACAAGGGCGGACACGTCGTCTGCCGAAAGGCCGAGCTCTGCCATGCGCTTGAGTGTCTCACGACGGGACAGTCCGCCATCGACCATAATGAGCCCTTGCGGGCCCTCGATGAGTGCGCAGTTGCCTTTAGAGCCACTGCCGAGGATATGAAGGTGCAGACGAGACATAAGATTCCAAAGGATACAATGGGTGCGGACGAATAGGGGAGGAAGCAAATGCCTACGGTATCTCAGCATTATGGACACCATGCCGTGCCTGGGGCAGTCGATGAGACCCGGACGAGGCAGCAGGCTGCTCCTGTCGTGCTCATGGTATCAGGCGGCGCGGACTCGACGGCACTGCTTCTTATGGCGTGCACATCAAAGCTGGATATCCAAGACGGACGCGGTGTTGCCCCCATTGCTCGCGAGCGCCTGCATGTGCTGCATGTAAACCATCATCTGCGCGGCAAGGCGTCCGATGGCGACGAGGCCTTTGTGCGTGAGCTCTGCGCGAAATATGGTTTACCGCTGTGCGTGGAGCACGCTTATTTTGATGGGGAGTCGGGCAATATTGAGGCCGCGGCCCGCGAGGTGCGCTATGCCGCGGCGCGGAGGTATGTTCGCGAGCTCTGCGCCCAGACGGGGGCACCGCGAACGGCGGCTCGTATCTGCACCGCGCACACGTCTTCGGATCGCGCGGAAACGTTTTTGATGAACGCGATTAAGGGTTCAGGGCCCGCTGGCCTATCGAGCATTCCTCGCCGGAGGAATATCGTGGTGCGCCCCTTGCTCGACCTAACTCATGGCGAGCTCGTGGGCTATCTACAGGTACATGGTCAGCCGTGGCGTGAGGACGAGAGCAATGAGGATATCTCGTATCTGCGAAACTACGTGCGCCATCGGGTAATGCCAGTGGTGGCACAGCGTAATGCGAGCGTGTGCAAGACGATTGGCGCCGCCTGCGAGATCCTTGGTGACGAAGATGCGTTTCTGTCCCAGCTGTCGGCACAGGCGTTTCGAAGCTGCCTGCGCAAGGAGGCGGCGGGTGCGCTAGTGCTCGATGCCAGACGCCTTGCTGCGGCCGAGGTGGTAATCGCGCGGCGCATCGTGCGACTGGCGATCAAACGCATCGATCCGGACGCTCGTCCAGAGATGCGACATGTGGAGCGAGTCCTTTCCTGCGTTGCCGAGGGCACGGGTTCGGTCACGCTTCCGGCGGGAATTGACGCGCGCGTCGAGTTTGGCATGCTGGCGTTTAAGGCACCGGAGGCTCGCGAGGGTCTGGTCGCGGACTGGGTTACCATACCCGGTCGTTTGCCGTTGGGCGGGGGACGCATGCTGGTCGCAGAGCCGATGGCCGTTGAGCCGGGATGCGATATCGTGCGCCGCGCCCGTGAGCTTGCGGCTGCCGGGGAAGTGACGGCTTTGGTAGACGCGGCTGCCCTAGGTTTTGCCGACAGCGATAGCGAGCGGATCCGGCGGGCTCACGTGGCGAGATCCCTGCCGAGCGCGATTGGCGCGCCTGTGGGTGGACGGTCCCGCACCGGGAGACGTGATGTGCCGTTAGGGATGAGTGGCCGAAGCAAGAAAGTATCCGACTTACTAGGCGAGGCTCGTATTCCCGTTTCCGAGCGCGCCGGCGTGCCCGTGGTGAGGACGGCGCCGGGAGGCGCCGTGGTGTGGGTCGCCGGAGTTCGCGCGGACGAGCGTTTTAAATGCACGGCGGCGACGCGTGTGGCCTATCTGCTTCGCGTGGTTGACGCGGATTAGCCCCTCGCACCAGCTTTTCTGTGCGGCGTTGACGGTATTCCCGCGCTGATGGTGCGCGGGCTGGAAAATATACCCCGTGCGCTGCTAGAATGTGTAGTTCGCGTCCATACGGCGGTGTGTGGGCGATTAAGCACAAGAAAGGGTTGTCATGGCTTCTCAACATCCGGATATCGAGAAGGTTCTGTTTACGCAGGAGGATATCGACGGTATCGTTTCTCGCCTGGGCGAGGAGATTACGCGCGACTACGCGGGTAAGGATCTGGTGCTGATCGCGGTTCTGCGCGGCGCTGTTGTCTTTATGGGCGACCTGATGCGCAAGATCGAGCTGCCGACCAACATCGATTTCATGGCTGTTTCGAGCTATGGCGACGGTGTGAAGTCTTCGGGCATCGTGCGTATCATTAAGGACCTGGATATCGACATCCGTGGTCGCGACGTGCTGATCGTCGAGGACATTCTGGACTCGGGCCTGACCCTCAAGTACCTGATGAAGAACCTCGAGAGTCGCAAGCCCGCTTCGCTGGAGGTCGCTGCCTTCCTGTGGAAGGACGTTGAGAACCGGGCCTCGGCCATCACGCCCAAGTATGTTGGAACCCATTGCCCCGATGCCTTTGTGGTGGGCTACGGCCTCGACTATGCCGAGCGCTATCGCAACCTTCCGTATCTGGGCATTTTGAAACCGGAGGTTTATTCGTAAGATGCCCGACGACCGTAACGACAACAATTCCCAGGCTCCCCGGGACCCAAAGATTCCGGGGATGCCCGGAGGCAAGAAGCCCACGCGTACGGGCTGGCTGTATTTTCTTTTGGCTTGCGCACTTCTGGCTATGCCTTCTTTAATATGGGCTCCGGCTTTGCCAGCTCCAGCAATACCGTTAAGCTCGCGACGAGCGAGATGGTCAGCGCCATTAAGCAGGATCGCGTCGAAGATTTGACCTATACGGTTCAAGACGGAAGCGTGGCGGGTCATTACTGGAAGACGAAAAAGGACAAGGGCGACACGAGTGAGCTCAAGAGCTTCTCCTCGACCTATGTCGGCTCCGATTCGCTTGCCGAGCTCATGGCGGAGCACCCCGACACCAAGTATATCGTCAACACCAATGACCCCGATTTTTGGGGCGACCTGGCGATGAGCGTGCTGCCGACGATTGCCCTGATCGCCATCATGTTCTACTTTATGCGCCAGATGATGGGCGCCAATAACAGGAACATGCAGTTTGGCAAGACCAATGCCAAGACCAACGAGGCCACACGTCCCAAGGTCAAGTTCGAGGACGTTGCCGGCGTGGACGAGGCCGTCGAGGAGCTCGAGGAGATTCGCGACTTCCTGAGCGATCCGGACCGCTATCGCAAACTGGGTGCCAAGATTCCGCGCGGCGTTTTGTTGGTGGGCCCTCCGGGTACCGGTAAGACGCTGCTGGCCAAGGCCGTTGCCGGCGAGGCGGGCGTGCCGTTCTTTAGCATCTCGGGTTCCGACTTTGTCGAGATGTTCGTGGCGTCGGCGCCAGCCGCGTGCGCGACCTCTTTAAGGAGCCAAGTCCCAGGCTCCCTCGATTATCTTTATCGACGAGATCGATGCCGTGGGACGTCAGCGCGGAGCCGGTCTGGGCGGCGGCCACGACGAGCGCGAGCAGACGCTCAACCAGCTGCTGGTCGAGATGGACGGTTTTGAGGAAAGCGAGTCGGTCATCCTGATCGCCGCAACCAACCGTCCCGATATTCTGGACCCGGCATTGCTACGCCCCGGTCGTTTTGACCGCCAGGTCACGGTCGACCGTCCGGACGTAAAGGGCCGCGAGCAGATCTTGCGCGTGCATGCGAGAACAAGCCGATGGACGAGGACGTTAAGTTTGAGAAGCTCGCCCAGATGACCGTTGGCTTTACCGGTGCCGATTTGGCGAACCTGCTCAACGAGTCTGCGCTGCTGGCCGCTCGCCGTCATCGTTCCGTGATCTCGATGAACGAGGTCGAGGAGTCGATGGAGCGCGTGATTGCCGGACCGCAGCGCAAGGGCCGTGTGATGACCGAAGCCGAGCGCACCACGATTGCCTATCATGAGAGCGGTCACGCTTTGGTGGGTCACATCTTGGAGCACTCCGATCCGGTTCATAAGATTTCGATCGTCAGCCGCGGCCAGGCTCTGGGCTACACGTTGCAGCTTCCGCAGGAGGATCACTTCCTCAAGACCAAGAACGAGATGCTCGACGAGCTTGCCGTGTTCTTGGGCGGCCGCGTTGCCGAAGAGCTCATGTGCGATGACATCACGTCGGGCGCGAGCAACGACCTGGAACGCGCGACCAAGATGGCGCGCGAGATGGTTACGCGTCTGGGCATGAGCGAGGAGCTGGGCACGCAAGTGTTTGGCGAGGCACAACATCAGGTGTTCCTTGGTCGTGATTACGCCGATCACCAGGATTATTCCGAGGAGACGGCTCGCCGCATCGACGTCGAGGTCCAGCGCATTATGCGTGAGGCCCATCGTCGCGCGGTCGAGATTCTGGATGCCCGCCGCGATCAGCTCGATCTGATGGCCAAGGTGCTGCTTGAGCGCGAGACCGTCGAAGCGATGCCGTGAATGCCTGCTCGACAACGAGTGGGATGCCTACCTTGAGCGCGAGGGCGATATCCTGGCGGCCAAGGAGGAGCGCAATGCCAAGGCGGCCGCATGCCGACCAAGAAGCGCGCGCTCGCATGAGCGAGGAAGAGCTGGCGGCTGATGCCGCGGCATTTGCGCAGGCGGCCATGCAGGAGGATGCCGAAGCCGCATCCGATGATGCCGGCGATGACTGTGCCGTCAATGCCGGTGCCGACACCGACGACGACAAATAGCCCTTGTAACAAAAGCCTCCGCGGGGAAACCTGCGAAGGTTTTTTCTTTTGAGCGATATGGGGCCATCTGTTGATTGGGGACAGACTTAAATGAGCGTTTTCACGCATTTAAGTCTGTCCCCAATCAACATTACTGCGGCACTTTGCTCGGCTAAAGCGTACAATAGCGCCTATGCGAAAGGGGAACAGATGATCAACGAAACTATGTATGCTCGCGGTGCGGAAAGCTCCATCATCCGCGAGATCTTTAGCTATGGTCTTGAGCGCAAGGCACAGATCGGTGCGGAGAACGTATTCGATTTTTCGCTGGGCAACCCGAGCGTTCCGGCGCCCGCTGCCGTGGCGGAATCCATTAAGAAGGCCTTGGAGCTGCCGAGTGACCAGCTGCACGGCTACACCCCCGCACCGGGCCTGCCGCAATGTCGAGCAGCCGTTGCCGAATCGCTCAACCGCCGCTTTGGCACGAGCTATGAGGGCAAGGATGTCTTTATGACCGTGGGCGCAGCGGCTTCGCTCACCTGTACGCTCAACGCCGTTACGAATCCGGGCGACGAGGTATTGTTATCGCCCCGTACTTTCCGGAGTATCGCGTTTGGATTGAGAAGGCCGGCTGTACGTGTGTCGAGGCGCTCGCCGATGAAGATACGTTCCAGCTGAGCGTGGACAACGTGCTCAAGGCGATCAGTGATAAGACGACTGCGTCATCATCGACTCGCCCAACAATCCGACCGGTGCCGTATATACGCGCGACACGCTGACGCGACTGGCCAATGTTCTGCGTGAGGTCAACGCCAAGCGCGATCCCGAGAATCCGATTATGCTCATCTCGGATGAGCCGTACCGCGAGATCGTGTACGGTGCCGAGGTGCCTTGGGTGCCCTCGATCTACGAGCACACCATCGTGTGCTACTCGTATTCCAAGTCGCTGTCGCTGCCGGGTGAGCGCGTGGGCTGGATTTTGATCCCCAACACCAATCCGCAGGCTGCCCGTCTGATGCCGGCTGTTGCCGGTGCCGCCCGTACGCTGGGCTTCGTGTGCGCGCCGGCGCTCTTCCAGCGCGTGATTATCGATTGCATCGATGAGCCGAGTGATGTCGAGGCCTATGCTCGCAACCGCACGGCGCTCACCGAAGCCTTGGAGGACTACGGCTATACCTATGTTGAGCCGGACGGCGCTTTTTACCTATGGGTGAAAGCGCTGGAGCCCGATGCGAATGCGTTTTGCGAGCGCGCAAAGAAGTATGAGCTGCTTGCGGTTCCCTCGGACAGCTTTGGTATGCCGGGTTGGTTCCGCCTGGGCTATTGCGTGAGTTACGAAACGATTATCAATTCGCTACCCGCTTGGAAACAGTTGGCGGACGAGTATCGTTAAAAGTAAAGCGCTTTGCCTACATTGTTTTACGTGAAACGGGGTTTGGTGTTAAGACGGACCCCGTTGTCATGGACGTTGTGTCGTTGGGATGGAGCGGTTTTACGACTGCTGAAAGCTATGCGTACAATGAATATACGCGACGGCCACACCGGATAAGGAGACCCGATGCCCTACCTTCTTTCTTGTGACATTCATACCCATACGATGTTCTCTGCGCATGCATATTCGACCATTGAGGAGAATGTGTACTGGGCGGCAGAGCGTGGCCTGCAGGTGCTCGGATCTGCCGACCATCTGAGCTCTATGGTTACGGCTTGTCCCAATGACCTGCGCAGTTACCAATTCTTTATCAACCAGGATATCTGGCCGCGCATTTGGAGCGGCGTGCTGGTGCTGCGTGGTGCCGAGGCCGATATCGTTTCGCTGGACGGAAGCCTGTTTGGCGAGGACACTCCTGTCACGCTCGATATCGCTGGCGATTCGTACAGTCGTCAGCATTCGCTGTTCGATTTGGTTACGCGTAATTTGGATTATTTGGTTGCAAGCGTGCATAATCCACAGATTGCTGAGGGCGCGACGCTGGCCCAGGCGACCGAGATGTATATCAATGCCCTGGAGCACCCCAAGGTGTTCATGCTGGGTCACACGGGGCGTTCGGGCGTGCCGTTCGATATCGACGAGGTGCTGTTGGCGGCTAAGGCCAAGCACAAGATTATCGAGATCAACAACCATAGTCTTGAACACGGTGTTGACACTGAGCATTGGGCCGTATGCCGCAAGATCGCTGAGCGCTGCGCCGAGCTGGGCGTGGGCATTGGCGTTTCGACCGATGCGCACATTGGCATGGCCATTGGTAAGCTCGATTACGCTCGCAAGATGCTCGACGAGATTCACTTCCCGTTGGATCTGATCGTGACGCGCGATCGCGAGACGCTGCTGCGCGAGATGGCGGCAGCCGGCGTGTGCGACCTGCGCAAGGGGATGTAGCGGAATTAATAAACCAAGAAAGGGGGCGGCCCAGACGGGTCGCCCCCTTTCTTGTCCCAAAAATCTACTGAGGTTGGTTAGCGGCGTTCGAGGACCGCTACGGTTTCGGTGTGGTCGGTATGGGGGAACATGTCGACGGGCGTGATCTTGAGCAGGCGATAGCCTCCGTCGAAGAGCTGATGCAGGTCGCGCTCTTGGGTCACGGGGTTGCAGCTGATATAGGTGATGCGGCGCGGCTTAAGTGCGCAGGCAGCTTCGAGGAACTCGGGGGTGGAGCCGGCGCGCGGCGGATCGATGGAAAGGACATCGATCCGCTCGTTGTTGTCGGCGGCATCTAGGATGTAATCGGTGGCATCGTCGGCCATAAACCATGCGTTGCGAGTAAGGCCGTTGAGCTCGGCGTTGCGACGTGCGTCAGCGATGCGGCGTGGTTGCGCTCCACGCCAAGCAGCATAATGCCGATGCCCTTGTCCTGGGCGGCTTTGGCTGCGCACAGGCCGATGGTACCGCTGCCACAGTAGGCATCCATGAGCACATCGCCCTGGTGCAAATCCATGCCGTCGATAGCGAGCTGATAGAGCAGCTCGGTCTGTTGCGGGTTGGTCTGATAAAACGCGGTAGGGGAGATATCGAATTCGCAACCGAGCAGCTGGTCGCGCATGCACTCGGCGCCATATACAATGCGGGTTCCTCGCCGAGGATGGCGTTGCCGGGACGTCCGTTGATGTTTTGGGCGACGGTGACGATGTGCGGATTGAGTGCGGCGACAGCCTCAAAGAACTCCTGTGCATGCGGCAAGTCGCGCTGAGCGGTCACGAGCGTGACCATGACCTGGTCGGTACGCCAGCCGCAGCGGACGACGGCATAGCGAAGCAAACCAAGATGCTTGTCCTCATTAAAGGCGGGAATATGCAGCCGCTCAGCTTCGCGTGCGATGCCGTTGAGAATCTGACGGGCACCCGGTGCCTCGACGGGGCATTCGGGTACGGCAACGATCTTGTGCGTGCCGCGCTCAAAGAAACCGCAACGGACAGCGCCCTCTCTGCCGGGGGCAAAGGGAGTGGCGGCCTTATGGCGAAACCCGCGCGGCGCAGGATATTTGCCCGGGTCGCCCAGGGTGACGCCCATACCGCGAATGGGGTCGACGCTAATACCCTCGCGCTCGCAAAGAGCAGCAAAAAGCTCCTCCATAACAGCCTGCTTAGCTGCCAACTGCTTTTTATAAGGACGATTGAGCGCCGTGCACCCCCCGCAAGCTTTCATGATCGGACAGGGAGACTTGGGATCCACAGCCTTACGCGCAGACGAAACCTGATCTATATGCGAGCGCTTGGAGCGAGTCTGAGATGCCTTGTCCTCGCTCCGACGAGAGCCGGGACGCTTGGCCTTAGCCTTGCCTTTGGCTGACTTGCCCTTCGCATCCTGAGACGACTTGGATTTCTTAGAAGATTTTTTCTCCTCCGACCCCTCAGCCGCCTCGATCAAAGCACGACGAGCCCTACGCTCCGCACGAGATTCTGCCATCAATAACTCCACTAATTCATGAATTAAAGCTGCAAGTATTGTACCGTGCCAAGCCAGCAGACGATATACAAGCGGTTTATTCGTGTCAGTGATAAGCCAACGACGGTTGCCCGCCGCGTGAGGGGTGTGGGGTAAGTTTATCGCGAGTTCCGCACGAACAGGAGGCCACTTAATGTGGCCTCCGTCGTGAGCAGGACTGTAGAGCAGGAAACTTAACCCCCACA
>ENA-OQIO01000329-OQIO01000329.1-human-gut-metagenome-genome-assembly--contig:-NODE-329-length-25806-cov-5.259590_pt1 | contig 25806 bp, 37 predicted proteins | sample MGYA00242573_ERZ504737 | MGnify/ENA primary metagenome ERZ504737 (study PRJEB26092, sample SAMD00036203) | human gut metagenome | host: Homo sapiens | study: EMG produced TPA metagenomics assembly of...
ACACTCTCCTCCTTGGGCACATCGGTCAGCAACATATAGAGGTCCCTCCCACGTTCTGCTTGTTGCGGGCCTCCTCCAGATAGGCTGGAGCAGCGCCTGCGCGGCCTGCAGGTTTTTGCGGGTCATGTAGCTGCCCTGCGCCACGCCAAAGCGGATATCGCCGCACATGAACACCTTGAAGTCCTGCAAAAAGACCTCTTCGGGGGTCTTGCCGTCCAGTTTTTCACCGGCCTCGAACATTTCGGTGGAAAACTCTTCAATGTCCACGCCTGCGATCTTGGCCAGACGCTTGGCGGCGTTTTCATCCACGGGGGTACAGGTGGGGCTGCGGAAGGCCAGCGTATCCGAAAGGATGGCCGCCAGCAGCAGGCCCGCGATCTGGGGCGGGATGTCCACACCGTTTTCATCGTACATCTGGGTGATGATGGTGCGGTGCAGCCCACGGGCTGGTTGCGGAAGTAGACCGGCCCGCTGGTCTCCAGACTGCCGATGCGGTGGTGGTCGATGATCTCCAGGATCTCGGCCTGATCAAAGCCCTCCACGGCCTGGGTGGCCTCGTTGTGGTCCACCAGAATGATGCGCCGCTTGCGCAGGGCAATGACGTTGCGGCGGCTGACCATGCCGCAGTATTTGCCTTCCTCATCGAGGATGGGGAAATAGCGATGGCGCACCTTTGCCATCACCCGCAGCACATCGGCCACGGGGGTGACGAGGGTGAATTTGAGGATGTTGTCCCGGGTCATATAATAGGAGATGGGGGCGCACTGGCTGATGAGCTTGCCCGCCGCATAGGTATCCTCGGGGGTGGTCATAATGGCAACGCCGGTCTCATCGGCAATGCGCTGGATGGTGCGGCCCACCTTGGCCCCATTGCAGATGATGAGCAGGGAGGCTTCCTTTTCAATGGCGCAGAGCTGGCTTTCGTACCGGTTGCTCAGAATGACGATATCCCCCTTTTCCACGCTGCTTTCCAGCATCTCGGGGGTGGCGGTGCCGATCTTGATGTGGCCGGTGGTGCAGACCGCGTCGGCATTGCCCACCACCATGGTGCCGTTCAGCGTTTCAAGGATGTTCTTATAAGAGGTACGGCTCTTGGCCAGCACCGCGGTATCGAACACGTCCATGTTGGCGGTGGCAAGATCCTTCACGGTGATGATGCCCTCCAGCTCGTTGTCCGCGCTGGTGATGGACAGGGTGTCGATCTGCTGGTCGCGCATGATCTTCCATGCGCGGCGCAGGCTGGTGGAGCCCGGGATGCCCGGCATCTCGCGGTAATCCACGTCCCGGATCTGGGGTTCACGTCGTGCACATCCGGGGCGGCGTGACACCGAACTTTTTCAGGACGAACTCGGTCTCCTGATTCATTTTACCGGCACGGCGCGGCTCACAGACCAGCGTGCTGGTGCGGTTTTTGAGCTCCGCATAGGCAATGGCGGAGCAGATGGAATCGGTATCGGGGTTGCGGTGCCCGATGACCACGACCTTGTGTGCTTCTTTTGGCATAGGTTGTTCCCCTCTCTGGGTCAGATTCATTTACCTTCCGATCGGCTCCATACCCCAAACCACCGGGCACGGCTGCCAGCTACATTTTAACACATCCGGCACCGGGGGTAAAGGCGGCAGATATCTTTTTCTTGACAGCGTCCCAAAAATCGTCTATCCTTGACATAAATTTTTCTCTTTGGAGGTTCCCCCATGAAAAAGCAGTTCCGCGCCCTTTCCCTCTGCCTGACACTGGCCCTGTGCGTGTTCGGCAGCACCGCCGCACTGGCCGAGGCTCCCGCCGCCACGCCCGCCCCCCAGGACGAACGTGTCATCACCGATGTAAGCCCCTTGAGGATCAGATCCGCAACATCGTCGGCTTTACCACCAGCACCGGCGGCCCCTACGATTTTGAACAGGCCGACCATAGATCTGCCGTGCAGGCCTACGGTGCAGAACCCGCCGAGGGTGCCGTGGCCCTGCTGCGCATCTACGCCCGGGCCGAGGACCGGGGCGATGCCTCCATCAATTCCAGCGGCCACTCCTTCCTCTCGGTGCGGAACGTCTCTGACCACGACATCGAGGTGGGCGGCCTGCGGATCGCGCCCGACACCGAGATGACCTTCAGCCCCCGCGGCAACCGCTGGGAGCACACCGGCATCTGGTACAATCTGGAGGCTACTACAAGCGCTATCTGGCCGATTCCTACTACCAGAACATCTATGCTGTCCAGACCTCGCTGGATCAGGCCAGCTGAACGTGGTCAACCGCAACCTTGCCAAATCTGACCACTGGTCGGCCTACTTCAACTGCGCCGCCTTTACCGAGAGCATGTGGAACGCTGTCTGCGCCGATTCCCTTTCCGCCGGGCAGCCCTACACCCCGGAGAACCTGCGGAACGATATTCTGGCCAAGTACGGCGATCTGGCCGCATACAACCCCCAGATCCCCTACGACTACATCGTTTATTACGGCACCAGCCTGACCCCCAGCAAAGAGTTTGCCTGATTTTAAGGTTTGTTGGATACAACATCTTGATTTTCACGTCATTCCGCGCTATCATGGGTGTGTTTGAATCCACGCGCCAAGGGAGGACACCATGACAGACGCATCGACCACATCAAGACCGCTGTTCAACCGTCAACAGCTCATCTCACTTTTCCTGCCGCTGGTGGCAGAGCAGGCCCTCAGCATCTCCATCGGTCTGGCGGACACCCTGATGGTCTCCTCGGTGGGCGAAGCCGCCGTTTCGGGCGTGAGCCTGGTGGACTCCTTCAACGTGCTGATGATCCAGCTGCTCAGCGCACTGGCCACCGGCGGCGCGGTGGTCGCCAGCCAGTACATCGGCCACCGGGAGCCCAAACGGGCCAAGGCCAGCGCCGCACAGATCATGTTCATTATGATCTCGCTCAGCGTGGTCACCGCCGTCATCGTGGCGGTGGGGCGGCACGCCATCCTGCGGGGCATCTTCGGCTCCATTGACGCGGATGTGATGCGCTACGCTGAGACCTATTTCCTGCTCTCGGCCCTGAGCTATCCCTTTATCGGCGTGTACAATGCCGGTGCGGCTCTGTTCCGCGCCCAGGGCAACAGCAAGATCAGTATGCTTTCCAGCCTGGTGATGAACGTGGTGAACATTGGCGGCAACGCCATCCTGATCTACGGGTTCGGCATGGGCGTGATGGGTGCGGCCACCGCCAGCCTCGTGAGCCGGATGATCGCCTGCTTCACCGTGATGTTCCTGCTGCAGAAGCCGGACTGTGCGCTGCGCATCGACCACCTCACCGACCTGAAGCCCGACCTCGACCTCATCAAGCGCATCCTGAAAGTCGGCATTCCCGCCGGCATCGAGAACGGCATGTTCCAGATCGGCAAGCTGTCGGTCTCCAGCCTGACCAGCACGCTGGCACCGCCGCCATTGCCGCAAACGCCGTGGCAGGCAACATCTCCAGCTTCCTGAACGTGCCCGCCTCCGCCGTGGGCATCGGCGCGCTGACCGTTGTGGGCCAGTGTCTGGGTGCCGGGGAAAAGGCACAGGCCAAGCGCTATTCCCGCCTGCTGCTCCTGACCGCCTACGCCGGCGACTGGGCAATGAACCTTTCCGGCCTGTTCTTCCTGAACAAGCTGGCGCTCTCCTGGTTCAACCTCTCGCCGGAGGCCTACGGCATGGCACTGGAACTGATGGTCTGGTTCAACGTTGTATCGCTGATCCTGTGGCCCTCCAGCTTCACCCTGCCCAACATCCTGCGCGCCGCCGGAGATGCCGCCTTTACCATGACGGTCAGCGTCATCTCCATGTGGGTGTTCCGGGTGGCCTTCTGCTACCTGATGGTGCTCAAGTTCCACTGCGGCCTGCTGTTCATCTGGCTGGGCATGTTCCTGGATTGGGCCATGCGCTCGCTGTTCTTCTGCGTCCGCTTTGTCCGCGGCAGGTGGATGGAACAAAAGGTGATCTGAGTTTTTGTATATCCGGCCCTCCCCGCCATTGCACTTTTGGCGGGGAGGATTTTTTGTGCAGGAAACCTGCACCCCGTCTCGTATCAATAGACAGAAGCATCTCTCCCCTGCATCCGCTTCCCAAAAGCATACCAAATTCCGCGCGGATGTGTTCACGATTTTGTCAGCTTTTTGTCTTGTTTTCTTCGTCTTTGCGCGGTATAATCATACGCTGCAAAGAACTTTAGGCGGGGCTGCGGCCCCCATTCCAGAAAAGGAAGTGTGTTCCATGCGCAACTGGTTTTCCCGCCACCCCGTTTCGTTCATGGCATTTTATCTCCTGTTTTACCTTTCGGCGTTCCATTGGCTCGAAGTCCATATTGCCGTGCCCGATGTTCTGGTGCACTGCCATCTGGATGACCTGATCCCTTTTTGCAAATATGCCATCGTGCCCTACTTTGCGTGGTTCTTGTGGATCCCGTTCACCCTGTTCTACCTGCTCTGGAAAGCGCCCCGGGCCGACTTCTGGCGGCTCTGCCTGCCCCTGTTTGCGGGCATGACCATTGCGCTGGCCTGCTATGTCATCCTGCCCACCGGCCTTGACCTGCGGCCCTACCGGGTGTACGGCAGCGACCTCTTTGCTCAGGCCGTGCGGACGCTCTATGCCACCGACACGCCCCTCAATGTCTGCCCCTCCATCCATGTGTTCAACTCCGTCACCCTGATGATGGCCTATTACCGCAGCCGCATCTTTGAAACGCCGGGCCGCCGCTGGATGCGGCCCGCTTCCGCCGTGCTCTGCGTCTCCATCATCGCGTCCACCGTTCTGCTCAAGCAGCACAGCTGCATTGATGTATTGCTGGGCATCCTGCTGGCCATGGTTCTGGATACCGGCATGACCGCACTGGAACGCAGCGACGCAAGAGCCTTGCAGCGGCTGTGAATCTGTACGGCAAAACACCCATGCCGGCGCTGGCATGGGTGTTTTGCATTTTGGGGCATTACGGAGCCGGGGCAGTGAACTCTTTCAGGTGCGCTGTATCCAGCTCTTCGGCATCTTTGGCCGCTGATGTATAGGAAATTTTCAGATATTTCAGGGCCGTATCGTTTGCCAGCAGTTTTTTGCAGGTTTCCGTATCAAACGTGATGTTGTTGGTCAGATCCAGCCAGATCAGCTGCGGCATCTGGGTCAGGGGAGTATAATCCATGTCCTTGTAGGCTTCCTGTGCACCCTGAGAGAGAGACATACTCAGATACTGCACACTGCTCTCCGCCAGCGGGGCAAAGCTGTCGATCTCCGGCCCTTGGCACAGCTGCAGAAAGCTCAGATTTTCCATCTGCTTCAGCGGTTCCAGCGAACCGATCCGGGTCACGTCCAGTCTCAGGACCGCAAGTCAGCTCCGGCCAGCTGGGTCAGATCGACCTCACTGCCGGTGATCCACAGCATCTTCAGCGACTTCATCTGCGCCAGCGCCGAAAGGTCGGAGACATTGGAATCCGCCCGGATCCCGTCACTGCCATATTCCAGCTTTACCACAGAATCCAGCTTTGCAAAGGTCGGGAATGCACTGCTCTCCACACTGGGCACACTCAAAAGCATCAGATTTTTGCATTCTTCCAGACCTGTCAGATCTGTAATGGGTGGGGCTCCCCTTCTATTATTGACCGACAATACCTGCAAGCTGTCAAAATGCCGCAGATCTGCCAGAGAGGTCACCGGATCATACGTTCCATCTACCCTGACTGCGCAGGCTGCCAGCTGCTCATTGCTGTTGACGTTTCTTCCAATGTCCACCCCATCCGGTGCATCTTTGACGATGAGATCCCCTACGCCGGTTCCGGAATTTATCGAGACTCGCTGATAATCCCAGACATCGCTGTGATAGATATCTCCCTTCGGGCGGTCAAGCCATTTCCGGACGTGCTGCTCCATCACAGGGTCCTGCCACTCAATGACATAGTCCTCCCCATGCTCGGCGTGACTGGCCGGAACCGCAAGTGTTGTCTGCTGAACGAAAACATCCTGCATTTCCGAGCGGAAAGGTCCCGGTCTCAGATTCAAAGAGCTTGCACATGCGCTGAGCAAAAGCATTGCGCAGATCGGCAGGCTCAAGGCTTTTAATATTTTACGCATAACAGGCTCCTTTCTGTTTCGGCAAAATCTCTAGTTATATTTTACTATAAATTGTTTTTTTGTAAAGAAAAACCCACGATCTTTGCACAGGCATGGCAAAAATCGTGGGTTTGCTTAAAACAGATTTTCCGGCAGGCAGATGTCCTGCTTTGGCACCTTGTCCCAGGAAAAGTCTGGGATCAGGCTTTCCGGGGTGCGGGGAGCCGGTTCAGGTTGGAGACCATAGGCAAAGGCAAGCCTGCCCACGATCTCTTCCGCCGTATACTTTGCCCGCAGATTTTCCAGGCTCTGGTCCCCGTCCCGTTTGGAAAGGCGGCGGCCATCCGGGGCCAGCAGGAGCGGACAGTGGGCGAACTGCGGCGCTTTCAGACCCAGCAGACGGTAAAGATAAAGCTGCCGGGCGGTGGAAGAGAGCAGGTCCGCGCCCCGCACCACCTCCGTCACGCCCATGCGGGCATCGTCCACCACCACAGCCAGCTGATAGGCAAACACGCCATCGGCGCGGCGGAGGTAGAAATCCCCGCAGTCGTGGAGCAGGTTCTCGGTGTGGGGGCCCATACAGCCATCGGTGAAGGTGATGTCCTCGTCGGGCACCATGAGCCGGTAGGCCGGGGCCTTCTTTTTGCGCTTTTCGGCGATCTGCTCCGCCGTCAGCCCCCGGCAGGTGCCGGGATAGATGACGTTGCCATCCGACGTATGGGGCGCGCTGGCGGCATGGAGCTGGGCACGGGAACAGAAGCAGGGGTACACAAGGCCCTGTGCTTCCAGTTTGTTATAGCTCTCGGTGTAGATGGCGGCGCACTCGCTCTGGTAATAGGGGCCGTTGGGGCCGCCGCTGCTGCCGCCCTCGTCCCAGACAAGGCCCAGCCATTCCAGATCTTCTTCCAGCGCATCGGCGTATTTCCGGGGGCAGCGCTCGGCATCCAGATCCTCAATGCGCAGAACGATGCGCCCGCCCTGACTTCTGGCGCTGAGCCAGGCCAGCAGGCTGCAGGCCAGATTGCCCAGATGCAGCCGCCCGCTGGGGCTGGGGGCAAAGCGCCCGGTCACAGCGCTCACAGGCCCAGCTTCCACTCGCCGTCCACAGGCTGGGAGATGGGCGTGTTATAGAACTCTGCTACAGCCTTTGCCATGTACTCGGCATCCTTGCAGCTGGCGGTCTCCATTGCGGAATGCATGGCCAGCTGTGCCAGACCGATATCCACCATGGGGATCAGGATCTGGTGGCCCAGCAGGTTGCCAGCGTGGAGCCGCCGGGAACATCCGCGCGGTTTGCGGCCACCTGCACCGGCACACCGGCCTTTTTGCAGATCTCGGCAAAGGCAGCGCCGGTAAAGCCGCTGGTGGTGTAGGTCTGGCGGGCATTGTACTTCAGCAGCACACCGCCGCCCATGACCGCCACGTTGGCGGGATCGCTCTTTTCGGGGTGGTTGGGGTGGGTGGCGTGGCCATTGTCGGCGCTCAGCAGCAGGCTGTTGGTGCAGGCACGGATGCTCTGCTCCCGGGTGACCCCCAGTTTTTCCTCAATGCGGGCCAGCACGTTGGCCATCAGGGTGCCCTGTGCGCCCTGCCGACTGGAGGAGCCCACCTCCTCGTTGTCGAACATGACCCACATGTCGCCCCGGCCTTCCTCCTCGCCGCGGCCCTGCAGGAAGCCCCACAGGGTGGTGTAGGCGCATTCCAGGTCATCGATGCGGCCGGACATGAAGTATTCGCCCTTCAGGCCCACGCGCTCGGCCTTTTCACGGGTGCAGAGCACCAGGTCAGCATCCACGATGTCCTCAGCCTTGACCCCGGCTTCCTCAGCCAGAGCGTCCCGCAGTGGAGCCTGCCTCACCAAAGATGGGCTGCAGATCCACCTGAGGGTTGTACTTCATGCCGTTGTTCAGGTCATGGTTGAAGTGGATGCAGAGGTTGGGGATGACAGCCAGCGCCCGGTCGGGGTGGACCAGCAGGCTCCGGATGCCGTTCTCCGTGCGGACCAGAATGCGGCCCGCCACGCTCAGGGGGCGGTCCAGCCAGGTGGGCATGATCATGCGCCGTAGCCCTCGGTCTCCGCCTTGGCAAAGACTGCGTCCTTGCCGCCGTCCAGCTGCTTGATGCGCCAGGTGGAGAATCGCTGTGGCTGGCGGTGACATGCCAGCCGGTCAGCTCACCCTTGGGCATCCGCCATGCCAGCACGGCAGAGCCGTTGCGGGTGGTGTAATATCTGCCGCCGGGCACCAGCTCCCAGGCTGCGCTCTCGGGGCAGTTCTGGTAGCCGTTTTCCTCCAGGAGCTTCACAGCCGCAGCCGTGGAGTGGAAGGCGCTGACACCGGCGTTCAGGAAATCGAAGAGACCTTCGATGGAAAAGGTGTTATTCTGCATTTTATGTTCTCCTTTATTTTCAGGTTATCCGCTGCTAAACCTCTCCGTCATTGCTTCGCAATGCCACTTGTCCGGGTTGCGGCTCCCAACATTCACTTCGTGCAAAGTATTGCACTTGTGCCTTGTTGGCCGCTGCCCCAACAACAACTCCCTTCATCCGCCACTGGCGGCGGTTGTTGTTGCCTAATAGGAGAGGCAGGGGCCTTTCTTGGCTCCCCTGTTAGAGGAGCTGTCGCCGCAGACGACTGAGAGGTTTCGCCACAATTATACCGTTTCTCTTATCAAAATGCAATCACACCGGGGCCATCTCGGCAAGCTGCTGTTCAAGCGCATGGCGGAGCTGGGCGGCGTGCAGGCCGCAGACCAGCTGGACCCGGGTGCCCTGCACCACAAGACCTTTATGGGGCAGGGAGAGCAGAGCCCCCATATCCAGCAGCGAGGCATCCCGCACCGTGAGCCGGAGGCGGGTGAAGCAGTTTCCCAGCTGGGCGATGTTCTCCGGCCCACCCAGCGCGGCGATGAACCGGCACACCTCCTGCGGGTCGGCGTACGGGGACTGGTCTGTGGAAGGGGCTGCTTCCCGGCCCGGGGTGGGCAGATCCTTTGCCTTGATGAGGACGCTGAACACGGCAAAGTAGGTCAGGATCTCCGCAAGGCCCAGCAGATAGAGCAGCGGCAGGTTCTGCAGCTGCTCCCCGGCGCTCAGGTTGAACACCAGCGACCCCAGCAGGTTGGAGGTAAAGGCCCGGACATGCAGGACATGGAGCAGCACCATAAAGCCGCCCGTAATGACCGCATGGGCCACCCAGAGCAGGGGCGAAACGAAGCAGAACAGAAAATCAATGGGTTCGGTGATGGAGGCCACCGAGGCCGTAACCGCCAGCGGGATCATAGCGGCGGCGGTACGGGCACGGTTCTCCCTGCGGGCCGTGAAGATGAAGGCCGCTGCAATGCCCAGATAGCCAAAGGTCTTGGTGAAGCCGGTGTACATCCAGACGATGCCGTCCGAGAGGGGCAGGCCCATGGTGTACTCGGTCATGCAGACGGCGTAAGCGCCTGTGTAGGTCACAGAACCCACAGTCAGGCTGCGCCCAGCGAAGAGAACTGGAAGGCATATAGATGAGGTGATGCAGGCCGGTGGGGATGAGCAGCGTTCCAGAAAGCCGTAAAGGAACACACCCGCGTTCCCCGAGGCCGCGATCCAGCCCGTGAGGCGCTGACCGCCCGCTGCAGCGGCGGGCAGACAAAGCAGAACCCCAGCCCCAGTGCCACCGCCAGCGCCGACAGCCACAAAAACGACCACCGCAGACCTGAATAGAGCTGGGTGATCATGCCATAAAACTGCTTTTCGCAGGTGCGGTTGAAAAGCCACGCCGCCGCAAAGCCCAGCACGATGCCGCTTGCCACGCCGGTGTCCACCACCTGAATACCAGAATGGTGGTTTGGCCCGTGCCCGCAAGGCCGGTCATCCCGTTGGGCTGGGCAAGCAGTCCCAGCGCTTCCAGCGCGGTGTGGTTGGCTGTGAGGAACACAAGGTAAGCCATCAGCGCCAGCAGGGCGGCATCCTGCTTTTCGGTTTTGGCGCGCACGGCTGCCACCCCCACGCAGAGAATGACGCTGAGGTTGTTGATGAGCACCATCATCCCGTTATAGAGTAGCTGCCCCACCAGCTGCAGCGGAGCCCACTGCAGCACCGGCAGCGCCTGACACAAGGGCTTGCTGGTGAGCAGCGCCCCCAGCACCAGCAGCAGGCCCGCCGCCGAAAGATAAGACAGCGGCGACAGCAGCGACTGTGAAAAGCGTTCCAGCCGCCGCAGAAATTTCTGCATCCGTTTCTCCCCCTTTTCCCGGTTCTTCACCCGTTTCTCCCAGTTTGACCATGGCCGGATTATACGCGCCAGCGCAAAAAATGTCAATCCCGCCCGACTGAGAAAAAAAGGACAAAAGTTTGTATAGTTTGCACAGCCGGGGTGAAAAATCGTCCTGCGCACGCCGATTGACAACAGCCCGGCAGAACAGTATACTAGAAATGTACCAGAGCAGTTTCTCCGGCAGATGGGCCGGAACACGATAAAAGGAGGCTTTCCTATGATTCGCAAGCGTATTCTTTCCCTGCTGGTCTGCGCCGCCCTGCTGTGCGGCGTGCTGGCAGGCTGCAGCACCTCTTCCGGCAGCACTGCCGCTTCCAGCTCTTCCGCTTCTGCAAGCGAGAGCATCCCCTCTTCCACTGTGACCGCCGATACCGGCAAGGTGGGCCCGCTGGACGCAGGCGAGAATTCCCTGTTCTCCCTCTCTGACCCGGACGATGCCTTTGCCCCCTGCCTTGGCTGGGGCCCCGGCGTGTCCGGCTGCTCGCTGAAATCCGTCATCGCGGCGGCTTCCCTGCTGAAATGGGCCGATGGCTGCAACATGAGCATCCAGCCGGTCAGCGACATCAAAGATGCCTATACCAGTGGTTCGACAGCCTGAGCGCCGATGACCAGCAGAGCTTTGCCGATGCCTGGCCGCTCATCAAGGCCGATGCCGAGGCCCTGCTGACCGACAAGGACAGCATGACCGGCCGCATTGAGGATGCCGGTCTGGATGCCAAAGAGCTGCCCGGCTGTTCCGAGGAAAACTGGAAAGCCCTGGCCGATGTCATTGACGTACTGGTCCCGGCTTCCAGCGAGTATTGAGCGTTCCGTCTACCCCTGAATGCAAGAGACATAAAAATAAGCCCGACGTTGTCGGGCTTATTTTTATGTTCAGATCTTCTTCAGGGTGTACTGGCGGGTGCCCATGCCGATCTTTTCGGCCTGCTCCAGCGTTGCCTTCCACTCGACATTGGGGTTGGAATCCTTGAAGTTGTCGTGGTGGCAGTTCCAGCCGGGCTTTGCAAGGTTCTGGCCCAGCTGGCTGTTGGGCAGGGGCTGTGCGTTCAGGCAGGCATCGGCACAGGCCTGATCCAGCGCCACGGGGTCAAAGGAGGCGAACATGCCGATATCCGGCAGGATGGGGGCATCGTTCTCGCCGTGGCAGTCACAGTTGGGGCTGATATCCTGCACCAGGCTGATGTGGAAGCAGGGGCGGTCTGCACAGACGGCGGCGGCATACTCCGCCATCTTGCGGTCCAGCTCCTCGTTGGCGCTGCTGTCGATGGAATAGATGGCATCGAAGTTGCAGGCACCGATGCAGCGGCCGCAGCCCTTGCACTTTTCGTAATCAATGACCGCTTTGTTGTTCTCGTTGTAGCGGATGGCATCGGAGCCGCACTCCTTGGCGCAGCGGTGGCAGCCGCGGCAGAGTTCCTCCTGCACGGCAGGCTTACCGGAGGAGTGCTGCTCCATCTTGCCCGCACGGGAACCGCAGCCCATCCCGATGTTCTTGATGGCTCCGCCGAAGCCGGTCGCTTCGTGGCCCTTGAAGTGGGTCAGGCTGATGAAGATGTCGGCATCCATAATGGCGCGGCCGATCTTGGCGGTCTTGCAGTATTCGCCGTTGGGCACGGGCACCTCAAGCTCATCGGTACCGCGCAGGCCATCGCCAATGATGATCTGGCAGCCGGTGGTCATGGGCCAGAAGCCGTTTTCCTGCGCGCAGCTCAGGTGCTCCAGCGCGTTCTTACGGCTGCCCGGGTACAGCGTGTTGCAGTCGGTCAGGAAGGGCTGGCCCCCCTGCTCCTTGCACAGGTCTGCCACTACCTTGGCGTAGTTCGGGCGCAGAAAGGCCAGGTTGCCCAGCTCGCCAAAGTGCATCTTGATGGCCACGAACTTGCCGTCCATATCAATGCTCTTGATGCCCGCCGCAATGCACAGGCGGCGCAGTTTTTCGGTCAGGCTGGTGCCCACAGGACACCGGAAGTCGGTGTAATATACAGTCGATGCTTCCATAGGGATCTCCTCCGTTTTTGACAATTTCAGGCGCGGCACTTTCCCGCCGCCGGGTTCTCTCTTTATGGCTCCAGTATAGCACAAGGCCGGGGCCGGTGCAATTGCCCCAGGGCGCAAAAAAGCCGCCCGGGCGGGCGGCTGGGGGGTCGGGGGCGATTTACGCAATGGCGGTGATGGCGGCCACGGCCAGAACGATCAGGCCCAGCACGATGCGGTAGAGGCCGAAGAACTTGAAGTTATGGCGCTTGACGTAGTCCATCAGGAAGCGGATGGCGGCAAGGCTGACCACAAAGGCGACCACGCAGCCCACCACGAGGACAGCGATCTCGGTGCCGGTCATCGCAGCGCCGGAGAGGACGAACTTGACCACCTTGAGCAGGGACGCGCCCGCCATAACGGGGATGGCGAGGAAGAAGGTAAACTCAGCCACACAGGCACGGGACAGGCCCAGCAGCAGGCCGCCCACGATGGTGGCACCGGAGCGGGAGGTGCCGGGGATGATGGCCAGCATCTGCCACACGCCGATGATGAAGGCTTCGCGGTAGGTGATCTGTTCCAGCCGGGTGACATGCGGGGCGGTGCGGCGGTTCTCCACAAGGATGAAGAGGACACCATACAGGATCAGCATGGCGGCGACTGTAATGTAATTGTAGAAGCGGGTCTCAAACCAGTCGTCCAGCGGGCTGATGATGAGCACCGGGATGGTGGCGGCCACCACCTTGAACCAGAGCTGCCAGACGGCAGGCTTGGAGCAGACGCGGCCATGGCGCAGGCCGAAGGGCCAGAGCTTATTCCAGAACAACACCACCACAGCCAGAATGGCACCCAGCTGGATGACCACGCGGAACATGGACATGAATTCCTCGCTGGCGTTGAACTTGACCACCTGCTCCACCAGGATCATGTGACCGGTGGACGAGATGGGCAGCCACTCGGTGATGCCCTCCACAATGCCCATCAGGATGGCTTTCAGTATTTCAAGAAACATGGGTTCTCCTCCCTGCAAAGCGGCACAGGCGCTCTGCACACATTCAGATTGGGTTCGCTCTCCAGTATATCATATTCTGAGAGCCTGCGCACGAAAAATCACAAATTTTATACAGGAGCACTGTCTGCTTTTTCTGTATTTATCTGCCGCCGGAAATATGCTATACTGGACACAACGTTTTTCCCTGTGTTTCCTTCTGACACGGACTGCCGGGCCAGACAACAACAGATTTTGAACAATGAGGTGACATCCATGAATATTCTGGTGATCGGCTGCGACCAGGTGGGCGCGGCACTGGTGCGGGATCTGGAACGCATCGGCCATGATATTTCCCTGATCGAAAAGGACCCCGAGCAGCTCAAGCGGCTGGACAGCTTTGATGATTATTCCTTTGGCGGCACGGCCCTTGTGGGCGACCCCACCGATCCCGACATCCTCAAGCAGGGCGGCGTGGAGAACTGCGACGCGGTGGCCGCCGTGAGCGAGGACGACTCCGTGAACCTGATGGCCGCACAGATCGCAAAGAACATCTTCCGGCGCGAAAAGGTCATCTGCCGCGTCTCCGACCCGCATTTGCAGGTGCTCTACCACAAGGCCTACGAGCTGGACACGATCTGCCCCACCATCCTGACAGAACAGGCAGTGTTCCGTTCGCTGGCGAAGTGAGGAGTAAAACCTCTCCTGCAATACGAAGCATTGACGGAGAGGTTTTATCCCAAATTAGTTTTACCCAAAGTAATACGAGGTATCAATATGAAAGTTTGTATTGCAGGCGGCGGGCGTGTTGGGCGGTATCTGGCCCAGAGCCTGCTGACGAACCACCATTCGGTGGTCATCATTGAACCCATCGAGGCCCAGTGCCGGATGCTGGCAGATTCGCTGGACATCCCCGTGATCTGCGGCGATTCCATCAGCGTGGACACCCTGCGCACCGCCGATGTTGGCAGCTGCAACGCCTTTGTGGCCGTGACAGGCTCGGACGAGGACAACCTCGTGGCCTGCCAGATCGCCAAGCGGGAGTTCGGCGTGGACCGCACCGTGGCCCGGGCCTCCAACCCCAAGAACCGGGAGCTGCTGCACACTTTAGGCGTGGACACCGTGGTCTGCGGCACCGACAACCTGAGCCACATTCTGGAGCGGGAGATCGAGACAGACACCATCCGCCAGCTGCTCAGCCTGGGCGGCGGCACGGCCAGCCTGAACGAGATCCTGCTGCCCGAGAACTTCAAGTTTGCGGGCAAAGCCATCATGGATGTGCCCATTCCCGGCGATGCCATTCTGGTCAGCATCACCCGCGACACCGAGTTCATCATCCCCCACGGCAACACCGTTCTGCTGCCCTGGGACCGCATCCTGGTGCTGACGCAGGACGATACCCTGCACCTGCTGACCGATGCCTGGGAGCTGAACAGCAAGTGACGGAGCGGGAGCTGCGCCGCACGGCGCTCATCATCCCGCCCCGGGGCCGGGCTGTGCTCTGCTGCTGGGCCGCCATCCCGGGCCTGTTGGCGGCTCCCTTTGTGTTCTGGCAGAGCTGCCGCCGGGGTGGTGTTCTGCCTGCTCTGGGCCGCACTGGTGGCGGTGGTGTACCAGCGCGCCTGCAGCTATGCCGCCGCGCTGGGCGCGGAGACCCTGACGGTGTACTCCGGCATCGTCTTCCCGCTGCGGCGGCAGTCCGCCGCAGGGCCGTAACAGGGCTGTTCCGGCTGCGCACGCCGCTGCTCCGGCTGGCAGGGGTATCGGTGGTCGTCATCACGCACCGGGCACACGGCTTATTTTACCGGCGGTTCCGGCAGAGCAGGCCGCTGCCCTCACCCATGCCCTTGCGGAGGAGATCCGATGAACGAACGCCGCCTGCACCCCTTTACCGTTCTGCGGTTTCTGCGCAAGACGCTGGTGGTCTATCTGCTGCCGCTGGTTCAGGTGCTGTTTGAGCGGAACTGGACAGCCCTGCACACAGCTCTGCGGCAGGATGCGCTGCTGTTCCTTCTGCTCTGCGCCGTGAGCTGGGGCATCCTGCATGTGAGCAGCTGGAGCCTGGACGACACCGGAGTCTTTCATCTGCACTGGCGGCTGGGCATCCGGCTGGATCGTGCCCTGCGGGGCGAGATGCTGGCTGCACTGACCATCGACCGGCCCCTGCTCTACCGGATGGCCGGGGCAAGCCGCCTGACCCTTTACCCGGTGGGCGCGGCGCAAAAGCAAACCCTTTCGGTTTGCCTGCCAAAGCCGATGCCGAGGCGGTGGCAGACCAGCTGATGCCTCTGGTAAAGCCTACCTGCACCGGCCCGCCGGAGGGGAACGGGCGGCGCTGGGTTTTCTGGGGGCAACGGCCTCTCCACGCTGGCCCTGTTCGTGCTGGCCGTGCGCCAGACCCGGGATGTTCCGGACTGGAACCCTGCCGTTTTTGCCCAGATCCAGGTGAGCTTTCTGGCCCGATTCGCGGCGCGGTGGCTCCCTGCAGGCGCGGCTTGGCTGCTGGCGGCTGCTGGCTTTCTGCTGGGGGCCAGCCTGATGCGCAGCTTTGCCCAGACCGTGCACTACACCGTCTGGCACACGGCTGACCAGATCGGCAGCCGGGGCGGCTGGCTGGGGCACTTCGAGTGCCGGGTGCGGACAAGCGAGATCAGCTTTGCAGATGTCCGTATCTCCCCCGCTGCCCGGCTGATGAAGCGCTGGCCGGTCTTTGTAACGGCGGGCGGCTGCTCCCCCGAGCTGCCGCTGTTCGTCTGCCGCAGCGGCGAGGAAGCATTGTTCCGGGAGCTGCTGCCGGAGTTCCGGATGCCGCCCGACCTGCTGGCCCGCACCAAGCAGCGCAGTCTCATCTTTTTTGCACCGGCAGGCATTCCCTTTGCCCTCTGCCTCCTGCTGACGCTGGTCTCGGCCACAGTGCTGCCCCAGCTGACCGTGACCCTGCTCATCCCCACCTTCTTCTTTGGGGCACTGCTGGCCGGGGCCGCGGCTGGCTACCGGCGGGAGGGCCTCTGGCTGCGGGAGGGCCGCATGACCCTGCGGCGGCAGCAGGGCTCTACCTGCACTGCATCTGTGTGTTTCACCCGGATGTCTGCCTGACCGCAGCACAAAGCCCCTGGGCTGCCAGCGTTGGCCGCACCAACCTGACCCTGACCTTTCCCGGCTGGGTAAAACTCAAGGTGAGGAGCGTGCCGCTGCGGGATGCGGAGAAATTTTTCAGATTTATGGAAACGAATTAAATCTCTCAGCCGCCGATCGGCGACAGCTCTCCCAATAGGGGGAGCCCTTGGCATAAAGATAACGTTATTGTTTTTAGGGGAAGTAAAATTGTTATGATTCATACAGTATTATTTGATTTGGACGGCACTTTGCTGAACACCATCGACGACCTGGCTGATGCAGGCAACTGGGTGTGCGCACAGCATGGGTGGCCGGAGTTTACGGTGGAGCAGTTCAAGCACATGGTGGGCAACGGCATCCCGAAGCTCGTGGAGCGGTTTTCGCCCGCCGATGCCCGCACACCGGAGCAGCTGGCCGCTACGCTGGCTGAGTTTACCGCCCGGTACGATGCCCACAAGGAGGACAAGACCGCGCCTTACCCGGGCATTGCTGCCCTCATTGACGCGCTGAACGCCGCAGGCGTGCAGTGCGCGGTGTTCTCCAACAAGGCTGACCCGCTGTGCGGCAAGATCATCGAGCATTATTTCGGGGCAGGTCGGTTTGTTCTGGTGCGGGGCAGCCGCCCGGGCGTGCCCACCAAGCCCGACCCCACCGGTGTTTACAGCCTGATGCAGGACCTGCATGCAGACCCTGCCAGCACCCTGTTTGTGGGCGACAGCGACGTAGATATCCTGACCGGGCACAATGCCGGTCTGCCTGCCATGGGGGCACTGTGGGGCTTCCGGGGCCGCGCAGAGCTGACTGCCGCCGGAGCCGATGCACTGGCCGGCGTGCCTGAGGATATTTTAGAATACGTTAGAACACATTAAAGGAACGACCCTCTCCGGCGCTGTGAAGCACGGACGGAGAGGGTCGATTTTTATTTGCAGACTGTTCACAGGATGTTTCTTGCATAAACTCCCCTGTTTTCCTATAATATAGTTCCCATTTGATACAATTGAGAAACGGAGGACTTGCCCATGGCAGCTGAAAAGAAAATCTCCCCCAACGTAGAGAGCCGCCTGCGCCACAACATCCTGAAAATGCCCCAGGAGGTATATGCCGCCAGCGGCATCGTCATCAACGGGCGGCGGCTGAAAAGCTTTGTATTCACCACCGACCTTGCCATCATCCGCAACTGCGACGCGGACGCGGTGTTCGCGGTCTATCCTTTCACGCCCCAGCAGGCCATCAGCGATGCCATCATCAAGGCATCCTACATCCCGGTGTTCTGCGGTGTGGGCGGCGGCACCACCCACGGCGTGCGCACCCTGAACCTTGCCCGCGATGTGGAGAGCAGGGTGCCATGGGCGTGGTGCTCAATTCCCCCATCTCTGACCTGAACCTGCTGGCGGTCTCGCGGGTGGTGGACATTCCGGTCATCATCACAGTGACAAAAGAGGACACCAACATCCAGAGCCGCATTGATTCCGGGGCATCCATCCTGAATGTGGCCTGCAGCACCGACACGCCCCGGGTGGTGGCAAAGATCCGGGAGCAGTTCCCGGATGTGCCCATCATCGCCAGCGGCGGCAAGACCGGCGAGAGCATTTCCGCCACCATTGCGGCGGGTGCCAACGCCATCACCTACACGCCGCCCTCTCCGGCTGTGCTGTTCAAGGAAATGATGGAGAAATACCGGGAATGATTTACGCAAGACGCTGTAACGTTTTTTCTGTTACAGCGTCTTTTTTACGCCATGGAAGGAGATATTTCAGAAATTTTTGATTTTTGCGAAATAATTGTTGACAAATCGCGGTCGATTGGATATAATAATAAAGCACTGTTCAAGTGCACAAAATAAATATGGCGGTATAGCTCAGTTGGCTAGAGCATTCGGTTCATACCCGAAGTGTCACCGGTTCAAATCCAGTTACCGCTACCACGTTACAGAGTTTCGCTAAGATAAGGGGGACGGTCGTCCGCAGTAGTGGATGATGGATGTCGGAGGTTTTAGCGAAGCTCTGTGTTTTTGAGGCCCGTTGGTCAAGCGGTTAAGACACGGCCCTTTCACGGCTGTAACATGGGTTCGATTCCCGTACGGGTCACCAAAAAGCTTCTGATTGAAAAATCAGGGGCTTTTTTCTTTTTGTTTTTTCTACACAACAAACCCCCGCCGCATCCATGCAGGAAACGGCGGGGTTTTCAACATTTTATGAGTGCTCTGTGGAAAAGCTCAGGCTCAGTCCTTCTTGTGGGTGGGGACCATAACCTCCAGGCCGCCCATGTAGGGCTGCAGCACCTTGGGGATGGTCACGGAGCCATCGGCCTGCAGATGATTCTCCAGGAAGGCGATCAGCATACGCGGAGGAGCCACGCAGGTGTTGTTCAGGGTGTGGGCCAGATAGGTCTTGCCGTCCTTGCCCTTGACGCGGATGTGCAGGCGGCGTGCCTGTGCATCGCCCAGGTTGGAGCAAGAGCAGACCTCAAAGTACTTCTGCTGGCGGGGGCTCCAGGCCTCGATATCGCAGCTCTTGACCTTCAGGTCAGCCAGATCGCCGGAGCAGCAGTTCAGCTGGCGCACGGGGATCTCCATGCTGCGGAACAGCTCCACGGAGTTCTTCCAGAGCTTCTCGTACCAGTCGGCGCTCTCCTCGGGGCGGCAGACCACGATCATCTCCTGCTTCTCGACTGGTGGATGCGGTAGATGCCGCGCTCCTCGATGCCGTGTGCGCCCTTCTCCTTGCGGAAGCAGGGGCTGTAGGAGGTCAGGGTCAGGGGCAGAGTGGCCTCGTCCAGGGTCTGGTCGATGAAGCGGCCGATCATGGTGTGCTCACTGGTACCGATCAGGTACAGATCCTCGCCCTCGATCTTGTACATCATAGCATCCATTTCGGGGAAGGACATCACGCCCTGCACCACGTTGCCGTGCATCATAAAGGGAGGAATGACATAGGTGAAGCCCTTGTCGATCATAAAGTCGCGGGCATAGGCCAGCACAGCCTCGTGCAGGCGGGCAATGTTGCCCAGCAGGTAGTAGAAACCATTGCCGGCAACGCGGCCTGCAGCATCCATATCGATGCCGTCAAAGCTCTCCATGATCTCGGTGTGGTACGGGATGGGGAAATCGGGCACCACAGGCTCGCCAAAGCGCTGAGCCTCCACGTTGTAGGTGTCATCGGGGCCGATGGGCACACTGGGGTCGATCATCTGGGGGATGGTGTACATGATCTCCTGGATGCGGTCAGCCAGCTTGGCTTCCTCGGCTTCCAGCTCTGCCATCTTGTCTGCGTCGCCTTGACGGCGGCGTTGTTGGCATCGATCTGTGCCTGCAGCTGGGCCTTCTGGGCCTCGTCGGTGCACTTCTTCAGCTGACCGAACAGGGGGCCGTTGGCCTTGCTCAGCTTGTTGCGGGCAGCCTTCAGGCTCTCAACTTCCTTCAGGCACTCGCGGTACTTTGCGTCCTTCTCGATGACTTCATCCACCAGAGGGAGCTTGGCATCCTGGAACTTCTTCTTGATGTTTTCCTTGACAGCATCCGGGTTGTCACGGACAAATTTGATATCAAGCATGATTTACTCTCCTTACTCTATTTCGGTTCGCATGGGGCGGGTAAGCCCTTTCCCATGCCGTTCAAAGGCGGCGTGCCGCCTTGGATCGCTATGTTTTTCTTCTCGGTCAGGCTTGCCTTCGTACAACCTCTCAGTCGGGCTGGCGGCGTATACGAAAAGCTTCCATCGGCTGCCAGGGCCTCTCCTGCCAGGCAACAACAATGACGGAGAGGTTTAATCCTCAACCTGATATTGCCCTAATAAGTTTGCAAAAGCCTTCAGCTGCTCATCCGAGTAGAAGTGGACGGTCAGCTTGCCCTTGCCGTGTGGTAGGCCACATTGACCTCACTGCCCAGCGCCTGCTTCAGGCTCTCCTCCACCTCCACAGGCAGGGTGCCGCGCGGGGCGGGCTCCACAGGCTCTTTTGGGGGCTTGGCCAGCTTCTTGCACAGGGTCTCTGCCTGCCGGACATTCAGCTCATGGTCGGCAATGATCTGTGCCGCCTGCTCCTGCAGCTCCGGGGTGGGCAGGCCCAGCACCACCTTTGCGTGGCCCGTGGTGAGGAAACCGCTCTTCAGCAGCTCCAGCACCGTTTCGGGCAGGTTGAGCAGACGCAGGCTGTTGGCCAGCGCGCTGCGGCTCTTGCCCAGCTTGCGGGCAGCCTGCTCCTGGGTCAGGTCACAGCGGGTCATCAGCTCCCGGATGCCAGTGCTTCTTCCACCGGGTCCAGATCCTCGCGCTGAAGGTTTTCCACCAGCGCCAGCTCCATGGCCTGCTCATCCGTGACATCCTTCACGACGACAGGTGCCTCGGTCAGGCCCGCCATCCGGCAGGCACGCCAACGGCGCTCACCGGCCACGATGAGATAGCGGTCCACCCCGTGGGGCCGCACCGCGATGGGCTGCAGCAAACCGTGCTCTGAGATGCTGGCCGCCAGCTCTGCCAGCGTTTCCTCATCAAAGGTCTTGCGGGGCTGAGCCGGGTCCGGCTCGATTTCCCGCAGAGGCAGCGTCTCGATCCGGTTATCGGACTCAAAGCTGGGGGCTGTGTCCTCAAACAGACTTTCCAGGCCCCGGCCCAGTCCTCCTCTTTTTTTTGCCATAGGTTACGCTTCTCCCTGCTTCACTTGTTCCAGTGCGCTTTTCTGCTCGGCGGGGGCACTGTTCCCTTTTGTGCGGCGGCGTGCCGGCTCATGCGGGCGGTTGTTCTTTACGAACTCAATGGCGAGATCCATATAGGCCTCGCTGCCCTTGCCCTTGGCTCATAGAAATTGATGGGCTGGCCGTAGCTGGGCGCTTCCGAGATGCGGATGGTGCGCGATGGTGGTCTTGTAGACCTTGGTGCCAAAATACTTTTTGACCTGATCCACCACCTGCAGCGTCAGGTTGAACCGCCCGGAGAACATGGTGAACACCACGCCCTCGATGTCCAGATAGGGGTTGTACTTCTTGCGGATGGTCTTGAGGGTGCTGATGAGCTCCGACAGGCCCTCCAGTGCGTAATACTCACACTGGATGGGGATAAGCACGCTGTCGCAGGCACACAGACCGTTCAGGGTGAGCAGATCCAGGCTGGGCGGGCAGTCCACAAAGATGAAGTCATAGTCCTTCTGCACCGAGGCCAGCGCCTTGCGCAGGCGGCTTTCGCGGCCCGGCAGATCGATCATTTCCAGACCCGCACCCGCAAGCCGGGTGTTGGAACCGATGACATCGGTGCGGAACTCGGTCTTGCGGATGGCATCCCTTGCCTCCGCCTCACCGATCAGCAGCTCATAAGTACCCACATCGACACTCCGCTTGGGAATGCCGTAACCGGTGGTGGTATTGCCTGCGGGTCCAGATCGACGATGAGCGTCTTTTTGCCCAGAGCCGCAACGCAGGACGAAAGGTTCACGGCCGTGGTGGTCTTGCCCACGCCGCCTTTTTGGTTTGCAATTGCAACGATTTTAGCCACGCTCTTTGTTTCCTCCCGGGAAAATTATTTGTTCCACGTGGAACATTCGAGGCCTGGCCCCGCTGTTTTCCCACCAGCAAAGCCCCTTTAAAGACTAGTATAGCACATCAGCGCGGCTTTTTGAACCGGTTTCCCGATTATTTTGCGTAAAAACCCTGTGGAATTGCATTTTTTGTGAAAATTGCGATGCGTTTTATCTTTGCGCGGCTGCGGTTGGAATGCGCACCGTGTATTCGATATAGCCGTCCCGCTCTTCCCTGTGGGCCGTAACAGGCACACCGTTGTCCGTCATCAGCCGGATGGCATGGTCGATGGTGTTGACAAAGATGCGCACATCCTTGACCATGGAGATGCAGTGCCTGCCCGGTGCGGCGGCATTGAGCAGCTGTTCAATGTACAGGTCGGTCTGCCGGGCATTCATCCGCCGCTTGGCAATGGTGATAAGGGCTTCGCTCCGCCGGTTCTCGGGCAGGCGCAGGACAGCCCGGGCGTGGCGCTCGGTCAGGCCATTGTCCAGCACGAACTGCCTTTGGTCGGTGGTCAGCTGCAGCAGCCGCAGCTTGTTGGCAAGGGTGGGCTGTGCCATGCCCAGCCGCTTGGCCGCCTCGGCCTGGGTGCAGTCCCAAAGGGCGATCACATCCCGCAGCCCCTGTACCTGCTCAAAGGGGTTCAGGTCTTCCCGCTGGATGTTTTCCAGCAGACCCAGCGCCGCAGTCCGCTGGTCGCCGCAGTCACAGAGGATGGCCGGAATGGTCTCCATCCTGGCCAGCTTGCAGGCGCGGAGCCGCCGCTCCCCTGCCACCAGCTCGTAACCGTCCTCGACCTTCCGCACCGAGATGGGCTGCAGCAGGCCGTTTTCCCGGATGCTCTGAGCCAGCCCCGCCAGTTCCTTTTCATCAAAAACAGTCCGACCTGAAACGGCGAGGGACGGATACTTTCCACAGGCAGGGTGTAGATCTTCCCGGCAGATTTCTTCCATTCAAACATGATTCTTTCCCCTTTCGCTGAAATGTGACACAGTTTTCCACCGTTTCCCGGGAAACGGTGGAAAGTTTGCTCATTGCAGTTCCAGTGTACCAGAAATCAAAAAGCCCTGCCAGAAGAATCGTTCGGCAGGGCTTGGCATTTATCTTGCGGTTTTGCGTTATTTCAGCGGGGACTTTGCGATCTTTCCACCGTTTCTGGGGTAGCTGTCGGAGTTTGCGAAATCTTTTTGCAGAGGATGAGGGTGCGGGTATCGCCGCCCGGCAGATGCAGGGTGCGGGTCTCCTTGTACTCTCCGCCCAGCTTCCGGATGGCACCGCGGGCCGCAGCCAGTTCCTCCTCGCCGGAAGCGCCCTTCATGGCAAGAAAGCTGCCGCCCACCTTGACCAGCGGCAGGCAGTACTCGGCCAGCATGGGCAGAGCCGCCACCGCACGGGCAGAGGCCAGATCAAACTGCTCCCGCCATGCTTTGCGGGCGGCTTCCTCGGCGCGCTCCTTGGCAAACTCCACCCCGGTCAGGCCCAGCTGAGCGCAGGCATACTTCAAGAACTCCACCCGCTTGCCGGTGGGCTCCATCAGGGTCAGCTCCAACTCGGGCTTGTAGATTTTTGTTACGATGCCCGGGAATCCGGCACCGGCACCCACGTCCACCATCTTCCTGCCACCTCGGGCTGGCTGGCAAACAGCAGGCTGTCGAGGAAGTGCTTGTCCTCAATGCCTCCGGGTCAGTGATGGCGGTCAGGTTGACCTTCTGGTTGTAGTCCACCAGGATCTGCGCAAAGGCATCCAGCTGGTCCAGCTGTTCCCCGGTCAGCGCAATGTTCCACATGGAACATTTTTGTTCTAATCTGTTCTTGTCGATCATTTATCTGTCCCTTTTCGTGTGAGGCAATTCTTTTGTCTTTTTATCAATGGCTCCCCTATCAGGGGAGCTGTCGCCGCAGGCGGCTGAGAGGTTGTACAGAGGTTCTGCCCTCCTTCGTCAACCTCTCCGTCAGTGCATCAGGTTTTCTCTCTCACTGTTAAAGCAATGCTCAGCTGCGCCACATCGGAGGGCGAAACGCCGGGAATGCGGCCCGCCTGCCCAGATTCTTCGGGCGGATGCGGGTCAGCTTCTCACGGGCCTCCAGCGTCAGGCCGGTCAGGTCAGCATACTCAAAATCTGCGGGAATCAGGGTCTTTTCGTGGCGGGCCACGTCACGGATCATCCGATCCTGCCTTGCAATGTAACCAGCGTACTTAATCTCGGTCTCCAGCCGCTCGGCCAGCATGGGGGTGATGCCCTCACCCCAGCCGATCACACCCGCCAACAGCGGATAGCTGATCTCAGGGCGGCGAAGCAACTCTTCGGCAATGCCGCCCTCCGCGGCAGGGGTCAGCCCGGCTGCTTCCATGGCAGCGCGCAGGTCAGCGGTGCGCAGGTGGGTCTCGTGCAGGCGGCGGCGCTCCGCTTCCAGAATGCTCTGGGTGTGCTGGTATTTTGCCCAGCGGTCATCCTGCACCAGACCATACTCCCGGCCAATGGGGGTCAGCCGCTGATCGGCGTTGTCCTGCCGCAGGGTCAGGCGGTACTCGCTCCGGCTGGTCATCATGCGGTAAGGGTCCATGACCCCCTTGGTGACAAGGTCATCCACCAGGGTGCCCAGATAGCTGGTCTGACGCTCCAGGATGAGCTGACTCTCCCTTTTGCGCTGCGGGCGGCGTTCAGACCTGCCAGCAGACCCTGCGCGGCAGCTTCCTCGTAGCCGGAGGTGCCGTTGAACTGGCCTGCACCATACAGGCCCCGCACCACCTTGCTCTCCAGTGTGGCTTCCAAGCTGGTCGGGTCTACGCAGTCATACTCGATGGCGTAGGCCGGGCGCATGATCTCAATGTGTTCAAAGCTGAATGCTCCGGTAAAAGGCGTTCTGCACATCCTCCGGCAGGCTGCTGGACGCACCCTGCAGATACATCTCCTCTGTGTTCTCGCCGCAGGGCTCCACAAAGATGGGGTGCCGGTCCTTGCCCGCAAAGCGCACCACCTTATCCTCAATGGAGGGGCAGTACCGGGGGCCAACCCCCTCGATCATGCCGCCATAGAGCGGGCTGCGCTGGATGTTGTCCAGAATGATCCGGTGGGTCTCGGGGTTGGTGTAGGCGATCCAGCACTCGACCTTGTTGTGCATGGGTGCATCCGTCAGAAAGCTGAAGGGCTGCAGCTCGCTGTCCGGGTCGCCGGGCTGGCATTCCAGCTTGGAGAAGTCGATGCTTCTCCGGTGGACGCGGGCAGGGGTACCGGTCTTGAACCGGCGCAGGGGCAGACCGGCGGCTTTCAGGCTTTCGGTCAGGGCATTGGCGGCGTGCATCCCGTCAGGGCCGGAAGCATACCACGCATCACCGACAAAAATTTTGCCGCCCAGATTGGTACCCGTGGCAATGACCACACACTTTGCGCTGTACTCCCCGTTCAGCTGGGTCACAACGCCCTTGACATGGCCGTTCTCCACCTCAATGCCCACCACCTCGGCCTGATGGATGGCAAGGCCGGGCGTAAGCTCAAGGGCGTGCTTCATATATTCGTGGTAGCGCTTGCGGTCGGTCTGAACGCGCAGGGCATGAACGGCAGGGCCTTTGCCCTTGTTCAGCATCCGGCTCTGCAGGTAGGTGGCATCCGCCGCAAGGCCCATCACACCGCCCAGCGCATCCAATTCGCGTACCAGCGTTCCTTTTGCAGTTCCGCCGATGCTGGGATTGCAGGGCATGTTGCCAATGGCATCCAGCTCATGGTAAACACCGCCGTTTTGGCACCCAGCGTGGCAGCAGCGTGGGCCGCTTCAATGCCAGCGTGGCCCGCGCCTATTACGATCACATCGTAATCTCCAAGATGATTCATACTTTTCCTATACTTTCCTCTATGGTTCAATCTGCTGTTACCCGGCAGAACGGCTGGAAGTTTCTCCGAGGACCGTCCGCTGGGGTGGGACCCTGTTG
>ENA-OQIO01000330-OQIO01000330.1-human-gut-metagenome-genome-assembly--contig:-NODE-330-length-25792-cov-2.973271_pt1 | contig 25792 bp, 35 predicted proteins | sample MGYA00242573_ERZ504737 | MGnify/ENA primary metagenome ERZ504737 (study PRJEB26092, sample SAMD00036203) | human gut metagenome | host: Homo sapiens | study: EMG produced TPA metagenomics assembly of...
TAATAAATATTGATATAAGTACAAAAAGTACATAATAAAAGTACAAACAGTACTTGACAAAAGTATAAAAGTACGTAACTTATAATTTGAGTAAATTTATAAATGCTATTTGGAGGTTGAAAATGGAAAGAGTTATATTTTGGAATAATAAAGGCGGAACTGGCAAAACTACATTAACATTTCAGATAATTAATGAATATGCTTTTCAAAATCCTGAAAAGAAAATATTAGCTATAGATGTTTGTCCTTAAGCAAATTTATCTGAACTTTTATTGGGAGGGTTAAATCAAGGAGGTAGTGAAGTTTTATTAATGAGGCAAGGTACAATCCAAAGAGCAACAATTGGTGGATATTTTCAATTGCGTTTGCCATCTCCTTATAGTGTGCCCTTGTTTAATCCTAGAGATTATTTAACAAAACCGCATGAATATAATCAGTATATACAAGATAATATCGATTTGCTTTGTGGAGATGCTATGTTGGAATTACAATCAAATGCTATTTCCACATTAGCGAATAATCAAATACCAGGAACTAATACATGGGTTGCAATTATAAATTGGTTAAACGATTTCATACAGCCAATCGAGAAAGATTACGATATGGTATTTTTAGACGCAAATCCAAGTTTTTCAATGTATACGCAAATAGCAATTGCGACTTCAACAAAAATGGTGTTACCAGTGATGGCTGATGATTCATCACGTAGAGCCATTCAAAATGCTTTTTCGTTGGTTTATGGATTAAAATTACCTTCTGAAATATATAGTAAATATGCTTTTGCAGAAAAATTAAAAGAAGTCGATATGCCATTACCAAAAGTTTATATGATATTAAAGAATAGATTAACTCAATATATGGGAGCAGCTTCTGCATATGCGACAGTGTTACAGGAAATTGATAAAGATGTTTTATCTCTATTGAAGACGTATCCAGATATGTTTGCATTTAAAACATTAGATATGGGAATTATTGATGTAAGAGACTTTCAGACAACGGGAGTTGTTTCGGCTGCAAGAGGTTGTCCTTTACGAAAATTGAAATCAGGACGTTTGGAATTAATGGGAAAGAGAGTTACGGTAAGAGAAGAATATAGACAGAATTGTATTGATAATGTTGAAACAATTGTAACAAGGATGAGTAAAGAGTTATAGCGAAGTTGAAGAAAGTTATGGAAATATTTTAAAGTGAAAAATATTCCCATACAATAAAAATTAATTGACCAATATTGAAAATGAGCTTTTATAAATTTTAGGTACTTTTCCCTTAACCTTATTAATAGCTTTTTGGAATAGAAATATATTTGTGTTGTAAAGCTATACATGGTGGTACACTATAAAAAACAAGGAGGTGCATACTATGGCAGTAAAAACAGCAAATGTAACAGCACGTATTCAACCGAATATAAAAGAGCAGGCAGAAGCTATTCTTGACAGACTTGGAATTCCTGTATCTGTATTTATAGATATGACTTACAGACAGGTTATTATGCGTGACGGTGTACCATTTTCATTAGATATTCCCGATAAGTTTGCTACAAGAGATTCTATAACAAAAGCTGAATTTGATACCATGATGCAGACGGGACTTTCGCAGGCAAAAAGAAATGATTCTGTATCTGTCGATGAGGCTTTCGAGCAATTAAAAGCGGAGATGTAAGGTATGGACGAGTATGAGGTAAGGAAATTGACTGATGGCATAAAAATGGGACAGTCCGGTTTAAATGTTTTACCGGCTGTCCCTTTTTTAAATGTTATATAAATTACTTATTATTCTTCTTGCTTAATTCCTGTTCCTTCATTGCACGAACCTTTAATGAAAGACCAAAGAGATTGATGAAACCGTCTGCATCATGGTGGTCATAAAGGTCACCGGTCTTAAAGGAAGCGATAGATTCGTTGTAGAGTGAATATGGAGAAGTTGTACCGGCTTTGATGATGTTGCCTTTGTACAGCTTAAACTTAACTTCACCTGTTACATTTTCCTGTGTCTTTTCAATAAATGCCTGAACAGCTTCACGAAGCGGTGTGAACCACTTTCCTTCGTAAATAATCTGGCAAACTTATTTGCCATATTCATCTTGACAGTTGTTGTATCACGGTCAAGAATCAGTTCCTCTAACTGCTGATGTGCTTCGTAAAGAATGGTTCCGCCAGGAGTTTCATAAACACCACGGGACTTCATGCCGACAACGCGGTTTTCAACGATATCAACGATACCGATACCATGCTTGCCGCCTAATCTGTTTAATTCGCGGATGATATCAGAAACCTTCATTTCCTTACCGTTTACAGACTTTGGTACACCATGTTCAAATGTCATAGTTACATATTCACCTTCTTCAGGAGCTTCTTCCGGAGAGTTTCCTAAAACAAGCAGATGCTTGTAGTTCGGTTCATTTGCAGGGTCTTCCAGCTCAAGGCCTTCATGGCTGATGTGCCATAAGTTACGGTCACGGCTGTAGCTGGTATCTGCAGAGAATGGAAGATGGATACCGTGCTGTTTGCAGTATTCGATTTCTGCTTCTCTTGAATCCAGTGTCCACTTTTCATTTCTCCAAGGAGCAATGATGTTGATGTCCGGAGCTAAAGCTTGATTGCCAGTTCAAAACGAATCTGGTCATTACCTTTACCGGTAGCACCGTGGCAGATTGCTGTAGCGCCTTCTTTTCTTGCAATTTCAACCAGTCTTTTTGCGATAACAGGTCTTGCCATGGAAGTACCTAAAAGATACTTATTTTCATATACGGCGTGAGCCTGTACACAAGGTACGATGTAATCGTCACAGAATTCATCTGTTAAATCTTCAATATATAATTTAGAAGCACCGCATGAGAGCGCTCTTTCCTGTAAACCGTCTAACTCCTCGCCCTGTCCGCAGTCTGCGCATACACAGATTACTTCATAGTCAAAATTCTCCTTTAACCACGGGATAATAGCTGTGGTATCAAGTCCGCCTGAGTAGGCAAGAATTACTTTTTCTTTCATAATTGATATCCTCCGAATTGATTGAATTTGTATGGTTGCAATTGGCAACGAACTTGTGTCTTATGATAAACCACATAAGGTAAAAATGCAATAGGTAAAAATGAATAATATGCAAAAATATACAAAAATCATGTATATTTATAAAAAAATTCAAATTAACACTTTACAGGACAAAAAAAATTGCTATAATGAAACATAACGAATATTTTACAGCGAGGTAAAAGATATGATTAAGGTAGGAATTATTGGTGCAACAGGATATGCCGGAAATGAGCTGGTAAGACTGTTACTGGGACATAAGGATGCAGAAATTGTGTGGTATGGTTCAAGAAGCTATATTGACCAGAAATATGCAGATGTATACAGAAATATGTTTCAGATTGTTGATGCGGTCTGCATGGATGATAACATGGACGAACTTGCAAAGCAGGTTGATGTCATTTTCACAGCGACACCGCAGCTTATGTGCTTCTTTAGTAAATGAAGAAATTTTATCCAATACAAAGATTGTTGATCTGAGTGCGGATTTCCGTTTAAAAGATGTGAGTATTTATGAACAGTGGTATAAGCTGGAGCATAAAGCACCGCAGTACATTGATGAAGCGGTTTACGGCTTATGCGAAATCAACAGAAACCAGATTACCGAAAAAACAAGAATTGTAGCAAATCCCGGCTGCTATACAACAACCTCGATTCTTACCTTATATCCAATGGTAAAAGAAGCTGATTGACCCGGATACCATTATTATTGATGCAAAGAGCGGTACATCAGGCGCAGGACGCGGCGCAAAGGTTGCCAATCTTTTCTGCGAAGTCAATGAAAGCATGAAAGCATACGGTGTCGGCACACACAGACATACACCGGAGATTGAAGAACAGTTAGGTTATGCCTGCGGTAGAAATGATTTAAAACTCATTTTCACACCACACCTTGTTCCGATGAACCGCGGTATTTTAGTAACGGCATATGCAAATCTGGCAAAGGACGTTACATACGAAGAAGTAAAAGCAGTTTACGATAAATATTATAAGGAAGAAACATTTGTCAGAGTGCTGGAAAGGGACATCTGCCGGAAACACGCTGGGTAGAAGGCAGTAACTTTGTGGACATCGGATTTAAGATTGAGCCGAGAACCCACCGTCTGATTATGATGGGTGCACTTGATAACCTTGTAAAGGGTGCGGCAGGTCAGGCTGTACAGAATATGAACTTATTATTTGGATTACCGGAAACAGAAGGCTTATGGCAGCACCGATGTTCCCGTAGAAGTGTGAACAAGATTCCATTACAGGGAAAACGCCTCAACGTGTTACTTGACTTCGGCTTATTTCCCTGTAACGGAATCAGGTTACAATATTTGCAGAATGAGGAGAAATGCGAAAATCCTTAAATTGAAGATTTCGCATAGCACTTTGTGCCGCAGGCGTCACAAAGCTGCTCTTATCGCAGACTGAATTAATTCAGTTCGCGATTCCTCCGGCATTAGAATGCCTGCGGAATGGAGTGTAATATGGAAATCATTAAAGGCGGCGTGACTGCGGCAAAGGGATTTTGTGCGGCAGGTTTAAACGCAGGAATAAAAAATAACGAAAAAAAAGATATGGCGATGGTTTACAGTGAAAAGCCATGTGTAACAGCAGGAACATTTACAACAAATAAGGTTTTTGCAGCGCCGGTAAAGTGGGATAAGGACATTGTGGCAAATTCACCCTTTGCACAGGCAGTTGTTGTCAACAGCGGTGTTGCTAATGCCTGTACCGGAAAAGAGGGCGATGACGCGTGTGCGGCAGAAGCAAAGGCTGTATCCGAAGCATTACAGGTTCCGGAAAGTGCAGTATTGGTTGCCTCTACCGGTGTTATCGGCGCACAGCTTCCAATGGATAAAATCTGTGCAGGAATTAAAGAACTTCCAAAGAAGCTTGGCAGTTCATTAGAGCATGGCACACTGGCGGCAGAAGCCATTATGACGACAGATACCGTGGACAAGCAGGTTGCCGTACAGATTGAGGTCGGCGGAAAGACGGTTACAGTTGGCGGTATGTGTAAGGGGGCCGGTATGATTCACCCGAACATGGCAACAATGCTGTGCTTTGTGACAACCGATGCGTGCATTAAAAAAGATGCTTTGCAGAAAATGACGAAAGCGATTGTCAGCGATACTTTTAATATGATTTCTGTAGATGGTGATACCTCGACAAACGATACAGTCTTAGTGCTTGCAAACGGCATGGCGGAAAATGATATTATTACCGAAGACAGTAAGGATTATCAGGCATTTTATGATGCACTGTTTTATGTACTGCGTGAGCTTTCTAAAAAGATTGCCGGTGACGGCGAAGGCTGTACCTGTCTGTTTGAAGTGCAGGTAAAAAATGCGGCAACAAAAGAACAGGCAAAGGTGCTTGCAAAGTCGATTGTCACTTCAAGTCTTACAAAAGCGGCAATTTTCGGACACGATGCGAACTGGGGCAGAATCCTCTGTGCAATGGGCTATTCAGGTGCGGACTTAGAACCGGAAAAAGTAGATATTTACTTTGAAAGCGAAGCCGGAAAGTTAAAAATTGTAGAAAACGGAAAAGCAACCGATTACAGTGAAGAAAAAGCAACAGAAATTTTATCAAAGAATCCGGTTATTGCTATTGCAGATGTAAAAATGGGAAATGAAGAAGCAACCGCATGGGGCTGTGATTTGACATTTGACTATGTAAAAATTAACGCGGATTACCGCTCATAATGAAGTTTCGTATTAAAGATACGGCAACGGAAATATTTTGCGGCGGCAGGTAAAAATACTGTTAAAAGTGTATATTAAAAATGGAGAGAACAGACATGGAAATGAATGAAGAATTGAAAAAAGCGCAGGTTCTGGTGGAAGCGCTTCCATATATCCAGAAATTTAACAGAAAGATTATCGTTGTCAAATACGGCGGCAGTGCAATGGTTGACGAAGAATTAAAAAGAAAAGTCATTCAGGACGTTGTACTGTTAAAGCTGGTAGCTTTAAGCCGATTATCGTACACGGCGGTGGCAAGGAAATCAGCAAATGGGTTGAAAAATCCGGCATGGAACCGCATTTCTTAAACGGACTGCGCGTAACCGATGAGCCGACAATGGAAATCGCCGAAATGGTTTTAAATAAGGTCAATAAAAGCCTTGTATCCATGATTGAAGAACTCGGCGTCAAGGCATGCGGTATCAGTGGTAAAGACGGTGGCATGTTAAAGGTGGATAAAAAGCTTTCCGGCGGCGAAGACATCGGCTATGTAGGTGAAGTCAAGGAAGTGGATACAACACTGCTTCATACACTGTTAAAGGACGATTTCCTTCCGGTTATCTGCCCGATTGGATATGATGATAATTTCCATGCTTACAATATTAATGCCGATGATGCGGCATGTGCCATTGCAAGAGCAGTTAACGCAGAAAAGCTGGCATTCCTTACGGATATTGAGGGCGTTTACAGAGATTACAACGACAAGTCTTCCCTGATTTCAGAGCTTTCAACAGATGAAGCCAGAGAACTGCTTGCGGGCGGTACAATCGGCGGCGGAATGCTTCCGAAGCTGAACAACTGCATTGATGCGATTGAACACGGCGTATCCCGTGTCCATATCTTAGACGGCAGAATTCCGCACTGTCTGTTACTTGAAATCTTTACAAACAAAGGTATCGGTACAGCGATTTTAAGCAACGAAGCAGAACGTTTTTATGATACAAACATTTAACGAAAATTTCGGAGGAAAAAATGGATACAAAGACAATTATTGAAACAGCCGAGGAGCATTTGATTCATACCTATAACCGTTACCAGATTGTACTGGATAAAGGGGACGGTGTGCATTTATACGACACAGACGGCAAGGAATATCTGGATTTTGGTGCCGGTATTGCCGTATTTGCATTAGGATATAACAATAAAGAATATAATGATGCCTTAAAGACACAGATTGACAAGCTGGTACATACATCGAACTACTTTTACAACGAACCGGCGGCAAAGGCGGCAAAAATGCTGACCAAAGCGACCGGAATGGACAGAGTATTTTTTACCAACAGCGGTACGGAAGCTGTTGAAGGTGCGATTAAGCTTGCAAAGAAATATGCGTATTTAAAGGATGGCTCAACCGACCATGAAATTATTGCAATGGAACATTCTTTCCACGGCAGAAGCATGGGTGCGCTTGCCGTAACAGGCAACAAGCACTATCAGGAAGCCTTTGGACCGATGATTCCGGGAATCCGTTTTGCACAATACAACAATCTGGAAAGCGTAAAGGAACTTGTAAATGAAAAGACCTGCGCGATTATTTTTGAAACCGTTCAGGGAGAGGGCGGCGTTTATCCGGCAAAGAAGGAATTTATCGAAGGTGTCAGAAAGCTTTGTGAGAAAAGGGTATCCTTTTAATTTTAGATGAAATTCAGTGCGGCATGGGCAGAACCGGTTCGATGTTTGCTTATCAGCAGTACGGTGTGAAGCCGGATATTGTAACGGTTGCCAAGGCTTTAGGCTGTGGTGTGCCGGTCGGAGCATTTGCGGCAAAGGATGAAGTAGCAAAAGCCCTGGTTCCCGGCGATCACGGCACAACTTACGGCGGAAATCCGCTGGCTTGTGCGGCGGCAGTCAAGGTATTTGAACTGTTTGACAGCTTAAAGGTGTTAGACAATGTAAAAGAAGTCGGCGCATATTTAGCTTCCGAGCTGGATAAAATTGTGGCTGAATACGATATTGCGACAGAGCGCAGGGGAATGGGTCTGATTCAGGGCTTACAGCTTAGTGTCAATCCAAAAGACGTGATTGCAAATGCACTCGATAACGGACTGATTTTATTCTCAGCCGGAACAAATGTCATTCGTTTTGTACCACCGCTTGTTATTACAAAGGCAGATGTGGACGAGATGATTGTCAGACTGAAAAAATCTTTGGATTCTTGCAGATAAGACTTTTTAAAAGAGAAAATACATGCTATAATTAATTGTTATATTAAGACTTGTACCCGCGGTGCAGGTCTTAATATTTGCTTATAAACCCCGTGAAATCATGGAAAGGTAAATTAATTGGTATGAAGATTTTAAAAAGAGTAACAGCAGTTTTGCTCACAGCAGTTGTTGCCGTTTCGTTTACGGCGTGCGGCGGACGCAGTGAACATGCAAAAAAGCTGAATATAGATACAGCCGTTTCGATTAATATCTGGTATCAGGACGATGCATATACATCGTATCTGGACTATATCGCACAGCAGTTTCATAAGGCAAATGAATTTATTACGGTCAATCCGGTGAAAGTAGAGGAAAACAACCTGCTGGATGCCGTTTATAACGGCAGCATTGCGCAGAATAATGTGGCAGATGTATATCTTATGGAAGCATCGGATATGCAACGCGCATATTTAATGGGACTGACGGCGGAAAATGATGCGTATACACAGTACTATTCACAGAAGCATTTTCCGGTGACGGCAGTTAATGCGGCGTGCTATGAAGGAAAACTTTACGGCTATCCGGTCACATTTCATACGGCAGTCATGGTGTATAATAAAAAATATGCCACAGCGCCGGAAAATTTTGAGCAGATTGAAGCATTTTTAAATTCATATCAGGTCACAGATGAAAATAAAGATGTCAACATGATTGTAGGCTGGGATACACAGGATTTGTGGACAAATTACGCATTTGGCGGAAGCTATGTGGATAACGGCGGCGCGCAGGGTGAGGACGCTGAAAGCGATGCCCAGACAGAAGCGTTAAAGGCGGCGATGACAGAGTATGCGGCGCTTCAGAATACTTTTGGAATTGTAGATAAAACACAGGAAGAATATAAGCAGATGTTTATAAACAATCAGCTTATTTATACAATACTGGATTCAACGCAGTTAGCGGACTTAAATGCTTCCGGTGTGGATTACGGCATCTGTGCCGTGCCGGGGGCAAAGACGGGATTTGGTACGCAGAGCCTTTCGGATACGATACTTGCCATGGTCAATCCGTATTCGGAAAACACGGACACTGCCAAGGCAGTAGCGCAGGCAATCAGTTACGATTATGCGGATTTGCTTGAAAAGGATACCGGCTACATCAGTGCGAGAACCGATGTGGCAGATAAGAATAAAAAGACACTGTATCAGCCGTTGTATGAAGTATATGCGAAGTCTGACAGCTATGCAAAGTATATCGGGGCAGATGAATTTTATGTCAGATATTCCATTTTACTGCACAATATCTGGAAAGGCGAAGATTTAAATGAGTCGGTAGATGCTTTTATAAAGGCAGTCAGCCGTTAAAAAGATGAATAGAAAACCTGTCATTTACTCATATTAGATAGAGAAATTTTATCAATATGGAGGAAGAAATGGCAGGTTTTTTGATTGCAATTATTTCGGGGGCGCTTATGAGTGTCCAGGGGGTATTTAATACAACGGCGACAAAGAGCAGCAGTATCTGGGTGGCGGCATCTTTTGTGCAGATTACGGCATTTGCAACGTGCGTGCTGATGTGGTTTTATGACGGACGTCCGCCGGTTAGCGGGCTGTTTCAGGTACAGCCGAAATACGCACTGCTTGGCGGTGTTATCGGTGCATTTATTACGTATACGGTTGTGCGGGCAATGGGAAGCCTCGGAACGGCAAAGGCGGAGATTACGATTGTCATTTCGCAGATTGCCGTGGCATATATCATTGAATTATTCGGCATGTTTGGCAGTAAGCGGGCAGATTTTTCGTGGTTAAAGCTTTTGGGGCTGGCACTGGCAATCGGCGGTGTGGTGCTGTTTAATGTCTGTGGGAATCAGGAATAGCCCCGTAAAAAACAACAAGTGGAAATTTGTGTGCGGGAATGGTATAATAGGCGCAGGTTTTTAGAAATTAGGAGAGAAAGCACGGAGGTACTTTGTGGAAGATTTATTTAAAATACACGGAATTGTAAATTTGAAAAAAGGCGAGGGAAGAACATTAAAAGCCGGAGGAATGTGGGTTTACGACAATGAAATCGCAAGCACTATGGGAGAAATCGTTGACGGCGGACTCGTAGAAGTACATGATTTTGACGGCTATTTTATGGGTATCGGATATATCAACCGCCGCTCTAAAATTACGGTCAGAATGATGAGCCGCAGAACGAGGGAGATTGACAGGGCATTTATTGAACAGCGCGTGCGCGCCTGTGTGGATTATAGAAAACATACGGTGGATATGTCTTCCTGCCGTCTGATATTCGGTGAAGCGGATTTCCTGCCGGGCATTGTGATTGATAAATTTTCTGATGTGCTGGTTGTCGAATCGCTGGCACTCGGAATTGACCGTTTTAAGCCGCTGATTGTAGAACTGTTAAAGCAGGTTTTAAAAGAAGAAGCATGCCAATCCGCGGTGTTTATGAAAGAAGCGATGCCAAGGTGCGTCTGCAGGAGGGCATGGAGCGTTTCAAGGGCTTTATCGGAGAAGAATTTGACACCAAGGTATCTATCGTGGAAAACGGCGTGAAATATATGGTCGATGTAAAAGACGGTCAGAAGACAGGATTTTTCTTAGACCAGAAATACAACCGTGCCGCAATCCGTCCGATGTGTAAGGATGCAAAGGTGTTAGACTGCTTTACGCATACCGGTTCATTTGCATTAAATGCGGGCATGGCGGGCGCAAAGAGCGTGCTGGGTGTGGACGCATCGGAACTCGGCGTTGCACAGGCAACGGAAAATGCCGCATTAAACGGACTGTCAGACCGCGTATCCTTTATCTGTGAAGATGTATTTGAACTGCTTCCAAGACTGGAAAAAGAGGGCGAATTGTTTGATGTGGTCATCTTAGACCCGCCGGCATTCACGAAGTCGCGTAATTCTATTAAAAATGCAGTAAAAGGATATAGAGAAATTAATCTGCGTGCAATGAAGCTTGTTAAAAACGGCGGCTATCTTGCAACATGCTCCTGCTCGCATTTTATGAATCCGGAGCTGTTTGCAAAGACGATTGGCGAGGCTGCCGCCAATGTGCATAAGCGCCTGCGCCAGATTGAATATAAAACGCAGTCTCCGGACCACCCGATTTTATGGTCGAGAGATGAGGAGTCGCTGTATCTGAAGTTTTATATTTTTCAGGTGTGTGATGAATTGTAGAAATAGTATTAATGTAAATGTCACGGCATATAAATGAATAAAATTATGCTGGTAAAAATTTAACATAAAGAAAAATCCCGGAAAGTTTAACAGACTGCGGGATTTCTTGATATGTCACGTAAAGTCATAGAAAATCTTGCCGTAAAATATGAAAATGTTGCGAAGGGAGTGTGCAGACAAATGGGTGGAAAAGTATTAAATTATGAAGCAAAAGATATTTTAAATCGTGGACGTGCAGAGGGCGAAGCAGAAGGAATTGCCCGGATGCAGCGTGCGGCGAAACTTTTGCGAATGGGAAAAAGTATTTCAGATGTAGCAGAACTAACGGAACTATCCGAAGAAACGGTTACGGAACTGGCACAGACTGTAGAAGGTTGATTATACGGCAGATAAAAATGATAGAAGACAAAAGGACCCGCCGGGTTGCGCATTCTTACAAAAGTAAGACTAGGCTTGGCGGGTTCTGTTACAAATCATATACGATTAATAAAGATATTTGTCAATCTTTTTTGAAATTAACTTTCCTTCTGAATCCGGATTTCTTCCGGGTAGCTAATCGCGCCCATGGTCGGCACGCGGTATAAAACTCCCTGATTGTCAAAATACTGGAAAAACGTATACTGTGAGGTGCAGTGGATATTGGTCAAATCGCCGTTCGCAATATATTCCACCTGCGTACCGTCGGCATTCATGCGGTATAGACCCGGATTATCATCGCCCTCCAGCTGGAAGAAAATTTTACTGCCATACAGGTTATAATTAATCACCTTGCAGTTTTCTTTTCCGTAAAGCAGTTCAACCGTCTTTGTATTCTTATTGACACGCACCAGTGAATATCCCTTGGAAATATCAATGTAGTAAACATAATTCCCCTCGGAATCCGGTAAATATGAATTCGCATCGTAATACAGGGAAATGGAATCGTCCTTCGGGTCGAGCGTGCTGATAACATTTTTCTTATCTGTATTGGAAAAATAAATTTTACCCTCACTGACACAGGAAGGATTGTAAGGCGTGTTTGAAACCAGTTTATCATTTTCGCCGTCAATGTCCATGCGGTGTAAGGTAATGCCGACATCGCTTTCGTAGTGCTGGTAATACAGATAATTGCCGCACAGACTGACAGAGCCGGTCAGATGATTGTAAAGCATTGTCGAATTCTGCCCTTCCAAATCCGTCTGATAAATGCCGAATAACTGACCGCGCAGAATCGTACCAATCATTTCTTTGGAAAAATTGTTCTTTACATAATAAATTTTATCATTGTAAATGTTTAACGATGCCACGCTGTCGGAGTTGAGCATACGGGCATTACTGCAATCGGAATCCATGACGTAGAGATAATTGTGGTCGTATGGATTGGCAAAATAAATTTTATTGTTGTACTCGCAAAATAATCCGCCGTTCATTAAATTCCCGGCAGTATTTCCGGCGGCATCGGCGCTGTTCGTCTGCTTTTTCTTCGGCAGGGTATGAACAACCACCGCCACAACAATCAAAACAACGACAACAGCCGGAATGATAAATTTTACACTACGTTTCAGTTTCATAAAAAGCCTCATTTCCTAAAATCATAATTATAAAGAATTATATCACAAATCATAGTGCGATACAAAAAAAATTATGGTATAATGTGTGTAAGCAATGAGCCGTGCCAGACGAAAGAGGAAAAAAGAGCTGTGCTAGCACAAAGCTCTTTTAGACGATTGCGGCTGATAGGGCGATGCCCGACAGTGAGTGAAAAAGTGTCAGAGCAAAGCGGAAATGAGGATTAAAATGTTAGATTTAGGTGAAATCAGGGAAAAAATAGACGGAATTGATAAACAGCTTGTATCATTATTTGAAGAACGAATGGCACTTTGTCATTCAGTAGCGGAATATAAAATTTCTACCGGCAAGAAAGTGCTGGATACGGAAAGAGAAAATGCAAAACTGGCGGCAATCACAAAAATGGTTCAGAACCCGGAAAATGTCCATGCAATCAATGATTTATTTTCACAGATTATGGCAAATTCCAGAAAAATGCAGTACCGTTTATTAGAAGAAAACGGTCAGACATTAAGAGAGCCGTATGAAGCTGTGGACGAAGTGGACAAGACCAACTGCAAGGTCGTTTATCAGGGCGTTCCGGGGCATACAGCTATATTGCCATGAAGCGTTACTTTGGTGAAAATGTAGAAAATTTTCATGTGCCGACATGGCGCGATGCCATGGAAGCAGTAAAAATGGGCAAGGCAGATTATGCAGTGCTTCCGATTGAAAATTCAACAGCCGGTATTGTAGCCGGTGTTTATGATTTATTGCAGGAATATAATAATTATATTATTGCAGAAACTTATATCAAAGTAGAACACGCACTGCTCGGTCTTCCGGGAACAGATTTGGATAAGGTAACAACGGTTTATTCTCACCCGCAGGGCTTAATGCAGTGTGAAGGATTTTTGGAACAGCACAAGGACTGGAATCAGATTAGTCAGGCAAATACAGCGCAGAGCGCCCAGAAGGTGCTTTTGGAAAAGAATCCGTCCCACGTTGCCATTGCAAGTGAAGAAGCGGCACAGGTATACGGACTGGAAGTGTTAAAGCATAAGATTAATGATTTGGACAACAATACGACTCGTTTTGTCATTGTTACGAATACAAGAAAATTTGTGAAAAATGCAAAGAAGATGAGCATTGTATTTGAAACGGCAAACGAAGCCGGAACACTCTACAACCTGTTAAGCCACATCATTTACAACGGACTTAACATGAACAAAATTGAATCCCGCCCGATTGAAGGCAGAGAGTGGGAGTTCCGCTTTTTCGTAGACTTTGAAGGCAATATTGATGACCCGCGGGTGATTAACGCATTGCGTGGCATTGAGGAAGAATCTAAAAAGATAAAGCTGCTGGGAAATTATTAATTCCCAGTTGGATAGCATTTATTTATATGGAGGGGGAAGTATATGCAGAAAAAGAAAAGTAAGGTAATCATAGTTATAGTAATAGCTGCGATTATTGTAATAATACTGTTTTGTTTTAAGTCCAGAAAATTGGATTCGCTGTATGCAGGAAATATTTCGGATATTGAGCAAGTGAGTATTGTATCCGGCGGAACGGGAGATATTGTTGTAGTTAAAAATACGGAGGATATAGAAAAGCTTGCACAATATTTTGGGGAGTACAAATTACAACCGGATTATTTTTATAGTGATTCTAAAACAGGCTGGAGTTACGGGATAAAATTTGAATGGGAAAATAAACAAATATTCATTACCTGTATAGATACCAACCGGGTTAAGGTAGATACCAAAGTCTATAAAGTGAAAAACGGTGACTCAATGGAAAATTCGTTAAAAGATTTATTTGATGAATTAAGCGAGTAGTTATTGAAATTCTGAATGGAGGGAATACTATGAAAACGATGAAACGAATCATTCCGTTCACCATACTCATTTTGGCAGCAGTCATATTGTTTGTGGTGTGGTTTCGGGCATATGTTCCGGTAAAAAGCGAAGCATTTCACACAGACGGAAGCAAAATCGAATTTGGAGAAAATACCGCATATGAAATCGGTGCAAATTCATATGGACGTCCGGTATTCAAAAATCCGTCAAAAGCCATGAAACAGTTCAAAAAGGATTATGCTTTGGGACTGGATTATATGGAAAATGTAAGGGGCTTACCTCAATTTAGCAGTAAATATAAAGTATTAACCTGGTATGCATGGCACTGCTGGCAGGTAGAAGTTGTCGAAGACATTGAGAATAAAGAGGAAGTAAAAGAGCAGTTAAGAGCGATTTCGGAGTTTGCCAATTTTTATATCAACAGTAAAATGCAGCACTATAATCCGTTTTAGGCGTTACAAAGCCACTTTTTATCGCAGAGCCAAATCTGACATTTGGCTCGCGATTCCTCCGGCAAAATGCTACGGAAAAGGGGAGTGTGAAAAATCACACTGATGTGCTGATTTTCACACAGATGTTTGCTTCCGGGCGAAAGCAAACATCTATGATGGCAGATGAGAAATCGCCTGCGCGAATTTCTCATCGCCTCATCGCAACAAGTTGCGTAGAATAGGAGAGGGATGAAAAAAATCAGTTGCATCATCGTTACGGTAATATTGCTTCTGTGTGTAACCGCCGGGTGCAGTAAGCCGGAAGGCACGAGAAAACTTTCGGATATTGTCAGTGAAAAAGTGCAGGATATCGCAGTTGTGAATATTATCAGCGGGAACACCGGTGAAATAAAAGGTTATAAAGAAGCCGATGATATTGATAAGATTACGGCGTATATGCAGAATGTGATGTGTACGAAAAGTTCACCGGCATCTGCGAGCGGCTGGAGTTACGCATTTGAAATCACGGGAACGGACGGTACATCGGTAAAGGTTATTTTCGCAGGCACGAACAGCAGCATTGACAAAGAAAAGTATGCACTGCAATATTCGGATTTGAATGAATTTATAGCAGGTTTGTAAAAATATAAGACAAAGTATAAAATAAAAAACATTGCATTTCCGAAAAAAATAGTGTATCTTAATAGTAGCTGCTGTACGACTGGCGGAAAATGCAGGAAGATGTAAAGAACCATTCTCCTGTATGTGGGATTACCCACAGGGAGTACAGATTTTGTAGATAAGCCGACCGCCTGGGGCGACCATTAAAGCTTGGTTACTCAGGGGCCGGCTTATATTATTTTTACGAAGATTTATGCCATAGAGGTGCAAATCTTCAATCGAAAAACTACAGTGCTGCATAGGCAGTGGAAAGAGAGGATTGTATGGAAATGCAGATGTTGGAAAAGGAACTGTCAGGCTGTGATTATCCGGGCAGAGGAATTGTGATTGGTAAGTCAGAGGACGGAAAGAAAGCGGTAACAGCTTACTTTATCATGGGCAGAAGCGAGAACAGCCGCAACCGTGTATTTGTTGAAGACGGTGAAGGAATCCGCACACAGGCATTTGACCCGTCAAAATTAAGTGACCCAAGTCTGATTATCTATGCGCCGGTACGTGTTTTAGGAAATGATACGATTGTAACAAACGGCGACCAGACAGATACGGTTTATGATTTAATGAGCCAGGGAAAGACATTTGAAGAATCTTTAAGAACAAGAGAATTTGAACCGGACGGACCAAACTACACCCCGAGAATTTCAGGCATTATGCACATTGAAAACGGCACATTTGACTATGCAATGTCGATTTTAAAGAGCAACAACGGCAATCCGGCAGCCTGCAACCGCTATACATTTGATTACAGAAATCCTGTAGCGGGCGAAGGACGTTTTATCCATACTTATATGAAAGATGCCAATCCGCTTCCGAGTTTTGAAGGCGAGCCGACATGGGTTCGGATTTCAGGTGATATTGACACATTTACAGAAATGATATGGAACAACTTAAATGAAGACAACAAGGTATCTTTATTCGTCCGTTTCATCGACATTGAAACAGGAAAGTACGAAACAAGAATTATCAATAAAAATAAATAAGTCAGATTCCGCAGAAGCGGCAAGGAGGAAAAAATGAACGAATTTCAGTTAAAATACGGCTGTAACCCAAATCAGAAGCCGTCCAGAATCTTTATGGCAGACGGCAGTGAACTTCCGGTAGAAATCTTAAACGGCAGACCGGGATATATCAATTTCTTAGATGCTTTCAACGGCTGGCAGCTTGTAAAGGAATTAAAAGAAGCAACAGGACTGCCTGCGGCAACCTCTTTTAAGCATGTATCTCCGGCTGGTGCGGCAGTAGGCATTGCTTTAACAGAAGTTGAAAAGAAGATTTACTGGGTAGATGAAGCAATTGGAGAACTTTCACCGCTTGCATGCGCATATGCAAGAGCAAGAGGTGCAGACAGAATGTCCTCTTTCGGCGATTTCATTTCTCTTTCAGACGTGTGTGACGTGACAACCGCGAAGCTGATTCAGCACGAAGTTTCAGACGGTATCATCGCACCGGGTTATGATGAAGAAGCACTGGCAATTTTAAAGGCAAAGAAAAAGGGCAACTATAACATTATCAAGATTAATGCGGATTACAAGCCGGAACCAATCGAGAGAAAGCAGGTATTCGGTGTTACATTTGAACAGGGCAGAAATGAATTTAAGATTAACAAGGAACTGCTTGAAAATATTGTAACAGACAATAAGGAAATTCCTGAATTCGCAAAGATTGATCTGATGATTGCACTTATCACGTTAAAGTATACACAGTCCAATTCTGTATGCTATGCAAAAGGCGGACAGGCAATCGGTATCGGTGCGGGACAGCAGTCCAGAATCCATTGTACACGTCTTGCAGGCTCTAAGGCAGACAACTGGTTCTTACGTCAGAATCCAAAGGTATTAAACCTTCCGTTTAAGGAAAATGTAGGACGTGCCGACAGAGATAATGCGATTGATTTATATATTGGCGAAGATACATGGATATTTTGACAGATGGCGAATGGGAAAGAGTATTTACAGAAAAGCCGGAAGTATTTACAAAGGAAGAAAAGCGCGCATGGCTTGATAAGAATACAGATGTGGCATTAGGCTCAGATGCATTCTTCCCATTTGGCGATAACATTGAAAGAGCATACAAGAGCGGCGTAAAATATATTGCACAGCCGGGCGGTTCAATCCGTGATGACAATGTAATTGAAGCCTGCAACAAGCACAACATTGCAATGTGCTTTACAGGCATGAGATTATTCCATCACTAAGAACAGCGCCCGGAAAGGGCAGTGGAATGGAGATGAATGGAAAATGGATATTAAATGTATAGCATTAGACCTCGACAGGACAACGTTAAATGCACAAGGGAAACTTTCAAAGGCAAATGAAGAAGCAATCCGTAAGGCGGTTGCAAAGGGAATTCATGTGTGTATTGCCAGCGGAAGGGCATTTGACACACTGCCGCAGGACGTCGTTTCCATTCCGGGCATTGAATATGCAATAACCAGTAACGGAGCGGCGTATATCAGAAATACAGGACAAGCAGTGCCTGCGTTCCTATGTGCTGACGGAGCAGTCTGTAAAAAAGATTCTGGAACTGACAAAGGATTTTCCTGTTACTTATGAGGGATTTATCCGTGGCACGGCATATGCGGCAAAAGAATATATTGAAGATCCGGTAAAATTCGGGGCAACAGAGCATGCCGTGGCATATGTGCAGTCTACCAGACATTTGCAGGACGATATTGTTTCATTTTTAAAGCAGCATGATGATGAACTTGACAGCATGGGCATTGTGGTAAAAGATGAAGCACAGAAGCAAAAGGTCATCGAAGTTTTAAAGGCAGAGGTGGAGGATATTTATATCACCAGTTCAATCAGCCAGCTTGTGGAAATTTCATATAAGGATGCAGGAAAACGTTCCGGTGTGAAATTTATTACAGAATATCTGGGATTAAATCCAAAGCAGGTTGCGGCATTCGGCGATGCAGACAATGATATTGATATGCTGGAATATGCAGGCTGCGGCATTGCTATGGAAAATGCGTCCAATGGACTGCTTGCGGTGGCAGACGTGGTGACACTGCACCATGACAGGGACGCGTTGCCTATGCTTTGAAAAATATTTTGAAGTGTATAGATTAAAGATAAGGGATAAAAGAACAGCACCGGAGAGAAAAGCGGCAGATGCAGATATGCGCTAAGGAGTTTCCGGTGCTGTTTTTGAATTAAAAAAAGTGTTATCTGCGGTGCTTTTTGATTTCATCCAATAAAGAGTATGGCACGAATAAATGTCCCCTGCCGATACCCAGTTCAATGTGCGGTTTGTTGGCACCGTGATAGTCCGAACCACCGGAAAGAATCAGTCCGCGCTCACTGGCAAGTTTTTTCATCTGGATTTCCTCACCGGCAGTATAGGTGGAATAGATGGCTTCCAGTCCGACAATGCCCGAATCGCAGAGGTAGTCCATAAGCTTATTCAGCGGGTCTTTTCCGAGGTGGTATAATACAGGGTGTGCAAGGATTGGAACGCCGCCCGCATTTTTTATCAGGCGGATAGCTTCGGCGCAGGGCATTTTTTTACGCGGCACATAGCACGGACCGTTTGAACCGATATAACGGTCAAAGGCTTCGTTGCGGCTTTTTATATAGCCTTTTTTAAGCAGGTAATCCGCAAAATGCGCCCGCGTAATGACGGCATCGGCATATTCTTTTTCCATATCACTGTAATCAATCGGAATGCCAAGTTGTGTAAATTTTTCACACATGGCAATGTTGCGGTTACGGCGGACATCACGCAGACTTTCCAGTTCTTTTTGGAAGGTTTTGTCCGTATAATCAATAAAAAGGCCGACAATGTGGATTTCCTTTTCGTCCCAGAATGTACTTAATTCAACACCGGGAACAAGCTCTAGGTTTTGTTCGCTGGCAGCCTGTACGGCTTCGGGAATCCCTTCAATGGTATCGTGGTCGGTCAGCGCCATGGCGGCAAGGTGAAACTGCTTTGCACGGCTGACAAGTTCAGAAGGTGTCAGCGTTCCGTCCGAAAAGGTTGAGTGTACATGTAAATCTATCGCATCCATAAAAGTCCTCCTTTAAGTGCAATTTTGCACAATTTTATAATTTTTTCATTGTAATTATATTATTTTTAGTTTAAAATGTAAATTAATTGCAGAAAAAAATTTAATGTAATTTAAAAAGCTGTTTTATCCAGCGGAATGCGAGGCAAAATGAGAAAGAAATCCCATGTTTCATTGTCAAGATATTTATTAGATCATATTGACAGCGAGTTACTTGAAAATCACAGAAAGGCATTTATTGTCGGAAGCGTGCTTCCGGACTGCAAGCCTTCGTTTGTAACTACGAAACATAATATGGAAGAAACCTTTGATATGGTGTGTGAATTTATCAGAAAGCTCACCGTGAATTCAGATGATTATAAAAAAATATCGACAGCCTATTGCCGGAAGCTGGGGGAGGTGACCCACTATCTGGCGGATTATTTTACATTTCCACATAATTGTGTATTTACAGGTTCTATCAGGGAGCATTGTATCTATGAAAAAAAGCTGAAATTTGCATTAAGAAGTTACATACGCAGTGGAGAAATTAATGTAAACAGCACGGTTGTGAGGCGCTTTACAACGCCGCAGCAGTTGTGTGACTATGTAATCCAGATTCACCAGCAGTATTTAAAGTGCAATAAAACGGTGGAATCGGATTGCAGATATATCGTGGCACTGTGCATGTTGCGGTTGCAGGAATTTTAAATCTGCTAGAACACTACAGAAATTCGAATCCGGTGTCTGCGGCAGCAGCGGCTTAAAGTCATCAATACTGAAAACCTTGCAGAGAGGAGCGGAGATTGTTATGGAAGACAGACAGATTGTAATCGGCGGATTTTACAGGCATTTTAAGGATAAATTATATCAGGTCAGATGTATTGCGTATCACTCCGAAACCAAAGAAAAAATGGTTGTGTATCAGGCGTTGTACGGCGATTATGCGGTATATGTAAGACCTTATGAGATGTTTATGAGTGAAGTTGACCACGAAAAATATCCGGAAGTTACACAGAAATACCGGTTTGAACAGGTAAATCCGGTGGAAGAACCGGCACAGCGGGAAGTGGCAAAAGCTTTAGAGAAAGCACAGGAAGTACAGCCACAAACTGCCGGTGCGGAAAAACTGCCGGATACGCAGGAAAATTCAGAACCGGAACCTGTAGAATCAATAGAATTGGAAGAACTGTCACAGGAGGGAGGCGTAAATCCGTATCTGTTGCTGTTTCTAGACGCGGAAAGCTACACGGAAAAATTAAATGTGCTTTCGCTGTGCAAGGACAAATTAGACGATTCGGTGATTAACGCAATGGCAGCTTCTATGGAGATTGAGGTCCCGGACGGACCGATTGAAAAACGGTATGCATCACTTCGGGACTGTATCAGGACACATGTCCGTTACGAGGGAACGAGGTTAAGATAGCATTATGCCTTTATGACAATGGCGGAAAAGGAGGTTACACATATTGGAGGCAAAGGACTTTTCAGCAGTAACGCCGGAGATTGAAGCTCTGGCAGCAAAATCAAGGGAGAATAACAGAATTGATATTTCCCTGTATGACAAATACGAGGTAAAGAGGGGACTTCGCGATCTGAACGGTAAGGGCGTATTAACCGGACTGACAGAGATTTCGGAAGTCAAGGCATCGGAAGTGGACGAAAACGGTGTGTCCCACCCATGCGACGGTAAGCTTTATTACAGAGGACACGATGTAGAAAAGCTGATTGAAGGATTTACAAAGGATAAGCGTTTTGGATTTGAAGAAGTAACGTATCTGCTGCTTTTCGGTGAACTGCCGGATAAGAAGCAGCTGGCGGATTTTAATGAACTTTTAGGAAATTACAGATGTATTCCGCCTAATTTTGTACGGGATATTATTATGAAAAAGCCAAGCCGCGATATTATGAATGCGGTGGCACGAAGCGTACTCATGCTTTATGCATATGATGATAAGGCAGACGATACCAGTGTGCCGAATGTTGTCAGACAGTCATTACAGCTGATTTCGGAACTGCCGCTTCTGGCAGTATACAGCTATCAGGCATACCGGCATTTTCATGTGGGCGGCAGTCTGATTATCCACGAACCGGACCCGAAGCTTTCAACTGCGGAAAATATTCTGCATTTATTAAGGGCGGACGGCAAATATACACCGTTAGAAGCAGAGATTCTGGATATTGCACTGGTACTGCATGCAGAACACGGCGGCGGTAATAACTCTACATTTACAAACCACGTTGTAACATCATCCGGAACAGATACGTATTCAACGGTTGTATCTTCACTGGCATCCTTAAAAGGTCCTCGTCACGGCGGTGCAAATATCAAGGTCAGCCAGATGTTTGAAGATATCAAAGCCCATGTAAAAGACTGGGATAATGAAGAAGAACTCACCGCATATTTAGATGACATTCTTCATAAAAAAGCATTTGACCATACCGGACTGGTATACGGAATGGGACATGCGGTTTATTCTTTATCCGACCCTAGAGCGAGAGTGTTCAAGGGCTTCGTAGAAGAACTTTCTGTAGCAAAGAACAGAGAGAAAGAGTTTAAACTCATGTCTGATGTTGAACGGATTGCGGCAGAATTAATTGCAAAGGAACGCAAAATCTATAAGGGCGTCAGCGCCAATGTCGATTTTTACAGCGGTTTTGTATACAGTATGCTGGGACTTCCGCAGGAACTTTTTACACCGATATTTGCAGTGGCAAGAATTTCAGGATGGAGTGCGCATAGAATTGAAGAATTAATCAATTGTGGCAAGATTATCCGTCCGGCATACCGCAATGTCTGTGACCATAAAGAATATGTACCGTTAGACCAGCGGTAGTAAAAAGCACGTTATCTCCTTTAAAATGCAGATTGCATACAGGCAGGTAACGTGCTATATTATATAGATAAAGACTTAGAAGCTGCCTTTTTTGGCAGATAGGAGGATTGTTGTGAATATTGTAGTATTAGCTGGCGGAACCAGTACGGAAAGAGATGTTTCCATTATGACAAGTATGATGGTGTGCGGTTCGTTAAGAAGAAACGGACATCATGCCAATATGATAGATGTATTTACAGGTTCGGGGAAATATAAGCACAGCAGTGAATTTTTCCAGGAAGACAATGATTTAAAAAAAGCTGGCAGACAGCATGAAAGAGCAGTCAGCCGGTATTGCAAAGCTGGTTGAAGAAAGAGAACGCATCGGCGGCGGATTTTTCGGACCGGGTGTACTCGAACTGTGTCAGGCAGCAGATATTGTTTATATCGGACTGCACGGTGCGAACGGTGAAGACGGAAAGATTCAGGCTGCGTTTGATTTGATGGGTATTAAATATACAGGGACAGGATACTTAAGCAGCGCCATATCCATGAGCAAGGAACTGACTAAAAAGGTACTGGTATCCGAAGGTGTTCCGATGCCAAAGGCATTTCCTTAAAGAAAGGACATAAGATTGAATATGTTCCGTATCCGTGTGTTGTAAAGCCGTGCTGCGGCGGTTCAAGCGTAGGTGTATCCATTGCAAATAACGAAGAAGAATTCCGTGCCGCAGTGGAAGAAGCTTTCCGCTATGAAGATAACATTTTGGTTGAAGAATATGTAAAGGGCAGGGAATTTTCAGTAGCGGTTCTTGACGGAGAAGCACTGCCGGTTATTGAAATTGAACCGTTAGAAGACTTTTATGACTACAAGAATAAGTACAACGGCGCAACAAAGGAAACGTGTCCGGCAAATCTTCCGGTAGATGTAGCGCAGAAAATGCAGCGATGGGCAGTTAAAGCGTGTCAGGCAGTCGGTATTGAAACATGTGGCAGAGTGGATATGCTGTTAAATGAAGACGAAGACATTTTCTGTCTGGAAATCAACACGCTTCCGGGCATGACAGAAACCAGTCTGATTCCGCAGGAAGCGGCAGCAGTCGGCATGTCTTATGACCAGCTGACACAAAAAATTGTAGAAATCTCTATGAATAAATATAATAAATAGTGCAGGAGAGTACCATGAAGGGAATGACTTTGGAAGCTGTTGCAAAAGCCTGTGGTGGAATATATCATGGCAGTGACGGCGACAAAATAAAAGAAGTTTCAGCTATTACAACAGACAGCAGGCAGATACAGCCACAGGGAATGTTTATTGCGATTAAGGGTGCAAGAAGTGACGGGCATGCTTATATTGATTCCTGTTATGAAAAAGGAGCGCTCTGCTGTATTTCCGAGCAGGAGCTTCCGGGAGAGAAAAGACCGTACATTCAGGTAGAATCCTCACTTCAGGCATTAAAAGACATTGCGCAGTTATACCGCGCCAATCTGGATATCAAAGTGGTCGGTATTACGGGAAGTGTCGGAAAGACCAGTACAAAGGAAACGATTGCCGCAGTTCTTTCACAGAAGTACAAAGTATTAAAGACACAGGGTAACTTCAACAATGAAATCGGACTGCCGCTTACTATTTTCAGACTGACGGAGGAAGATGAAATCGCCGTTTTGGAAATGGGTATCAGTGATTTCGGTGAAATGACCCGTCTGACAAAAATTGCACAGCCGGACATTTGTGTCATTACCAATATCGGCTTGTGTCATTTGGAAAATTTAAAGAGCCGTGACGGCATTTTAAAGGCAAAAACAGAGATTTTTAAATCCATGAATCCGGATGGCACGGTTATTTTAAACGGAGATGACGATAAGCTCATTACAATCTCAGAAGTTTACGGCAAAAAGCCGGTATTTTTCGGTATTAAAAATACAGCGGGAATCTATGCGGATCATATTGAAAATTTAGGACTGGAAGGAGTCCGCTGCCGGATTCATATGGCAGCAGATAATGCTGTTCAGATTGAGAATCAGACTGAAAATGCGCCAGAAGATTTTACCGTGCAGATTCCGGTTGCGGGAGAGCATATGGTGTATAATGCCATGGCAGCAGCGGCAGTCGGTGAGGCACTCGGACTGACCGCAGAGCAGATAAAAACAGGGATTGAGGCATGGAAACGATTGCCGGACGAAATCATATTATCCGTGAAAACGGGTTTTTGATTTTAGATGACTGCTATAATGCCAATCCGGTGTCTATGAAGCTTCTATTGATGTATTGAATACAGCAAAAGGACGCAAGGTCTGCATTTTAGGTGATATGTTTGAACTGGGTGAAAATGAAAAACAGCTCCACTACGAAGTCGGCAGTTATCTGGCACAAAAGCAGATTGATGTTTTGCTGACGGTAGGGGCACTTTCAACATCGATTGCGCGGGGTGCCAAAGATTATCGGGAAAATCATGCCGGTGCGTATCCATGTAGTGTGCATACATTTACAACAAAAGAGGAACTTATTGCACAATTGCCTGCACTTTTAAAGCAGGGGGACAATATTTTGGTAAAAGCATCCCATGCAATGGAATTTCCAAAGGTGATTGAAGCAATTACAGAAATGACACAGGAATAATTGATTATTTGTGTTGCGGGCATGGCAAAAAACTCTTATCGCAGAAGGAAATTAAATTCAATCTGAGATTCTTTTGATATTGTAATGCCTGCGGATTGGAGGAAGAACACATGAAAAAAATGAAAAAATTAAGCGCGCTGATGCTCGTATTGGTATTATCTTTATCCTTTGTGGCATGCGGCGGCAGCAAATCCATTACAGGTACATGGACTGTAGACGGAACGGATGCCGATATTTCAAAGCTTGAATTAAAGGACGACGGAACGGGAAGTATCAGCCTTGGTGACAGCATTTCTTTAAATATTACGTATACGACAGAAAAAGATAAGCTGACAGTTACCATGTCTTATCTGGGACAGACAGAATCCGATGAGTATACATATACGTTAAAGAAGGGCAAGCTGACATTAACAGACAGCAGCCAGACACAGATTACATTTGTAAAGCAGTAAATAAAAAAGATACCGGGTATATCACACAGATGTTTACTTTCGAGTAAAAGCAAACATCTGTGATGGCAGATGAGAAATCGCATGCGCGAATTTCTCACCGCCTCTTCGCAACAAGTTGCTCAGAAATGAGAAGCAGCAGGATTTTATATACCGGGTATCTTTTAGTTATTGGAATTTTAAATATTTTTATATTAGGGTTTACAAATCTATTTATATGGTATTCTTAATTACTCGATCGATGTACAGCTACGACGTCTGAGCATCGATCGATGTACAGCTACGTACGTCTGAAGCATCGATCGATGTACAGCTACGTACGTCTGCATCATCGA
>ENA-OQIO01000331-OQIO01000331.1-human-gut-metagenome-genome-assembly--contig:-NODE-331-length-25770-cov-2.979917_pt1 | contig 25770 bp, 24 predicted proteins | sample MGYA00242573_ERZ504737 | MGnify/ENA primary metagenome ERZ504737 (study PRJEB26092, sample SAMD00036203) | human gut metagenome | host: Homo sapiens | study: EMG produced TPA metagenomics assembly of...
CATTGGAAGGATCTCCGTATGCCATCTGCCCATGCCGCCATATCCGATCAGTCCGTAAACTACTTTGTTTTCCCTCATTTTACACCTCCATATATAATTTAATTATCATAACATTACTGTTCACTCTGTACCCAGTAACACGCTACGCGATGTACAGAATTTATACGAATCGCATAAATCTTCGCGAACAGCTGTCAACTATCTTATGTTTTCTCAGATCCGGTAAAATCCTGCTGACTGTGCCGGAACAGTTATTTTCCATTTTTAGCCTCTGCGGCTGCGCCAAAGTTATAGATTGCTTCTTTTGGCTCTGCATCGCATGCAAATGTTTTTGCCTCTGCGGCTGCATTGATGATCACGAGGATCTTCTCATCACCGGCTTCACGGATGTATGCCAGCGGATATGCATTCTTTTCTGCATAAACAAAAGTGATCTTTCCTCGGCTCTGCAGAGCTTTGTGGCTCTGACGGATCCGGATCAGTTTTTTCACTTCATGATACAGAGAATCCGGAGCTGCCATCTCTTTCTTTGCTGTTGGCCGATCTTTATCCGGATCCATGGCAATATACAGATCACTTGCCGGTGCACTGGAGAAGCCTGCGTTGGTGCTGTCATCCCACTGCATCGGAGAACGGGAACCGGTACGGTTGTAACCGCCTTCTACAGATTTCAGTCCTTCTACATAACGCATACCGATTTCATCGCCATAATAGATAAATGGCGCACCTGGCATGGACAGGATAAATGCAAATGCAACTTTCAGTTCATCGCCGTGCAGGTGACGTGCCAGACGGTCTACATCATGGTTTCCGGAGAACATACACATCAGACCCTTGCCGGCTGTCTTTTCGCAGTTTTCTTTATAAGATTCTACGAAATCGTAGATATTTCCTTTTGCACGGGAAGAGAAATACGGCTCTTTACAACGGAACAGATCGTTGGAATGAGAAGTACCAAACTCCAGCAGGAAATCCATGTGGAATCCACCTTCCAGAGATCTCTGCGGATCACCCCATTCAGATACCATTGCTGCATCCGGGAATTCTTTATCAAGGAATTCTCTGATCTGTTTCCATACGCGGATGTTCCTTTTTTCTCCGGATCATTTTTCACCAGAGACTCTGCCATATCTACCCGGAAGCCATCACAGCCCATACCCAGCCAGAATCTCATTACATCTTCCATTGCTGCGATAGTTGCCTGTGGTCCTTCATCGTCGATTGACTGCTGCCACGTTTCTCCGGATCCGGCTGATAGAAACCATAGTTTAATGCCGGCTGATTGGAGAAGAAGTTGACAGCCACCGCACCGTCACGCTCAGAGATACCTCTCAGAGAGCCGCCGAAGCTGACCTCCGGTGATTCCCATACTTTATCGGTCCAGATATAGCGGTCGGTATATGGGTTCTTATCTGCTTTCATGGATTCGATGAACCATGGATGTTCTATAGAAGTATGTCCCGGCACCAGGTCCAGCAGTACATGAATTCCTTTTTTATGTGCTTCTTCAAATAATTGTTTCAGATCTTCGTTGGTTCCGTAACGAGGAGCTACACGACAGTAATCTGCAACATCGTATCCTGCATCTCCGAACGGGGAGAGAAAACAAGGATTGATCCATAAAGCGTTACATCCAAGTTCTCTGATATAATCTAATTTTTCGATAATACCCTGAAAATCTCCGATGCCGTCCCCGTTAGTATCTTTAAATGACTGCGGATAGATTTCATAAAAAAATTGCATTATCTAACCATTTTGACATTTTGTAAAACCCTCTTTCTTTCTGATGTTGTCTCGTTTCTCTACAACAACTACCTTCGCTTACCAGAATACTATTTATTTTCTTAGATTTCAAACAATATACTATTTATTTCTGATACTATTCTATTGTTTTTGTATAATGTTCTTGTGTTTCTTCTTATCCATATATTTTTTTTGGTTATTTTTATCCTGTATTTCATTTTCGAAAAATAATTTATATTATTTTGCACAGCAAAAAAGGGTTCCTGATGCCACAGATTTTCATTCTGCAACATCATACCCTTCTCTGTTTTCCGTTGCAACACGTATCATTATATGATATATTACAACTGATTCTTTTATATTTCCCGAAAACAGTATTCTTTGCAATACTATTCTATTATTTTATTTATTCTGCCGGAGATATTTATTTTACGGAGGCGTATGTTATGAATCTTTATGCGATAAAAGAAAAGTGCCAACACGGATCCATTCAGGTTCCATACAGTTACTATGACTGCGGTATACCGGATTATTTTACGAGTGTACCGCTGCACTGGCACAGTGAAATGGAATTAAATTACATAAAATCTGGAAATGGTTTTTTCAAATACGAGGATCAGACCATCTCTGCCAAACCGGGAGACATCTTTCTGATCCAGCCCAACGTCCTTCATGCTATCATGTCGGATGAGCACAGCTCTTTTTTTTATGATACCATTGTTTTTCATCAGAATATGCTGGTGGGAAGTTACGATGACCGTTGTTATACAGATATTCTGCTGCCGATCTTTTCTTCCAGACGAAGAGTTCTGGTCCCTGTATCTCAGGCCCCCCCGGGGTATCATGAACTCCATGATTCGGTCCGGACTATTATGCAGTGTGCGCACAAAAATCTTGCAACGTCGGATCTGTTACTAAAAAGCGAACTGCTCCGCTTATTTTATCTGCTGGCATCGACACCGGGACTCTGCACCGAACACACGGCTTCGACAGAATCCCGGCTGACCGAAACACTTCGGCCTGTTCTCACTTATATACAGAAACATCATTCCGAATCTGTTACTATAGAGCAGCTGGCAAAGATCGCTCATATGAGCAGCAGTTACTTTATGAGCTGTTTCAAACAGAATTTCGGTCTCGGAGCCATTGAATATCTGAATCAGGTACGTATCCGATCAGCATGCGACCTTCTGCGCAATACAGATCGCAATATCTCCGACATTGCTTTCGATACCGGATTTCATAACCTTTCAAATTTCAATCGACAGTTTCGCACCAAGGTAGGATGTTCTCCTCAGACTTACCGAAAAGAATCCGTTCTTTCCTGATAGATCCAGTAAGTGATCATCAACATGATCCAGGCGCCGATCCAGCAGATACTTCTGCCAGAGCAACACCACGAAAAGCCAGATATGGAGTCAGCAGCTTTACCATGACCACTCGAAGAGACACTTCCAGGACTCCCGAAAGCATCGGAACAAACGTATGTCCCATGCCCTGACACCCGTTGCGGAACACAAACAGCCATCCCAGAGGAAACAGACAGATGCCTGTAACCGCCAGAAAATCTCTTGTGCAAGAAATAATCGACGCATCATTTAACATGAAAGAAGTCAGAAACTCAGGAATACACAGCAACATCAGAGCCAGTGGAATATTTATCAGGATCGTCAGGATAACTCCTTCCCGGATACCGGTACGTATCCGCTCCCTTTTTCCGGCACCATAATTCTGTCCCACAAAAGTAAGAAGTGCCAGGCCCACTGTATTTGCCGGCTGTTCAAAAAGACCAAGGATCTTGGTGCATGCCGCATAGGCAGCCACATAGCTTGTTCCCATATTGTTGACAAATGTCTGTAATACCATTCCACCCACTGCAGTGACAGAATTCATAACGGCAACCGGCAGGCCTTTTAATGTCAGTTTTTTGATGATCACACCCTGTGGTTCCCAGTCCGTTTTTTTCGGGATCAGATTTTTTTCCTTTCCTATGTAGTAACAGCAGTAAAGCGCAGACAGAACCTGTGCCAGAACAGTGGCTAACGCTGCGCCAAAAACACCCATGTGTAACGGGAAAACGAATAACAGATCCATCAGAACATTAGCAATGGCGGAAATTATCATTGCAACCAGAGGCACCCGGCTGTTTCCGACGGAACGCAGAAGTGTCATGGCAAAATTATTAAAAATTGTAATGGTGGTTCCCGCAAGAATTGTTCCGAAATATTGCAGTGTTTCCGTCATCAGATCTTCCGGTGTATGGAGAAATGTAAATAATTGCCGCATGAAGACCAGACTTACCACTGTGATCACAATCCCAACGGCCAGACAGATCCAGACAGACATTGCCAGCTCTTTACGAAGTTTTTCATAATTGCCACTTCCAAAAGACTGAGAAATACAGATTCCCAATCCTCCTGTCAGCCCAATTGCGAAACCGATGATCAGAAAATGTACGGAACCGGTGTTTCCAACCGCTGCAAGTGCCGTATCGCCAATTCCTTTTCCCACCACCATGGAGTCTGCAAAGCTGTATAACTGCTGAAACAGATTTCCTGCCAGGATCGGCAGGAAAAACTGTACCAGCAAACGCATACAGTTTCCCTGTGTCATATCATTTGTCGTGTTCTTACCCATTATGTTACCTCCGATGTCTAAACGGTACTTTCCAAATACTGTCTGCTTTTAGCCAGTATTTTACTACTGAAATGATACTTTTTCCATGACATTACTATTCTGTTTTGATACTATTCTATGATGTTGAGGCAAAAGTCAGAGTGAACAGTAACATTTTCTATTCTGCAGGCGTTCCCATATAGTAGAATCCCTTGCATACGTCCAGATGAATCTGTTTGAATGTGCCAATCATAGAAGCATCTCCCGGGAAATGTACCAGAAGATTATTGCCCATTCGTCCGGTTACCAGAGATGCATCCTGATCGTTGACACTCTCTACCAGAACTTCCTGTACCGTTCCCTCAAAACGGGAAGAACGTTCTCGTGCAATTTCCTGCACCTGCGCTAAAAGACGGTCGAAACGATCTTTTACAACCTCTTCCGGCACCTGATCCTCTTTGGCCGCTGCAGGTGTTCCGCTTCTTTTGGAATAAATAAAGGTAAATGCGCTGTCATATCCCACTTTTCCGACTACATCCATGGTCTCCAGAAAGTCTTCTTCTGTCTCTCCCGGAAATCCCACAATAATATCGGTTGTCAGGGAAATGTCCGGCATCTTTGCACGGATCCGGTCAACCAGAGCCAGGTAGGACTCTTTTGTGTACCGGCGGTTCATCTCTTTTAACACACGGCTGCTTCCGGACTGCAGCGGCAGGTGCAGATGCGGACAGATCTTTTTACTCTCAGCCATCACTTCGATCAACTCATCGGACAGATCCTTCGGATGAGAAGTCATAAAACGGATCCGTTTCAGACCTTCGATCTTCTCAATCTCTTTTAACAGCTGTGCAAAGGTAATCGGATGCTCCAGGTTCTTTCCATAGGAATTGACATTCTGACCGAGCAGCATGACTTCCACAACACCATCTGCTACCAGATGTTCGATCTCTCTCACGATATCTTCCGGATTCCGGCTTCTCTCACGACCGCGGACATACGGTACGATACAGTAACTGCAGAAGTTGTTGCACCCAAACATAATGTTGACACCGGATTTGAATTTGTATTTTCGATCTACCGGCAGGTCTTCCACGATCTGATCGGTATCTTTCCAGACATCGATGATCATCCGGTCCGATTCCATAGCATAACACAGAAGTTCCGGGAACTTGAAGATGTTATGGGTTCCGAAGATCAAATCCACAAACCGGTAACTCTTTTTCAGTTTTTCCACCACATGTGCTTCCTGCATCATACAGCCACACAGCGCGATCATCATATGTGGTTTCTTCTTTTTCATGCTGCCAAGATATCCCAGACGGCCATAGACACGCTGGTTGGCATTCTCACGGACTGTACAGGTATTGTAAATAACAAAGTCTGCTTCGTCTTCTTTATCTGTCTTGATATAACCGACCGCCTCCAGAATACCATCCAGTTTTTCGGAGTCGCGGGCATTCATCTGACACCCGAAGGTAGTCGTACAGGCATATAACGGACGTCCCAGTTCTTCTGATTTTTCTCTGACATAAATGCGGGCTTTTTCAATAAACTGCTGCTGGCGTTTCTGTTCTTCAGCAGCGGTAAGAGTTTCTTTTTTATTTTCCATCTTTATTTTCATCCTTTCGCAACTGCGGTTTCGCTCCTGTTTTTCAGAAGGCAGTCACATCGTTTTTTCGTAAATAATGGAACTGAGCGAATAGCGCGCAGTTACCGTGCAATCTATTATTATACTGGATGGTAAGGGTAATTTCAATGAATTTTTGACCTTTCCTTCCATCTATAGTATTATAAGATGTTGAGGTCAAAAGGTATTTTGACCCCTTTGATACCGGATTGTTCCGTACTTCGTACTTCCACAATCCTCAAAAACATTCGTAATTCGCTCATTTTTCTTCGAAAAATGGCTACTTACTCATGTTTTTGGCAGGTCCCAAGATCAGAAATCTTCCTGCAAGCAAGCTTGCGTCAGATTTCTGACCTTTTGACCTTGGTATCATCATAATAAAAATAATTACTTGATTCACAAGGGAGGATTACGATGAAACGAAAAAAAACTTTCTACATTCTCCGGTATATTTTCGCAGTCGTACTGATCATTGGCGGACTTGGCAATCTGTCTGCTTCTGTTCCGTTCGGCTTATGCGTTACTCTTGCCGGAGTGTCTCTTTTTCCATTTATCTGGAATCTGATTCGTAAAAAAGCAGCGATTGCCCGATGGGTTCCGCTTCTTGTGCCGCTTTTGTTCTTTATCGCTGCCACACCGTTTACCCCGGAAGTGCAGCGCAGTCCAGAACAATTGCCATTACTGATGAGGCCTCTGACACACCGGAAGCTGTTGTAACGGATACTCCAGAGATTACACCTGCGGAAGTTCCGACAGACACTCCCACACCTGAGACCACACCGGAAGAAACCGCAACTCCTACACCGACAGAAACTCCTACACCGGAGCCGACAAAAGAAGTCGGTGAGATGAAAGTTCATTTTCTGGATGTGGGACAGGGATTGAGTATCCTGGTACAGTCCGATGGACAGACCATGATTTATGACGGTGGTGATAAGAGTACTTCCAGTTTTGTGGTTTCTTATCTGCAAAAACAGAATGTTACCACCATTGACTATCTGATCTCTTCCCATTATGACAGCGACCATATGGCAGGTCTGATCGGATGTTTAAATGCTTTTGATGTAAAAAATGTAATTTCCAGTGATTATGAACATGACAGTAAACTGTATCAGTCCTTTATCCAGACAGTTGCCGACAAAGGACTTTCGATGCAGCATCCTGCAGTCGGTACTGAATTTTCTTTCGGAAGCGGAAGTTTTCAGATCCTGGCTCCGGCAACCATTGATCCGAATGACAGCAATAAGAATTCAGTGGCGATCAAACTGACAAATGGTAATAATTCTTTTATTTTCACCGGAGATGCGGAAAACACCAGTGAAAAAGCCATGTGTGAATCCGGCATTGACCTCTCCTGTGATGTACTGGTTCCGGGACATCACGGCTCTGCCACAGCTACCAGCTGGGATTTTCTCCAGGCAACCGTTCCGGAATATGTAGTGATCAGCTGCGGAAAGGATAACCAGTACGGACATCCGGATAAAGATGTGATGGACAAGCTGGAATCCATGGATATTCAGGTATATCGTACCGATAAACAGGGCACGATCGTCGCTGTCAGTGACGGAACAACCATCACCTGGAACCAGGAACCGTGCAATGACTACAGCCCAGGAGATAAAGAGGATAAGGGAACACAGGCACAGACGAGCAAATCAAAAGGCAGCAGTTTTTCAGGTTCGAAGGCAACTGCAAATGAAAACTCCTCTTCTGGAAACAAGGAAGTCTCTGCTGCAAGTGCAGGTGCTTCCAGCCAGGTGGAAGCCACCCCACAGGTAACAGCGGCTCCACAGGATACTTCTTCCACTTCCAACGAAGAAATGGTATGGATCACAGCTACCGGATCCAAGTACCATAATAAAAATAACTGTGGCACCACAGACCCGAGCAAGGCAAGCGAGATCAGCAGGGCAGAGGCGGAAAGTCGGGGGTATGAGCCTTGTAAGAAGTGTTTAGATAGGTATTTTTCGTTTTAAAAAAATACCGAATAAACTTTTCTGTAAATCATAAAAATGCATCTTGTTTTCAATGTAAACCTCTGTTTACTGAAAACAAAATGCATTTTTATGATTTCATATTTCCGAATCGTTATCTCTATTCCACTGTCACGCTCTTCGCCAGGTTTCTCGGTTTATCTACATCCAGTCCTTTCGCCACGGACACATAATATCCCATCAGCTGCAGCGGTATCACTGCCAGTGAAGTTGCAAAATGTGGATCTGTCTTTGGAATATACGTTACAAAGTCCGCAGTATCCTCAATATTATAATTGCCGTATGTCGTCAGTCCCATCAGATAAGCGCCACGGCTCTTACATTCTACCATGTTGCTGACGGTCTTTTCATACAGTGCCGGCTGGGTCAGACAGCCGATCACCAGTGTACCATCTTCAATCAGGGAAATCGTTCCATGTTTCAGTTCGCCTGCGGCATATGCCTCAGAGTGGATATAACTGATCTCTTTCATCTTCAGGCTGCCTTCCATACTGATGGCATAATCAATGCCACGGCCAATAAAGAAAATATCTTTCGCATTGACCTGTTTTGCGGCAAACCACTGAAGGCGTTCTTTGTCATCAATGATCTTCTGAATCTTTTCCGGAAGCGTCTGCAGCTCTGCAATCAGACCGTCATATTGCTCCTGTGTAATCTCCTCTCTCACTTTCGCAAACTGGATCGCCAGCAGGTAAGAAGCAATCAGCTGGGTACTGTAGGCTTTTGTGGTTGCCACGGAGATTTCCGGTCCTGCCAGAGTGTAGAAGACATTATCTGCTTCTCTGGCGATGGAAGATCCGATCACATTGACGATTCCGAGAGTACGGACACCTTTTGATTTTGCTTCCCGAAGTGCGGCAAGGCTGTCTGCGGTTTCCCCGGACTGACTGATGATAATAGCAAGACCGTTCTTATCTAACAGTGGTTTCCGGTAGCGGAATTCAGATGCCAGTTCCACACGAACCGGGATTCTTGCAAGATCTTCCAGCACATACTGCGCTGCCATACCTACATGATAGGCGGATCCGCATGCCACGATATAGATCTGACTGATGTTTTTGATTTCTTCCTCGGAAAGTCCCACATCGCTCAGATCGATCACACCATCATGCAGAACAGAATTCAGCGTATCTGCTACAGCTTTCGGCTGTTCATGGATCTCTTTGATCATAAAATGCTCAAATCCTGCTTTTTCGGCTGCTTCCGCATCCCATTCAATGACTTTCGGCTGTTTTTCCACCTCATCGCCATCCAGATTAAAGAACGTAATCTCTCCTTTTCTGACACGGGCCATCTCCAGGTTACCGATATAGTAAACATTTCTTGTATATTTTAAAATTGCAGGAACATCAGATGCAATAAAGGACTCTCCGTTTTCCACCCCAAGGATCATCGGGCTGTCTTTTCTCGCCACATAGATCTCTTCCGGATACTCCTTGAACATGATTGCCAGGGCATAAGAGCCACGGATACGAACCATGGCATGTGTCAGGGCATCTACCGGTGTGCCTTCGTATTTTTTATAATAATAATCCACCAGTTTGACAGCCACTTCCGTATCGGTTTCTGAATAGAAGGTGTAGCCATTTCGAATCAGTTTGTCTTTTAATTCCTGATAGTTTTCAATAATACCGTTATGAACAGCTACCACATTGCCATCATCGCTCATATGAGGATGTGCATTATTCTCAGAAGGTTCTCCGTGAGTTGCCCAACGGGTATGCCCGATTCCACAGGTTCCCGGTACAGAGTCGCCACCATTGGTCTTGTCGATCAGTTTTTTCAGGCGGCCTTTGGCTTTAATCACCTCTGCCTGTTTTTCCCCGTCTCTGACTGCGATACCGGCAGAGTCATATCCACGGTATTCCAGTTTGGACAGTCCATCCAGTAAAACCGGGGCTGCGCTGTGCATTCCGGTATAGCCTACGATTCCACACATATTATTATTTCTCCTCTCAGATCGTTTGTGTTACTGCACTTGTTTTTCGCGATTATGCATATACACTCACCATTCTGCCTGAAGTACCCGACAGAACAGTATGTTCTATTTTACGCCACATGACCTTTGGCTTTTACTACGCCAACTACCTGGTCGACATATTTCCGGCAACATTCTTCGGTCTCGGCTTCCACCATGACACGAAGTAACGGTTCTGTTCCGGATTCACGGACCAGGATACGTCCGGTGTCTCCCAGTGCCTCTTCCACTGCTTTTACCGCAGCTTTCACATCCGGATCTTCCTGGGCAGCTGTCTTATCGACTACTCTTACATTTTCCAGAACCTGCGGATAAATAGTCAGACCTTCGGTCAGCTGGCTCATCTTTGCTTTTCTCGCCATCATAACTTCCATCATCTTCAGACTGGTCAGGATACCATCTCCGGTGGAAGCGTATTTTGAGAAAATGATATGACCGGACTGTTCTCCTCCGATCCGGCAGCCGTTCTGGTTCATATATTCGTATACATATTTATCGCCTACCGCAGTTTTTGCATAGCCGATACCCAGTTCATCGAACGCTTTATAAAGACCGAAGTTTGACATGACCGTAGTTACACGGTGTTGGTCAGAAGTTTTCCTCTCTCTTTCATGTATTTTCCATAAATATAGAGAATGGCATCTCCGTCTACCAGATTGCCTTTTTCATCGACACACAGGCAGCGGTCGCATCTCCGTCGTAGGCAAATCCTACATCCAGTCCGTTATCTACTACATATTTCTGCAGTCCTTCGATATGGGTGGATCCGGCATTGTTATTGATGTTGGTTCCGTCCGGCTGGGCGTTGATCACATAGGTTTTGGCTCCCAGAGCATCAAATACGGCTTTCGCGATATTCCAGGAACTTCCGTTAGCACAGTCCAGACCAACCTTGATGCCTTTGAAAGAATACATGCCAAGAGAAATCAGATAACCGACATAGCGGTTTCTTCCTGCCACATAGTCCACTGTACATCCGATCCGGTCTTTATGAGCATATGGTACTTCTTCATAAGTTTCACCAAATACTTCTACTTTTCCGTCCAGATAGTCTTCTACGAGAGCGATGGTCTCTTCATCCATCTTTTCTCCGTTTCCATTGATCAGTTTGATTCCATTATCATAATATGGGTTATGACTGGCGGAGATCATGATTCCGCAGTCAAAATTATCGGTTCTTGCCACATAGGCAACGGATGGGGTTGTGGTTACATGAAGCAGGTATGCATCTGCCCCGGAAGCTACCAGACCACCTACCAGTGTGTATTCAAACATATAGCTGGATCTCCGGGTATCTTTTCCGATTACGATCCGTGCCGGTGTATCATCCCCGTTTCTGCGTTTCTGTTCTCCGTAGTACCAGCCCAGGAATCGGCCAATTTTGTATGCGTGGTCTGCAGTTAGGTTTTCATTGGCTTCTCCACGGAAGCCATCCGTTCCAAAATATTTACCCATTTTTCTTTTTTCCCTTCATAATCACATCCGGCTGTTTGTTTCAGCCTTGGATTTTTTCGTGTGTTTGTCGGTTACTTTCATATTTTTATTGCATGATATATCAATAATTGGTCCGCCGGACCAATTTTAATTGGATTTTTTGTAAATTCAATGGTTCTATCATAGTACAAATAGGAAATGTTGCAAGTACTTTCATGGTTTTTAGAGATGGAAATGAAAGTTGTTGTCTGATGGACGCCGAAAGAGCCCGGTTTCCAGAGGGACTCGCGTGGGCAGGGCAACTTTGAGCTAGTCGCTAACTTCGGCTATGATTCACGAGGGTCAGCTGACCCTCGCGAAAGCTACGTAAGCGCCGGATCTCAAAGCTTGCCCTAACCGCCCACACAGTGCGAGTCCACCCTGGAAACCGGGCTCTTTCGGCTGAGTATTGGAAACGACAGATTGGATTCGTGTATCGTTTTTCATGCTTTTAAACAGCAATGTAATATATATTTTATTTATTTTCTTTTATATATTTCTTCGCATCTTTTAAGAAACTGCCTGTGATCAGCAGGATTACTGCTCCAATCGGAAAGGCAGCCACAATACTCACACTTTGCAGATTGCTCATGGAGCTTTCCGCAAACAGTAATGCGATCGGCAATGCGATCAGCAGAAGGCACCACATCAGCTGGATTCCCCGGTTGGGTTGTTCGCCTTCTTCGAGTTTGCGGTAACTGTAGCAGGAGGCTGTCAGGGCAATGGAGTCAAAGGAAGTTGCGTAGAAGGCAACCATCGTCAACAGTACTATTACCATGATAACCGGGGCACAGGGCATGGTTTTGATCATGGATACGATCATTCCATAGAGATCGCCATCTTTCAGGTATTGTGCGATAAAATCAGCTTTTCCGGTTACCTGCATTCCCATGGAGTAATTGCCGAGGATGATAAAACTGATCAGAGTGGATCCAACGCCGAAACCATAACCTCCCAGAATAGTCTGGCGGACGGTTCTTCCACGGGAGATGCTGCCGATGAAAAACGGTGCTGCCACACACCAGACCATCCAGTATGCCCAGTAATAAATCGTCCAGTTCTGTGGGAAGTTTGAGGTTCTCAGAGGATCCGTAAAGGTAGAAAGACCGATAAAGTTCTGAACCATGGTTCCCAGTGAACTAAAGCCCGTCTCGATGATATAACGGGTTTCACCTCCAAACAGAAGGACAACAGCCAGCAATCCAAAAAAGAGATATATACAGATATTTGCCAGTCTGCTGATCCCCTTAAATCCGTGGAGCAAAGAATATGTATATACAGCACATGTTACCAGTAAAATAATGGCATTGATAACTGTCCGGCTTACTGTAATATGAAAAAGCTCTCCGATGATCGTTGCCATCAGCGGTGTTGCCACACTGAAGGTTGTTGCCGTTCCTGCAAGCAGGGCAAATACAGCCAGAAGATCAATGATTCTTCCTGCCCAGCCATCGGTATGTTTCCCCAGGATCGGACGGCAGGCTTCAGAGTATTTCTGGCGGTTTCTTTTTCGTACATGGAGCATAAAACCGAATGCCACAGCCAGTACCAGATAGAATCCCCACGGGATAAAACTCCAGTGAAACAGCGGATAGACGCCTGCCCATTCCTGGATGCTTCCCATCTCTTCCAGGTGAGGATCTGTCGCATATAATACCCATTCCGAGAAAGAGTAAAATAAAATGTCTGCTGCAAGACCGCAGGTAAACATCATTGCTCCCCAGGAAAAGAAAGAGTATTTCGGCTTTTCTCCTTTTTCACCAAGTACGATATCGCCGTATTTCGATCCTGCGATATACAGAGACAACAGGAAAATGCCAAGTCCGATCACCAGATAATATGTTCCAAAAGTATCTCCGAAGAAAAACCGGATCTGGCTCAGAACTGCATTTGACTGATCCGGCAGGAGAAAAAACAGGACGCACAGTGCAATCACGATTCCAAGAGGAACCAGTGTAATCATCCAGTCGATCTTTCCTTTTGTATTTGTTATATTTTTATTCATCACTATTTTACTCCTTTTTTTGTGTATAAATCACGGTAGCTGTTATCCAGGGCGATCAGTTCTTCCAGGTTATCCACCTCGATCAGATCACCCAGATGCATCGGTCGGATGCCAAGCCGGTATTCCTTCGGATAGCAGAACATCGCCACATCGTCCCAGTAGATCTGTCTATTTTTCTTCTCTTCAAATTCCACTTCCAGGTGATGTTTCAGCCGTTTTCCATCTTCTTTGCTCCATCGGGAGATGCTGTACAACTGCCAGCCACCCTTTCCTCCGTTTCTGCTGCAGGAAACAACGATTCCGTCTTCTACCTGCTGCAGCCATTCATCCGTCTCTTCGTCCGTCCAGATACTGTTATAACCGGAACGTTCAAACTCCGGAGAAAGGATTGTTCTGTTATACACAATCTGATCACCGTCCAGGATCATGGCATTTTCTATATGATCCCGCGCTACATACAGTGAAGAGATGTTGTTGCAGGTATCATAATAAGGATTTTCAATAATTGTCACACCCGGATATTCCTGTTCCAGCGTGTAAAACTGTTCTTTCAGATAACCAACCACAATATAAATTTCCGTGATCCCATTCTCATGAAGACCCTGAATCACTGTATCGATCATCCGCACACCGTTGACTTTCACCAGTGGTTTCGGTGTGGTCAGTGTGACTGGCCGCATCCGATTGCCCAGACCGGCAGCCATTATAATTGCCCGTTCTGCTTTATTCATGATTTTTTGCTCCTTTGATTTGACCGAGTTCTTCCTTTACAATTCTATAATACTCTTTCGCATATCGGTACTGCCGCAGCGAATACTCGCCAAACTCTACACCCAGACTTTTTTTATACTCACACCAGTTGCTCCACAAAAGTCCGCATGCTGCGATATAGCAGTAGATCTTGATCCGGATCTCATTTTTGCACCCCTCCGGAAAATAAGCATCGATCAGCGCATCCACCTGCTCCCTGTCATACATCGCATAAACAGCAAACATGGCAATATCTACATGAGGATCCTGCATCCCTGCGTACTCCCAGTCTATCAGGCGGATCTCCTCTTCACCGTTTTTTTCTATAAACAGAAAATTATCCGGCACTGCATCGATATGGTCAGTACCTTTTCCCCACTCCACTGTTCAATATATGGACGAAGTTCCAGTACATGCTCTTTTGTCTTCTGATAATCCCGGTAATCTGATGGAGTATTACCCCACAGCTTTTCGTAAAACTCCATCTGCCCGAAAATATCAAAGGTATGCTCCACCTGCAGTTTCATCTCATGAAACCTTCTCAGGCGCTTCATGCATTTTTCCACGTCCCCGGGACTGTCAGGATCACAGACTCTCGCACCTTCCAGAAATTCCGTGATCTTGTATCCATTCTCCGGATTGATATATGCAATGTCATCGCATATTTTCTTTCCGTCGATGGTCTGATAAACAGCTGCTTCTTCCCTCCGGTCGATCAGCTGTTCCGTTCCCTCACCGGGGATGCGCATAATGTATTTTTTCCCCTTGGTTGTAAATAAGAAGGATCTGTTGGTCATTCCCTTTTTCAGTACGGTGATATCGGTAATCTCGTCCTGTTTTACACCAAGTGCCTGGCAGATCACCTGGATCGCATCGGTTTTTAACTGGCCGGAATGGCTGTCAAGTTCCCGCAGCTGTTCGTATGTATTGATTTCTACAACATCCGAACCGTGTACAACCCTTGCAGCAACGATCATTTTATCTTTTCGATATAATGCTTCCTCCCAGAAAACACCGTCATATCGCAGATCCCTGCTCAGCTTTTCGATATTTTCTGCAACGATACCTGCTTCTTCCCCGGTCAGATAACAGATTCCGATCATTGCATTGCCACCATTTCCTTCCGGAACCGTGACCAGTTCCATTTTCCGGTTGACGCGGACAGAACTTTCATTTTCCACAAGATCACTGACCATGTACCAGGAGTAGGACTCGTACCGGTCAAAGGGATTCCGGTCACACCAGATGTCGCAGGGAATGATATACGCATTCTCCAGATGGCGTCTCACCAGACTGACAGAATGTAAATTGTTTTTCGTCATATAGTCCGGATTAACCACCAGTTCCACACCAAACTCATCGATCAGATACTCATATCGCTCTTTCATAAATCCGACTACCACATAGATCTCCCGGATCCCGACTTCATGAAGCTGGCGGATCTGCCGCTCGATCAGAGGTTCTTTGTTGACTTCCAACAGTCCTTTCGGCACCTCCGTGTTAATGGGAACCATCCGCATCCCGAAACCGGCTGCCAGGATGATCGCTCTTTTCGGAGACCGCTCCTGAAATTCTTTCTTTGCCCGGGAAGTCGGCCATAACTGCTCATCCAGATACCCCTGAGCCACCAGTTCTTTTACCGAACGATTCACCACCCCCAGCGAATGTCCGGAAGCTTCTGCCAGCATCCGCTGGTTGATAAAGGGAGTCTGTAATAATATTTTCATGATATCGCTTTCTTGTTTGTTCATATACAGTCTATTTTCTCCTTTTGTGAACATTTGATTTATAAACAACCCGGTCTTCACCTGGAAAACCGGGTACGAATTACTCTTGTCATACTTTAGCACAATAAACAGGATTTGTCAAATTATTTCCCTGATTTTCTCCTGCAGGATCTTTCCCACCACTTCGGAAAACTGCTGAATATTCTCGATCCGCACAAAATCTCGTCCGAAGATCCGGTGGGCGGTCTGAAGTCCGCGCTCTGTCCCCATGAAAATACCTACGACCTGAATGCCTTTCCTTTTCAGGTGCTGTACCTGTTCGGTCGTGTCTTCCACTGCAATCTGATCCGTGTATTCTCTGTTTTTGTAAAATGCACCTTCTGCTGCGATCCTGTCATCCTGCGGACTGCCATCGGTGAGGACAAGCAATAACTTCTTCTCCTGTTCACTGTTTTCCATCAGATGACCGGCTCCCCGAAGTGCCAGTCCGTCGCGGTTATTCCCCGCTGCCACATAGGAAAATACCTCTTCTGCCCGGTCTATCTCCCCGTAAGACTGAAACAACCGCAAAACCGTATATCCGCGAATACTGCAATAAGAATACACCTGTAGCGGAATCCTGCAAAGATCCAGACTTTTCACAAGAATATAGGATTGCGCTGCAATCTGTTCCTGACTGTCTTTCCTGGAGGAGGACGCATCAATCAGGATATCTACGGAGAACCCTGCATCTGACACCTCTTCTCTTTTTTCAAAGATTCTTGGATCCTCCAGATACAGTGCTCTCCATACCTGACTGGCACAGATTTTTCCCTGTCTTGCCCGTAAAGGAACGTCATCAAGGCGGGTATCCAGTTCCAGACGGAGTTTTTCTGTCATTCTGCGGATACTGTTCTCATAGATGGTTCGATTTTTCTCGTAATACTGCCGATTTTTCTCTGTCTGTCTTCTGCAATTCTCCCGGAACTCCTGAATCTCCTTTGCCTCTCTTCTGTCAATCTTCTTTTCCGCTTCAGCCGCTTTTTCGTTCCACCGTTCTCCGGCCGGAGAAACAGCCTTCGAATATCCTTCGGTTATATAAATATGGCTGTTTTTATGATTCTCTGTACACAATTCTTCTTCCATCAGTTTTTCTTCCCCGGGAGAACAGATACTGAAACCAAAACATCCCTCAATATACGCCCGGTCTTTTTCCCCGTCTCCCTTCCTGGAAAACTGAAGCAGATAATGTCTGGCTCTTTCCATGTTCCTCCATTTCCGGACTCTTCCCACACCGGATCGTCATACCGCTTTGTCTTCACGTAGGTAGCATGCATCTTGCCGATCGAATGAAATGCCGGCAGCAGTTTTTGCAGAAAATACGTCCCCCCGCTCTTTTTTTTTATCGGCTTCGGTTCATAAGAAAAATATTTCCACAGGATCACTTGCATCCTGGCGATGATCTGTTCGATCTCCATATCTCCGGTAAACGTCAGTTCCTGAAGCAGTTCTTCCATTCTTCCGGATAACCCGGAGTCCTGACCCAGAATAGCCGCACAATGTCCGTTTCGCAGCTGATCAATCAGTTCATATTCTTTAAACGAACGATACCTCCCCAGATTTTCCTGTGCATATTCCTGGCGAAGATCCGTAAGTGCCGGCCGATGCGCCTGTTCTTTTTTCGTATAATGCCTGTTCCAGACCGATCCACAGCATCCCCTGATACAGTTTCTCCTGCCTGCCACCGAGCATATGAAAAAATGTTTCCAGTTTTTGGGCATCATACCACTTATAACTGAGACCGATAATAATATTCAGATACATATCAGCCGTCCCATCCGGTGCATAGGCGAGAAACAGCGGTTCCAGCCCATACTGTTCCGCCGCTGCCCAAACAAAATTTCTCGCTCTCCGTTCTTCCTGCATCTCCTGCTGTTCCATGTCTTTGCACTGTCCTTTTATTATGATAGAGTGTTTATGCGAATTCTTTTCTGCAAGAACCACATTTTTCTTCAAATAAATCTTCCGGTTTCATCTTTTTTGAGATTCGTCCCCGAATCGTATCCTGAATCAGTGTCTGCTCATATGGGTCAAAGGTTTTATTGGTAATTCCCATGTCCAGCGCATCCTGTACGTTCAATCCTTTTTCCATCAGTGCCACACCGTCAAGAAGCCCCCGAAGATCCATGGCACGGGAAGAAATCTGGGCATTTTCACACTTTTTCTGAAGATCCAGGTAGACGGCTGCCAGTTCTTTTGCACCTTCAGTTTTCAGTGTCGGATAGTGATCCTGTAATAACAAAATCAGGTGTTCCTGCGAGATCATCGGCATCCGGATCACCACAAAGCGGGAAACCAGTGCTTCGTTCAGTTCCTTTGTTCCCGCATACCCATAGTTCATCGTGGCGATGAAACGGGTGGCCGGGTGCAGGTCGATCCGCTCATATCCCGGCACATCGATGCTTCTTCGAAAGTCCAGCGTTCCATGAAGTACCGCCAGAGCTTCACTTTTTGCCATATTAATCTCGTCGAGCACCGCAAATCCACCATGCTGCGCCGCACAGCAGATCGGACCCGGACGGAAAGTTACTTCCTGTTTTTTAAAAGTATCCATACCGATCAGGATGCAGCATCCATATTGACATGAAACGATACATCCCACCGCGGTCTTGCGAATGCAGCGGCAAGATTTTCCGCAAAAATATTTTTCCCGGTGGCTTTATGACCGACAAGCAAAATATTTTTCCCGCATAAAAGTGCCGTCACTGCCTTTTCCCAGATATCTGTTCCATAATAAATGTTACTCGGAACGGGTATCCTGGACTGAAACTGTGGCTCCACGGGATATTGTTTTCGAAATTCAAGTATGGACTCCTTTAATTCTGGTCTGATCTGCAGATGCTCTATGATATCAAACACCATTGATTACTTCCTTTCTGTTTCTTTCTGAAATGCTGTAACTATCATATCACAAATCTGTTATTTGTAAAATCAATAGATGCATCTGTTTCTTCCTCGGAAATTTCCCGGTGAAAAATACAATGAAGTAGCAGACACTTCCGTTTACTACCATGCCAACGACAGCTGGCCTGCCCATGCTCCTGTCTGTATGTGGTTTGATTATGGAGTTCTGAATGATTTTCTGAAAGATGGGTAGTTCAAATGGATGAACTGAAATCCGGTGTGATTACCAGAGATGAATATTTTGAATGGAAAATTAACTGGCCACAGACCTGCGATGGTTGTGGAAAATATGAGCCGAAAAGGCAGTGGCAATCTGCCAATGCAGAACTTAGTGAAACTTAACAAAACTTAAATTTATTATGTTTTTTCTCTTTAACCAAAGAAAAAGCACTATAAATCGTGATCAGCATTAGTCCAACAGTTTTCAGTGCTTTTTTCATATTGCTCTATTGAATTTTCCTCATTCCACCTCTATAGGTGAAACTTAGCGAAACTTAAATTATGCCTCTTTCAGACTATTAATTTAGATATTCACCAACTGTAGATTATTTCTCAGTGCACCAGTTTCCAACTTACCGCCTGCTGCCTTGCATCCACAAATCTCTTATAAATACCTTCCTGTTTCATTAATTGCTCATGTGTTCCCTGCTGCACAATTCGTCCTTTGTCAACAACCACAATCTGGTCTGCATGTCTGACTGTTTTTAATCTGTGGGCAATCATAATAATCGTTTTTTCCTTTGTAAGTGCATCAACTGCATCCATCAGCTCCTTTTCATTCTCCGGATCAACATTTGCCGTTGCTTCATCCAATATGACGATTGCGCATCCTTCATAATCGCTCTGGCTATCGAAATACGCTGCTTCTCACCACCGGAAAGTGTGGCTCCTCCTTCTCCGATCACTGTGTCATATCCATTCGGAAGTTTGCTGATGAAATCATGACAACATGCTTTCTTCGCCGCTTCCACCACTTCCTCATGGCTTGCATCCTGACGTCCGAATTTAATATTATTCTCAATGGTATCTGCAAACAAATACACAGACTGAAATACAAATGAAAAATTACGCATCAGACTGTTCATGCTGTAGTCTTTTACATTCACGCTTCCAAGTGTCACTTCCCCGGAATCCACATCCCAGAACCTGGCGATCAGATTGCAAAGTGTTGATTTTCCTCCACCAGACGGTCCAACGATTGCTGTCGTCGTTTTCTGTGGAATAGAAAGCGATATATCATCAATGATCTTCCGTTTGTCATAGGAAAATGAAACGTTAGAAAGTCTGATATCGTAATTTTCCGGCTGGATCTCTTTGCCGTCGATATCCATGGTGTCCAGCTCCAGTATTGCATTTGCTTTATCTACACATACGCTTACCACATGTAAAAGAGATGAATAATTTCCTGCACATTCCAGACTGGCATAAAGCATAAATGCTGAAATTGTCATACCGATCGCATAGACCGCACTCATAGTTCCATTAATATAAAAATATGCACTGCATGCTACAATCACTGCACCTGTAATTTTGGTTATCACACTTTGCAGAAAATGATAGGGAACAAACAACATCTCCATCTTTGTATTGATCTTTTCACATGCTTCATTTGCATCGTTTAGTCTTTTCGCCTTTTTTCCAAGCAAGTTATATGATTTAACTTCTGATATTCCCTGCAGATACTCCATGATCTGGTTTACAAGTTCTGTATCGCATACCACTTTTTGCTCTGAATCTTTTTTACCCGCATTCTGCATCACAGAATTGACCACAAAGAAAATAAGTACTCCTGCTGCGGCGATCAGTCCGATTCTCCAGTCAAAAATAAACAGCATAAGAATGATCATTGATGTTTCCAGAATTCCCTGCATGGTCAGCATGACCACTCTCGCAGCCACATCGCCAAGTATTTCCATTGTATTGGTTGTAATGGAAGAAATTTCCCCGATACTATTGGAATTGAAATACCCCATCGGCAGATATCGCAGATGTTCTGCAATCTTGATTCTCATAAAAGCACTTGCATTATATCCTCCCTCTGTCTGAAGCACTGTAGAGTATCTCTTGCAGATTACGTCGACTACAATTGCAAGAACCATAATCGCAACGGAACCTCCAATATATTTTCCTGTCGGTTTCCCACTCAGCAGACCAATCAGTATGTACATAATAGCCGGAATCTTCATTGCTGAGGCAAGAGCCTCTATGAGTCCGATCACTATCGACAGTTTAAATTTATTGCCATTTTCCCTGCCTGAAAAACGAAAGAATTTTGCCAGAATCCCAAACATATCATTCTCCCTCCTTCACCGTATCTTTTACAGAAATATGGGCATTCCACATTTCCTTATAAAGCGGGCATGACACCAGAAGTTCCTCATGTGTGCCATGTGCTGCTACATTTCCATCATTTACGACAAAGATCTGATCACTGTCCTTAACGGTAGAAAGCCTGTGCGCTATCACAATCAGAGTCTTCCCTGCGACCAGTTTTGCGATAGAATTCTGCAGAATTGCCTCATTTTCCGGATCTGTGTAGGCAGTTGCCTCATCAAGGATCACGATCGGAGCATCTTTTAACATTGCTCTTGCAATCGAGATACGCTGTCTCTCGCCACCTGACAGATGTCCTCCTGCACCTCCTACAACCGTATCAAATCCATTCTCCAACTGCATGATAAATTCATAGCATTCACTTTTCTTTGTCACCTCGATGATCTGTTCATCTGTAGCATCCGTATTTCCCTGTCTGATATTTTCACGGACTGTTTCATTAAACAGATAATTGTCCTGTGCAACATATGCAATTTTCCGATTAAAATCTGCAAATGCCATTTCTTTTACATCAACTCCACCGATTTTGATGCTTCCGGAATCCACATCCCACAGGGACGCAATCAGCTTTGCGATGGTCGACTTGCCGCTTCCGGAAGGTCCTACGATTGCATTTACCGTTCCTGCTTTCAACTCCATAGTTACTCCGTGCAGGATTTCTTTGTCATGATAACCAAATCTGACATCTTCAAGAATAACGGAGTTATCTTTTGGAACACTTTTACTTTTCTCTGGACGTTCAAGCTCCGGCTGTTCCAGAATTCCTGCCACTTCACCAACAATCACTCCGATCTTGCCAAGATCATCTGTATAGGAACCCACTGTGATCAACGGTCCAACGATTCCAAGTGATAAAATAATGCAGATGACAAAATCTGAAATCGCAAGTGTTCCATTGGCTACATAATGTGCCCCAAACGGCAATACCGTAAGAAGCGTATAAGGTGTGACCACCATCATCAGTCCATGAAAGATCGAGCACCGTTTCATCCAGGAAATAAAGGAATCTGCATAAGCCATAGCCGCCTTTGTAAATTTTGCATAAGAACTTTCTGTCTTTCCAAATGCCTTGATCACTTCGATTCCGTCAATATATTCCACTGCCGCATCATTCAGATCTTTTGTTGTCTGAACCGTTCTCTCGAAGCTTGGTTTATAATCCAGCATCATTCCAAAATAGGAAAGAAATCCCACTATAACCGGCACCAATGACCAGAGTGCCAGTCTCCAGTCTGTCAGGGAGAAATAAATCAAAATCACAATCGGTGCCAGCAGATTGGACGTGAATTCCGGGACAATATGCGCCAGTGTTGTCTCGATACTGTCGATTCTTTCCACCATAATATTTTTAAATGTACCGGAAGGTGTGTCTTTCACATAGCCAAGAGGTACCCGCGCCAGCTTGTCACAGCAGGATTTTCTTATATTTGCAAGTACTGCAAACGTTGCTTTATGTGACAATGCTGTCGAAAGTGAATGAAGCAGTTCTGCAATGATAAACGATAATGCAATCAGAACCGCTTTTGCAAGATATATTTCAAACTCCTTTTCACCATTTAAAAACAGCTTTACTACATCTGCAATAATAAAATACGGCAAAATCTTAAAAATCACATTTCCTATTGCAAGTAACACACTCCACACATAGGCAATTCTTTTTTGTCCGGCCCACATCAGGATCCAGCTGACTGCCGACTTCTTTTTTTCTTTCACATCTTTTCACTCCTTACGTTCGTTTTATTGTTTCGTTTTATTGTTTTACCTTCTATTAGTTCGCACTAACCAGCATATAATAAAATAGGTGGTCTACTGGCATCAACCACCTGATATTATTATCCCGTCTGAACTTTATTCAGAAATCCAGAACCTGCAACACACATAACCTATTCAGAATTCCTGCATCAGTTATACTGGAAATTCAATATTCCACAATCGTTCCCAGCCACCTGTATTGAATTCTTTCAGCTGATGCACATTTTTCTTTGCAGTCTCTCTATCTATATCATGCTCAATGATCTGAAATACTGATGAAAAAAATCCCGTATAAATCATATGCATAAGGCTTTCCTCTACAATCGGTATTTTTACACCGTTCTCTTTCATCTTTTCCATATAATTCAAGCTGGACTTCATTTCCCGCTCTACCATATTGTGTATGAATAATTCAAATTTTCCACTGTCTCCGCATTTCAACAATAATCTGAAATTATCATAATGATCATAGATATAATCAACCATCTGCTCCATCCCATCACTGGATGTATCCGACATATTCCTTGTCTGATCACTGGCAGAAAGCTTTTCAAACTCCTCAACGATCTGGTCATAAATCTGATAAATATGTTCCATATAAGGATCCGTCAGTGCATCAAAAAGTGCCTCTTTCGTCGGATAATATTTGTAAAATGCGCCAGTAGTAAGCCCTGCATCTTTTACAATATTTCTTAAAGATGCTCCTGTCAAACCATCTTTCAGAAAATGTTTTCTGGCCGTATCTAATATGTTTTTCTGTGTATCTTCTGCTTTCGTCGACATTCTTTTCGTATCCTCTAAAGTTCTTTTCAAAAATATAACAGTGCTATATAGCACTGTTATATTTTAACTCATTACAGGAATTTGTCAAGTCTACTGTTTAGATTTTCTTTATCTTTTATCTATCTACTCTTTTCCATTTTGCAACAGCATTTCTTACCCGCCAGTCAATATCCAGACGTGCTCTGCGACATTCTTTCGGATATTTTCTTGCTGCCTGAAATGCCAGTTTCACAAAGAGTCCGGAGCCAACCGGGAGCATTGTCTTTAGCATGCTCTCCGGAAAAACGAAATGGGTTCCATGCTCATAAATGACATAATCCAATCTGCATGTGTGTGAATGTTCTTTCATACGCTGTTTCATTCGGCGGATATATTTTGCAGTATCCCACAACACATCATCTTCCGCACCAATTAACAATACTGTTCCATGGATTTTTTCAATCTTGATCATCTCATCTTCTGTGATTGGATGAGCCTTTTCCGAGTCATCAAACAGTTTTCTTGAATTAATCATATCACCGGTCCGTTTTGTTTCTTTCTCAATCACATGCCAGTAATCCGGATGTTTATAGCAAAAAGGCATATACGGAAGGGGTTCTCCTTTGTAAGAAAAAAGAGATTCTCCATCAATCGGCCATTCCTTACAACCATCTTTTTTGCCCTGCATAAATCCCTGCCAGATAAAGTCACTCGGTGTCAGGCCAATCGTCAATGTAATATCTTCAAAATAAGAAGCGGCAGTTAAAGCAAGTGTTCCTGTAGTAGATGCCCCGACAATTCCTATCTTCTGATTACCATGTGCTTTTAACCAATTGATTGCTTTCTCTATACGTTCCAGCGGATAATTATGATGTCCATAATCCTTTTTTCCAGGTGACATTGTCATCACATTCACACCGAGTTTATGTAACCATTTCACGGATGTACGCGCCAGATAATCCTCCGGATCATCCCCGATCATGGCAATCATTGCATAGTCTGATCCTGTTTTGCATTTCCAGTATGCACCATAAAATCCATCTGTTTCCACATCAAAATGTCTTTTCTTCATTTGTATCATCACCTTAATATCGGCCACGTTTCTCCAAAACTATTATTTTGTTTGAGATATTCCGAACAGCTGGAATTCTGCCTATCACATGATAAATGGACATAAGTTCTTTCATTCCTTCAACAAGACTGACTTCCTGCCGAACAGAAAATGCTGGTATAATTCTTTGCAGCTCCTTTCCATTCTTAACTCCCCATATGAATTTTGCATTGCTTCCCTCTATGGATTTTTCTTTCACATGTTTTACAACAAAAGGTGACATGGTTTCGACCATTACTGTAACTTTCTGAAATGATTTTTCAATAATAGAAAACATCTTCCTGATATCTTTCTCACACAAATACATGGTAAGTCCTTCGATTATTACCAAAACATTCTCACCGTGATAATCGATATCATCTATGTAGGAATCATCCATTGCAGACTTTGCGATCTGATACACTGAATCAGTTTCGGTAAGGAACTGGCTCCTTATTTTCATTGTTTCCGGCAGGTCTACATTGTACCAACGAAGGTATTTTCCCTTCATACGATAACCTCTGGTATCCAGTCCACATGCGATATTTATAACAACTGTATTTGCATGCTTCTTCAGATATTGTTCAACCATCCGGTCTAATACAATTGTTCTCGCAATCACACCATAAGTCATAGCGTTATCTTTATCTGCTTTGGAAAAGTCATAATCAAGCTTTTTCACAAGTTCTACTGCAATTTCGTCATTTATTTTAGCATTTTTCTTTCTTGTTTCTTTTGCTCTTGCATACAAGGTCTGTACCATCGTTTCCGGCACACCTGTCACATTCACTTTTTCTTTCATTGTTATATCCATTCCTTTCGCTTCGCTCAGGCACAAAAACGTAATGAAAAATGTTTCCCTGAGCTTATTTTTTCTTTATAATTCTTCTTGTAGGGAACTCGGTATACTACAAATCACGAGGAGGTGAGTGGGCTGTCCGGCTTGCCGGATGACCGTATTGTTATATGTGTAGAC
>ENA-OQIO01000333-OQIO01000333.1-human-gut-metagenome-genome-assembly--contig:-NODE-333-length-25668-cov-3.047179_pt1 | contig 25668 bp, 28 predicted proteins | sample MGYA00242573_ERZ504737 | MGnify/ENA primary metagenome ERZ504737 (study PRJEB26092, sample SAMD00036203) | human gut metagenome | host: Homo sapiens | study: EMG produced TPA metagenomics assembly of...
TATTTTTTATTGAAAAATTATAAATTAAAAAATTTATTTCATAAATGATACAATAATCTTTGATTATCGTATTAGACAATGATATAATGGAACACGACATAATAATGCAACAATATATTTTGGTAAGGAGGAGAATTTTTAATGATTGACATTTTAGATCGTGTGCGTAATAAAGCTTTGCATGCGAAAATTGTCAGTGCACAAGAAGCTGCTGAGTTAATTAAACCAGGCATGAATGTGGGAACTAGTGGATTTACACCATCTGGTTATCCTAAAGCTGTGCCTTTGGCTCTTGCTGAACGCATGAAAGAACACCCATTTAAAATTAATTTATATACAGGTGCTTCTGTAGGACCAGAACTTGATGGTGCACTTTGTGAAGTTAATGGTATCGATAAACGTATGCCATATCAAACTAACAAATTATTAAGAAATTTAATAAACTCTGGTGAAATCTCTTATAGCGATTTACATCTTAGTGAATCCGCTCAGTTATTACGTTATGGTTTCTATGGTAAACTAGATGTTGCTATCGTAGAAGCTTGTGCTATTACAGAAGAAGGTAACATTATCCCAACAACATCTATGGGTAATACAGCTTCTTTCGTTCAACAAGCAGATATGGTTATAGTAGAAGTTAATACTAGCCAACCATTAGAACTCGAAGGTATGCATGACGTTTATGTGCCTCTTGATCCACCACATCGTCTTCCAATTCCTATTGTTAAGGCTAACGACCGTATTGGTACACCTTACATACCTTGCACTCCAGATAAAATTAAATGCATTGTTCCTTGTGATATTACAGATAAAACTCGTCCATTTGGTGAAATTAGTGAAGCTGATCACAAAATGTCTGAATATATCATTGAACTTCTTCAAGATGAAGTTAAAAAAGGTCATATGCCTAAAAATCTCTTACCATTACAATCTGGTGTAGGTAATGTAGCAAATGCAGTAATCAGCGGGTTCGTTGATTCTGATTTAAAAGACTTATCTGTATATACAGAAGTTATCCAAGATGGTATGTTTGACTTAATTGATGCTGGTAAATTAAACTTTGCATCTGGTACAGCATTATCTCCATCTCCAGACGGATTAAAACGTTTCTATGAAAATATCAAAGAATATAGAAAACATCTTTTACTTCGTCCACAGGAAATTTCCAATAGCCCAGAAGTTGTAAGAAGAATTGGTGTTATTGCTATGAATACTGCTATTGAATGCGATATTTATGGTAATATAAACTCCACTCATATCATGGGTACAAAAATGATGAATGGTATTGGTGGTTCTGGTGACTTCGCTAGAAATGCTTACCTCACTTGCTTCTTTACAGCATCTACTGCTAAAAACGGTCTTATCTCTTCTATCGTTCCTATGTGCTCTCATGTTGACCATACAGAACATGATGTAGATATCATCGTTACAGAACAAGGTTTAGCTGACTTAAGAGGTCTTGCTCCACGCGAAAGAGCTCGTGAAGTTATTAACAAATGTGCTCATCCAGATTATAAACCTATGTTAATGGATTATTTGGAAAGAGCAGAAGCTGCAACAAAACATGCACAAACTCCACATATTATTAAAGAAGCTTTGTCCTGGCATGAAAAATTCATGGAAACAGGTTCAATGAAATAATAACCTTTTTAGGGAGGAATTTAAAATTATGAGCAATGAAAAAGAAAAAATCCAGCTGGCTTAGCTGAATATAACGCTAGTGTAGAAAAAACAGTTGCAAGATTCCCAGAACGTGGACATCTTCCAGAACAACGTTTATATACTCCACTTGACATTGAAGGTACTGACTACACAGAAGAAATTGGTTTCCCTGGTATGTATCCTTATACTCGTGGTGTTCAGCCTACTATGTATCGTGGTCGTTTCTGGACAATGCGTATGTATGCAGGTTTCTCCACTGCTGAAGAATCCAACAAACGTTATCGTTATTTAATTGAATCCGGTGCTACAGGTCTTTCTTGTGCATTTGACCTTCCAACTCAGATTGGTTATGACTCTACTGATGACATCTCCGAAGGTGAAGTTGGTAAAGTTGGTGTTGCTATCGACTCCTTAGCAGATATGGAAATCCTCTTCGATCAGATCGATCTTGGTAAAGTTTCCACTTCTATGACTATCAATGCTCCAGCATCCGTACTTTTAGCTATGTACATTGCAGTTGCTGAAAAACAGGGTGTACCTGCTGATCAATTAAAAGGTACAATCCAGAACGATATTCTTAAAGAATATGCTGCTCGTGGAACATATATCTTCCCACCACGTCCATCTATGCGTCTTATCACTAACATCTTTGAATATTGCTCTAAATATGTACCAAAATGGAACACAATCTCCATTTCTGGTTACCATATTCGTGAAGCTGGTTCTACTGCTTCTCAGGAAATCGCATTTACTATTGCTGATGGTATCGCTTACGTTGAAGCAGCTATCAAAGCTGGTCTTGACGTTGATGCTTTCGCAGGTCGTCTATCCTTCTTCTGGAATGCTCATAACAACGTACTTGAAGAAGTTGCAAAATTCCGTGCTTCCCGTCGTATCTGGGCTAAAGTTATGAAAGAAAGATTTGGCGCTAAAAAAGCTAAATCCATGATGCTTCGTGTTCATACACAAACAGCTGGTTCCATGCTTACAGCTCAACAGCCTAACAACAACATTATCCGTGTTGCTTTACAGACTGCAGCTGCTGTTATGGGTGGTACTCAGTCCCTTCATACAAACTCCCGTGATGAAGCACTTGCTCTTCCTACAGAAGAATCCGTAATGATCGCTTTACGTACTCAACAGATTGTTGCATATGAAAGTGGTTTAGCTGATGTTGTAGATCCACTTGCTGGTTCTTACTATGTTGAAGCTATGACTAACAGAATCGAAAAAGAAGCTTGGGATTACATCAAAAAAATCGACGAAATTGGCGGCGCAGTATCTGCAATTGAAAAAGGTTATATCCAGAAAGAAATTCAGGATAGTGCTTACAAATGGCAAATGGATGTTGAATCCGGTGCTAGAACAATTGTCGGCGTAAACAAATTCCAGATCGAAGAAAAACCAGTTGAAGGTCTTCTCAAAGTTGACGCTTCCGTTGGTGAAAAACAGAAAGCTAAAGTTGAAGCTATGAAAGCTAAACGTGACAACGCTGCTGTAGAAGCTGCTCTTGCTGACTTAGAAGCTGCTTGTAAAGATGAAAACGAAAATCTTATGCCTCATATCCTCGCTGCCGTTAAAACTTATGCAACTCTCGGAGAAATCTGTGGCGTAATGCGTAAAGTATTCGGCGAATATGAAGCACATGTAAATCTTTAATAAGTGAAGATATTTGGAGGTAAATATAATGATTAGAGTATTAGTAGCAAAACCAGGTTTAGATGGTCATGACCGCGGAGCAAAAGTTGTAGCACGTGCTCTTCGCGATGCAGGCTTTGAAGTAATTTATACAGGTCTTCGTCAGACTCCTGAACAGATTGCAGAAGCAGCTTTACAGGAAGACGTTAATGTAGTTGCTATGAGTATCCTTTCTGGTGCTCATCCACATCTTTTCCCTAAAGTTGTAAAACTTGTTAGAGAAAAAGGCATGAACGATGTATTAATCATCGGCGGTGGCGTTATTCCAGAAGGCGATATCCCAGCTCTTAAAGAAGCAGGTATTGCAGAAGTATTTACTCCTGGTACACCAACAACTGACGTTATTGAATTCATCAAAGCTCACGTAAAAGAAGCTTAATTTTTAACAGTTAACGTTATTAATTAAATAATATAAAGAAAATCATCTTGTCTTTCTTAGTCTCTATAAGGAGACAAGATGATTTTTAATATAAATGTATTTGTGGCTTCTGTGCATAAGGGACAGGAGCTGACATCAAAGGTGGTGCTTATATGGATATAGCTCAAGAATTGTTAAATGGAAATCGTTTAGCATTAACTCGTGCAATCACAGCAATTGAAAATGAAACAGATGCTGCAGTAGAAATCATGAAAAAACTGTATCCACATACTGGGCATGCCTTTGTCCTTGGTATTACTGGCCCACCAGGTGCAGGTAAATCCACTCTTACCGATAGACTCGCAAGAGCTTATCGTAATCAGGGAAAAACAGTTGGTATTATAGCTATTGACCCAACTAGTCCATTCACAGGCGGAGCTATCTTAGGTGACCGTATAAGAATGAACAGCTTAACCCTCGATGAAGGTGTCTTTATCCGTAGTATGGGGACAAGAGGTAGCTTAGGCGGCTTATCTCATAAAACAGCTGATGCAATAAAAGCTATGGATGCTTTTGGTAAAGATGTAATTATTGTAGAAACTGTAGGGGTAGGACAATCTGAGGTTGATATCGTTAAAGCGGCTGATACTACTATGGTTGTAATGGTACCAGGCCTTGGTGATGATATCCAAGCTATAAAAGCAGGAATATTGGAAATTGGTGATATCTTCACTATCAATAAAGCAGATCTTGATGGTGCAGATAAATTATATACAGAGCTTAATATGATGCTAGACCTTGATGGAGAAACACCAGATTGGCGTCCTCCAGTTAAAAAAGTCATGGCTAGTAGAGGCGAAGGTATTAATGAATTAGTAGATACAATTACTGAACATCAAAATTATTTAGTAGAAAGTGGAACATTAGCTATTAGACGTCATAAACGTGCTAAAAATGAGTTATTGGACCGCTTGAGTGCATCTATTGGTTCTTATATAACAAAACATATTGTAGAAACTGGCGAATTAGATGCTTATGTAAAAGATATTGAAACTCGTCAGAATGACCCATATACAGTAGTTAATACTATTATGGATAATATGTTAAAAAAATAATTTAGATATAATATTTATATCAGGAGGGTTTTATCAATGAAAATCAACAGAGTTGACCATATCGGTATTGCTGTACCAAATCTTCAAGAAGCAAAGAAATTCTATGAAGAAACTTTAGGTATTAAAATCACTAAAGAAGATGAAATTGTAGAAGAACAAAAAGTAAAAGTAAGCTTCGTTCCATGTGGCGATTGCGAAATTGAACTTTTAGAATCCACTACTGAAGATGGCCCAATTGCAAAATATCTTGCAAAAAATGGTGGCCGTTCTGGTATTCAGCACATTGCATTAAACGTTGATAACATTGAAGAGCTATCGCTGAAATGAAAGAAAAAGGCGTTCGTATGATTGATGAACAACCTCGTTACGGCGCTGGCAATTCCAGCATTGCATTCGTTCATCCAAAAGCTAGCGGTATCTTAGTTGAACTTGCTCAGCGTTTAGATGAAACAAAATAATCTATATTAAATTTTTTAATAGATATAGATTTTATTAAGGAGGTATAACTTTGGCTACAGTTCAAGAACGAATTGACCTCATGAATGCCAAAAAGGAACATATTTTACAAGCAGGCGGTCCTAAACGTGTTGCAAAACAACATGCTAAAGGTAAAATGACTGCTCGTGAACGTATTGAAAAACTTTTTGATGAAGGTACATTTGTAGAATTAGATCAGTTTGTAAAACATCGTTGCACTAACTTTGGTCAGGAAAAGAAAGATTTACCTGCTGAAGGTGTAATTACAGGTTATGGTACAGTTGATGGACGTTTAGTATATGCTTACGCTCAAGACTTCACTGTTGAAGGTGGTTCTCTTGGTGAAATGCATGCTAAAAAAATCTGGAAAGTACAAGAAATGTCCTTGAAAATGGGTGCTCCATGCGTTGGTATCAATGACTCTGGTGGGGCTCGTATTCAAGAAGCTGTTGACGCTCTTTCTGGTTACGGCGGAATTTTCCAGAGAAATACAGACGCTTCCGGTGTTGTTCCACAGATTTCTGTAATCATGGGACCATGCGCAGGTGGTGCAGTATATTCTCCAGCTCTTACTGACTTTATCTACATGGTAAAAAATACTAGCCAGATGTTTATCACTGGTCCTGCTGTTATCAAATCTGTTACTGCTGAAGAAGTAACAGCTGAACAGCTCGGTGGTGCTATGACTCATAACACTACTTCTGGTGTTGCTCATTTTGCTGCTGAAAATGAAGATGATTGTATCGAACAAATTCGTTACTTATTAAGCTTCTTACCAAGCAACAACATGGATGATGCTCCAGAAAGACCTACAAATGATGATCCATCCCGTATGGATGAAGAATTAAACACTGTAATTCCAGATAACGCTAACATGCCTTATGACATGAAAGATGTTATTCGTTCCTTAGTAGATGATGGTGAATTCTATGAAGTTCATCAGCATTATGCTACAAACATCATTACATGTTTTGCTCATTTTGATGGACGTTCCGTTGGTATCATTGCAAACCAACCAGCTGTAATGGCAGGTTGCCTTGATATTAATGCTTCTGATAAATCAGCACGTTTCATTCGTTTCTGTGACGCATTTAATATTCCTATCGTTAACCTCGTTGACGTTCCTGGCTTCTTACCAGGTACAGATCAGGAATATGGCGGTATCATTCGTCATGGTGCAAAAATGCTTTATGCTTATTGCGAAGCAACAGTACCAAAAATTACACTTATCACTCGTAAAGCATATGGTGGTTCTTACCTTGCTATGTGCTCTCGTGAACTCGGTGCTGACCAAGTTATGGCTTGGCCTACAGCAGAAATTGCTGTTATGGGTCCTGCTGGTGCAGCAAACATCATCTTCAGAAAAGACCCTGATGTTGCAGCAAAAACAGCTGAATATGTAGCTGAATTCGCTACACCATACAAAGCTGCTGAACGTGGTTACATTGATATGGTAATTGAACCTAAAGAATCCCGCCCTCGTATTATCACTGCATTGAACATGCTTGCAAGCAAACGTGAAGCACGTCCTGCAAAAAAACATGGTAATGTTCCATTATAATAAGAGGAGAGAGTTTTAAGATGGCAAATAATAATGCTCCTATCAGTGAAGAAATAGTAGCTGCTATTACTGCTGCTGTAGAAATGATGGTTGGTCATAAAGTTATGGCTGTTCGTATTAAACGTAGCGATGCATGGGTTATGGCTGGCAGACGCGATGCTGTTTAATAAATCATCAATCAAATAAAAAAGATAATTCTTGGAGGAATACGTCGTGAAAAAATTTAACATCACTGTAAATGGTAACGCTTATGAAGTTGAAATTGAAGAAGTAAAAGCTGCTGCTCCAGTTGCTGCTGCACCAAAAGCTGCTCCAGCTGCTGCACCAAAAGCTGCTCCAGCTGCCGCTGCTGCTGCACCTGCTGCTGGTGACAACACTGTTACTGCTCCAATGCCTGGTAAAATTGTAAAATTAGTAGCTTCCGTAGGTCAAGCTGTTAATGCTGGCGATGTTCTTTTAATTCTTGAAGCTATGAAAATGCAGAACGAAATCACAGCTCCAGCTGCTGGTACAGTTAAATCTTTCGCAGTTAACGCTGGCGATAGCGTAAAACCTGGTCAGACTATGGTTGTTATCGGTTAATTTTAATCGATAAATTACAAAGAAAGGGCCCATTAGTTAAGCTAATGGGTTCTTTTTGTATTTGTATATAATCTTTATATTTATAAATGGAGAGATTATTATGGATATTGATAAAGTTTATAATCTGTTTTTTAGTCCAACAGATACAACAAAATTCGTATTACAGTTTTTGAGTGAGCAAATAAGCCCTAATTATAAAAATATAAATTTAACATCAAGAGATACAAATCTAGATGATGTATCTTTAGCTGAAAATGATTTAGTATTTTTAGGTGTTCCTTCATATGCAGGTAGAGTGCCTATTACTTTTAAAGAACGTTTTAGCAAAATTAAAGGTAATAATGCATTAGCGATAGTAGTTGTAACCTATGGAAATAGAGCACAAGAAGATACTTTAATAGAATTATTTGATATGGCTAAAGAGCAAGGTTTTAGAATTTTAGCAGGTTCAGCAGTTGTAACAGAGCATTCAATAATTCATGACTTTGGCAAGGGTAGACCAGATAGAAAAGATAAAGCTGAATTGATAAGTTTTATGCAAAAGTTAAAAAATAAACTCCAAGAAGATGTTTTATTAGTAGATGAAATACCGGGAAATAGACCTTATAAAGAAGTAAAATTAGCACCAATGGCGCCAGATTTTATAAAAGAAAATTGTGTAGCTTGTGGTAAATGTGCAAGTGAATGTCCTACAGGTGCTATTGATAGTAAGACTTATAAATGCAATAGTGAAAAATGTATTTCTTGCTTACGTTGTGTAAAAGTTTGTCCGATAAATTGTCGTTTTGTGGATAATAGAGTATTGGAAAATTTACGTGTTCATTTGACTCCATTGTGTAATGAATGTAAAGACAATCAATTTTATTTATAAAAAATACTCTAGAGCAATATAAGCTCTAGAGTATTTTTACATTAAAATTGATTAGTGTCAGTGAATACATCGTCCCAGAATGTATAAAGAAAAACTACAACGATTAGAAATAATAAAAATAAATCACCCATGATAAAATCTCCAATATAAAATATATTAAATTTTAATTATTATATTTGAGGATAAAGTAGCGTAAAGGCTTGTAAATATTATATAAAATGGCAGCTTTTATCGGTAATAGAAGAACTGATTTTACGATACGCATGATATAAAAAGAAGTAGCAGCATCTTTATACATTAAAGTAAGCCAGATATTGTTGAGAATACAATCAACAAATAAGAAAATAGTTAAATTCATAAGCAATAATTTTTTTAAAGTAATAGTTTTTTTATAAAGAAATTTGCCATAAATAAAACTAGAGGCAATAGCACTTATAGTAAATCCAGGAAAATATAAACCTGGCATAAAAAGATTGCTACCGATAATATCTGCAAGAGCTGACATAATAATAGTTTTTGTTGTGCCAAAACGCATGGCATATAAACAAATCGGAATAAAAGCAAAATCTACGCGAATGAAAGTGGTTTGAATGGCAAAAACATAAGTAAATAAAATTGTTAAAGCCATGAAAATACCACCATAAACGATAGATGATAATGATGAGTTGTTGTACATGAGATTAAACCTCCTTGATATTGCGTTGCCACATAGGAGGAATATTCCTTCATGTAGCAGCGGGATGCGATATTTGTACCGCAAGAAAAACTTTTCGTTCAAATAGCAACTCCCCGTCTATTTGACACTTAACGCACAAATATCTACTCTGCTGAATAGCACTATCAATTATAAAACTATAAAGAAGGCTTGTCTATATAAAAATTTCTAATGAGTATAAGTAAATAAAGATGGTAGTATTTTTAGCTAGATAATAGATACTACGAATAAAATGTGATATTATGTAAACGATATAATATAATTTTTTGGAGCAAAGGAATAGTGATTCATAATGAAAAAATTTATCGTATTTTTGCTTTTAGGCGTGATGTTTGTATTTAATACAGTAGCATATGCACAAGCTGAAAATACAGCGCAAGATAAGATTGGTGGAGCTGATGAGGCAACGGATATACAGGTAAATAATAATGTAAATACTGTAAAACGTTGGATTTTGATAAATATACCAGCACGTTCATTGCGTTTATATGATAATGATAAATGTATAGAGATGTATCCTGTTGGCGTAGGTAAAATAGAAACTAAAACTCCAGTTGGTTTTTATAAAGTTGTAGAAAAAATTGTAAATCCTACATGGACAGACCCTGCTGATGTAAGCGTAGTTATTCCTTCCGGTGAAGATAATCCACTTGGTTATCGTTGGATTGGCATTGGTGGCAATTATGGTATACATGGGACAAATAGACCAGACTCTGTAGGTCATTATGTTTCTAATGGCTGTGTACGTATGGTTGAAGCCGATGTAGAAAAAGTATTTGATAAAGTTGAAGTTGGTACAGAAGTTCAAATTATGTACAACCGTCTAGTTATTGATAAAACTTTTGATGGTAGAGTAGCTTATTATATTTATCCAGATGGATATGATATGCAAAATTTAACAGTGGATTTTGTAAAACAAGGTCTAAAAAGGTTATGGTATAGCTGATTTCATAACTGATGAAGCTGTGGCTAAATCTATAGAATTATCTAATGGTCAACCAAATTATGTAGCAGCACCTGTAAATATTATGTTTAATGGTAAAAAACTTAATTATAAAGCAGTTAATTATAAAAATTTAATTTATGTACCAGTAAAAGCTTTAGCTACTACATTAAATACGCCAATAACTATGGATAATAATTTAGTAAAAACACAAAAAGGTGAAGCTGATATCAGTCTTTATAGTAATGTAGCTTATATGCGTTTGACAGATATAGCAAATATTTTTGATTATGATTATAGCTTAAATAAAAATGTTACAGAAATAACTTTAAATAAAATTACTGCTGATAAAAATGTAGTAGATATCCCTGCTAATACTACAAATAAAGAAATTGTTGTTCCTAAAAAACAAACAGATGAAAAAATTAATTTAATGGAAAACGACAATAAAAATCTTGAACAAGATAATAATACACAATCCGATAAAAAAGCTGTAGCAGATAAGAAAAACAAACAGGAAAAAGCAAATACAGATGTTAAAAAATAATGGAGGTCATTGTGGAGCGAAGAGAAGATAATAAGAAAAGATTTATTATTATAGATGGTAGTAGTTTAATGTATAGAGCATTTTTTGCTTTGCCACTACTTACTTCTTCAAGTGGTATATATACAAATGCTATCATGGGTTTTTCTAATATGTTGGGAAAAATCTTAACAGAATATAAGCCAGATAATATAGTTGTGGCTTTTTGATAAAAGTCGTCAAACTTTTCGTACACAAATGTATGCAGAGTATAAGGGACAAAGAGAAAAAACTCCAGATGAATTAAAATCACAGATACCGTTACTACGTGAATTTTTGGAAGCTTTGGGTATTGCTTTTATTGAAAAAGATAATTATGAAGCAGATGATATCATCGGTACTTTGGCAACAAAAGCAGCTAGTCAAGATTATGAAGCCTTGATTGTAACAGGTGATAAAGATGCTTTGCAATTAATTCGCCCTAATTTAAAAGTTATGCTCACTAAACGCGGTATCATGGATATGCAGATTTTTGATGAAGAAGCATTTAAAGAAAAATATGCAGGTCTTGAACCGATAAAATTAATTGATATAAAAGCTTTGATGGGTGATAGCTCAGATAATATTCCGGGTGTACCAGGAATTGGCGAGAAAACAGCTTTGAAATTATTATCACAATATCAAGATTTAGAAAATCTCTTGAATAATATAGATAATGTTTCAGGTAAAAAATTAAAAGAAAAATTACAGGAAAATCAAGAATTAGCTAGATTATCTTATAAATTGGCTACTATATGCTGTGAAGTAGATGTGGATTTTAAACCACAAGAGTTTGAATTGACTCCTAATTTGCAAAAACTAAATGATTTTTGTCAAAAATATGAGTTGAAAACAGTTTTGACTCGTATGAAAAAAGTCTTAGCTGATAAATTAGAAGTTGCAAGTCAAAATGATGATGCTGAATTAGCTTTGAATTTTGAAGCTACTATGCCAGTTTATGAGGAATTTACGCAAGATAAAATTGATGCTTTAATATCAAAGATAAAAGCAGAAAAATCTGTTTCCTTTATGGTTTTATTTGAAGGGAAAGTGCCGGATATATCCATTGATATGATGGCTATTTGTTGCAAAGATAGTCTTGGTATCATAAGAGCAAAAGAAGATATAGATAAACTCAGTGAAGTATTGCAAGATGAAACAATCACTAAATTTGTTTATGATGTAAAAATGCTTTATCATTTGAATTTAGATTTAAAAGGTAAGATTTATGATACTTTGCTTATGGCATATCTTTTAGAACCTGCTAAACGAAGCTATGAAATGAATGTATTGTGGCAAATGGCAGATATTGAAGAAGAAATTCCATGGGAAAATCTCAATGAAGAAGAAAAATTAATTTGCGGTGCAAGACATTTAGCTGATTTGAGTAATGTTTTGGCGGATAAATTAGTTGATGAAAAAATGGTAAATCTTTATGAACAGATAGAATTACCACTTGCTAAAATGCTTTGTGATATGGAAACTGTAGGTATTTATATTAATGAGCAAAAACTCGATGATATGAATGAACAGATGTATAAACAAATCACAGCTTTAGAGCAAGATATTTATGAATTGGCTGGAGAAATATTTAATATTAATTCACCAAAACAATTAGGCGATATTTTATTCAATAAATTGGGCTTGCCAGCTTTGAAAAAGACAAAGACAGGATATTCTACAAATGCGGAAGTACTAGAAAATTTAATATATGCTCACCCTATTATCGCTAAGATTTTAGATTATCGTATGTTAAATAAATTAAAAACTACGTATTTAGATGGCTTGAAAGCATTAATCAATCCACAGACTAAGAGAATTCATACAAGTTTCAATCAGACTGTAACAGAAACAGGAAGACTCAGCAGTTCTGAGCCGAATTTGCAAAATATTCCTGTACGCACAGCGGAAGGTAAAAAAATTCGCAGTCTATTTGAGCCCGGCGAAGGTTATGATTATATCTTATCTGCTGACTATTCTCAGATTGAGCTTAGAATAATGGCTCATATGTCAGAGGATAAACATTTTATAGATGCTTTTTGTCATAATCAAGATATTCATACAGCGACAGCAGCTCAAGTATTTAAAGTGCCTATAGATGAAGTTACTTCAGAACTTAGAGGTAAGGCAAAGGCTGTAAATTTCGGTATTATCTATGGTATAAGTGCGTTTGGTTTGGCAAAAAATCTGCATATTTCGCCAAAAGAAGCTAGGGAATATATAGATAATTATTTACAAGAATGTAGTGGCGTGAAGAATTTCATGCATGAATTGTAGAAAAAGCATATCAAGATGGTTTTGTTACGACTTTATTTGGTCGTCGCCGTTATTTGCCAGCGATTAAGAGCAGTAATTTTAATCAGCGTGCATTAGCAGAACGCATGGCTATGAATACACCAATCCAAGGAACAGCAGCTGACATCATAAAAATTGCGATGAACAGAGCTAGTGAAGCGATAAAAGAAGCTAATTTGAAAAGTAGAATTTTATTGCAAGTACACGATGAATTAGTGTTAGAAGTTGTAAAAGAAGAAATAGAAAAAGTATCAGAAATTTTGACAACAGCTATGCAAAATACAGCTAGTTTAAAAGTGCCACTTATCATTGATATTAATTATGGTAAAAACTGGGCAGAAGCAAAATAAAAAGTAAATTAATTATAAAAAAGGTGGTGGTTTTGTGCCTGAAATGCCAGAAGTAGAAAATATTGTCGTAGGGATTAAAGATTTTATCGAAAATAAAAAAAATCGTAGATGTAGAAATCATAAAAGGTGATATAATAAAATCTCCTAGTAGTGATGAATATAAAAAGCTTTTGCAAGATAGAATTATCAAATCTTTAAAACGCAGAGGAAAATATATCATCATGTCCTTAGATGATGGCAGATTAAATATCATTCATTTGCGAATGACAGGAAAGCTATTATATAAACAGGAAAATGAGGATATAGATAAATATAGTTGTGTAATATATCATTTAGAAGATAAAACTAAATTGATATATGCAGATATCCGCAGATTAGGAACTTTGGATTTAATAACTACAGATGAAATTTCTCGCTTAAAAGGGCTATATACTTTAGGTGCAGAACCATTATCTTCAGAATTTACCATAGAGTATTTAAAAGATTGTCTAGATAAGAGTAAAACAAAAATAAAACCATTTTTATTAAATCAAAAAAATGTGGCAGGTTTGGGCAATATATATGTAGATGAAGCACTAGCCATCAGTAAAATTCATCCAGAACGTAAAGCAAATTCTTTAAGTGATGAAGAAATAGAAAAACTTCATCAAGCTATTAATTTGGTTATAAGTGAAGGTATAAGAGATGGCGGCACAAGTTTTCGCGATTATCGCAATGGTTTAGGTGAAAAAGGAAGTCATCAAGATAAATTATATGTATATAATCGCAAAGGCAAAAAATGTAGATTTTGCCATAATTTAATAACTAAAATCGTATTAAATGGCAGAGGTACTTATTTTTGCCCTAATTGTCAAAAATTAAATGATGATAAATAAATTTTAAATAAAAGCTAGAAAGGAGGATTTTTATGAAGATTATAGGTCTTACTGGTGGTATAGCTTGTGGAAAAAGTACGGTTAGTGCTTATTTAAAACAAAAAGGAGCTTTTATCATTGATGGTGATGCTATAGCTCGACAACTATCTGAGCCTAAAAAATCAATTTGGCAAGCGTATGTAAATCATTTTGGCGATAAAGTTTTAAATGCAGATAATAGTTTAAATCGTAGACTCATTGGGCAGATTGTATTTACTGATGAAAAAGAAAAAACATGGATGAATACAACAATGCACCCGTTGATTAGAGATGAAATCGTAAAACAAATAGATGAGTGTAGACAAAATGGTATAGAAGTAGTAATCTTAGATATACCTCTTTTATATGAAGCTAATTGGGATAAATTTGCAGATGAAGTTTGGGTTGTAAAAATCAGCAGACAGTTGCAAATAGAGCGCATTCAAAATCGTGATGGCTTAACTAAAGAAGAAGCAATAAGTAGAATAGATGCACAGATGTCTTTAAAAGAAAAAGCAAAACGTGCAGATGTGGTAATTGATAGTAGTAATGCTCCAGAAGTTACGTTACAATTAGTAGAAAAAATATGGAATGAGAGATTATTATAAAGGGTTGATAATTCATGTCTAGTTTGATGAGTGAGGGGATACACCATCAAGTAAATATTAAGACAAAACGTAAGATGAGTTTTTGGAAAAAATTACTGCTAATGATTTTAGTATTAGCTAGTTTGAGTTATTTTGTTTGGCAAAATGAAGATTTTCAACGAAAATATTTATATCCATATGATTATCAAGATACAATAAATTTTTATGCAGATAGATATGAAGTAGATAGAAATTTAGTGGCAAGTGTTATTTTAGCGGAAAGTAAATTTCGTCAAGATGCTACTTCTGTCCATGGGGCTAGAGGTCTTATGCAAATCATGCCAGAAACTGGCAGCTGGATTGCTACGCAAATAGAAGATGATAGTTTTTCTGTAGATAAATTGTATAATGTGAATATGAATATAAAATATGGTACATGGTACTTATCTGAATTGCAGACAGAATTTGAAGGCAATGAAGTATTAGCTCTTGCAGCTTATAATGCAGGTAGAGGAAATGTATATGAATGGATGGAAAAATATCATTGGGGTATAGATTTTAAAGATTATACCAAAATACCTTTTCCTGAGACAAGAGAATATGTAAAACGTGTACTAGAAAATAAAAAACATTATAATAAGTTATATAAATAAAGAAGGCTATATATTATGAATAAATCATGATATATAGCCTTTTTGTCATAATTAATTATAGTTATTTATTAAAATATCAACTTTCCCTGTAATTGGATCTATTATCATTCCATGAACTAAAATATTTTGGGGAATAAGAGGATTATTAATAATATTATTTACACTTTGTATAATATTATCTTTAGGATTAGAAAAAGAACTTATCCAAGATTTTAAATCTTTTTTTATCTTTTTTTAATTCATTAACATTGATACCAGAATGTAACATTTTATCTACTAGAGATTCAGCAGAAGTTGTATGCATACCGCAATCATAATGTCCAATAACAATAATATCTTTAATATTAAATTGATATATACAAATTAATAAACTACGAATTATATCATTAAAATCATTAGTTATAATATTTCCAGCTGTTTTTATTATTTTAGCATCTCCTCGATGAATTCCCAAAGCTGGTTCTAAAAAATCTATTAATCTGGTATCCATACAGCTAATAATAGCTAGTTTCTTTTGGGGATATTTAGATTTTTTAATGAATTTATTTTTATCTTACTAGTAAATTCATTATTTATTTGTAAAATATTATCAATAATATTCATAAAAAAATACCTTTCATTAAGATAGATAAAAAGATAGATGAAAACAAAATTTTTTAGAAAATGGTTGATAATAATAAAGTAATACTTATAGCTGTAATAGAAGCAATACAAGTAGCTAGTGTATAAGATTTTAAAGCATCCATAACAGAGATACCAAAGTATTCTTTAACAATCCAGAAGCCAGAATCTGTTACAGTGGAGAAACATATTGCACCAGAACCAACAGCAAGAGCAACTAGGGCTGGATCAAGATTTGGATATTGTGGCAAAATTGGTAAAACAATTCCTGTAGCAGTCATCATAGCAACAGTAGCGGAGCCAACTGAAAGACGCATCATGGCAGCAACAAACCAAGCTAAAATCAATGGGCTTAAAGATAAACTAGCTAAAACATCTCCTAATTGAGTACCTAAACCACTATCTAAAAGAACTTTATTAAAAGCACCACCTGCGCCAATAACTAATAAAATACCAGCTACTGGACCAAAACATTGTTCTGTAAATTTTAACAATTGATTTCTATTAAATCCACGACATAAACCTAAGGACCAATAAGCAAAAAAGGCAGATATTAATAATGCTGTAATAGGATTACCAATGAAATTTACAATATCAGCATAAGATGATGTTTTTAATGATGTTAAATCAAAAATAGTTTTAGCTACCATAATAATCATTGGTAATAGAATAGTAAATAAAGTAATACCGAATTTTGGTAATGCACTATCAGGAACAGGTGTGACAGGTTCTGTTAATGCTTTTAAATCTGTTTTTATATTTTTACTTAATATTTTAGCGTAAAAAGGACCAGCAATAATAGCAGCAGGTATGCAAGCAACTAAACCAAGTAAAATTACTTTACCTAAATCAGCATTTAAAGTAGCAGCTATAGCCATAGCTGCTGGATGGGGTGGTAACATACAATGAACAATTTGCAAAGAAACTCCCATAGGAACACCGATAGCAACAATGGATAAACCAGTAGCTCTAGCCACACTTATAACTAATGGTATTAGTAAAACAAATCCTACTTGAAAAAAAACTGGAATACCTGTGAGTAAACCAACGATCATCATTGCCCAGTTTGCACGTTTTTTACCTAACGTATTTATTAATGTTCTAGCTAATCGTTCAGCACCGCCAGATTCTTCAAGCATTTTACCAAGGATACTACCTAGTCCAAGTACAGTAGCAAGAAAACCTAAAGTACTACCCATTCCTGCTTCAATGGAAGAACAAATTTTCAAAAGAGGCATACCTGTTAAAATTCCTACATAAAACAAGCGATAACTAAACTGATAAAAGCATGTAAACGTGCTTTCATAATAAGTAATATTACAAGAATTATTGCAGAAACTAATGTAGCAATTAAAAATAATGTATTATCCATAATTATCCCCTTTTATTCAAAAGTTATTTTATCACCGACCATAACACGAGGTATACCACGCCCAGATAATGCTATTTGTCCGGGTTGTTCTACTACATCAGCACCATTGAATACAAAAGTACAATGACCATGTTCTTTTAGTGTAGATAGCGCATTTTCACCAATAGCTGTAATAGTATATTCTTTATCTGCAATAATAACAGTATCTCCAATTTTTTATGGTATCTTTTAAAGTTGATTTTGTATGAGAAATAACCATATCTAAGTATTCATAAGGAACATCTTTATCGAAAATAATCATACTTCACGTAATTGTAATAATTGAAGTGAAAAATCACCAATACCAGTAATAGTAACATCATATTTCATGATATATCCTCCTTATTAGCAAATATTTTCATATATTCAATAATTTTATTAGTCATTTCTAAACGAGCATTTTTTAATACATTTTCAAAGCGTAAATTAGGATTAATATCAAATGGATTACTTGCTAAAAATTCTCTAGTAGCTTGAACAGCTGTAGTAGAGATTTCAGTATTGATATTAAATTTTCTGATACCTAATGTAATAGCTTTTATTAAATCATTATTGGAAATTCCCGATGAGCCATGTAAAACGAGAGGACATGGTGTTACATGATTTAATTTAATTAATTGTTTAAAATTTAAATTGGGTTTGGATTTATAAAGACCATGAGCATTACCAATAGCGATAGCTAAAGCATCAACTTGTGTTGATTGTGTATAATTAATAGCATCATCAATACTTGTGTAGTTTTGAGATATATGACCACTACCATCTTCGTTATTTAAGTAACCTAGTTCACCTTCAACACTAACATTATTATAATGAGCTAATTCTATAATTTTTTTTAGTATTATCAATATTTTCAGTTAATGGTAGGCGAGAACCATCATACATAACAGAGGTAAAACCACAATCAATAGCTTGGGCGATTATATCAAAATCTTTAGCATGATCTAAATGCAATGCTATAGGAATAGAGGAATCCTCAAATAATGTATGTACTATATTAGAAATTACTTTAATAGGAGAATGAGAGATATAACTTTCACCAAAAGCAATAATTGCAGGTTGTTTTGTTAAATTTGCAGCTTCTTTTATTGCTAAGATAGTTTCTAAGTTATAAACATTGTAAGAACCAATGGCAGAATTAGTTTTTTCTGCCATTGATAAAATTTCTTGTAGATTAATTAACATAAATATCAATCCTTATATTTTTTGATTATCTAAATCTTCTACAATTTCACGAAGTGTGGTTTCTGTGCCTACATTTCCAGGGAAAATAATATATGGCATATATGGAAATTTACTTTCTGCACCTGTTTGCCATACTGGAATACCTGGTTTTATTTGACCTAATACATTAGCTTTTTTTACATGTAATCCTTTAGTACCAACATCACTAGATGTTATTCCGCCTTTAGCTATAATAAAACTAGCTGTACAGTGATTTTATCTACAATACTAGTAATTGCTTCAGATATTTTAACTGATACTTTTAATGATTCTTCTTCAGAACCGACATCAAAACGTTTTCTACCAGTATAGACAACTGTAGTTTGTCCTTTGCTTATAGTTTGTTCTACTTCTGAAATAATACGTTGTAATTCAATGTTTAATTTTTCTGGTTCTAATACTAATAAATGATTAAATTCAATGAATTTTATCCAAGAACATTTTTTTAATTCATTAAATTGAGCTGTTGTTTTCTTTACGTGAGAACCAATAATAATAAGCCCGCCATGATGATTATTATTGATAAGTTCTTCTCGAGATAGTAAAGATTTATCTGATACACCACCTATTACCTTAGTTAATGCAGCTGCTGAACGGAAAATAAATTTTTTCCCAGCATTAATAGCTTTAATGAGAGCTATTACAAAAACTTTTACATCAACATAATCAATTGCATTAACAACTACTTTATTGAAGTTGGATACAGACATTAATTGTTCTGTAATTTTATCTATATCCATATTACGTAAGCTATCTAAAGAAACACATGTAGTATCATTAGCTTTATATTTACCATTAGTTTTTTCTTCGATATATTCAGGAAGAGCAGATGAAGTGTAATAAAATGTTTTATCTTTAGCAAATTCTGTCATACCGGCAGGTACAAGATAATCTTCTTCTTGTACATAATGAATATTATTGATAGTGAAACGACCGCCCTCTTTAAAAAATGGCATTAATACTTCTCCATCGAATTTTTCATGTGTTAATTTTTCTACAGTTTCTTTGAGTGTAGCAGTTTCTAATGGATAATGTCCACGTAGAGTTGAATCACTACGACTGATGATAATAAAATCTTTATTTGTTTTTTGACTTTCTTTAACAATTCGTTCAGCAATATCCTGATGTACTTTTTTTGTATATTCTGCAGTAAAAGCACGAGAATTAGTTAAAATAAAGAACATAGGATTTTTTCAGCAAAGCCATCAGCAATGGTTTGAGCTGACCAATCTGTGTATACAGATATATCATGTATAGTTTGAACACCAGTAGGATCATCATCAAGGACAATAATTTTTTATTTAATGTAGTTAACTCTCTAGCTAATGTTTTATTTACAATAGATTCATCTATTTGTTTTATATTTTTTAATAATTCAGATTTTAATACTTTATTCATGAAATATATCTCCTATATTTTTGACAAAGAACAGGTAATAATATACCTGTTCTTTATAATTTTTTAGTTAGATTTTACAATTACACCAGAAGCTTGTTCATAAAATTGAACAATACCACTATGGTCATCCATTATATGACCTGTAGCCTTTAGGCTATGCATAATTTCTTTTAATTGAGATGTTAAGATTAAAGGAACATCAAGAGCATCAGCAGTGGCCATTACATTAGTGATATCTTTGAGATTAATAGCTAGTGTTCCACCTGGTTTGAAATTACGAGAAATCATCATAGGCGCTTTTGCATCTAATACTGTACTACCAGCTAAACCACCTCGTACAGCTTCATATACTTTTTGAGGATCAGCACCTGCTTTGGTAGCTAATACTAAAGCTTCTGATACAGCAGCAATGTTTAAATTTACCATGATTTGATTGGCTAATTTAGCAACGGAACCACTACCATTAGGACCCACAACGGTGATAGAAGTACCCATTGCATTTAAGATAGGACGAATTTTTTCTACAATATTTTCATCTCCACCAATCATGAATGCTAATGTAGCATTTATGGCACCAGGTTCGCCACCACTTACAGGAGAGTCTAAAAATTTACAATTTTTTTCTTCAACCATTTTAGCAAACTTTTTGGAATCAACAGGGGATACAGAACTCATATCAACAACAACAGAATTTTCTTGTAATCCATTGAGAATACCATTTTCATCAGAAAGTAAAGAATTTACAATAATAGCATTGGGTACCATAGTAATAATTACATTGTTATTTTCAGCTATTTCCTTAGCAGATGAAGCTGTTTTAGCTCCAGCTTCTTTCAAGACTTCAACTGCTTTTGGATTTATATCATAAACCGTCAAATTTATACCTGCTTTTAATAAATTCATACACATAGGTTTTCCCATAATTCCTAAACCAATAAAACCAACTTTTAACATAATTAATCCTCCTATATTTTTATATGTTACATGTAGCATACTACTAGTAACAAAAATAATATGTAACATACTACTTTTTATGATACATGATGCTTCATGTATCATAGCACTGTTCCATTATTTCTAATGTTTTTGCATATGAAATTTAAATGCTTGAAAAGCTTTTTGTGAATCACCTGATTTAATATCATTAACTAATAAATAATGTTCATTTAGAGCATCATTTAAACGATTAGTTTCATGTAATGATTTTAAAGTAGCTATTTCTAATCTAGATCTTAACATTTTAATGATTTCACTAAAATAATTATTATTAGTGAAATTAACAATAGCATGATGAAATTCCAAATCTAATTTCATAAATTTATAATATGCATCAGAAGATGTTAAAATTTCTTGTTGTTTTGATAAATTATCTTCTAATAAATAAATTAGATTTTTACCTTCTTTTGTTGTAAGATTTTTTGCTAAAATAGAAGAACTATAACCTTCAATAGCTAATCTAGTTTCAATAATTTTTTTTATTTCATCAAGTAATAGAGGTTTAACAATAATTCCACGATTTGCTTTTACCTCTACCATATTTTCATGTTGTAGTTGTAAAATGGCTTCACGAACAGGAGTACGAGAAATGGATAATTTATCAGCAAAATACTGTTCAGAATAAATTTCTCCAACTTTTAGGTCTCCATTTATTATAGCTTGCTTTAAATATTCATATACTTGTGCTTTTAAAGAAATACGTTGTAATTTAGTAATAAATTTCATCTCCTATTACATTTCTTGTATGTAGTATACTACTATTATATGGCATTTGTCAATTAATATTTTTTGAAAATTATATATATAATGTATTTTGATAAAATATAGTTAATTTTTAATAAGAAATAAGAAATATTTTTAAATATCTGATATAATAATTAAAGAAGATATGCAGGCATTTTTATTTGACAGGATTACTAGTTTATGATAGTATTTGAGTAATAAAAATATAGCCTTTAAAAAAATCCAGCGAGGTTGAAAGGGAGCACTATATATCTTTATATTGCGCTATCAGTAGCTTTCTTATGCCTTCGCATAGGAAGGCTTTTTTTGATTTTGGGTTTCATTTAAAGTGCGAAGGAGTGACTATGTTGAGTAGAAACAGCGTTTCATTACGTGGTAAAAATATTCTTGGATTAGAATATTTTTCTCCGGAAGAAATCGAATTAGTGTTGGACACAGCAAAAGAAATGAAAAATATCATTCATCGTGATATTAAAAAATTACCAACATTAAGAGGAAAATCAGTTGTTACTTTATTTTATGAACCAAGTACAAGAACACGTACTTCGTTTGAATTAGCAGGCAAATATCTAAGTGCAGATGTAGTAAATATTACATCTAGTACAAGTAGTATTGTTAAAGGTGAAAGTCTTCGCGATACACTACTTACACTTGAAGATATGGGCGTTGATGCTATTATCATGCGTCATAGTGCCGAAGGTGCAGCTGAATATGCAACTAAAGTTGTAAGCCCAGTTATCATAAATGCAGGGGACGGAGCACATGCACATCCATCTCAAGGATTATTGAATTTATTCACAATTAGACAACATAAAGGAACTTTAAAAGGTTTAAAAGTTGCTATTATTGGGGATATACTTCATAGCCGTGTAGCTCGTAGCGATATTTGGGGTATGAGAAAAATGGGCATAGAAGTTCATCTTGCAGGTCCAAAAACATTATTACCAAGATATTTAGCTGAAGAACCTGGCATTTTTGTACATGACCGTGTGGAAGATGCAATTAAAGATGCTGATGTAATCAATGTTTTACGTATTCAACTTGAACGTATGAAATCAGGTTTATTCCCATCTCTTCGTGAATATGCACGTATCTTTGGCTTGAATAAAGAACGTTTAGCTTTAGCTAAAAAAGATGTATTAATTCTTCATCCAGGTCCAATGAATAAAGGTGTGGAAATTTCTCCAGAAATTGCTTATGGTTTAAATTCTGCAATTCAAGACCAAGTACAAAATGGTGTTGCTGTTCGTATGGCTTTATTAACTCTAACTTTAACAGGAGGAAAAGACAATGAAATTACTGATTAAAGGTGGACGAGTTATAAATCCTGGCAAAGATTTTGATGCTGTCAGTGATGTCCTTGTAGAAAATGGTAAAATCGTAGCTATTGGTGAAAATTTAGAAGCTAGTGATGCAAAAGTAATAGATGCTAAAGGCAAAGTAGTAGCTCCAGGCTTTATTGATATGCACACTCATCTTCGTGAACCTGGTCAAGAAGCTAAAGAAGATTTTGCTTCTGGCTCTAAAGCTGCTGCTGCTGGCGGATTTACAACAGTTGCAACAATGCCAAATACAAAACCTGTAGTAGATAATGCAATCTTAGTAAATGGATTAAAACAACGTGCTCAAGATGAAGGTATAGTGCATATTGAAGTTATTGGTGCACTCACTAAAGGGCAAGAAGGAAAAGAATTAGCAGAAGTCGGCGATATGGCACAAGCTGGTGCTGTAGCTTTTTCTGATGATGGTCACTTTGATAATAATTGCAAATTAATGCTTAATGCATTTGATTATTTAAGAACTTTTGATAAAGCAATTATGTCTCATGCAGAAGAAACAAGTCTTGTAGCAGAAGGTGTAATGAATGAAGGTCATCGTTCTGCTATGCTTGGTATGAAAGGTAGACCAACAGTAGCAGAAGATATCGCAGTAATGCGTGAAATTTTGTTAGCTGAATATGCTGATGCATGGGTGCATATCTCTCATATTAGTTCTAAAAATGCAATTGATATGGTTCGTCAAGCTAAAAAACGTGGTGTGAGAGTTACAGCAGAAGTAACACCTCATCATTTAACTATGACTGATGAAATGGTAGACCCAACAGATTCTTCAACAAAAGTAAATCCACCGCTTCGTGGACAAGCTGATGTAAATGCAGCTCTTGAAGGATTAAAAGATGGTACTATTGATATCATTGCAACAGATCATTCACCACATGCTCAAGAAGAAAAAGACCGTGAATATAAATTCGCTCCAAGTGGTTTCCCAGGTCTTGAAACTGCACTTGGCGTATTATTAACAGATTTATATCATAAAGATTTAATTTCTTTAAATGAGCTTGTAGCTAAAATGAGTTATATGCCAGGTAAATTATTCTTCGATGGTAAACGTGGTATCTTAGAAGAAAATGCTATGGCAGATATAACTATTTTTGACCCAGAACTTGAATGGACAGTAGAAAAAGAAAAATTCTACACAAAAGGTTCTCATAGTCCATTTGTAGGTCGTACATTAAAAGGTAAAGCCGTTATGACTATTGTTGAAGGCAATATTGTAATGGATAATGGTGAAATTATAGCTTAATAATTTGGAGGTGCTCTTTTGAAAGGCAAATTAGTATTAGAAGACGGAGCAGTTTTTTATGGAGATATGCTTGATGAAAGACCTGTTTTAGGTGAAGTTGTATTCAATACTGGTATGACAGGTTATCAGGAGATTTTAACTGACCCATCTTATTGCAGTCAAATCGTTACACTCACTTACCCATTAATCGGTAACTATGGTGCAGCAAAAAAATTCAATCAATCTCGTAAATGTTTCTTCAATGGTTTTATCATTGGCGAACTTTGTGATATTGGTAGCAACTGGCAAAAAGAAGAAGAATTAGCTGAATTCTTAAAAGCACAAGATATTCCTTGCTTATATAATGTAGACACTCGTGCTGTTACTCGTCATATTCGTTCTTTAGGTGCTATGAAAGGTGTTCTTGTACCTGAAACTGCAACTCAAGAAGAAATTGACGCTTTAATGAAAAATGAAATTCCAAAAGAAGTAGTAAAAATTGTTACTACACCAAAAACTTATAAAATGGAAAATCCAGGCGGTCCACATGTTGTAGTTATGGACTTTGGTATAAAACAACATATTTTAGATTCTCTTCATGGCATTGGTTGTGATTTAACAATCGTTCCAGCTGATACTAAAGCTGATGAAATCATGGCTTTAAATCCAGATGGTATCTTCTTATCCAATGGCCCTGGGGATCCAAAAGATTTACCAGAAATCATTGAAGTAGTACGTGAAATTGCAGGTAAAAAACCTACATTTGGTATTTGTCTTGGTCATCAGTTATTATCCTTAGCTTTTGGTGCAGACACTTATAAATTAAAATTCGGTCATCGTGGTTCCAACCAACCAGTTAAAAACTTACTCACTGGTAGAGTTCATATTACATCTCAAAACCACGGTTATGCTGTAGATGAAGAATCTTTAAAAGGATTGCCACTTGAAGTAACACATAGAGCTGTAAACGATGGTACAGTAGAAGGTATTCGTCATACACAATTACCTATTTTCTCTGTACAATATCATCCAGAGGCTTCACCAGGTCCAGATGATAATAGATATTTATTTGACCAATTTTGGGCAATGCTTCAGAAAGGGGAATAATTAAGTGCCAAAAAAACAAAATCTAAAAAAAGTAATGGTTATCGGTTCTGGTCCTATTATCATTGGTCAGGCTGCTGAATTTGACTATGCAGGTACACAGGCTTGCCGTGCATTAAAAGAAGAAGGACTTGAAGTTGTACTTGTAAACAGTAACCCTGCTACAATTATGACAGATAAAGATATCGCTGACCGTGTATATATAGAACCTCTTACAGTTGAATTTTTAGATGAAATTTTAGCAAAAGAACGTCCAGATGGTTTACTTGCAACATTAGGTGGTCAG
>ENA-OQIO01000334-OQIO01000334.1-human-gut-metagenome-genome-assembly--contig:-NODE-334-length-25656-cov-3.193623_pt1 | contig 25656 bp, 24 predicted proteins | sample MGYA00242573_ERZ504737 | MGnify/ENA primary metagenome ERZ504737 (study PRJEB26092, sample SAMD00036203) | human gut metagenome | host: Homo sapiens | study: EMG produced TPA metagenomics assembly of...
AGCTTTGCTATCTTCTTATCAAGATAATTAACCTCTTTTTTTAAGTGAAGCAGCAGAATTTTTGGCGCTCTTTTGATTAGCTACTGCCGTATTATAATTCTTTACTGCGTCGTTATAAGAAGCTTGAAGGGAAGAAACCTGGCCGTCAAGAGAAGTGGTATCAAATGTTGCAAGAACATCACCCTTTTTAACTTGATCGCCAACCTTAACATTAACATTTTTAACCGTAGCAACTGTGCCGACTTTATATTCCTTAGAAGTGCCTGCGGTTACATCGCCCGTTAATGATACCTTTTCATAAATATCACCTGTAGCAATTGTATTAAGCTTAACCTCTTCACCGCTTTTTGACTTAACAACGCCAAAAACAGTTCCGGCTACAATTGCAATAACAAGTATTATACAAATAGGTACAATAACCTTCTTTTTGCTTTTTTTAACCGTTGCCATAACTTAAACCCTCGTTCTTTAATAATAGTTTAATTAATACACGCATAGTATAATTCCGTTTTGTATAATTGTCAACAACTTTTTGTAAAGTTTTAAAAAGTTCACAATTTATTTAATTACAACAAATTGTATAAAGCTTATTTATTCGCCTCAAGAGCACGCTTTCCGATATCACGTCTGTAATGAGCACCTTCAAAATGAATTTTTTCAACTGCATTCGTAAGATTTTTCAGTGCATTTTCAAGAGTATCACCGAGTGCCGTAACGCCCAAAACTCTGCCGCCTGAGGTAACAAGTTTGTTATCTTGAAGCTTAGTTCCCGCATGGTAAACGGTTACACCGTCAAGCTGACCGTTTGAAAGACCTGTAATCTCAATTCCTTTAGGGTATGACTTAGGATAGCCGCCCGAAGCCATAATTACGCAAGCGCACGCATCATCACTCCACTCAACGTCAAGGTCTGAAAGCGTTTCATTGTCAATTGCCTCAAAAATATCAACAATATCAGTCTTAAGCCTTGGCAAAACAACCTGAGTTTCAGGATCGCCGAAACGGCAATTATATTCAATTACCTTAGGTCCCTTAGGAGTAATCATCAAGCCGAAATAAAGACAGCCTTTAAATGTTCTGCCCTCGTTATTCATAGCATTGATTGTAGGAATAAATATTTTATCCATACATTCCTTTGCAACGTCTTGCGTATAATAAGGGTTAGGAGAAACAGTTCCCATTCCGCCTGTATTAAGACCCTTATCGCCGTCAAGCGCACGCTTATGGTCCATAGAAGATACCATAGGCTTAACGCATTTACCGTCTGTAAATGCAAGAACAGAGACCTCCGGACCTGTCAAAAATTCCTCAACAACAATATTATTGCCGGAAGCGCCGAAGATTTTATCCTCCATAATTTCCTTAACGCCTGCGATTGCGTCATCAAGATTTTCAGGAATGATTACACCTTTGCCGAGTGCAAGGCCGTCTGCCTTAATAACAGTAGGAAATTCGTTTCTTTCCTTAATATAATCGATTGCTTCTTCGGCATTGTCAAACACTTTATATTCAGCAGTAGGAATATTATATTTTTGCATAAGTTCCTTTGAAAAAACCTTAGAGCCTTCGATAATCGCTGCGTTTGCACGTGGACCGAATGTTTTAAATCCTGCCTCATTAAGAGCATCTACCATACCTGCAACAAGCGGATCATCAGGAGCAACAACAACCAAATCGGCTTTAATTTCCTTAGCCAAATTCACAACGCCTTCAATATCGGTTGCCGCAACATCAAAACACTTGGCATCATAAGAGATACCGCCGTTTCCCGGTGTGCAAAAAATCTCATCAACCTTCTTCGACTCTTTAATTTTCCTTACAAGAGCGTGCTCTCTGCCGCCCCCGCCAACAACAAGAACTTTCATATTTTCCTCCAAATTCATAATATATATGTAAATAATATATATTTTATAATAGCAAAGCAAGGGTGACGTGTGCCACCCTTTTAAAAATTATTTCTCGTTTTTATTGATAATACGTGTTTCTTCCTCTTTTGTTTCAAGATTAATGAAGCGAACAAAAAGAGAAACCTTATTATCCTCATTAAGATTAGTCCAAATCATATTGGTAAACTCATCGATATCACTATTGATTTCAACAGGAGTAGGCTCACCCTCAAATGACGGAATAGGATTGCCGTCGCATTTATATGTATGAATAAAATGGCCGAGCCTCTTCTTGCAGGGTATTCATAGAAAAATCTCACACACTCCGGTTCACCGCAGTTTGACTTAAGTATGGAAAGATTATAATTACCGTTTTCCTTTAAAATACCTGAAATCCTTGGTGTATAATTAGGTGCGTCAGGCTCAAATTCTCTTGTGATAAGTGCATCGTGGTAGCAATTGCCCTTAGAAAACGAATCGTAAATAGTATCAGTTTGGTCGCCGTTAGTCACAATTGTGTCACCGTTAAACTTAAGAACAGGATTATAGATAATAAGCGACGGGTCCTCCATTTTTGACTCATCAAAAGCCTTAGTACGTATTCCGCCACGTTCATTTTCCTCAAAAATTCTGTTACGGCTGTTTACGCTTCTGCCCATAATGAAATAAGCAGCCACAGCGAATTTGCCGTCATCACTTTGACCGAGAACAATGCCTCTGCCCGGATATGAATTAGTATTAAGCTCGTTTGCAAGAGATTTGATTTCCATATATTACACCTCAAAATTATTCAATTATTTTTGTTCTGTTGCCGTAAACTTCAATCTTATCTTGGCAAAAAAGAGAAACGGCACGGGGAAGAATTTTCCACTCACATTCCTCCATAACTCGTTTTTGCAAAACCTCAGGAGTATCATCAAATTTGACCTCGCTTGCCTTTTGCAAAATGATAGGACCGCCGTCGCATTTCTCGGTTACGAAATGAACGGTAGCACCGGTAAGTTTCACTCCGCTTTCAATAACTTTTTCGTGAACGTGAAGCCCCCAATAGCCTTCACCGCAAAATGACGGAATTAAAGCAGGATGAACATTCATCATTTTATTTGGAAATGTCTTTACAATTTGTTCGTCAAGAATAGTCATAAAGCCGGCATAAACCACTAAATCCGCTTTTGCTTCAAGGAGAATATCCCTGATTGCAGCAGTATATTCAGCTCTGTCTTTATAATTTTTCTTTTCGCAAATTTTAGTTGCGATGTTATTATTTTCAGCCCTTTTAAGAGCATAAGCGTCAGGATTTGAGGACACAACAAGGGTGATTTTACCGCCGATAATTTCTCCCCTGCTTTGCGCATCAATAAGAGCCTGCAAATTAGTTCCGCCGCCCGACACCAAAACAGCAATATTTTTCATCATACGAGTTCAACACCTTTTTCGCCCGTCTGAATTTCGCCGATTACACGAGCGTCCTCGCCGTTTTCATTAAGTATTCTTACAGCCTCGTCTGCTTTATCATTATCAACTGCAATAACAAGACCCGTACCCATATTAAATGTGTTAAACATATCTCTTTCAGGGATATTTCCCTCGCTTGCGATAAGGTCGAAAATAGGCTTTTTGAAGCATTTGTCCTTTTCAATAACAGCCTTAAAACCGTCGTTTAACATTCTCGGAACATTTTCATAAAATCCGCCGCCGGTAATATGGCTGATAGCATTTACGTTAACCTTATCCATAAGAGCAAGAAGAGGTTTAACATAAATTCTTGTAGGAGTTAAAAGCTCTTCACCGAGAGTTTTTCCAAGCTCGGCAACGTGAACTCCAAGTCTTTCCTCAGTGATATTAAACACCTTTCTTACAAGTGAAAAACCGTTTGAGTGAACACCTGAAGAAGCAACACCGATAAGAGCGTTGCCGCTTGCAAGCTTATCGCCTGAAACAAGCTTATCCTTTTCGCCGATACCAACGGTAAAACCGGCAAGGTCATATTCCTCATTAGGCATAAGACCGGGATGCTCGGCAGTTTCGCCGCCTACAAGCGCACATCCTGCCTGAACACAGCCCTCTGCAACACCGCTTACGATTTGAGCAATTTTTTCCGGATAGTTTTTGCCGCAAGCAATATAATCAAGGAAGAAAAGCGGCTTTGCACCTGAGCAGGCAACGTCATTAACGCACATTGCAACACAGTCGATACCGATTGTGTCGTGCTTATCAAGAAGAAAGGCAACCTTAAGCTTTGTGCCGACACCGTCGGTGCCCGAAACGAGAACAGGATTTTTGTAATTACCTGCACCCAAAAGTTCAAACATACCGCCGAAGCCGCCGATTGAACCCATAACACCCGGTATTTCGGTTCTTTTTACGTGTGATTTAATAAGTTCAACAGATTCATAACCTGCTGTTACGTCTACACCTGCAGCGGCGTAGCTTGCGCTGAAACTATCGTTCATATTTTAAACTCCTTATTAGATTGCGGATAAGCAATTTCACAATCTTTTTTATATTATTATTTTTTCTTTGAGCGAACAATGTTCGCCCCCCTACAACGTCAAAAAGCTCACGCTTTTTGGGAACCCCCATTGAAATTCTTGCAACGCAAATATCACCAAACAGTGAAATTTGCCTTTGGCAAATATTACTTACAATTCCTTAATTTTTTCCTGAAGGGCGATATCCTTTTGCTTTACTTGCTCTGCCATATCCTCACGCATTTTTACAAGCTTAGCCATAAGTTCATCATCGCCGACAGCGAGAATTTCGGCAGCGAGCAAGGCTGCATTTTTAGCAGCATTAACGCCGACTGTGGCAACAGGAATTCCCGGAGGCATCATAACTGTTGCAAGCATCGCATCCATTCCGTCAAGTACCTTTGCACTGCACGGAATACCGATAACCGGAAGAGTAGTTGACGCCGCAAGCACACCGCCCAAATGAGCTGCCATACCTGCTGCCGCAATAATCACGCCAAATCCGTTTTTAATTGCATTTTTCGAGAACTCGTGAGCTTCTTCTGGTGTTCTGTGTGCACTCATTACACGAGCCTCAACCTCAATTCCCAATTCCTTAAGTTGTTTGATTGCAGGAGCCACAACAGGCAAATCACTGTCAGAGCCCATAATAATTGCAACTTTTTTTCATAATTTGTCCTCCCGGAGTAATTTATTTTATTCTGTCAACGCAGTATTGAAGATACACGTTGCTTTCGTCAGGGTAAAAAGTGCCGTAAGCATTTTCATAAATATAAATTGCTTTTGCTCTCTTAGAGCCTTTTGCGATTGCAAAATAAGTGGTTGGGGTATAACTTTTTGTATATCCCTGAAGCCTTGGGTCAAAAATATAAGGCTTGCCGGCAAGATATATTACCGCCCATTTATGAATAGGCCTTGAGCGTCATTATTCTTAACCTTTCCTGCCTCAAGAGTGATAAAGCTGTCATATCTTTTTTGACTCTTTGCAAAAAGAGCAGCAAGGCAGTTGTTGAAATTACTGTTACAGCCTACGCAGTTCCAACCGTGTTTTTTGAAGTTCTTAGCGTGCCAAACGTAAATAGCCTTAAATTTATCATAAGTAGTTTTATACTTAGAAATATTTACACCGCCGTCGGTATATCTCTTAATCTGCTTGGCACCCGAATTATCTGTCTTAATAGCATTGAGCATTTGCTTAACGCTCAAATTAGATTTAACCGTCGTACTCTTAGCTTTAGAAAATGTGCTGATATATCTTGCATTTCCTATAGTTTTATATGTAGCGACTCTGAAATAATATTTTCCTTTTGCAAGACCTGAAATCGTTTTGCTTGACTTACTCTTTCCCGAAACAAAAACTGTGCATTTACTGCCGTCATCTTTAAATTTTTTATTTCTTGAATACTCAATAACATAACCGCTGACATTCTTTGCCTTTTTCCACTTAACGCTGACCTTGCCCTTAGAGGTATACTTTGCAGATGAAAGCGAAGTACCCTTAGGTGCGGTCATAACAGAAACCGGTGCACTGTAATCACCGAAAGCATAGCTTCCGTTTTGGAAAACATAGGAACGAACGCAGATTTTATATCCTGTATTTTTATTAAGCGACCTTAAAACACAGTAATAGTTATCGCCGTCAACATAAGCCTTGGGATAATACGTATTTGTTTTATCGTCGAAAAGAGAAATCTCATATCCGTCAACCCAGCCGTAATAAGAACAGTTCCAATAAATTTCAATATCCGTCTTGCCGACACAAGAAACGGAAATGTCGCTTATAACGCTTTGGTCAGGTGTACTGTAATCATCTTCATAATATAAGTCGTTTTGCTCATCTGCAAAAAGAAACAGTTGTGCCAAAAGCAAATGTACTCAAAGCAAGAATAACCGCAAGAAATACACTGATAACTTTTTTCATATTTTCATTCCTAACAAATATATTTTTAAGTATTATATATTATAAGTAATACTTTTTCAACAAGAAATTTACATTATTGTAAAAAACTGCTGTAAGTATCCGTTGAAAGCTTATCAAAAGTATAAAATTCTTTTGCAAAAGCCCAATCATCATCAGTAAGTACACCGTCTTTATCGGAATCAAGATTTTTTAAATAAATATCATCTCTTGAATTGATATCATAATTTTTCATATGCACAAAACATGCATAATCCTTTGCGTTAATGTATCCGTCTTCCGTCAAATCGCCGTAAATAAGACCGATGTTTCCGAGATTAGGCGTATTATTTATAATTTTAATTTTTCTCTCGACGGCGCCTGAATATTTCAAAACAATATAGTCATATGCATATTCAACACTGAAAGTTCCGTTTTTATCGGTTGAGCCGACATATTTACCCTCGTTGTTATAAATATCAACATCTTCAAGCGGTCGATTCAAGTCCACACCGCCGTTTTTTGAATTGATAAGATAAACACTGCCGTATACGTCCTGACCGAGTTTATCAACATAGCTGTCCCTATATGTATCGCCGCAATAAACGCATTTATGTTCTGTATAACCCGAACCCGTAATCGTAGGATTCACAACCGTACTGACGTATGAATGAACAACATTTATCGTAAATTCAAGCGTTTTATTTCCTACTGTAATTGAGTCCTTATTTTCACCGCAGGTAACTTTGCCGTTTAAAAGATTATTATATTTAATTTCCATTCCACGATAGCTTGTGCCGTTATTAAATGGCAATTTATAAACATATCCGCTTGCGTATTCAAAATCGACTGTTTGCGTTTTTATATATTCAAGAGGCGAAAAATTCTTGCCTACAAGGTCGCTTGCTTGATATGTTATATCCCAAGAAATTGAAACATTAACAATAACTTCGCTTGATAAAGAAACGCTGTACGTGCCGAGAGAATTAACGCTTTCAACATAAAAATAATATGTTTTGCCCGCCTCAAAATCATATTTCAATGTAAAATTAAGGTCGCTTTCATCATTATCGTCTGCCGATGCCAAGGTGTTGCCGTCATTATCTTTAAGAACGCAGTGACATCAACTTCTCCGCTTGATTTAAAAGTATATTGGCTCGATGAATTCGGAGTGAATTTATACACCGTTTGCTCATTCAAATTATCCTCTGTATAAGTTCTTGATGCAATATCACCCTCTTCAATTGCAATTTCATTTAACAATTCATAATTTACAAAAGAACTTTTAGCGTAATTATACGCCTTAGAGCCACTGTAAACACCAAGGGTAAAGCCATCATAAGTGCCATCAACACTTGCCTTTTCATATCCAAAACTGTATTTTGAAAGCTTTGCAAGCGACGGAACATCAACCCTTTTAAGCAAAGGACATTTAAAAAATGCACGTGAGCTTATTGTAAGTTCGTTTCCCATTGCCTTAAAGCTTACTTTTGAAAGAACACTGCAATTTTCAAATGCAGACGTACCGATTGACGAAATGCTTTTCGGAAAAACAATTTCCTTAAGATTATCGCAGAAATAGAATGCATCATTATTAATATATTTGAGTTTATCGGGCAGTTTAATATGTTCTATTTGAGCACCTGAAAAAGCATAACCTCCGATAGATTCAATGCTGTCGGCAAGCTTAATATCGGTGCAGGAAACGCCGTAAAAAAAATAATTTCCCAAAGAGGTTATACCATCCTCTACAACAATATGCTCAATTTGAGCCGTCACTTCTCCAATAAAACCACGGCTGAGATGTTGTATCACCGCTTGAATTTGTAAAATTAGGGGTTCTGCCTTTGCCCGATATCGTAAGTGTTTTTGTATTTGCGTCAAACGAATAATATGCAGAAGAATTTATAAGCTTTGTAGGTTCAATATCTGTCGTTTGAGCAGCAAAAGATATATTGCAAACACTCAAAACAGATATTGAAAGAACTAAAGATAAAAATATTGAAAGAAGCTTTTTCATAAAAAAATAACACTCCGAAAATTTTGCTGAAATCGAATACTTATATTTTAACATAAAATAATAATTAATACAATCTTATTTAGCCAAGAAAATTATTGTTGACTAATATAAAAATTAGTGTTATATTAATAGCGTAATAATTTAACAACTGTGATTAGGCGAGTAATTATTTATCCTTCTTCAGAGAGTCGGCGCTTTGGTGCAAGCCGATGTGGGAAAATAACGAAAAACACCTATGAGTTTTCGAAAGAACGCAATAATTCGTTATTGTTATTAGACTCGGACGTGCAGGAGCGTTAATCCTTTGAGTGAGTTGCATATTTTGCGGCTAATTTAGGTGGTACCACGGAAGCAGTCTTTCGTCCTATTGGACTTAAGGCTGCTATTTTTATTTTACGAAAATCAAAAAAGGAGAACAGTATGGAATTTTCAACACTTTACAGAACAAAGCCTATGAATGAGTTTTCAGAGGCTGACATTAATTCAACAGTTAAAATTGCCGGCTGGGTTGAGAACATTCGTGACCACGGCGGTGTATCATTCATTGACCTTAGAGATATGTACGGCGTAATGCAGGTTGTTATGCGTGACACAACACTTCTTGACGGAATCAGCAAGGAGGATTGCCTTTCTATCGAAGGTATCGTAGAAAAGAGAGATGAAGATACAATCAATCCGAAAATCGCAACAGGTACAATTGAGGTCGAGGCTAAAAAGGTTATAACACTCGGCAAGGTAAGGCAGCCGCTTCCTTTTGAAATTCAAACTTCTAAAGAAATCCGTGAGGATAAAAGGCTTCAATACCGTTTTCTTGACTTAAGAAATGAAAAGGTTAAGGACAATATCATTTTCAGAAGTAAGGTTATTGCTTATCTTCGCCAGGTTATGAGCGAAATGGGATTTTTGGAAATGCAGACACCTATTCTTTGTGCATCATCACCTGAGGGCGCACGTGACTATGTCGTTCCTTCCCGTGTTCACAAGGGCAAATTTTATGCTCTTCGCAGGCACCTCAGCAGTACAAGCAACTTTTAATGGTATCCGGAATTGATAAATATTTCCAAGTTGCCCCTTGTTTCAGAGATGAGGATGCAAGAGCTGACCGTTCACCGGGTGAATTTTATCAGCTTGACTTTGAAATGGCTTTTGCAACGCAGGAGGACGTTTTCAAAGTTGGTGAGGAAGTACTTACAAAAACATTTGAAAAATTTGCACCTAAGGGCTACAGCGTAACACAAGCACCTTACCCTGTTATCAGCTACAAAGAGGCTATGCTTAAGTACGGCACAGACAAGCCGGACCTCAGAAATCCGCTTGAAATTGTTGATGTGACAGAATTTTTCCAGCGTTGCACATTCAAGCCGTTCCACGGACAGACAGTAAGAGCCATCAAGGTTCATGAGGATATTTCAAAAGGCAAGCACGAGAAGCTTCTTAAATTTGCTCAGTCAATCGGCATGGGCGGTCTTGGCTATCTTCTTGTTTTGGAGGATAAGTCATATAAAGGACCGATTGACAAGTTTATTCCTGACGATATGAAAAGTGAGCTTGCTCAAATTGCAAATCTTGAGGTTGGCGACACAATATTCTTCATTGCAGACAATGAGGCTAAAGCCGCTGAATACGCCGGTCAAATCAGAACAAAGCTTGGTGAAATGTTTGACCTTTTGGAGAAAAATGCTTATCGTTTCTGCTTTATAAACGACTTCCCAATGTTTGAATACAAAGAGGAAGAAAAGAAAATCGGTTTCACTCACAATCCGTTTTCTATGCCGCAGGGCGGTCTTGATGCACTTGAAAATGAAGACCCGCTTACTATTCTTGCATATCAGTATGATATTGTTTGCAACGGCGTTGAGCTTTCATCGGGCGCAGTTCGTAACCACGATATCGACATTATGAAAAAAGCATTTGAAATTGCAGGATATGACGAAGAAGTGCTCAAAGAGAAGTTTGGCGCACTTTACACCGCATTCCAATTCGGCGCACCGCCACACGCAGGTATGGCACCCGGCATTGACAGAATGATTATGCTTCTCAGAAATGAGGATAATATCAGAGAAATCATTGCATTCCCGATGGACGGCAAGGCTCAGGACCTTATGTGCGGCGCTCCTAACGAAATAACAGAGCAGCAGCTTCGTGAGGTTCATATTAAGCTTAGAAAGTAATATGTAATACGAGCGAACAATGTTCGCCCCTACGATTGTTTAATATTCATAAACCACAATTTAAAGAGGTATAATTATGATAAGTAAAGAAGAAGTAATCAAACTTGCAAAGCTTGCAAGGCTTGACTTTTCGGATGATGAGCTTGACAAAACCATAAAAGATATGGACGACATTATCGCATTTGCCGACACGATTAACAATTCTGTCGATGGCGACGCAGATAAAATCAGGAATATTTCCACCTCTGCCACTCCAGCCGAGGAGTTTAGAAAAGACGAGGTTAAGCCGTCGCTTCCTAACGAAAAAATTCTTTCAAACGTCAATGCTTCAAAGGGCTTTTTCTGTGTAAAGGGAGGTATATAAATGAGAGAAATCATTGCACCTTTATCACAAATGCTCAAATCAGGTGAAATATCATCTGTTGAGCTTACAAACAAATATATAAATGCGATTGAAAACGACAATCCAAAATATAATGCTTATGTTTCAACAACATTTGAAAAGGCATTGGAAAATGCAAAATTTGCAGATAAACTCATTGCCGAGGGTAAATCAAGCGCTCTTACAGGTATTCCTATGACGCTTAAGGACAACATTTGCTCCGACGGCGACCTTACCACCTGCTGCTCAAAAATTCTTGAGGGCTTTCGTCCTTATTATGATTCAACCGTATGGACTAAGCTTAAAGCGCAGGGCGCAGTTATGCTCGGCAAAACAAATATGGACGAATTTGCCATGGGTTCAACGAGTGAAACAAGTGTTTACGGCGCTCCGTTAAATCCAAGAAACACAAACCACGTTACAGGCGGTTCATCAGGCGGTGTTGCAGCTGCTGTTTGCGCTAACATTGCGGCTTACGGCTTAGGCTCTGACACAGGCGGCTCTGTTCGTCAGCCTGCTTCATTCTGCGGTATTGTAGGTCTTAAGCGACATACGGTGCAGTTTCACGTTACGGTCTTATCGCCTATGGCTCATCGCTTGACCAAATCGGTATTCTTGCTAATTCCGTCAAGGATACAGCTACAGTATTTGACGCTATTAGAGGTGTTGACGAGCACGACCAAACAAGCGTTGATTTCGATTTCGGCAATATTTCGGACACACTCGGTCAGACGGATATTAAAGGTCTTAAGATTGGTATTGCGAAGGAATATTTTGAAGGAATTAACGAGGAAATTAAAGACGCTATATTGGGCGCTGTTAAGGAATTAGAAAAAAACGGTGCCCAAATAGTTGACATCAGCCTTCCTGTTTTACAGCAGGCGCTTCCTGTTTACTATATCATTGCATGTGCGAGGCTTCATCAACCTCGGAAGATATGACGGCATCAGATACGGTTACAGAGCAAAGGACTTCAACGACGTTGAGGAAATGATACTTAAAACAAGAACCGAAGGCTTCGGCGACGAGGTTAAGAGAAGAATTATGCTCGGCACTTACGTATTAAGTTCGGGTTATTATGACGCTTACTACAAAAAAGCTTGCTTGCTTCGCCAAAACCTTATTGCAGACTTTGACGATATCTTTAACACCTGCGATGTATTAATAGCTCCTACGGCACCTAACACCGCTTTTGAGCTTGGTTTCGAGGGTGCTTCCCCTGTTGATATGTATTTATCCGATATTGCCACAGTTCCTATCAATATTACAGGTGTTCCGGCAATCAGCGTGCCTGTTAAAAATGACAAAGCAAATCTTCCTATCGGTATGCAGATTATCGGCAAGAAATTCGATGAGAAGAAAATTCTTGATGTTGCTTATTTCTACGAAAAGCTTAACAAGAGTGAAGTTGAAGATTTTGAGGGAGGCATCACATTATGAGTTATAAATTAGTTTGCGGAATTGAAACGCATATTGAACTTGCCACAAAGACTAAGATTTTCTGCTCGTGCACCACTCAATTCGGCGGTGAGCCTAATACTCATTGCTGTCCCGTTTGCACAGGTCAGCCTGGTGCGCTCCCTGTTTTAAACCGTGAGGTTATTAATTTCGCTGTAAGAGCAGGTCTTGCAGTTCATTGTAAAATCAACAATAATTCTCATATGGACAGAAAGAATTACGTTTACCCCGATCTTCCTAAGGCATACCAAATTTCGCAGTTTGACGAGCCGGTTTGCGTTGACGGTTATGTTGAGCTTGACTCCGGAAAGAAAATCAGAATTGAGCGTATCCACATTGAGGAGGATGCCGGTAAGCTTGTTCACGAGGACGGCTACACCTACGTTGACTATAACCGAGGCGGCGTTCCTCTTATCGAGATTGTTTCAATGGCTGATATCGAAACTCCACAGGAAGCTAAGGAATATGCTGAAAAACTCCAGCTTATTATGAGAAATGTCGGAGTTTCCGACTGTAAGATGCAGGAAGGCTCAATGAGATGCGACGTAAACGTATCTATTCACGAGCCGGGTGAACCTTGGGGCACAAGAACGGAAATCAAGAATATCAACTCACTTTCCAACATTGTAAGAGCAATGGAGCTTGAAATGGAAAGGCAGGAGGATATTATTGAATCGGGTGAAAAGGTAATTCAGTCAACTATGCGTTATGACGCAAACAGCGACACCGTTTACGTTCTTCGCTCAAAGGAAAATGCAGACGATTACCGTTATTTTCCTGAGCCTGATATTCTTCGATTCTATATTTCTCCGGAAAGTGTTGAAGAAATCAGAAAATCACTTCCTGAGCTTCCCGACGCTAAGCTTAAGAGATATGTTGAGGATATGAAGCTTCCGGAAAATAATGCAAGGCTTATTTATAAATACAGAAATGTTACGGAGTTTTTCGACAGTGCAGTAAACGACGGTGCAAGCGCTTCCAACGTTTTGAACCTTATTATCGGCACTATTTATGCCACTCTTCAAACCGAGGAGGACAAGGAAAACTTTGAGATTAAGACTACTGCAAAGCAACTTGCAGACCTTGTTAAGCTTATTGATGAGAAGAAAATCAGAGCAAACAAGGCTAAAGAAGTTCTCGCTCAAATGCTTGAAAGCGGCAAGGACGTTAGCGAATATATCAATGCCGACGACTTAAGGGTATGAGCGATGACGACCTTAAAGCGCTTTGTCAGGGTGCTGTTGAGGCTAACCCTAAGGCAGTTGAGGATATCAAAAACGGCAAGGACAAGGCAATTAACGTTATGTTCGGCTATGTTATGAAAAACTCAAAGGGCAAGGCAGACGTAGGCAAGGCTGCTCAGATTATTAAAGAGATAATTTCCCAATTATAAATTATCATATTAATTTTATATATGAAAAAGCGACATTTTCTTTTTTGAAAATGTCGCTTTATTTTATAATTTTTTTAATTCATTTAAAAGAAAATTTCTATCTGTTACAAGAGTTGAGTCCATACCGAATTTCCTTGCTGCAAGAACATTTTCTTTTCTATCGTCAAAAAAAAGGCATTTCGATTTATCGAGAGAATACTTGTCGCAAAGCGCTTGATAAATTCTTTCATCGGGCTTGGTAATGTTAATCATATAAGACACCATAAGCCCGTCGATATCATTCATAAAATCAGCATATTCTGTATGCTTTTTAAAAAGGCTATTTGGATAATTTGACAAAAGATAAATATGATATCCTGCCGACTTGAGCCTATGTACCTCTTTCCAAATATCATATCTCGCCACGTGCATAAATTCGCCGTGATGCATAAAAAAGGTGATAATCTCAGAATCGTTTGGATACTTTTTGCAATAAGCGTTTAATATCTCCTCATCGCTCATAATCGCAAGGTCAAAGATATGCCACAAGTCATCATTATCATCAAAAAGTTCATGCCCTACCCTGATTGCTTCCTCTTCGCTCAAGCCGCAATCCATAAGCATTTGCTTCCAGCGATATTCAAGCAAAACGTCGCCGACGTCAAATATAATATTATCGTACTTTTTCATATATTATTTAATCTCGCTGACATATTTGTTGATTTTATCCGCAATCGGCTGTGCGTCCTCTCGCTTTACAGGCAGAAACGGACTTCTTGGGTTGCCGCACTCAATACCAAAACGAATAGACATAACCTGCTTTGCCACGCCGTAAAGCGACTTGCAGGAGAGAAGATCAAAAATACACTCATTAATCTTGAATTGAAGTGATTTTGCCTTTTCAATCTCGTTATTATTAATAAGCCTGTCAAGTTCAACGAAAAGCTCAGGCATACAACCGTATGTTCCGCCGATACCTGCGTTTGCTCCCATAAGCCTGCCGCCCAAAAATTGCTCATCTGAGCCGTTAAAGATAATAAAATCATCATTATTTACGGCACTTGCATATCTTTCCATAAGATATACCGGCTCTGCTGAATTTTTAACGCCGATAACCTTAGGATTTTTAGCCATTTCAGCAAGAAGCTTCGGTGAAAGATTGAATGATGTAAGTTGAGGAATATTATAAATGATAAAAGGTAAAGAAGTTGAATCGATAATAGAGTTCCAATGAAGCTTTACACTTTCCTCACCCAAATGATAATAAACGCAAGGAACGGCAGAAACAGCGTCAACACCGACCTTTTCGCAATCCTTTGCAAGTTCTATGCTTTCTTTAGTTGAGGCACAGCCAATATGAACAATAACGGTAAAATCATCGCCGGCAGCTTCTTTAACCGCTCTCGCAACCTGCTTTCTCTCCTCAGTTGAAAGTAAAAATCCCTCACCTGTTGAGCCGCACGCATAAACACCCTTAACGCCAAGGGATTTATACACCCCTACAAGTGCTTTCATTTTTTCCAAATCCACATTATCGTTTTCATCGTAAATTGCATTAAGCGCACAAAATACGCCCTTAAATTTATCTAAATTCATATTTTTCTCCTATTTAATAGCATCAACAAAATGCCTTGTTATATCTCTCGGTCTTGTAATTGCAGTGCCAACAACTGCGGCGTGAACACCGATATCAAGCGCCTTTTTAAGCTGTTCGGGTACCCAAATGCCACCCTCGGCAATAACAGGGGTGTGAAGCTCGTTTACATATCTTTCCATCAAAGTAAAATCAGGAAGAGAAGTGCCCTTGGTATACGGAGTGTAGCCTGCCATAGTTGTGCCGATTAAATCAAAGCCAAGTTCCTCTGCCTTTTTGCCCTCATCAAATGCACTTGTATCCGCCATAAAAAGCTGATTTGGATATTTTTTTCTAACTTCTTTAAAAAAGCTTTCAAGCGTTATGCCGTTTGGCCTTAATCTGTTTGTAGCATCAATTGCAATAATTTCACAGCCGACTTCAACAAGAGCGTCAACCTCTGCCATAGTTGGGGTAATATAAACATCGCTGTCATCATACTCCTGCTTGATAATACCGATAATCGGCAAATCGACCTTTTCCTTAATTGCCTTAATATCAACAACGGTATTTGCCCTAATACCTACAGCTCCGCCAAGTTTAGCCGCCCAAGCCATTTTAGACATAATATAGCTGTCATAAAGCGGCTCACTTTCGAGCGCCTGGCAGGAAACGATAAGCCCACCGTTTATTTTATTCAAAATTTCTTCGTTAGTCATATTTCCTCTCTTTTCTTTTTTATTAATCAAATTATATCACTATCAAAAGAGATAATCAATAAAAAATGAGGCGACCAATGGTCGCCCCTACGGTATTTTTTATTTTAGACAGTCAAAAATTGAAATTATTAACTCCATTTTAACGCTTTAATTGAAAATCCAAGCGTTGAATCGAGTTTGTTCTTTTGAACTACAGCCTGAACCTCTTTTACTCCGTCAGCTTTAGAAACCTTACCTGTTACCTTATAAAAATTATTATCACCAAGATCCTCTATCTTAGTAATCTTAACAGTTTGCTTCTTTTTTGGATATTTGCTGACAGAGAATGTATCGTTTTTGCTGTTGTATTTAATCGGTGTGGAATTAACCTTATTAACCTGAGTTTTAAAATTAACAACTGTTTGACCGTAGAATTTAAAAAGATTTAAAACAACGGGACTTGACGGATATGTGCTTGCTGTTCCGCCGTCGTGTTGAGCCATCCAAACAGCAGTATATGCCGCAATATTAATTGGAACACCGTTTGAATTTTCATAGCTTTCAAGATAAAGATACGGCACTTCAAGCATATTTGCGATAATTTGCTGATCCTCTTTCGAGAAATTAACTTCTTTGCCCGTTGCCGAGGTCTTAGGCACTGTTTCCATTCCGTCAAAAGCGGTTGTATCGTCCGACTTGGTAGCGGGTACGTTCTTCTTTGTAGTACCTGTAACCTTAACGGGTTTGGTTTCCTTTGCAGTAGTTTTTGCACTGCCGGTTGTATCTGCATTTACTCTTGAAGTTTTCTTTTTCTTAGTTGTTTCAGCCTTAACAGTTACAGGTTTACCTTTTTTGTTTGTAACCGCCTTGCCGTCCTTATCAAGCTTTTGTGCATACGTATTTCCTTTTTTATCTTTTTTATAAACTACCGCTACGTCAGTTGTTACAGCCTTGCCTTTAGCGTCTGTTACAGTCTTTCCGTCTTTATCCGTAACATCCTCGGTTTCAAGACCGTATTCGTTATTGTTATTTTCAAGGTCGCCGGCTTGAACGGTAGTATCTTTGCTATTCGTTGTGGTTTTATCGTCGTTCTTTTTAGAACAGGCGGCAAAGGTAAACGCCGCAATTAAAATCACATAAAGTGATAACACAAGTATTTTTTTCAAAATATAACATCCCCCTGAAGCCATTGCTTATTTATATTTATTATATATTTACATATTATATTTGTAAATAGCAATTCGTAAAAATGAACAGATTTTTAACTCATTATTCATACTATTTACATAAATTTAATTTAGTGATATTATGTTTAATATTGAATAAGACAATAGATTTGTGGTGCTTAATTTGAAAAATTCAACAAGGCTTGCTGTTTGCTCACTTTCTGCCGCATTGGGAGTGTTAATGCTGTTTTTAGGCGGGATAACAATGGTTTTGGCTTATGCGGCGCCTATGTTTTTAGGGCTTTTGGCGATTATGCTTAAAAGAACGTTCGATACAAAAAGTGCATGGATAACATATATTGCAACAAGCATCTTATCGTTTATCCTTGTAACGGACAAAGAATGTATGATGATGTATGTAATATTCTTCGGCTACTACCCTATCGTGCGTGATTATTTTGAAAAAATAAAGGTAAAAGGACTTAGAATTTTTACAAAGTTAATTTTCTTTAACCTTATGATGATTTTATGCCAAATAATTCTTATCAAAGTGTTTGGTATTCCGTTTTTGGAAGACGGGCAAGGCAAATGGTTTATCGCTGTTTTTGCGCTTTTAATGAATTTAATGTTTCTTGTCTACGAGGTGCTGATTAATAAGGTAACACTTCTTTATATTTATAAGCTTGAAAAAGAATAAAAAAGTTGTTTAAATAAATGCAAAATAAAAATCCTGTTAATACCTTCGTATTAGCAGGATTTTTGTAATATTTGCCATAAAAATGAGATTGGATAGCTACCTTCTTTTAGGCGGCTCTAAATCATCAGGCCCAAACGAGAATCATGCCTTGATTGGCGCCTTTTTTCAACCTTTTTTCTTTTTGTTAAGGCTCTTGAAGAAAATGTAAACATATAAAACAATTGCCAGAAAAGCAATTACAAGAATGACTTTAACAACAGTAAGACCAAAAAACGCCTTGATTGCGTTAATCACCTTTAAAAATGTTGAAAGTTCAACGGTTTTTGCGGCAACGAGGGGAACGCTTGCGATAACCTCATCGCCGTAAATAATATTGGCACTGCAAACCTTTTGACCTTTTGTTACAGGAGCTTGAAGTGATGACGGCTTTTCTTGAATTTCAATGATTACAGCCGACTTATCAAGCCCAACAGGAACTATAACATTAGTGTCATTTGCCGCAACAAGAGCAACTGTATCGGCGTCCTTTCCGTTTTCAACGCTTACTTCACCTATTACCTCATCCTTAGCAACAATGGTTGTATACTTCAAGCTGTCAAACGCCCACTCAAAAAGCGACTTTGCATCAACAAAGGAGCATTTAGTTAAATAACTTTGATTTTTAATTTTCTGCTGCGGCGACTTCATAACAATTGCAAGATAATTGTATCCGTCCTTAGAAGCTTGACAATAACGTTATATTCAGCCTGCTCGGTTGAACCTGTTTTGATGCCCTGAGCGTACTCATAATAATAAGTAACATATCCCGGATGAAGCATCAAATTGGTATGCGGCAAAGTATAGCCCTTATATTCATACTCGGTAGTTGTTGAATACTTCACAAAATTAGCATTTTTAAGTGCCGCAAGCGTAATTTTCGACATATCACGGGCGGTGGTATAGTGGTTATCATCGTGAAGTCCGGAAGGGTTAGTGAAATTAGTATCGTTACAGCCAACCTTTTTAACCCAATCGTTCATCATTTTAACGAAATTTTCTTTAGTTCCGCCAACAAATTCAGCCAAGACCTCACACGCATCGCAAGCTGAATGAACCATAGTAAGATACAAAAGAGTATCAACGCTCAATTCTTCGCCGACAGTTATTCCTGCCACCTGAGCGCCGGTACCTACAGAAGCATCGTAAGCCGCTTGGCTCATTTTAGTTTTAACGCTGACGTCCTTAACATTTTCAAGAGTAACCATAGCCGTTACAATCTTTGTAAGCGAAGCAGGATAAAGACGTTCATCAATATTTTTTTTGAGCCACAACAGGATACGAATCGTCATCAAGATTGATTAGCATATAAGCCTCGGCATATATTTTTCTGTCAGGCTTATAGGTTGCCGCCTGACTTGACACGGGAAGCGCCAAAAAAGAGGTCATTAATATTATAAATGATAAAAATATACAAAGTGTTTTTTTCATAGACTTGACACCTTTTAAAATTAATTATATTATATTACATAGTTTAACATTTTTTTGACTGATTTTAAAGTCTATTTTTCATTTTTTTGGAGAAAGTTATGATATACATTACAGGTGACACGCACGGTGACATTTCGTGCTTCAAAAATCCTAAGCTTAACAAGCTTGGAGAAAAAGATATTCTTATTGTTTGCGGAGATTTCGGCTTTATTTGGAATCCGCACGACAAAAACGAGAAAAAAAATCTTGAGTTTTTGAAAAAAAGAAAATACACCATCTGCTTTGTAGACGGTGCACATGAAAACTTTGACATATTAAATTCCTACAAGCCATACAGGTGGAAGGGCGGCAATACTCACAAAATTGCCGACAATATTTATCATCTTATGCGTGGGGAAATTTTCACCTTTGAAGGCAAGAGCTTTTTTGTTATGGGCGGCGGAGAAAGCGACGACGCTTATATGAGGGAAGAAAGTGTAAGCTGGTGGGAAGATGAACTTCCGAGCGCTGAGGATATGAGAAACGGAGTAAACAATATTCGTGATACTGATAAAAATATCAACTATGTTATCACATACGAACCTCCGACAGTTGCAAAGGATATTTTAAAGCAACGGTCTAATCAAAATATTATCATTTCTCCGCTTAATACATATCTTCAACAGCTTATGGAGAATGTTCAATATATGCATTGGTATTTTGGTTCACTTCATCTTGATTTAAACATCAGTAAAAAAATGACTGCTGTATTTAACGAAATAATACAAGTAGGCTAATATATTAATATAGATAAAACACGGAGCAAGTACAAAAGAGTACCTGCTCCGTGTTTTTAGTAAAAAATGGAAGAAGAAAAAAAAGTTATCATTCGTCTTTCGACTCGTTAATTACCTTTTGAGCAATATGCTCCGGTACACGCTCGTACCTTGCAAATTCAGTGGTAAATGAGCCTCTGCCTTGCGTAATTTGGCGCATCGAGGTGGAGAAAGTGCTCATTTCAGCCTCAGGAACCTCAGCAATAATTTCCTGAATACCGTCACCTGTCGGGTTCATACCCAAAACTCTGCCTCTCCTGCGGTTGATATCGCCTATGATATCGCCCATAGCATCATCATTTACCGTTGCACGCAAAGTTACAATTGGCTCAAGAAGAACAGGAGCAGCGTTTGCAACACCCTCTTTAAATGCAATGGAAGCAGCCATTTTAAAGCTCATTTCACTTGAATCTACAGGGTGATACGAGCCGTCATAAAGGGTTGCCTTAACTCCAACCATAGGATATCCGGCAAGAATACCCTTTTCCATACATTCGTTAAGTCCTTTTTCAACTGCCGGGAAGAAGTTTTTAGGAACAGCGCCGCCTACAATACGTTCAGCAAATAAAAGTTTTTCTGTATCGTATGGCTCAAACTCGATAAAAACGTCACCGAATTGACCGTGGCCGCCGCTTTGCTTTTTATGTCTGCCTTGGGCAGAAACCTTTTTAGTAATTGTTTCTCTGTAAGCTACTTTTGGTGCTTCAAGCTTAGCCTCTACGCCGAATTTATCCTTAAGCCTTGAAACAGCAACATCAATCTGCTGTTCACCAAGACCTGCTAAAATCTGCTGATGTGTTTCTATATTATTAGTATATTTAAGCGATGGATCTTCCTCGCAAAGCCTTGCAATACCTGAGGCAATTTTCTCTTCGTCGCCCTTCTTAATTGCCGATACGGCAACCTTGTAAGAAGCAATTGGAACGCTTACTCCGTCAAGCTTAACTACGTTTGAAGCTGAGCAAAGAGTATCGCCGGTTGAAAATCCGGAAAGCTTAGTTACGGCTCCGATATCACCTGCCGTAAGTTCGCCTGCGTCAATCTGCTTAGCGCCAAAAAGTTTGACAATCTTGCCCATTCTTTCTTCCTTGCCTGTATTTGCATTAAATGCAGGAGTAGAAGAATTGAATTTGCCACTGATAACCTTAAAATAGGAAAGTTTACCGATAAACGGATCAGCAACTGTTTTAAAGCAGATTGCGGCAAGAGGTCCGTTCTCGTCAGCGGTAAGTTCGACCGGCTCACCGTTTGAATCAATAGCATATTCGCTCTTAGGGCTTGGGCAAACGTCTGCAATAAATCGAGAAGCATATCACACGCAATGCCTGTGATACCGGAAAGCGCAAAAACAGGAATGATAGAGCCGTCGGCAACACCGAGCCTTAAGCCTTTGATTTTTTCCTCTGACGTAAGTTCTTCACCCTCAAAGTATTTTTCCATAAGTTCCTCGTCAGTTGACGCTACTGCCTCGGCAAATACTGCTTTGATAGCCTCAAAACGAGCCTCATCATCGTGGGTAAGAGCAGACTCCTTACGCTTAGTGCCGTCATACTCATAAGTCTTTGAGTCAATCATATTATAATAAGCAACAACCTTGCCGTCGGAAATAACGGGAACAACAACAGGGCAAACCTGAGTGCCGAACTTAGCAACAATACCGTTAAAGCTCTTATAAAAGTCGGCTCTTTCATCTTCCATTTTCGTTGTCACAAAAATGCGTGACAGACCGTGAGAACCTGCACTTTTAAATGCCTTTTCAGCACCGACCGCAAGACCTGAACGAGCAGAAACAACAATGACCGCCGTGTCAGCCGCTCTCATACCCTCGCCCATTCCCATAGCAAAATCGAAAAGACCGGGAGTATCAATCAAGTTAATATTTTTACCTTTATACTCAAAAGAAGCAACGGCACTGTTTACGCTGATTTTTCTTTTTTTCTCTTCACTGTCAAAATCAAGAACAGTATTAGAGTCTGCGGTTTTACCCATTCTTTCCGTAGTGCCTGCAACATTAAGCAAAGCCTCGCAAAGAGTTGTTTTACCCTTAGATGCGTGACCTGCAAAAACAACATTTCTAATATTTTTTGCCTGAATGCTCATAAAAATTACCTCTGATTTTTATTCTTGTGCATATTGTATAATAATTTTCAACATTAGTCAACACTTTACAGATATTTTTAACAATTTTCATATAAAAGCACTGTAATATTTATGCATAATGACAAAATATATATATGATTTTAAATTTTGCATTATTCTTTAATTCTTAAAAAAGATATCAACATAAATTCAGTAAAATTCATCAAACGAACCAAACTGCACGGCTTTGACAATTTATATGCAAAAGAAAAAAGCACTCCATAGCGGAGTGCCTTTCTCTTTTTTAAGGGGTAAAATTTATGTGAAAACGTAATTGGTATATATAAAAAGGTTGAGAAAAATTAATTCCTACAACCTTGTTGACTCGGATAACACTTCAGCAGTAGTTGAATCGTTGTTAAACCTTGTCTTTTTAGTATGATTCGGAACTGAATTTTTAACCATTGCACCTTTAAGCATAAAGAATGCAACGTCCTTGCTGATTTTTTCATAATCAACATTAAAGATTTTAGCCGATACATACTTGTTGAAGAAATTGATGAGCGGTCCCATACAAAAGGCTGTTATTATCGTGCCTATTCCGATATTTTTAATCTTCGAAATATCGCCTGAAAGAAGCGCCTTAGCGCCGCCGCTTACTATCAAGCCAATAAGCACAACAGTCACATCAGTTGCAACTCTCATCCATTTATATTCAAACTTCGTCGACCTTGCAAGCATAAAGCTTAATGCATCATAAGGACCGACTCCGACATTTGCCGTAAAGAATAATGAACAAGCAAAGCAAAGAGTGATTATACCTACAATGAGAAGGGGTACTCTTAAAGCGTAAGTGTAATGCTCATTGACTGCCGGAGCAAACAGACTTTGGAAAAACTCACACGTATAACCGCAGCCTACCATATTAAACACCGTTCCGACACCGACCAATCCCCGATGTGCCACAATAATGACAAACGTCAAAATCGCAAGATTGATTATCAATTGATATGTTCCGAAGCCCATACCGATTGTGCTCGCTATATTCATATTCATAGACGTGAAAGGATCAACACCGAAACCCGATAGGGAGAACATTGAAATTCCGAAGCCCATAACAATGATACTGATAAGGGAGAGAACCACTCGCTTGACCATATGGTGCTGAGCGAACATATCTTTTATGTATCCGTATGCTTCGTCTTGAAATTTCTTCATCTGCCTATCTGCACCTCGTGCGTTCCTTTGTTTTCCTCTCATTGCCTACATTATAGCCCGATAAAATCAAAAATCAAGACCTTTTTTATACTTTCTACCTATGTAACACATTGTACAAAAGCAAGCATTGTTTTTTGTACAATGTGCACAAATGATTATTCCATCTGTTTGCCCAAAAAGCTGCCGCCACCTGAACAAGTTTTATGTCTGATTCGCTTGGAAGCGTGTGGTTTTCGTCCTCCATCATACAAACAGCACCCGAAACATCTCCGCCGTAAATAATAGGATAAACAATATTTGCTTTTCTGTCATATCCCTCTATCGCATTTACAGACGGAATTTTATCATTAGTAATATGAATTGCTCTGTTTTCCATAAGTTCCTCAAGATTTTTAGTCACCCTGCGTTCAAGGATTTCTCTTTTGCTGATACCAGAAGCGGCAACAACATGGTCATTATCCATAATAGCAATAGGAAGTCCTCCGCTTTTGTGAAGTACCTCGGCATATTGACTTGCAAAATTAGATAATTCCCCTATCGGCGAATATTTTTTAAAAATAACCTCACCCTCCGCATCGGTGAAAATTTCTAACGGGTCACCTTCTTTAATTCTGAATGAACGGCGGATTTCCTTTGGGATGACAATTCTGCCCAAATCGTCAATTCTTCTTACAATGCCTGTTGCTTTCATATCCATTCTCCTAATAAATAATGTAATTATTTCTGTAATATTTTGCACATTTTTAAAAAGTATATTCAATTAGTAAAATGGAATTTATTAACAAACAGTTTGATTAAATTTTGTGCATAACACAAAAAAACAGGGCGGCCGTTTGGGCGCACTACATAAAGAATAATGTGGTTTAAACTTTCTGAGTTTTGCCTATAGTACCATTAAAAAATCCTACTAATACGCAAGTATTAACAGGATTTTATTAATGCACACTGAACAAAATCAGTTTGTTTAATTATTCATATTTTTCATTTTCTTTAGATGAACGCAATGAAACCTTTTCGCCGTTAGGACTTAAAATTTTGTCATTAAAAAACGTACTCTTTTTTGCAAGTTCTTTGTTCACATAATCATACCCGTATTGCTCAAAAACGGTCGGCTCATTTGAAAATAAATTTGTTCCTAACGCAAGACGGTTGCCGTCTATTTTAACGCCCATTGCTGCCAAAACAGTAGGATACATATCATAATTTGACCATATTCTGTTATTAAAACGAGTTTTTGAAATTTCAAGTTCCGGCGATGGATTTATTATTAAATTATACTGAGTGCGATTATAATTTTTATTTACATTTTTAAAAAAATCAGAGCACATCGACAAATGATCGCCTATCAATATAATTGTTGTATTATCATAAAACGGTTGTTGCTTTATCCATTGAACAAATTTGTAAACCTCGTTTTGGCTGTAGTAAATAGCGTTTGCATATTGATTATTAAACACATTTTCTATTTGAGGACTTACATAACCCGGCGTATGCGTATCAGCAGTTTCAAGTGTAATGTTAAACGGTTTGCCTGTATTATATAGTCTTGTTATTTCGTCCTTTGCAAATTTGTATAATTTGTCATCCTCAAATCCCCAAAATTGCCTATAATTATTTGGCAGAAGTCCGTTTTTAATAGCATAATTATAATCCATTACCTTGTAATTTCCATGACTGGAAAAAAGATATTCCAATCCGCCGAACTTAGCGTTTGCACCGACCATTACAGTTTGCTCATATCCCTCATTGTTCAATACATCTCCAAATGTCCAAGCCCCCGGCAAGAAATTGCCTGACGAACCATAAGAATTATTTCCCGGAACTTTCATAGGCAAGCCCGTCATTTGATTTGTCATTGAAGCAAGCGACCATTGCGAGCCGACCGGTGTTTTAGGGCCGCCGAATTTATTATCGGTATCGGAAAAAGAATATCCCTCATTTGCCAATTGAGTAAGCTTTGGAATAAGATTGATTTCTTCCATTCCGCCCAAATCCTTAGACATATACGAATTTTCCATTGATTCCAAGTAAATATAAATAACATTTCTCTTCTTTTCAGGGAAAATCAATTTTGTTTCTTTAGGCTCAACATAATTTTCTTCAATAAAACTTGATTTAACAAAATATGCTTTATATAAATCATACAGTTTGAAATTATTAATGCCATAAGCTAAGCCGCCAAAGAATACAGCCAAACTTAAAATTACAGAAAACGTCTTTCTAATATTCTCATTATAGACAATCGCACTATAATTTTTGAAATTAAGAACAATTTTAAATCTAAGA